>Ga0209020_1001378_pt1 | contig 24760 bp, 21 predicted proteins | sample PinacodermBB_FD_187298 | JGI IMG/M metagenome (GOLD analysis project Ga0209020, IMG submission 187298) | Host-associated microbial community of the marine sponge Aplysina aerophoba from Gulf of Piran - sponge pinacoderm, lysed by bead... | ecosystem: Host-associated > Porifera > Sponge >... | reverse complement strand
ACGGTGTCTCGATGACGGAGGAGGGCCGGCGGGACCCGCTGTTCTCCCACTTCAAGGAAACCGAGACGCTGTTTCAATGGCACGCGGACACGTTCCAGCTCCCGCGGAAGGCGGTGCGCCTGGCCGCCTCGCCCGACTGCCGCAACCAGGCCTTCCGTTACGGCGACCGCGTCTACGGTTTTCAGTTCCACCTCGAAGTGGACGAGCCGCTGATCGAGCGCTGGCTCAACGTCCCGGTGCACAAGGCCGAGCTCAGGGAGCTCCAGCCGCGCATCACCGCGGAGCGCATCAGGCAGGAGACGCCGGGAAAGATCCGGCGGCTCCGGCTCCTGAGCCAAAAGACCTTCGGCCGGTTCATCCAGCTCCTGGGGGCGCCCCGGCGCACGGTCTTGCTGCGCTCGCGCTGATCGGCCCGACTACGGGATGGCGCCGGTCATCCCGCGGCCAGGTGTCCGGTCTTTACGTAGAAACTGCAGCCCGTGGAGGTGCGCGGCGCATGCGAGCTGCCCGGAGGATTCCGCAGCCAGGTCCCCTTGGGGTAGGAGCCGTGGTCGTCCTCGAGGACGCCTTCGAGCACCCAGATCTCCTCGCCCGCGGGATGATCGTGCCGCTCCAGGCGCGTCCCCGGGTCGAGCTTCATGAGTGACACGGTTTCCTTTGCCGCGGAATGGAGCGGCATGACCAGAAGTCCCCGTTCCCCTGCCGGGGACCACGGCGAGCCGAGGGTGTCGACGCGCACGGACCGCCGGTCGCCCGGGTCCATTTGGCGGAGCTTCACGAACAGGGTGCAGCCGCGGTCGCTGCGAGGCCGGTGCCGGGAGCCCGGGGGGTTCCTCACGTAGGTCCCCGCGGGGTAGTCGCCGTGCTCGTCGGAGAACACGCCTTCGAGCACCAGGAACTCCTCGCCGAGCCCGTGGGAGTGTTCCGCGAAGCGGCTTCCCGGGGCGTACCGGACGATGCTGGTGGCGCGCGCCACCTCCTCGCCGTCCCGCTCCAGCATGCGCCGCCGGACGCCGGGCAGCGGGGAGTCCACCCACGGCATCTCCTCGGTGGCGATGACAACACGTTGGGCGATGTCTGTATTCAAGAGCATGCGGCCGCCCTTCCATGGTACGAAGAACTTGTTGACCTGCCCGGCCGGGTCATATAATTTTTCCGGGCTCGACACAAATTCCGGCAGGGACCACGCGCGGAAGCGTGGCGCTACAGGAGGAATCCGATGGCCAAAGCCAAGGTGTTCATATTCGCTCCCAACGACGAAAAGGGCGACTCTCACAAGAAGCTCGAGGACAACGGCTGCGAACTGGTCCTGGGAAAGGCCGGTTGGCACAACCCCCAGGGAGACAACGAGGCGGAGATGGTCTCCATGGCCCAGGACGCCCATGCTCTGGTGGGGACCTCCATCCGCAGCTCTCCCATCAGCCAGGAGATCATGAAGGCCTCGAAGGATCTCCGGGTGGTGGCCAAGTACACCATCGGCGTGGACGACGTGGACGTGGATGCGGCCACCGAGATGGGTATCATGGTGTGCCACGCGCCCACGGAGTCCAATTGGGGCGGGGTCGCCGAGGGCACCATCACCGGCATGCTGACCATGCTCAAGCGCACGCGCGAGCGTGACCGTCACCTGAAGAGCGGCGGCGAGTGGCGCGACCCGAGCCACCAGGGAACTTACGTAGGGTACCGCGAAATGGACGGCTACCCTGGCATCGTCCTCGGCATCATTGGATTGGGCCGCATCGGCACCCGCATCGCCAAGCTCATGAAGCCCTGGGGCATGCGCATGATCGCCTGCGACCCCTACGTGCCCGACGAGAAGTTCGCGGAAGCCGGCGTCGAGAAGGTGGACCAGGCGACGCTGCTGCGGGAGGCCGACGTGGTGACCCTGCACGTGGTCCTCACCAAGGAAACCCGCCACATGATGGGCAGGGAACAGTTCGCGCAGATGAAGAAGGATGCCATCTTCATCAACACGTCCCGTGGTTACTGCGTCAACGAGCCGGAACTCACGGAGGCGCTGGAGAACGACGTCATCTCGGGCGCGGTCCTCGATGTGTTCGAGGACGAGCCCCTGTCCATGGACAGCCCGCTCCGGAAGCTCGGCGACAAGGTGATCATGTCGCCCCACATGGTGTCCTCCAACAAGGGCAGCGGGCTTCACCCGGGCGTCGTGTGGGCGACGTCTTCGGTCTTGACCGCGCTCCGCGGCGAGGTCCCGGACAACGTCTACAACAAGGAAGTCATCGACCAGTGGAAGAGCCGCTTCGGCGGCAAGAGCCTTTTGTGAGGATGCGCTTCACCTGCTTGGCCGTGACGTACCGGTAGGGACGACTGGCCGGGCGCTGCCATGCGAGAGGGGATTCCCGAACGGCTTTGGGAGTCCCTTTTCATTGAACGGTGAGGGTGAGTGAAGCAAGTTGCACCAGTCTGTTGCTGAGCGGTGAGTCGTGTTGTACACCCAAGAAAACAGCCTTGGGAAGGAGACAATGATAGAGCGCGAGAAAAAGACAACAAGGTTGACCGTGAGCCTTGCGGAGGCTGACTATGCCGTCCTGACCGCCATCGCGTCCAAGAGCGACGTGTCGCTGTCGTGGGTCATAAGGCAAGCGATCCATCGCTTTGTTCAGGAACACGGCGCCCAACCCGAGCTGCCTTTGACGCTGGCGGGGCAGGCTGGCAAGAGGGAGGCGCTGGGACGAGGATGACGGTTCGGAAGAAAAGAGGGAAAGCGCCTACGGCCGGCGGGAATCAATTTGCGCCCTCGTCAATGCCGGTTCCCCAGGATGGGGAGAGACCCACGGTTTATGCCGACCGTGTCGGGGAGTGGTACGTTGGACAGAAATCCGATCAGCACCGCAAAGCCCATGGCCTGTACCTCACACCGGTGCCCGTCGCCGACTTCATGGCTTCACGGCTTCATGTGGACGGGCCGAAGCTTCGAGTTCTCGACCCCGCCGCCGGGGCCGGCGTTCTTAGCTGTGCGGCCGTGGAGGCGCTTGTCTACCGCGACCCGAAGCTCGATACCATCGAATTGGTCACTTATGAGGTCGAAGGTAACCTAATCGTTCCATTGCGCGCCGTCTTGGGCTACTTGGCTGACTGGTGCCGTGCCGGCCATGGAGTGACGGTCGCGGTGCACATCGAAATCACCGACTTTGTATTGGAACACGCTGAAGCGTTGCGGCTGTCTGGCGGTTTCATTCCCTACCGGCACGAGGAGCAGGACTTCGACGTTGTCGTCTCCAATCCCCCTTACTTCAAGATCAACAAAGCCGATCCTCGCGCGGCCGCTGCATCCAGCGTGGTTCACGGCCAGCCGAACATCTACGCCCTTTTCATGGCGGTAAGCGCCGTGCTTCTGCGCCGGCACGGTGATTTGATCTTCATAACGCCCCGCAGTTTCGCGTCCGGCCCCTACTTCAAACAATTCCGCAGGGTCTTCTTTAACCTGATTCGGCCCGCTGAGGTCCATGTGTTTGAATCGCGGCGTGATGCCTTTAGCCGGGACGAGGTGCTTCAGGAGAACATCATTTTCTCCGGTAGCCGCCACGACTATTGGTATCAGGACGGTACCAACCCGCCGCTTACCATTTCGTCAAGCTGTGGGGTTCGCGATGTCGGCGTGCCTGATCACCGCAAGATCCCGATGGAAGTGGCCCTCGATCTCGCTTCCGTAGACAAGGTCCTCCGATTGCCGGTCCGGGACGAGGATGACGATGTGCTGGCGTTGGTGGATTCGTGGCCGAGCAGCCTGCGCGACCTCGGTCTGAACATCTCTACCGGCCCGGTAGTGCCGTTCCGCGCGACGGAGTTCATCCGCGAGGAAGGGGAGGTGCCGGGGAGCCACGCGCCGCTTTTGTGGATGAACCACGTGCATGCGATGCGGGCCACGTGGCCGCTCCGTCGGCACAAGCCCGAGTATATCGAGCGCTCAGGGGCCGACGTGCTTCTCGTCCCGAACAAGAACTACGTACTCTTGCGTCGCTTCAGCGCCAAGGAAGAGGCTCGTCGGTTGACGGCGGCCCCCTACATTGCCGCGGATTTTTGCATTCCCGACATCGGATTCGAAAATCATCTCAACTACATTCACCGGCCCGGCGGCACGCTCTCCGACGATGAAGCCTGGGGCTTGGCGGCGCTTTACAACAGCCGTCTTCTCGATGCGTATTTTCGCACGGTCAACGGCAACACACAGGTGAGCGCAACCGAACTGCGCGCCATGCCGCTTCCCGCCCGCGAGACGATCATCGAGCTGGGCAGGTGCGTGAAGCGTCTTGCCGACCCCATCGACGGTCTGGATGGGCTCGTCATGAGCTTGGTTGCCCAGCATCCCGAGTGGGAGGCAGCAACCGTTGGCTGACGTCGAGGAGGCCCGGGTCATCCTTGAGGCCCTCGGCATGCCGTCGGCGCAGCACAACCGGATGTCCGGCATGACGCTGATAGCCCTGTGTGAGCTCACCCCCGATGCTCCGTGGTCGGCAGCCAAGAAGGGACCATGCACCGTCACCAAGGACATCATGGAGCATCTCCGGGAGCACTACGGCACCGAGTATGCACCGAACACGCGGGAGACCTTTCGCCGCCAAGTGCTGCACCAGTTCGTTCAGGGCAGGATTGCCGACTATAACCCCTTCGATCCCAGCCTCCCCACCAACAGCCCGAACGCTCACTATGCGATCACGGATGCAGCTCTGGATGTCGTTCGATGCTATGGAACAGAAGACTGGGACTCGGTCGTGGAGAAGTTCCGTCGCGAACAGGGCACCTTGACGGAGCGTTACGAGCGTAACCGGCATCGCAACATGGTCCCGATCAAGCTACCGGACGGACAGACGCTTCAGTTTTCCCCGGGAAGGCACAACGAGGTGCAAAAGGCCATCGTTGAGGAATTTGTCCCCCGTTTCGCGCCGGGGGCGCATCTGCTTTACCTTGGAGACACGGCCAAGAAGGATTTGTTTGTTGACAATGCCGGTCTCTCGAGGCTCGGTATCCCAATCACGGATCACGATAAGCTGCCGGATGTCGTGCTCTACGATGCTGTGCGGAATTGGTTGTTTCTTGTTGAGGCGGTGACGTCTCACGGACCCGTAACGCCGAAGCGGGTCCTTGAGATTGAGGAGATGCTGTCTTCGTGTTCTGCCGGTGCCGTGTATGTTAGCGCCTTTCCAGACTTTGGAGAATTTAGAAAGCACATGCAGTCCATCGCCTGGGAGACTGAAGTTTGGCTTTGCGAGATGCCGGACCACATGATTCACTACGACGGCGAGCAATTCCTGGGCCCCAAAAACTGAGGTGTGGTTCATCGGAAATGGAATCGAGCCCATGACGTTTGAATGGTCAAGTTTGCTGGCAATCTGGCGGATTTTCCCGGCCTTAGGACAGTGGCTGCAAGCGGATTTGTTTCGGGCGCTATTCTTGGTCCTTTGCGTCGTCTTGGCGTACATACACGTTGATTTCCGCGGCAGGGCGGGGAGGGCAATGGAGGAAGCCCGACAGATTGTCGCCGATAGTTCAAGTCATGTACGATCTCTGAAGCGACAAGTGGCCACGTACGAAGGCTGCCGTACGGGTAGCCCACAGGGGGACCCGCCTATTCGAGTGACGTTTGTTGACGATGTTGTGGCTTACGTGAACTTTTTCCGGCAGATTAGACCATTGGATCCGCAAGCGTGTACCAGAGGAACAGTCTACTTTCCCGGCGACGGAATAGTATGGGAGCCGGTGGAATCTCGGGAGCCGCTTGCGCCGGAAGACTGCAAGATGTTTCGGCTTCCCGGTGGGCCTGCGGAAGAACTCGCCGCGAGAAGCTTAGCCGCTGTGATCAATGAACTGGAGTTACTCACGTTCCGGGCCGCACGCAAGGACAGACAGGGTGTCTCCGAGCGAGTCCGTCAAGTGGTTGCTCCACAGTTCGCCGAACACGGCGTAAAATTGGACGCACTACATCTCTTGGAGTTCTGCGTAGCGACTGACGTAGGTGGAACACTACCGACTGACCCTGATATCCCGCGATTCGGACTCGATTGGTAGTCAACGTGGCGAAGTCATACCGGCGCATGACGTTACAAAGACCGGCTAGGCCGGAAGGTCGCGTTCACGAAGGTTCTAGCCGATGGTGCTGGTCGCCCGAGTGCAAGTGCGTGGTCCGCTCACCGCAAAACCGGAAGCCGCCAATCCCCTCGCCGGGAAACTATGATGGCAGAACCGCACCGGTCAGCACAATGAGGCTATCACCGCGGTCATCATAGACCCGTCAGGAAGCAACCGTGGGAACTCAGGACGTACAACGCGACGAGGACGCCGCCGAGCTCCGTCAATTCATATCGCACCTGTTGCGGGACGTGCAGGCGCTGGAGCGCATGCTCGACGGAGGCATGATCGAGTCCGGTGTGCACCGCATCGGTGCCGAGCAGGAGCTCTTCCTGGTGGACGCGGCCCGGCGTCCGGCGATGCTGGCGCTGGAACTGCTGGAGGGGGTGGCCGACTCCCACTACACCACCGAGCTGGGGCTGTTCAACCTGGAGATCAATCTGGATCCGTTGCGGTTCGAGGGCGACTGCCTCAGCCAGCTCGAGGGCCAGCTCCAGTCCGCCCTGGACCGGTTGAGGGCGGTGGCGCACCAACGCGACGCCGAGGTGGTGCTGGTGGGGATCCTGCCGACCCTGCGCAAGTCCGATCTGGCGATGGCGCACATGACCCCGCGGCCGCGCTATCGGGCGCTCAACGCGGTGCTCACCCAGCTTCGCGGCGGCGACTACGAGTTTCGGCTCAAGGGCGCCGACGAGCTGAGCATCCGGCACGACTCGGTAATGCTGGAGTCCGGCTGCACCAGCTTCCAGGTACACTACCAGGTGGAGCCGGCGGAGTTCGCCCAGTGCTATAATCTGGCACAGGCCATCACCGCGCCGCTGGTGGCGGCAGCCGCCAACTCGCCGCTGCTGTTCGGGCGCCGGCTGTGGCGCGAGACGCGCATTCCGCTGTTCCAGCAGTCCATCGACACCCGCCGGGCGGGCCATCACATGCGCGAGCGTGCCGCCCGGGTGAGCTTCGGCCAGCAGTGGGTGCGGCACTCCATCCTGGAGTTGATCCAGGAGGACCTGGCGCGCTTCCGGGTGCTGCTCGGGTCGTCCCTGGAGGAGGACTCCCTGGAGGTGCTGGCCCGGGGAGGACTGCCGGTGCTGCAGGCCTTGCGCACCCATACCGGGACGGTCTATCGCTGGAACCGTGCCTGCTTCGGGGTAGGCGAGGGCAAGGCGCATATCCGGATCGAGAACCGGGTGTTGCCCGCGGGGCCGACGGTCCTGGACGAAGTGGCCAATGCCGCCTTCTTCCTGGGCATGCTCCGGGGCGGGCAGGACGCCTACGGCGACGTGGGCCGGACCATGTCCTTCCATGACGCCGAGGCCAACTTCCTGGCGGCCGCGCAAAGGGGCCTCGACGCCCAGTTCACCTGGGTGGACGGGAAGGCGGCGCCGGCGGCCGACCTGATCCGCCGGGAGTTGCTGCCGCTGGCATGGCAGGGACTGCGGGCGGCCGGCATCGACTCCGCGGACGTCGACCGTTACCTGGGGGTCATAGAGCAGCGGGTGGCGTCGGGGCAGAACGGGGCGTCCTGGCTGTTGAGGTCCCTGGCGGACATGCGGGGGACGGACACGCAGGATGCCCTCCTGAGCGCCCTCACCGCGGCGACCGTCAAGCGGCAATGGGAGGGAACGCCCGTGCACGAATGGTCCCTGGCGAAAGTCGAGGAAGGGCGCGGCGGAAAACCGCAGGGCCTGCGCATCGAGGAGTTCATGACCACGGACCTCTTTACCGTTCACCCCGACGAACCGGTGGAGCTCGTGGTCAGGCTGATGGACTGGAAGCGCATCCGCCACGTGCCCGTGGAAGACGAGGAGGGCAAGGTGGCGGGGTTGATCTCATGCTTCGAAGCCCTGCGCCAGTGCGCGCCGGCGGCGCCGGAGGCAGACAACGGACCGGTGCCGGTAAGGGAAGTCATGCAGACGGACCCGGTGACGATCGCTCCGGAAGCCACTGTTTCCCAGGCGGTGGCCCGCATGCGGGAGGCCCGGAGCGACTACCTGTTGGTGGTCAAGGAAGACCGGCTGGTGGGGATCGTGACGGAAAGCGATATCCTCCAGCTCACGGCACGGCTGTTGGAGCAGCTCGCCGGGGAGTCGACGGCGGATGAAGGCTGAGTCCCAGGCCCCGGAGCACCCCTTTCCGCGGCTGCTCGGCAGCTATGGGGGAGAGGCTCCCGGACCGCTCGTCATCGGCATCGGCGGCATGCACGGCAACGAGCCGGCCGGCGTGCTGGCGCTCCAACAGGCGCTGCAAGCCCTGCGAACGGCCAACGTCCCGTTCCGGGGCACGCTGGTGGGCCTTGCCGGCAACCGCGCGGCCCTTGCCCGGGTCTGCCGGTACATCGATGAGGATTTCAATCGCGCGTGGTCGCAGGAACGGGTCCGGCGGCTCAGGAGTCGCGATCCATCCGCGGATACCACCTCGGAGGAACGGGAACAGCGCGAGTTGCTGGCGTGCCTGGACGCCCACATAGCGGAGCGTCGCGGACCGGTGGTGTGCCTGGACCTGCATACCACCTCGGCCGCGGGCACCCCGTTCGTGGTCATCGGCGACACCCTGCTGAATCGCCGTTTCGCCTTCCGCCTCCGGGCCCCGGTGGTGCTCGGCCTGGAAGAACGGCTGGAGAGCACCATTCTGAACTATCTCGGGGAACAGGGGCACGTGGCCGTGGGTTTCGAGGGCGGACAGAACGACTCGCCCTCGGCGGTGGCCATCCACATGGCGGCGATCCGGGCGGTGCTGGCCACGGCGGGGTGTATCCGGACGCAGGACCTGCGGCTGCCCGACGACGGCCGTGAGGGAGCCGGTGCGGATACGGACGACGTCCCGCCCGTGGTCGAGGTCCGTTATCATCACGTGATCCGGGAAGGCGACGGCTTCGTCATGGAGCCCGGGTACTCCAACTTCCAGCCGGTGGAGCGCGGACAACTGCTGGCCCGCGACCGCCGCGGGCCGATCCGGGCCGGCGAGGCCGGGCAGATCCTCATGCCGCTCTACCAGGGACAGGGCACCGACGGCTTTTTCCTGGTGAGACGGGTGCGGCCGTTCTGGCTGCGGGTCGCCAGATGGCTGCGCCGCCTGCGTATCGAGCGTGTCTTGCCGGCGCTGCCGGGGGTACGCCGGTCCCCGGACAAACCCGGAACCCTGGTGGTCAACCCACGTATCGCCCGTTGGTTCGTGCTCGAACTGTTCCACCTGCTGGGCTTCCGCAGGAGGCAATCCCGGGAAGGCAAGCTGATCGTCAGCCGGCGCTGGCACGAGTCCCGCGCCGTCGACGAACTGCGGGGCCGGCCCTAGAGGCGGTCTTCCGGGCATCCTTCAACGCGGCGAGGGCGCCTCACGCCGGCATCGCGGTTTCCCCACTAATTCCGCAACGCCTTTCTAAAGAAGCCGTCGTATCGGGCGATAGGTAGGGGAAAGGAAGGGAGGATCCCCCATGACAAGGACAACAGGCCGGCTCTCTTTGACGTGGGCCGGGGCGGCGTTGGTCGCGGTCGTACTGGGCGCAAGCCTCGGCTTCGCCGCACCGGTGGAGCTCACCATCGTCCACTTCAATGACCTCGACCGCATGGAGGAAAAGGACGGCCAGGGCGGCATCGCGCGCCTGGCGGCGGTGGTCCGCGCCGAACGCGCGCGCGGCTCCCATGTCCTGGTCACTTTCGCCGGTGATGCCATCTCGCCTTCGCTGATGTCGTCCATCGACAAGGGCGCCCACATGATCGATCTTCTGAACCGGATCGGTTTGACGGCGATGGCTATCGGGAACCACGAGTACGATTTCGGCCCGGACGTCGCCAGGCAGCGTTTCTCCGAGGCCACGTTCCCGATCCTGGGAGCCAACAACGTCGATGCCGATGGTGGAATCGTTGCCGGTGCGGTGGCGTCGATCATGGTCGATGCCGGGGGATTCAAGGTGGGGATCTTCGGTCTCACGACCCTTGGCACCGCGGTCAAGTCGAGTCCGGGCCGCGTCACCTTCGCCCCGGTGCTCGAGACCGCCGCGGCCCAGGCGACCGCGCTGCGGAGCGCCGGGGCGCACCTGGTGATAGCGCTGGCGCATACCGACGTGGGCGAAGACGACGCTCTGTTGAGGCAGGGGGCGGTGGACCTGCTGCTCAGCGGCGATGACCACCGGGTGCGGCTGGATTACGACGGCGTCGTCCTGTTCGCCGAGTCGGGTCAGCAGGCGGACTGGGTCACGATCATCGACCTGACCCTGGATGAGGTTGAGTCCCGCGGCAAGAAGCGTTTCGTCTGGGACCCCGCCTTTCGCGCGGTCCATACCGGGAAGGTAACTCCGGATCCCGGCCTCGCCGAGGCTGTCCAGGCGTACCGCGCCCGGCTGTCACGGGAGCTCGACGTGGAGATCGGCACCACCGAGACCGAGATCGACAGCCGCCGGGCCATGGTCCGTACGCGAGAGACGGCCATCGGCAATCTCGTGGCCGATGCCATGCGCCTGGCGGTGGGCGCCGATGTCGCGCTGACCAACGGGGGCGGGATCCGCGCCAACCAGGTCTACCCACCCGGCACGCGTCTGACGCGGCGGGACATTCTGAGCGAGCTGCCGTTCGGGAACAAGACGGTCTTACTGGAACTGACCGGCGGCGAGCTCCGCGCCGCCCTCGAAAACGGCTTCAGCGGGATCGAGAAGACCTCGGGCCGGTTTCCCCAGGTCTCCGGCCTGAAGGTGGTGTACGATCCCCGCCGGCCGCCGGGGGCGCGGGTCATCGAGGTCGCTCACGAAGGTGCCGCTCTCGACCCGGACGGCCGGTACACGCTGGCGACCAGCGACTTCATGGCGCGCGGCGGCGACGGCTACCGCGTGTTTGCCGGCAAAAAGCCGCTCATCGAGGCCCGGGCCGGCACGTTGGTGGCCTCCCAGGTGATCGACTACATCATCGCGCGCGGGAACATCGCGCCCCGCCCGGAAGGCCGGTTGCGCGTGCTCGAATAGGGGAGATCCGTCATCCCGCACGCCGCGGAGGTGAGCGTCGCGGTTCCGGAATGTTCGGTTTTTCGTAATGGAAAGAACACTTGAAGTTCATGGGCAAATGGAGTAGGTAGGGCGCTTGCCTTGCTAAGCAAGGGCAGGGGTTGAGTTCGACTTGGTGGAATACACGAGAACAATTGCAGTGGTCGTGGCCCTGGTGCTCGGTGTGAGCAGTTGGCCGGTGGGGAGGACCGCGGACGCGCAGACGTCAGCGGTCAAGACGGCGTCGTTGCGTGTGCCCGGCGCCGCGGAGCGCCGCGTGGGCAATCTCCCGAGGCTCCTGTCCAGGCATGACGCGGCTCTTTACCGGCGGGTTTTCGCGCTCCAGGAGGAAGGACACTGGAGCGAGGCCGATGCCCTGATCAAGTGGATCAAGGATCCGCTGCTGATGGGGCATGTCCGGTTTCAGCGGTTGATGCATCCCACCCGCTACCGTTCCTCTTACGGAGAGTTGTGGACCTGGATGAACGAGTATCCGGATCATCCCGGCGCCCGGCGAATTTTCCGGCTGGCCAAGCGGCGGCAACCCAAGGGTTGGAAATCACCGCGCCCGCCGGCCCGGGCCGTGCTGGTATCCGAGGTCAAGTCCGACCCGGTGCCGCTGAGGTGGCGGTCACGGGCGAACGGCCGGCCTTCGGCCGCCGTGGATGCCGAGGCCCGCTCCCCCGCGCACCGGCGGGCGTTCCGGGACGTTCACAAGCAGATCCGGAAGCTGGTGTCCAACGGCTACGTGACAAAGGCGCTGCGTTGGCTGGAGTCACCGGGGCAGCGCCGTTTGCTGGATGCCGTGAGCTTCGATGAGAATCTGGCCTGGATTGCCAGGGGATATTTCGTCTGGGACAAGGACCACGAAGCGCTGAAGGTGGCCGGACGAGCCATCGCGCGGTCCGGAGACAGGGTCCCCCTGGCCTACTGGTGGGGTGGATTGGCGGCCTGGCGGCTGGGACAGCATCATGTCGCGGGGGAGTTTTTCCGGGCGTTGGCGGAATCCAAGTCGGTGACACCCTGGCTGGTATCCGCCGGCGGATACTGGGCCAGCCGTGCCTACCAGGCGGCCGGCGAGTCGAAGCGGGCGGCCCCCATGTTGAGAGCCGCCGCCCGGCATCCGCGGACTTTCTATGGGCTTCTGGCCCTCACCGCCCTGGGCGAGCGGCCGCCGCTGGATTTCGGCATGCGCCGGATCGAGGCCTCGGACCTCGACGCCTTGCTGGGGATGCAGCCCGTACGCCGCGCCCTGGCCCTGATCCAGGTGGGCCAGCAGGTGTGGGCAGGAAACGAGCTGCGCAGATTCGCCCACCGTTTGTCGCCTCGCCTGGCACTGGTGATGCTGTCCCTGGCATCGGAATCGGGGTTGGCCGACCTGTCCTATCGGGCCGCCGAGAGCCTGCTGCAACGGACCGGCGTTCCCGTGGATGCGGCGCTCTACCCGTTACCGGTGTGGGAGCCCGAAGGCGGATACACGCTCGATCGCGCATTCCTGTTCGCGGTCATGCGGCAGGAATCCAGGTTCCGCGCCGGCGCCCGCAGCCCGCGCGGGGCCAGGGGCCTGATGCAGCTCATGCCCCGGACCGCGGGGGTCATGGCCGGCCGGAAGTACCGGGGATCGCAGCGTCACGAGTTGCTGGATCCGGTGCTCAACGTCACCCTGGGCCAGAAGTATCTCCACCACCTGCTTTCGCGGCAGGATGTCGACGGCAACCTGTTTTACGCGCTGGCGGCGTACAATAGCGGTCCGGCGAAACTCCGGGAATGGCAGCGCCGAGTCGACTACCGGGACGATCCGCTGTTGTTCATCGAGAGTATCCCGAGCAGGGAAACGCGGATCTTCATCGAACGGGTGCTGACCAACATGTGGATCTACCGGCTCCGGTTCGGACAGGCGCCGCGCTCCCTTGAGACCATCCTGTCGGGTGGTTGGCCGACCTACGTCCCGCTGGACCGCACCCGCGCGGCCGCCCGCTCCTGACCCTCGCACGATTCCGAAACAACACGACCCGGCGGCGGCGTCCGTGGGTAGAAGTGTTTGCAGTTCGCCCCATGGTGCGATACTGCTGTGCCCACGCTCGGCTTACTGTGCAGGTTCCCAGAAACGGTCAGACAGGAGGTCAAGATGAGAACGTATCTGCCCATCCGCGGGATCACGCTATTCGTTGCCGTCACCGCCCTGATTTTCGCCGGTTCCATAGCCGGCGCGGCGGACTTCTACGCCGGCAAGACCATCACCATCGTTTGTCCCTATTCCACGGGCGGCACCTATGACCGCATGTCGCGGTTGGCGGCCAAATTCCTGCCCAGGCACATACCGGGCAACCCGGCCGCCATCGTGCACAACCGCCCCGGCGCCGGCGGTGTCATCGGGCTGCGGTCCGTTTACAAGGCCGAACCCGACGGCTTGTCGCTGATCCACTTCACCAGTCCCATGGTGGTCCGAAGCCTCACCGGCGGTATCAAGGACATCGACTTCAAGAAGCTGACGTGGCTCGGCAGCGTGGGCGGCGCGCACTACATCTTCGCGCTCCGGTCGAACCGGCCCGAGCGCTCCATAGCGGACTTCAAGAACACCAAGACACCCATCCGTGTCGGGGCGTCAGGACCGAGCTCGCTGCTCACCCAGGCGCCCAAGTTCCTGCAACGGGCCGGCAAGTTCAACATCCGGCTGGTGCCGGGCTACAAGGGCTACAACCCCATGGCGCTGGCCATGAAGCAGGACGAGGTGGACGCCGTGTCGACGGCCGGATCCGCCGTCATGGTCAATTCCGCGACCCGGGAGATGCACAAGGACGGCACCATCAAGCTGGTCTTGTCCATGGGGGGCGCCCCGCCTCCGGACCCCCTCAAGGCGGAGGTCGCCGCGCTACCGAAGTTCGTCGACGGAATCGCCGATCCCAAGGACCGTGACGCCTGGGTGGCGTTCTCCGGACTCCTGAGCGCCAGCCGGCCGTTCGGGGCGACGCCGGGACTGCCGGCGGACCGCGCCGCCATCCTCAAGAAGGCCATGGCGGACATGATGGCCGATCCCGAGTTCAGGAAGACCGCCACCGACCAGGGATTCGTGCTGAACACGCTGAATGCCCAGGAGGCGGAGAAGCTTATCCTCTCGGTCTTCAACCTCCCCGCGGACATCCAGGAGCGGTTGAAGACCCTGTTGAAATAGTTCCGTTGAAATGAGCGTCCCGCGTCCGTAACGCGGGACGCTCCCGCGCCATGGCTTTTGAGGCCTTCTTCGAGGCCCTCGCCATCACCTTCACCCTGCCGGTGCTCGGCGGGATCCTGCTGGGGTTGCTGCTGGGGCTGGTCTTCGGCGCGGTGCCGGGCCTGAACGCGGTCCTCGGCATCGTGCTGCTGCTGCCGTTCGTCTGGAGCCTGTCGCCCTTCGTGGCGTTCGCTATCATGCTCTCGCTGGTGTCGGCGGTGCATACCTCCAACACGTTCCCGGCCTTCTTCTTCAACGTGCCCGGCAGCCCCAGCGCCGCCGCCACCATCCTGGACGGCTATCCCATGGCGCGCAACGGCGATGCCGCCCGTGGACTGACCGCGGCCTTCATGGTCTCGGCCGTTGGCGGGGTCATCGGCGCGCTGGTGCTGCTCTTCGCGTTGCCGGCGTTGCAACCGGTCGTGCTCGCCTTTGCGTCGCCGGAGCGTTTCATGCTGGTGGTGCTGGGTATTCTCATGATCAGCTTCCTCAGCGGCGCGAAGCCGGTGAAGGGATTGCTCGCCGGCATGCTGGGTCTTTGGCTGGGCACCGTCGGCCAGGACCCGCAACTCGGAGTGGCCCGCTTCACCTTCGGCTCGGACTACCTGCTCGACGGGCTCCACACCGTGCCTATCATCATGGGACTGTTCGCGCTGCCCGAAGTCGTGTCCCTGGCCATACGCGGGAGCATCGCGGAACGCACTCACGTGGACATGGGAGAGGGGTTCCGGCCCGGCCTCCGGGCCTGCATCGCAAACCGGTGGCTGGTGGTGCGAAGCGCCGTCGTCGGAGTGGTGGGCGGGGCCATTCCGGGCATCGGCGGCACCGCGGCGGCCTTCTACGCCTACGGCATGGCGGTCCAGGGAGCCCGGGGCGCCGAACGCGAACGGTTTGGCAAGGGCGAGATCAAGGGCGTCATCGCCCCCGAGAGCGCCAACAACGCATCGGCGGGCGGCGAGCTGGTGCCGCTGCTGGCCTTCGGCGTGCCCGGCGGCGCGACGTCGGCCATCCTGCTGGCGGCGTTTCTGATCCTCGGCATCAATCCCGGCCCCGAGATGCTGGGCGAACAGCTCGCCCTCAGCTTCTCCATGGTCATCGTGCTGGTGTTGTCGAACCTGCTGGCCACCGCCGTATGCATCGCCATTACCCGGCCGGCCGCGCGCATCGCCTTCCTCAAGAGCAACCTGCTGATCCCGGCGCTGATGCTGTTCGTGCTGTTCGGCGCTTACGTCGCCTATCCCCACCCGTTCACGCTCGTCCTCACCCTGGCTTTCGGCGTGCTAGGTTACCTGATGATGCGGTTCGACTGGGCCCGGGCGCCGCTGCTGGTGGGTTTCATCCTGGGCCCCCTGGCCGAGAACAATCTGGCCATCTCGCTGTCGAGCTACGGCGTGGCTTTTCTCGCCCGGCCGATCCCGCTGGCATGTATGGCGATCATGGCATTGGTGGTGTTCGTGGCGGTTCGCCGTGGGGTGGGGCGGACGTGAAGGTGGTCCGCGAGATCATCCTGGGCGGTGCCATCACCGCGCTGTTCGCCGGGGTGGTGCTGACCGCGCTGAAATGGCAGCCGGAGACCGCCACGTTCCCCCTGCTCATCGGCGTCGCCGGGCTGGGGCTGGCCGTCTGGGGCGTGGTGGGCGATGTGCTGCGCTGGCGGTCGGCGGCCGTGGAGGGTGACGGCCCGAGCGGCGAGGACACGGCCCGGGCCCGCGCCGCGTTCTTGTGGATCGCGGTGTTTTTCGCGCTGGTCCTGCTCATAGGCTTCCGCTGGGGGCTGCCCCTGGCGGTGCTGGCGTACTACCGGCTGGAGGCGCGCGTGGGCTGGGTCGTCACGGTCAGCGCCGCGGTGGTGTGCGCGGCCTTTCTGCACGTCGCGGTGGTCTATCTCTACCTTCCGCTGTATTCCGGTGTCTTGTTTCAGCCCTAGTGTCCTGTCCCACGCAATTCTTCACCGAGATGCGCAGGATTTCTTGTGGTCGGCAAGGCGCGATGACTTGTAGGGGCGACCCGCGGTCGCCCCCCGGCCTGAGCCGCTGTATCCCTACCCGTGACCGATAAACGGCGTCGTGTCGATCAGATCCCGTAGAGTCGTTTGGGATTGGCGTTGAGGATCTTTTCCCTGGCCGATTCGCTGAGGTCCTGGCGTTTCCGGAACTCCCGCACCGCGAAGCGGTCCCGGTCGCCGTGGGGCATGTCCGAGCCGAAGACGATGGCATCCTCCCCGACCAGCTCCAGCACCTGCGGCAGTAGCGGATCCTCCACCTCGGTGCTGAGGAAGAGGTTGCCCCGGCTCATGTACTCCGCCGGTGACACGGCGGCCCGGGGGGCGGCCTCGGGAATAGACTTGCCGAACCGGGTGGTGAAGCCGAAGCGGTGCTCCAACCGGTCCATGAGGAAGTGGACCCAGAGGCAGCCCGCTTCCAGAAACGCCACCCGAAGGGTGGGGAAGCGGTCGAGCACGCCGCCCGTAATCATGGCGGTGAACCCCATGAGCAACGGCACCAGGAACGGGATGATGGTGCCGGGGTAGAGGTGGTCGTACATGTTGCTCAAGGGCGGGCAGGACCATCCCACGTGAACCGCCAGGGTCAGGTCTTCCTCCGCCAGGGCCTCGTAAAAGGGGAAGAGGCCGCGGTCGTCCAGGGTGCGCTCGCCCACGGTGCCGAGGATCATCACCGCCACCGCCCCCAGCCGCTTGGCTTCGCGCACCTGTTCCACCGAGGCGGGCACATTGTCCAGGTCCACCACCGCGGCCCAGTGGAGTTCATCGGTGGAGTGGGTGGTGTCCGCGAGCCAGCGGTTGTATGAGGAGCACAGGGCCGCGCCGAGATCGGGGTCGGCCACCAGCGGATGGACGAGGAAGAAGCTGGGATAGATCACCTGCACGCCCAGGTCTTCGTCGGCCATGTCCTTGAGGCGGGCTTCCGGATGACTGATCTCGATGCTCTCGATGCTTTCCGGCTTGGAGGCGGTATAGAAGGAACGTTGGCCCTCGTAGTGGGCCGGGGTTCCCATGTTGTGGCAGCCGCGCCCGAACAGGCGGGGGTAGATCTGGTCCTCCACGCGCCAGTAGAGCCGCCCTTCCGAGTTGACCACCTGGGGCTTGCGCTTGCGAAACGCCGGGTCGAGGTAGGCGTCATCGAAGGTGGCCGGAGACTCTTCCACGTGCGCGTCTGCGTCGATTACGATCATCGGAGGGTCCTCCCTTTATCAAGTGGACCGTGCCCTGGCACGGATCGGGGATACATCAAGAGACCGCACCCATACCGCAATTCCGAAACGAGGCGCAAGAAGACGGACCGGAAGGGGAGGAGATCATGCCGATTCTATTGACCAACAGCGACGTCCGGGAGCTGATCTCGCCGGAGACCGCGGTGGAGGTCATGCGGGAGACCTACCGGAGCCTGGCCGCGGGCACGGCGGTCACCCGGACCCGCAGCCAGACGTTCGCGGAGACCTCCCAGCCGGGCACCTTCGTGGAGTTGCGCACCATGGACGGCATCGTCCCTTCCTTCGGCTCGGTGGGGATGCGGATTCTGCCCGACCTGCACCGGTGGCCGCGGATCGGCGACAACCAGCGCTACGACAAGGTGCCCAAGAAGAACGGCCGTTTCCTGGCCTTCGACCTGATCTTCGACCTCGACACCGCCGACCTCCAGGCCGTGGTCCAGGACGCCTACTTGCAGAAGCTGCGGATTGCCGGCGCCCACGGCGTCGCCGCCGAAGCCCTGGCCCGGGCCGATGCCTCCCGGGTCGGCGTCATCGGCTCCGGCTGGCTCGCCGAGGGCGTGCTCATGGGCCTCTCGGTGGTTCGTACGCTGAAGTCCCTCAAAGTATTCAGCCCCACTCCGGCGAACCGGGAGCGGTTCGCCGAAAACGCCCGGCGGAACCTTCAACTCGACGCCGAGGCGGTCGAGGATCCGGTGGCGGCCACGCGGAACGTCGACATCATCGTCGTGTGCACCAACACCATCGATCCGGTGTTCTTTGGCGAGTGGCTCAGTCCGGGCGTGCACCTCGACGCCATCTCCGGCCGCGACATCGACGAGGGGTGCTTCGCGCGCAGCGACTACACCGTCCTGAGCATGCGGGAAGGCCGCTGCAACGAGGGGCTGAACTTCGCTCCGCCGGTTCTGCGCGAGACCCTGGCGCCACGGTTCGCCCCGTTCGAGAAGAACGTCCCGTGGGACCGGTACGTCGAGCTGGGTGAGGTGATAACCGGGCAGGCGCGCTCGCGGGAGAATGATCGGGAGATCACGTTCTTCTGCAACAACGTGGGCTTCGGCGCCCAGTTCGCGGCCCTGGGAGGAAAGGCCGTGGCACTGGCCCGGGAACGCGGCCTGGGCCAGGAGTTCTCCATCGACGACTGGTACGAGGACGAACGGTAGCAATTTGTCGGACGAGCGTCCTTCGACTTCGCTTCGCTACGCTCAGGACGAACGGCTCAATTTCCTCAAGACCGTTCGTCCTGAGCGTAGCGAAGCGAAGTCGAAGGACGCTGCCTACGGATGCACGTCCTGGGTGAACCATTCTGTCGGGAAATCCCTGCCGATACCCTTGGCGACGGCCTCGCGGTAGACGCGCTGGGCCACTGCGGCGAACTGAAGGCCCTGGCCGACGTTGTTGACGAAGGCCGTGGTCTGCTCTGCTGTCTGCCGTCCCGGCACGGCGCCGATGATGGCCTGGGGCAGCTCCTGGATCCGCTCCCACAGCGGCGTGGTGCGCTCGGACCACCAGCCGCCGGTACCCTCGGGCGTCTCCACGGCCTCCGTGCGATACACCTGCGGGCGGATGTTGGCGGGGTTCCTGGAGAACAGGAACACGCGGTCCATGGCGTCCAGGAAGTCGTGGTCCATCTCCTGCACCTTGACAGCGCTGTAGTGGACGCCGGGCCGCCGCCACTTGAGCTGGTGCACCGGTTCCATGGAGTTGGTCCCGGTCACCACCAGGTCCGCCCCCTCCACTGCTTCGTCCGCGGACTCCACCGGCGTGAGCCGGGCCCGGACCCGCGGCGCCAGCTCACGGCAGAAGCGTTCCCGGTTGGCGGGGTTGGTGCTGAACACCTTGACGTCGGTGATGGGCCGCACGGCGCAGTGGGCCATCAACTGTCCGCCGGCCTGCCAGCCGGTCCCCAGGAGCGCCATAACCGAGGCGTCCTCCCGGGCCAGGTAGCGGGCCGCCAGCCCGTTGGCCGCGCCCACCCGCATGCGCGAGATATATCCGTCCGGGCAGATCATCACCGGCGCTCCGGTCTCCATGCTGAACAGCAGCATCAGCCCGTTCCAGCGGCCGTCGGCCGAGGGCAGCCGGTCGCGCCGGACGTTGCCCATGACCTCCGGCCAGACCAGCACGTCGCTGTTGATGCGGAGCGCGGCCATGCCCTCGTCCGGCCACAGCCCGCTCATGGCCTTGAGGCTGTAGACTCCCTTGGTCTCGCCCACCGCCGTGGGCGCCAGCGTGTCCACCCGCGGGCTGTTGACCGCTTCCCCGGCCTCCAGCGAGCGTTGCGAACGCTCGACGCACTCGAGCGTCATCTCCATGGTCAGGATCCCGTCGATCTCTTCGTTGCTGAGCAGCAGTGTCATTGGGCAAGCCTCCGGAAACGGCGGTCCCGCACACGGCCCGTGTTGACGCGCCGGGCATTTTCCGCCATATTTTTCTCACACTCGGCCAGGTAGCTCAGTCGGTAGAGCAGAGGACTGAAAATCCTCGTGTCGGCAGTTCGATTCTGTCCCTGGCCACTTTCCCATCCTCCAGATCCCCATCCTCTACAGTTTCGCTTCGAGTTGTTTGAACTGCCTGGTCAGGGCATCGACCTCTTCCTTGGCCTGTTTTCGATACTCCACGATCTTGCCCAGTTCTTCGATGGTCGGCAACGTCAACTGCCGGTGCGGAATACCGCTGTTCGGGCGATTGTGGACGTGGTACGAGCCGTCGTCGCCGTAGTGCCCGGTCTCCTTGCCGCTCAGCAGACTGATGGCCATGTTGAGGCTGCCGGTCATCTTCTTCACTTCACTATCCAGGACCGAAAGGCGTTGTTTGGCCGCCAGGAGCCGTAGATAGTCCGCCCCAATCTTTTCTTCGACTTCCCCCATAGGACTACTCCCGTTCGGTTGTTGAGCCGTGTGTGCCGGTCACGGACATGGTGCGCTCGCCTACCGATACCGCGAAACGCCGTCTTGGGCAAATTCGCGGCGTTTCGTGGCCGCGGGGACGATCTCCGTCAATACCAGGGCGGGCTCCAGGCCCGTTTGCATGGCGGCCGATTAGTCCTTGACAGCCTTCCGGCAAGGGTACTAGTGTGGCCCGCATCCGAACCAAGGACCCGTCGAACCGATGGAAGGGAGGGCCCCGTCCATGAAAGCGTCGCTTCGCTGTATCGTTGTGTTCCTTACCTTGGGTCTGTTCACCGCAACCCTGGCCCCGGCCGCCGACCTGGTGCTCAAGGGCGCCACGGCCTGGAAGAAAGACTACGTCTTCAATGACGGTTACTGGGAGTTCAGCCGCCAGGTCGAGAAGCTGTCCGGCGGCAAGATCAAGGTGGACTGGAAGGGTGGTCCCGAGATCGCGCCGGCCTTCGAGATGCTGAGCCTGGTGCAGCGCGGCGTCGTGGATGTCCTGGGCAGCTCCGCCGCCTACTACACGCAGAAGTACATGGAAGGGGTCTTTCCCGAGTACTTCGTCGGCACCCCGGCGGTCCTGCGGAAAGCGGGCATCACCAAGTTCTTCGACGACCTGAGCCAGAAGAAAACCGCCGTCAAGCTGCTGGGCATGACCTCGGGTCCCGTCGGCATCGCCATCTTCACCAAGAAACCGGTGAAGGGCATCGCCGACTTCAAGGGACTGAAGATGCGCAGCACGCCCACCTACCTGCCCATGGGACAGGCCCTGGGCGCCTCGATGATCCGGATCCCGTGGGCCGACCTTTACCCCGCGCTCGAACGCGGCGTGGTGGAGGGATACTTCTCTCCGGCCATCGGCACCCTCCAGACGAAGCTCTACGAGCAGGTCTGCTGCATGATCGCGCCCCACTTCTGGACCGTGCGCACCTGGCTGTACATCGGCACGAAGACCTGGAACAAGCTCACTCCGGGGCAGCAGAAAATCCTGACCGACGCCATCGTCGCCACCGAGGAATGGGCGCAGGGCCACTACGCGGGGATCATCGGCAAGGAAATCGATACGCTGGTGAAGCAGCACGGCATGAAGGTCATCGAGTTCAAGGGCGACGAGGCCAAGCGCTTCCTCAAGATGGCGTACGAGTCCGCCTGGAACAAATACGTGCCGGAATCGCCCGAGCACGGCAAGAAGATACGGCAGTTGGCGCGAGACCTGGAAAAGCGTTGAGCGCGGCCAACCGTCGAAACCGACAAACGGATTAACAGGAGGATGTATCCATGAGCAGGGCACTTGGCTGTATCGTTGTATTTTTCACCCTGGGAGTCTTCACCGCGAGCGTCGCTCCGGCCGCCGAACCCGAGTTGGTGCTCAAGGGCGCCACGGCCTGGAAGAAGGACTACATCTTCAATGCCGGCTACTGGGAGTTCACACGTCAGGTCGAGAAACGGTCCGGCGGCAAGATCAAGGTGGACTGGAAGGGCGGTCCCGAGATCTCGTCACCCTTCGAGATGCTGGGTCTCGTGCAGCGCGGGGTGCTGGATGTTCTGGGCGGCGCCGGCGCCTACGATTCCGCCAAGATCCCGGAGGGAGTCTTCCTGGAGTACTTTGTCGGGGACACCAGCGAATTGCGCCAGGCCGGCGTCACCAAGTTCTTCGACCAAGTGACCCAGAAACGGGCCGGCGTGAAGCTCCTCGGGCTCAGCTCTGGACCGGTGGAGTTCGCCATCTTCACCAAGAATCCGGTGACCAGCATCGCCCAGTTCAAGGGAATGAAGATGCGCAGCACGCCCACGTACCTGCCCCTGGGCCAGGCCCTCGGGGCCACCATGATCCAGGTGCCGTGGCCCGACGTCTACAACGCCCTGGAGCGGGGGGTCGTGGACGGATACTTCGCTCCGGTCATCGGCACCCTGTCGACGAAGCTCTACGAGCAGGTCTGCTGCATGCTCAAGCCGCACTTCTGGACCGTGCGCACGTGGATGTACATCAGCCTGGACAAATGGAACAAGCTCACGCCGGAGCAGCAAAAGGTCCTGACGGATTCCATGATCGCGGTCGAGGGATGGACGCCGGGCTTCTACAACGACTACATCGGCAAGGAAGTCAATACGCTGGTGTCCAAGCACGGCATGAAGATCCATGAGCTCAAGGGCGACGAGGCCAAGCGCTTTCGCACGATGGCGTACGAGTCGTCGTGGAAGAAGTACCTGCCCAACTCGCCGGAGTACGGCAAGCAGATCCGCGAGATGGCACGGAAGCTCGAGGACCGTTAGCGTGCCGAAAAGGATGTGAGGGAGGCAAGGCTTATGAGACCAGCGCTTCGTTATACAGTTGCTGTTTTCGCCCTGGTAATGTTCGCGGCGGCCACGGCGCCGGCGGCGGATCTGGTGCTCAACGGGGCCACCGCCTGGAAGAAGGACTACGTCTTCAATGATGGGTTCTGGGAGTTCAAGCGCCGGGTCGAGAAGATGTCCGGCGGCAAGATCGAGGTGAGGTGGAAGGGCGGGCCCGAGATCGCCCCCGCTTTCGAGATGCTGAGCCTGGTGCAGCGCGGCACGCTGGACGTGCTGAGCAGCACCGGGGCGTACTTCACCGACAAGATGGCCGAAGGGGTCTACCTCGACTACTTCGAAGGCCCGGTGAGCGAAATGCGCAAGGGCGGCGTCATCGATTTCTTCGACAAGATCCAGCAGGAAAGGACCGGGGTGAAGCTCCTGGGGCTGCCGTCGGGTCTGGTGGGCTACGCGATCTTCACGAAGAAGCCGGTTAAGAGCCTTGCCGACTTCAAGGGCATGAAGCTTCGCGGCACCCCCACCTATCTGCCCATCGCCGAGTCCCTGGGGGCCTCGATGGTCCGGATGCCGTACTCGGACCTCTACGCCGGCCTCGAGCGGGGCGTCGTGGAGGGATACTTCTCTCCCATCATCGGAACCCTGGGGGCCAAGTTCTACGAACAGATCTGTTGCATCATCAAGCCCTTCTTCTGGACCGTGCGCACCTGGTTGTATTTCAATCTGGAGACGTGGAACAAGCTGACCCCGGAGCAGCAGAAGCTCCTCACCGAGGCCGCCATTGAAACGGAGAAGTGGGGGCCGGCCCATTTCGACAAGTACATCGACGCGGAGCATGACACCCTGGTGAAGAAGCACGGCATGCAGATCATCGAGCTTCCCGCCGAGGACTCCAAGCGCCTGCGCAAGATTGCGTACGAGTCTGCATGGAAGAAGTTCGTGCCGGTCTCGCCGCAATACGGCAAGCAGGTCCGGGAGATGGCGCGACGTTTCGAACAGAAATGAGGCGCATCCTCATGGCGAAAGGCCTCAACTACTGAACCACTCGCCGGGCTGTCCGTGCGCGCCGCGGACAAGCCCGGCAGGGTGTAGCCGAATCTCATCATGTCGCAACTCGGGCAGACTCTGGAGCGGGCCTGGGACTCGCTGCTGAACGGCCTCGCCTACTTCGCCGGGCTCCTGGTGGTGACGGTGACCCTCTCCGTGCTTTACGAGGTGGTGGCACGTTACTTCTTCAACAGCCCGACCATCTGGGCCGTGGACCTGACCGAATACTCACTGGTCTACATCACCTTCCTGGGGGCGCCCTGGGTGCTCCGTGACCACGCGCACACGCGCGTGGAACTCGTGGTCGAGAGACTCCGGCCCAGGCTGCGCCTGACGTTGGGCATCCTGGTGTCGTTGATCGCGGCGATCGGTGCGGTGGTGATGGCGTGGGAAGGCGCCTGGGAGACCTGGGAGTCCTATCTGGGCGGCCATGCCGAGTTGAAGGCGTGGCGAGTGTACCGTTGGCCGCTCATCCTTCCTATCTGCGTCGGGAGTCTCATGCTGGTCATCGAGTTCCTGCGCCAGGCCTGGCACAACGTCGGGGCGTTGAGCCGGGGCGAACCGATTCCCGAGGAATCCGCTCCCGTGGGCCAGGATTCCCTTTGAGGACGTGATGGAGTGGTACGAAGTCCTGGCCTTGATGCTCGGCGTGCTGATGATTCTGTTCGTGGCCGGCACGCCGGTGGCGTTCGCGTTTCTCTTGATCAACATCGGCGGGTTGTACTTGTTCATGGGGGGCGCGCCGGCCCTGCGGCTCATGGTGACCAGCGCCTTCGCCACGCTGGCGAGCTTCGTGCTGGCCCCGGTGCTCCTGTTCATCCTCATGGGCGAGATCATGTTCCGCTCGGGACTTGCGGTGCGCACCCTCGATGCCCTGGACAAGTGGATCGGCGGCATACCCGGGCGGCTGAGCCTGCTGGCGGTGAGCGGCGGCACGCTGTTCTCCACCCTCAGCGGCTCGAGCATGGCCACCACCGCCATGCTGGGAACGACGCTGGTGCCGGAGATGCGGCGCCGGGGCTACAGCTACCT
>Ga0209020_1001376_pt1 | contig 24794 bp, 20 predicted proteins | sample PinacodermBB_FD_187298 | JGI IMG/M metagenome (GOLD analysis project Ga0209020, IMG submission 187298) | Host-associated microbial community of the marine sponge Aplysina aerophoba from Gulf of Piran - sponge pinacoderm, lysed by bead... | ecosystem: Host-associated > Porifera > Sponge >... | reverse complement strand
GAGCAAGCTCTCTTCGTTTCCGCTCGACTTGCATGTGTTAGGCCTGCCGCCAGCGTTCAATCTGAGCCATGATCAAACTCTTCAGTTTCATAGCTTTTTACTGACCTCTCCTGCATCGAAACACAGGAAGTCAGTTCGCCCTGCTTCACAAACAGTCTGATACAGACCGCTTGCCAAGATAGGGTTTTGTTTGGTTGCGCCGTATCGCCTTGCGGCAATTCGGCACTATCCGATCAACGAGTGCCCACAACCATTGTCTGTATGTTCTGTTAAATAACCACCCTGTCGCACTTCGCAGGGCAGTTGCTTGCGGTGTTCCCCGTAAGCAGATGCGCCATTCTAGTGATAAAAAAAAAAGTGTCAACCCCTTTGGGAGTACTTTTTGCATAAACTCGGAAAAGAGTACCTGGCGCCTGTCCGGGATTGCCCTGACAGCCATTCTGGAGCGGCCAGCGCAGGCGTGCTCCAACGTTCTTTTCCTCGCCGAAGTTACGTCATTACGTCACCTTTTCCAGGGGGACGCCTCAACACACAACCACCAGTCTGCCTGTATCCGCCAGACTGATGGTCGGCCACTCCTCGCGCCCCTTTACTTCACCTTTTGAAGGCACAACACAACCAGTTGGTAGAGAAAGTATCCGCTACGCCTCAGAGGCGACTGCTCATTGCTGGCTCCCAACTCCCAAGGCCAGCAAACTTTCGAATGGCTCTATCCTTTTTGGCTCTGATCAGCCCCCTGTTTGTGATGAACGTTTACGACCGGGCCGCACCAAAACAGGCCATGGAAAACATGTGGGTGCTGACCTGCGGCACTCTTCTTGCCTTGAGCTTCGACTTCTTGATGCGCTTGCTGCACAGCTATTTCATTGACCTCGCAGGCAAGAAGTCAGACGTACTGCTGTCTGCCACACTATTTGGCAGGGTCCCTGGACTCCGCATGGCATTCCCCCCCGCTCGGTGAGAGCCTTTGCTCGCACCCTGCAAGAATTCGACGTGGTACGCGACCTTATGGCATCGGCCAGTGTCACAACATTGGTGGATCTTCCCTTCACCCTTATGGTTCTGGCAGTCATTGGGATGAAAGGAGGGCCGCTTGTATTCGTGCCCCTGTTGGGTATGGTTCTGCGGGCACTCACAGACATCATGCGCCTGCCATCCCAACGGCCAGAAGACAACAGCCGCACCCGCCTTCCCGACTTCAGGGGAGACATTCTTTTTGAGCGGGTCAATTTTTGCTGGCCCAACCAGACATACAGAGCACTTCATGGCATCAACCTGAAGATAAGAGCGGCGAAAAGGTGGAGATCACAGGGCGGACCGACTCAGGACAGAGCACACTGCTGCGCATTACTCCGGGCCTGTACCACCCGGACAGCGGCGCCGTTCGTCTGGACGGCATTGGACCTCAGACAAGTGCATCCCGCTGATCTGCGCTCTGCGACAAGCTGCTGCCTGCAGGATCCAGGCCTGGTAGCCGGCTCCCTGAAAGACAACATTATCCTGGGATGCTGCCAGGTGGACGACACCCAGGTGCTGCGGACAGCCAGGTGCTGCGGACACCCAGGCTGGCAGGCGTGAATGACTTTTCAGACAGACACCCCGATGGACTGGCCATGCCAACGAGAGAAGGAGACGATTACCGTCTGATGGGCAGCGGCAAAGCCCGGCCCTGGCACGCGCGCTGTTAACAAGACGCTCCTGTTGAGCTGCTCGATGAGCCCACCAGTGCCATGGACGATGCCACCGAAGCTGGCCTGAGATCCCGACTCAAAAGTTAGTGCGCCCAGAAGACCCTGATTCTGGTCACACACAAAATGCCCATGCGGGAACTGGTGGACAGACTGGTGGCGATGGATCGGGGATAAATCCTGGCCGACGCCCCCCGCCAGCAAGTACTTGAAGCCCTGCGCAACGGCAAATTGGGACAAGATGACACACAGCGCCCCCAGCTCACCCTCCCTGCGCATCAGAACAAGGGACATTCCACCTTTTGCGGTGCAACAAGAATATATATCTGACCACTCAGCCGCTCTGCTTCGACACTCCCCGCGTGGGGACGCCTGTTGATCTGGTTGGTGTTCTGTGCTGCAACAGTGACTCTTGTCTGGTCCAGTCAGGCACAGATAGATGAAATCACCCGCAGCGAAAGGCGCATCATCCATTCTTCCCGTACCAATAGCTGATCCAGAATATGGAAGATGACATTCTGGATCAGCTATTGGTACGGGAAGGTGGTCGTGTGGCCCGGGGGGGGCAGACGCTCCTTCAGCTTGATGCAACCCGCTTCAGTGCTGACTTCGGCGAATCTGATGTGCAATACCACAGCAATCAGGCGGCTATTGCCTGCCTGCGGGCTGACGCCGAAGAAACCCCACTGCCTTTTCCACAGGAACTTACAGAGCACCCGGACGTGCGGCAACGGGAAATCCTGGTATTCAACAGTCGCAAAGACGTCCTGGCCGCAGAAAAGGGACAGCATTCGGAAACGAATAACGCAGGAAAGTCAGGCCGTGCTCGTCCTGGAAGCCCATCGCGATCACCTCAAGCGCAACCACGAACGGGGCAGCCGCGAACTGGCGCTGACCCGCTCATTTGCCAGCCAGGGCGTGGTCTCCAACGTAGAGCTGCTCCAACTGGAGCAACGCACCAACGACCTTCTTCCGGAGTTGCATAAAGCCGAATTGAATCTGCCAAGACTCAGGTCTACCTGGAAAGAACAGATCAATCTGGAACGAGAGCTGCTGCTGAATTTCAGTCAGGACGCCCAGGCAGAATTACTCCATCAGGAAATTCGGCTGGCACGCCTGCGCGAGTCGCGAAAATCACTGGAAGACCAGGTCTACAGGCGGCTGTTGACATCCTCCCCGCCCTGAAGGACGGAGCTTGCCGCGCACCAGGTCAGGAATCCAGCCCGCTACAACGACCAGGATGTAGCGGGCACCCGGCAAACCCTCATACCAGCTCCCACCCACATTGTTATCGCCTTCGCAGGAATTTATGCGGACCATTGCTGTCAAAACTACTGCGGACCTTTGAAACGTCAGCACTGAATCACTCTGCTGACGCCCCGCGAGAACAACTCATCGACAGAACAGACGAACCTGGAGGGAGGCTTCCAATGAAGAATTCACACTCAACAAAACTGGCTACCAGAGTCAGTGCACTGGCACTTGCTTTTTTGGGTCTCAGTTGGGGAGCAGGGGCCCATGCTGCCATGGCTGGAGGAACCCAGGACAGCTTCACACGTGCCGGGGCCCTGCATAAACGACTGACACAAGAGCAGCGGGAGGCCTTCAAGGCCCGCATGGATGCCGAGCAAAAACCAGCGGCGCCGGCACCCGTGCCAGAAGATATTATGACCTGGAAAGTCACCATCAGATCCCCTTCAGGCGAGACTACAACCCGCTCCGGCCAGTCAGTGATATCTCCCGCCTCGTCGATGACTACTACGGCCGCCAGGACCGCTGCGCCTGCAGCCGCATCGGTAACCGCAACGCCCCACTCGACGACCTCTGCAACCCCGTCAACCACTGAACCTTCTTCAACGACAGCTGCGGCCACGTCGGTGACCTCTACGGCCCCCTCGGCGACTTCTGCAAGCCCGTCAACCACTGAGCCTTCCTCAACAACAGCTGCTGCCACATCGGCGACCTCTACGGCCCCCTCGACGACTTCTGCAAGCCCGTCAACCACTGAGCCGTCCTCAACAGTAGCAGCAGCCACATCGGTGACCTCTACGGCCCCCGCGACGACTCCCGCAAGCCCGTCAACGACTGAGCCTTCTCCAACAGCCGCAGCGCCAATTGATTCCGCTTCGGTTGATGAGACTTCCATTGACACAAGTGCAAGCAAGCTCCCCGGTAGCGCCCCCGTAGACACGACTGAACTCATCGAAATACCAAAGGATACACAAGAGCCACAAAGGGACGCTCCAGACGTCCGAAGTCCGGCTCCTGCTGCACTGCCCAACGTCACATTCCCCTCCCCGGTTAACATCGAAGTATCCACCACAGTCGGCACTGCAGCCAGCCCTGCACCCCAGATGCAGTCGAATACCACAACAGGAGACAGCACCTCGGCCACGGGCGGATACACTGATGGCGAACCAGACAAGAACGATGCTACACCGCACCTCCTTGTTCCCGAGTATTCCCCAGCTCCCGGGTATCCTGAGCACAAAATAGAGTCAAGCGACTTCGGTCAACGGGAAGACGAACCTGAGCAAGCGGAAATCGAGCGGCCCACCAATCTCTCCGACAATGGCTACGCAGAACAACCCAACAACACCTCTGTTGCCATGGGGGCGGAACAAAGCAGCATCCCCGAAGAGGAAACCAGCTCCCCCTCAAGGGAGAGCGCGAAGGACAGTCAGCCAGACAACCAGCAGACTCTTCCCGACTCACCATACGCCGACATGGACGATGATGACGAGATCAGCATAGCGATCGAAGGAGAAGAAGAGGAAGACGAGGACAACCGCCACACTTATGACGTCATGGACGAAATGACTACCACTCCGGCCCTCAGCATTCAGGAGCAAGAGACCGTAGAGGATGATGCAGGCGAAGAAACTGGTGCGAATACCGCCTCTGGCTTTCAGGGGCAACAGGAAGAGGAAACACAAGACCTCAGCTACACCATGCACGATGGAAACTTCATGAACCTGGTCAAACATCGCTATGGCTACGGATTACACAATACGCTGAAGGGGCGGCGTGGGGCAGACTATCTTGGGCATCTGGCACAAGCCTCGCAGCATGCATACGCGCAGCTCCCATGGGGCGGCAATCTGGATGAGCAGCAGGAACACGGCCGCAGCGCACCCTCGCTTTTTGTGAAAACAAAGACCAGCGATGAGCACCAGCCCGAACTCCGGCCTCGCCCGATAGCGCAAAGAGGACTCAGGATCCAGGATGGGCAGCCAGCGCAGCCTGTGGTGGACCTGCTGCTCCATGTCGTTGAACAGCCCGGCTCACATCAGGAGCATATTTGCGGACAAAGCCAAACCTTCAATGGAATCTTTCGGCTGGTGGTCCCCGTTAACCAGAATGCAAGCGAGGCTGGACCGCGTGCCACAATCGCTCCCTATTCTGATACCCAGGAAGGATGGAACGCCCTCCACACATGCTTGAACACCGGGAACAGCCCTCTGACAGTTGTCGACAGTGATGCAGACATCGGCAGTCCAGCGACACAACCTGCCTCCGGGAAAATCATCAAAAGCAGCGATCTGAACACTGTCTGGTTATCGGAGGCTGTACTGCTTTTGATTGCACAAGGAGAGGCACCAAGACCCGACACAGGCCAGGCTCTACGACTCCCGATATTCGCGAAATCACCCTGATAGTGAGCCAGGAGCCGAATCACAAACGCGCACAGTGCAGACGACGGTCCGCGCTGTACGCCCACTTCCTGTCCCCCTTCCCCTGGTGCACAGCAGAGGGGATCATTTTTTCCAGCTCTTATCCCGATTTTTCCGGTAATGACAAACAAACTGGCAGGCATAGCCCGCCAGACAGCACCCTGGACGCTCTGGACTGGCATCCGTCATGGATCGGACTCTGGAACCGTTCTACAAGATGACACAGGCTGCACAGCCAACTACGCGACAGAGAGAAAGCAAATGCGCAAGAGCTGGACGCAGGCCTTGTGCAAGGCGGATGAGCTGCAATTGTCATTGCCGGTGAGCTGATATCGTGCGTGCGCTGCGCCGGCCACATTTGGGGAACGGCTTATCCTCGCACCGCACAGACCACCGCTACCGCAGGAAGGCGTCACTTTTATAGGTTATGGCCAGTCGCCTGTGCCGCATCAGCGACAGTGTTTTTTGCCCCCCCGACAAAACAAGGGGTTTCATTGTATTGCCCATCGACAGTGACCCTATCAGGCTCAGGCTCATGGCAGAAACAAAAAAACCGGAATCCCTCTCCAAAAAAGGAACTCCGGTCTTCTGTCTGGTGGGCCCAGCAGGACTTGAACCTGCGACCAATGGATTATGAGTCCACTGCTCTAACCAACTGAGCTATAGGCCCTATCTCTCTCTGGCCGACAAAGGTAACACACCCGCACCCGCAGTGCCAAGACCTCTCTCACAGACAAACTCCTTCAATCACATCATGCCAGCAACACGGTTGCATAAATGCAAATGAGCGGGTAGGCTCACCCGCTTTTCTGCCGGTACACAGTCGAGTACACGGGAAGTGCGCCCGTTGTACCCGCTGCGTACGGCAGGCTTTTTGGTATTCTCCTGCCCTGCTCTCCCACGGTTTCGGATATCGGGTTCGCGGCGTTGCGCGGGTGACGGGGTGAGTCCTGCGAGGTCTGCAGACGCACCCCGGGCTCACATCTTTTGTTGCCTTTGCCATGGGCGGTAGTGCAGGAGGGGAATAACAAACAGGGCTGTAAGCATGTCAGCACGAAACAATCCGGATAACGCCACCCTTCTGGGGACCTTTGAACCTTATCAGCCGCAGGAAGATGAGCCCTACATGAGCGAGCGCCAGGTAGACCACTTCTGCAGCATCCTGGGGAACTGGAAATCTGAGCTGGTCAACGAAGCGCAACGAACTGTCCGGCATATGCAGGATGAGGCAGCCAATTTTCCAGACCCGGCCGATCGCGCCAGTCAGGAAGAAGAATTCAGCCTTGAACTGCGGACCCGGGACAGGGAAATGAAGCTGATAAGCAAGATAGACAAGACGCTCACCCGCCTTGAAGAGCGTGATTACGGCTACTGTGATTCCTGTGGCGTTGAAATAGGCATTCGCCGCCTTGAGGCTCGCCCTACAGCGACATTGTGTATTGACTGCAAGACCTTGGCAGAAATCAAGGAAAAGCAGCTGGGTCATTGAGAGAAGCAGACTCTGTGGGTTCCGAGCCGGCCTCTGGCCACTACGTTGGGCGCTTTGCTCCCTCGCCTACTGGCCCGCTGCACCAGGGGTCTCTGCTGACGGCCCTGGCCAGTTGGCTGGATGCCCGCTGCACATCGGGTCAGTGGCTGGTGCGCATGGAGGATCTCGACAGGCCAAGGGAAATGCCAGGCGCACGGGGACTGATTCTCAAAGCCCTCGAGCGTCATGGCCTGAACTGGGACGGGGACGTTCTCTACCAGACGGACCGGCTGGCTGCCTACACAAGAGCTGTGTCGCTCCTGAAAGACGAGGGCTGGCTCTACCCCTGCACATGCAGCCGCCGGCAGTTGCTTGGCCTGAGCGTCTACCCGGGTTGGTGCCGGGCGGCGCCCTGTGCGCCCGGAGCTCCCCAGGCACTGCGCTTTCGGGTATCAGATCAGCACTACTGTCTGAACGACCGCATTCAGGGGCTGGAGCGTTTCCACCTGGAAGATTCGGGTGATTTCGTCGTTGTGCGCCGGGATGGGGTTTTTGCCTATCAGCTCGCTGTTGTTGTGGACGATCAAGACCAGGGAGTCACACATGTCGTGCGCGGCATTGATCTCATGACTTCAACACCGCGACAGAAAGCCTTGCAATCAGCCCTGGGGTACAGAACGCTCAGCTATGCGCATCTTCCGGTTGTCGTGAACAGGCAGGGCGAAAAACTCAGCAAGCAGAACAGGGCGCAGCCGCTGTCGTTGACGGAGCCCCGGCCTGCTGTAGTGCAGGCCCTCAAGGCATTGGGCCTTCCTGTAGACGACCATGTGAGCGCCTCCAGCTTGCCGGAGATCCTTGACTGGGCCCGACAGAACTGGAATCCACTGACCCTCTGCGGCACGAAGTCCATTCCAGAGACCACTGCCACCTGCTGACTCTCCTGCCGGCTGAGCGACGGGAGACCGATCGGAAGCAAAAGAGCCCTGGCGAGAAGACGTCCGACTCAAGGTGCTTTTCATTCTGACGCCAGGTGCACAGAGGACGCGTTAACTAATATCGGAAAAAATACTCCAATCCAGCATTTTCGCGACAGGACACTTCATAAGGTCTCCTGGGAAAGCACAGCCAGTCGCAGCATCGGCACCCGTTGTTCATGCGATCGGCTTACGGTTTTTTGCCATTGTGTTGGGTGTGTTATGCCGGTGGCCGCCCGCGACTGCACGTCAGCGGGGACGGCCCCTGATTTACTGTGCTACTTGCAATAAAGGTGTTGAGGCTTCCATGCTGGATCCACGCTATGTTCGGGACAACCCCGAAGAAGTTGCCCGATTGCTTCTGAAAAAAAACTTCAACCTCGATATTGAACAGATGCAGCAGCTCGACTCTGAGCGTCGCGCTGTCCAGACTCAGGCCCAGAACCGGCGCGCAGACAAAAAAAGACTATCCCGCCAGGTCGGAACTCTGATTGGTCAGGGGATGACACCAGAGGAGGCCCGCCTTCAGGTCACCGATCAGCTGGCAGAGCTCGACAGCGAACTGGCTGCACTGGAGTCCCGGGAAAAGGAACTGCTCGCCAGGTGGAACCGCTTTTTCATGAGCGTTCCCAACCTGCCGGAAGAAGCAGTGCCTGAAGGCAAGTCTGAAGCTTGCAATGTCGAACTTCGGCGCTGGGGAACCCCGCCCCGCTTCGACTTCACGCCAGCAGACCATGTAGACCTGGGTGCGGCCCTGGGGCTGGATTTCAATGCCGGCGCAAAACTGTCGGGATCCCGCTTTGTCGTCATACGAAACAAACTGGCGCGCCTGCACCGGGCGCTGGCGCAGTTCATGCTGGATGTGCAGGTGGATGAGCATGGCTATCAGGAGTGCTACACCCCCTATCTTGTGCAATCCCAGGCTCTGGAAGGCACAGGCCAGCTGCCCAAGTTTGCCGAGGACCTGTTCCGGACTTCAACAGAGGGCCAGCACGAACCTCATTATCTTATTCCAACAGCAGAAGTGTCCCTGACAAACCTGGTGCGCGAAACAGTGCTTGATGCCCAACAGCTACCGATCAAACTGACTGCACACACCCCCTGCTTTCGTAGCGAGGCAGGCAGCTATGGTCGCGACACCCGGGGCATGATCCGCCAGCACCAGTTCGACAAGGTAGAAATGGTGTGTATCACCCACCCATCGGCGTCGGCCAGAACACTGGAAGACATGACAACCCATGCTGAAGCCATTTTGCAAAAACTGGAGCTGCCTTACAGAGTGATGGCCCTGTGCGGCGGCGACCTGGGCTTTGGTGCTGCCAGAACCTATGATCTGGAAGTCTGGCTACCGGGACAGCAGCAATACCGCGAGATTTCCTCTGTCTCCAACTGTCGGGATTTTCAGGCACGTCGCATGCAGGCGCGCTTCCGCGATCCGGAGACCGGCAACCCGGCACTGGTGCATACGTTGAATGGTTCAGGGCTGGCGGTAGGCCGCACCCTGATCGCGGTGATGGAGAATTGTCAGGATGCCCGGGGATGCATTCATATCCCCGAAGCATTGCATCCTTATATGGGAGGCGTGAAGGTCATAGAACGCCAGACATAAGAGCGCGGGCGGCAGCCGAGGACCAGCAAGCCGCTCTGGCTCTTGCAGCACTCAGGAGTCCGTGCCGTTGGTGATCCAGTGCTGCGCCAGATCCACCAGAAGCTTGCGCTGCTCTGCGGTCTGCACTGCCAGAGGGCCCCGGGCCTTGCGGGCCTTCATAATCAGCGCATCAACATCCCTGTCTATATTCTCCAGCGTCATTTTGTTTTTGCTGATCTCATCGAGCATCATGGTGGCCACAAACAGAGTGCCGGTACGCCCCACACCAGCCCGGCAGTGTACCGTGACACTGGGGAAGCTGTCGTCAGCCAGAGCCTTGGCCGCCCACGCCAACATCGGCATGCTGGTCCCTCTCATATCTTTCCACCCTTTGATATGCAACCGATCAACAGTCGCTGACTCGCCTGACTCAGTATCCGTCACCTGGTAGCGAACCTGCTCGTAGTACTCGGACTCGATATCGAGATTGCGACTCAGGCATTCCACTTCGACCCCGCCAAAGACCTTGACTTCTCCGACTTTGTCCGGGTAATAAGGAATCAGCGGCGCGCCCTTGCCCTGCTGCTTCCTATCTTGGTACAGCGCATTATTCTGACCTTGAGCCGCACCTCCACCCTGCTCCGGCTGCGTCAGGTCCACAATCAAGTTGGTCTCGTTTTGAATGGCCATCTGCCAGAATGCAGACCGCGCTCCGTCGTTGTTAGGAGGGTACTGCGAGGCAATGGCCGATGTCTTGTTGGGAACCTCTATTTTGTTTGCGTGCACAGGCTTATCGGCTCCACCCTGCTTGATGCGTACATTGGTATCCAACGGTGATTTTATATTCCTGAAACGGCTCATCCCTGAATCGAAATCGGCCGTTCGCATACCAGCAAGCATACTTTTTGTTTCTACTGCCAGATCATCAAAATAATCTTTGTTAGTTTTGAGCCCGGTCTCCGAAGCCTGAGGTTGGGCTGCACCAAGTTTTTGCCGAGCCTGCGCGGCCCTTCCTCCCAGATCAGCAGACACCTTCAGCCCCGCCTTTGCCAGTGCCGCCTCCAACACATCAGCCTTCACCAAATCGTACTGGTCGCTCCCAGTTTCAATATCGTTCCGTGTCAGATTTCCCTCTTCCAGCGAGCGCGACAGGTGCTCGCAGTAGGCAGCTTTGAAACTGGGATTTTGACTCCATTCGGAGTGCGCCGCCTCCAGGCTATGCAGTTCCCCGTCCAAGGCACTGAAGCGATCTGTTTCCTCCGACCAACCCTGTGTCGCCTTCTGCTCCGCCGCCCGGCTGATCGACACGTCAATGAGCTTACTCAGCACCTCACCCCTCAACTCTGGGTCAATACGCGCGCCGGGTCGCGGATTTTGTTCTGATCCCGCTGTAAAGCGGTACCCCTCCAGCCGCTCTCCTGCCGTATGCAGTATCTCACTGAACGGCTTGCTGCCGTGTTCATGCAGTATGGCCTTGACACGCAGATCCACCCAAGCATCCGTGACCGCCTGTTTGAGCTCCGGATACTCTGCCAGAACATCAGGCTTCCGACCAACAGCCAAATCACGCAGGACATCCATCTGTTCCTTCTGGCCCTTGTCTTTCGAATCCTGCAGATCTGCGCTTGCGCTGGCGAGATGCTCCTTGAGAACCTTTATGCCGCCAGCTCCGGCGCTGTCGTACTTTCCAAGATTCTCTGCAATTTGCTTCAAGGATTCGTGCGGCGAAGCTCTGGCTATATCTACACGGCGCCCCTGTTGTAGAAGCGACTGGGCAGTTTTTCTTGTGACAACTCTGTCAGTAATCTTTTTAGGTTCAAAGGCGTCGAGATTCAGGGTCGCGCCACTGGTGCCCTCCAGAGCAAAGGCATGGAGAAAGCAGGCCGCATGCAGCTGGTTTGTTTCCCCTTTTTCATTGACCCCCTGCTTCAATTTCCGAGTGAGCTTACCAAAGATGTTACCTCTGGCTCCGTCGTCCACCAGCACGCCTAAACCGCCAGAACCAGGGGCCTTGACGCGTACAAATTTAGTGTCTTTGTCAGCACCACTCTTGTCGACAGCCTTCGTAAACTGATCCACAGTGGCCTTATCAAGAGCCAGCGAGTTTCCTTTAATTACGCCCATGGTATCTCCTGAACCTTTGATTTTCTCTTGATAAAGTTTAGCCGCTCACCTGACGGAAGACAGCAGCAGATGGGAGCCAGAAGGCTGAAAAGCTCATATTTCACGGGGAGCAGAAGACGAAAAAAAGGGAGATGCCCAGAAAAAAACAAGCCCCCTTTACAGGGGGCCAAGGATGTACAAGGAAGAGAGGAGGACCGAGGCCTGTGCTCTCGAAAGCCTTTTCCTGAGCCGAAACCACCCCGAAAAATCGGCCATCAAGTCCCGGCTCAGGCTGATCCCATCAGAGCGAACAGAACACAGCTACTCCGTTTCAGACGCAGGTTCTCTCGTCGGCTCGATGCGGAAAGACAACTCTCCGCCCTTGACGCCGATTCTGACAACCCCACCGTTAACCAGCCTGCCAAACAGAATATCTTCAGCAAGAAGCTTCTTGATTCTGTCCTGGATCAGACGCTGCATAGGTCGCGCACCCATCAGCCGGTCATAACCCTTTTCTGCAAGCCACTCACGTGCCGACCGGTTCGTCTCAATCTGCACCTTGCGCTCATCCAGCTGCGCCTGAAGCTCCGTCAGCTGCTTGTCTACAACGCTGGCAATAACTTCAGTCGAGAGCGGATTAAACTGGATAACGGCGTCAAGGCGATTACGAAACTCCGGCGTAAAGGTTTTCTTTATAGCCTCTGCACCATCGGTCGTATGATCCTGCTCAACAAAGCCAATAGAACCGCGATTCATGTTTTCGGCTCCGGCATTGGTGGTCATGACCAGAATGACATTCCTGAAATCGGCCTTGCGTCCGTTGTTGTCAGTCAGCACACCGTGGTCCATCACCTGAAGGAGTAGATTAAAGACGTCCGGATGCCCCTTTTCAATCTCATCCAGCAGCAGGACACAGTGCGGCGTCTTGTTGATGGCCTCCGTCAGCAAACCACCCTGATCAAAGCCAACATAACCCGGCGGAGCACCAATCAGACGGGATACAGTATGACGTTCCATGTACTCGGACATATCAAAACGTACAAGCTCGATGCCTGTGGATTTTGCCAACTGCTTGCAGACTTCTGTTTTTCCTACGCCAGTTGGCCCTGCAAACAGAAAGCAACCCACCGGTTTTTCCACCGGCTTGAGCCCCGCTCGTGACAGCCGGATATTGGTTGTCAGCGCAGCTATGGCTTCATCCTGACCAAAGATAGTCATCTTCAGATTGCGAGGCAGACGCTCCAGGAGTTCCTTGTCAGAGGAAGAGACAGACTTGGGTGGTACCCGCGCCATACGCGCCACTACGGCTTCCACTTCCGGCACGCCAATCACCGACTTGCGATCTGCTTCTTCCTGCAGACGCTGCCAGGCACCCGCTTCATCAATCACATCGATGGCTTTGTCGGGCATGTGACGGTCATTGATATAGCGGTCAGCCAACTCGGCAGCAGCACGCATGGCCTCGCGCTCGTAGGTGATCTCGTGATGTTGCTCAAACCGGGATTTCAGCCCCATCAGAATTTCGAAGGTGTCATCCACATTGGGTTCCTGGACATCCACCTTCTGGAACCGGCGAGCCAGGGCACGATCCTTCTCAAAGATGCCCCGGAATTCCTGAAATGTAGTAGAACCCACACAACGAAGCTCTCCGGATGTCAGCAGGGGCTTGAGCAGATTTGAGGCATCCATCACACCGCCCGATGCCGCACCGGCACCAATAATGGTGTGAATTTCATCGATGAAAAGAATGGCTCCCTCTTCCCGGCGCAGTTCAGACAACAGCGACTTGAAACGCTTTTCAAAATCGCCGCGATATTTCGTCCCCGCCAGCAAGGCACCAAGATCCAGAGAATAGACAGTGCATTCATTCAGCACAGCAGGAACCTGGCCGTCCACAATACGGCGGGCCAGACCCTCCATAATGGCCGTTTTGCCAACACCCGCCTCACCCACCAGCAGTGGGTTATTTTTCCTTCTGCGCGTCAGAATCTGGGACACGCGCCCCACCTCCTGATCACGACCAACAAGGGGGTCAATCTTGCCCTGCCGCGCCTGCTCGTTCAGGTTAAGCGTATAGGCATCCAGTGGCCGTCGACCTGCCATCTCCGGATCACCCATATCATCAGAGGACTCCCGGGCAAGGCCATCCGCACTTTGGCGTCCCGGGACCTTGGATATACCGTGAGCAATGTAATTGACGACATCGATTCGGGCAATTTCCTGCCTCTTGAGGAAGTAGACGGCCTGACTTTCCTGTTCACTGAAAATGGCAACCAGTGCATTAGCCCCATTGACCTCTTTCTTGCCAGAACTCTGGACATGAAAGACCGCGCGCTGCAATACCCTCTGGAAGCCAAGAGTAGGCTGAGTCTCCCTTTCGTCATCGCCAACCGGAATTTGCGGCGTACTCGAGTCGACAAAGTGGCTGAGCTCCTCCCTCAGCCGCTGTATGTCGGCTCCGCACGCCTCCAGCACATCCACTGCCGAGTCATTGCCAAGCAACGCCAGCAGAAGATGCTCCACTGTCATAAACTCGTGACGCTTCCCTTGTGCTTCACGGAAGGCATTATTGAGAGTTTTTTCGAGATCTTTATTGAGCATTGGTATACCCGATAGAGCTTTAGTCAGCGGCTTTCCTAGCCTTGCACATCAAAGGGTACTGATACTTCTGTGAGTACCGATTAACCTGCTCTGCACGCGTTTCCGCTACATCCCGCGTGTAGACCCCACACACGGCCGACCCCACTGTATGAACTGTCAGCATAACCTGTGTCGCTCGCTCCCTGGACATCCTGAAAAACATTTCCAGAATCTCGACAACGAAGTCCATTGGCGTGTAGTCATCATTAATCAGTATGACCTGGTATTTCGAGGGCGGTTTCAATTCCTGGCCAATTTTTTCCTCTGCGACAGCAGAATAGCCGACCGTCTTCTCTCCACCACCTTCTCCTTCCAAGGATAGCTGACTCCACTCAATAAAACGCATCAAACGCACCTCGTACGCTACCACCTTTGAGCCGCGATGTACCAACAACATCGAAAGATAACCAATGTTGACAGCCCCCTGATACTCGTTGTTACATAAATCGAGGGCTGGTCGCCAACCTTGGACAGGCACCAGAGGATACCAGAGAAGAATAACACCAAATCAAGAGTGCATCAGAAGTGCAGGAGGGACAGCGCGATGCCAACAGGTCGGGTGAAATGGTTCAATAACGCCAAAGGGTACGGCTTTATTCTGCCGGGAGTTCACAGCGAGGGGGAGGACCTTTTTGTCCACTATTCTTCCATTGCCATGGAGGGCTATAAGACACTCAAGGCTGGCCAGTGCGTCTCCTACGAAATTGTGCAGGGTCCCAAAGGATTACAGGCTATAAACGTCAGTGCACTTGACGAACAGGTTACCGCTTACGATCAGATAGAAGCCGCTGTGGACGAGATGATCACACACGCCCAACCGAAACTTGAAAGGGTACCAGAAACCTGATTCTCTCCTGATCGCACAAACGCACCTTCCAGCGGAGCCCGGAAGCCATCACTTCCGGGCGTTCCTTTGGCAAAAATATACCGCCGTGGCAAAAATATACCGCCGTCGCCAGACAACAAGGATAATGAACATCTCCGCGACAGACAGCACCACTGGCGCGAACGCTGGCGCAAGCCAAGCCACAACGAACAACACCCCATGCCTGCCGCCTCGGCCGCAAAACGCCATCTGCACACCGCCCCAGGTCAAACATCGCCCTCCACAGACTACCGACCCACACTGGACTGACGGCCAACTGCCCCCCATTTCGCATCGCCCTTATCTCAAGACGCATGCCAAACTGCCCACAAAATCCTTGATACAACAACCACCGGCGACCTGTTCCGGTGACTTTTTTCTTCGCCCGGATCAAAGATACCCCAAAACGCCACTGGCCTGAGAACAGCCAAAACCGAGCGCCTGCACTCGCATCTACATTTTATCCTCGACAAATGCCGGTCTATTCCTTAATGTGTGGCAACATCCGCCAGACTTCGATTCAGATGCCGATGAATCCTCACTATCTCGAATTTGAACAGCCCATCGCAGAGCTAGAGGCCAAAATACAAGAACTGCGGTTGGTAGACAGCGATAACAACCTGAACATCGTTGATGAAATTTCTGTACTGGAAGACCGGTGCCGCGCCCTGACTGACAACATTTTCAGCAACCTGTCCGCCTGGCAGGTTGCCCAGCTGGCCCGGCACCCACGACGCCCGCACACGCTGGACTACATCAGCAGTATTTTCACTGACTTTGATGAACTGCGTGGTGATCGCCAGTTTTCTGATGACCCCGCCGTTGTGGCTGGCATGGCAGAGCTGGAAGGCCGGGCCGTCATGATCATAGGCCATCAAAAGGGACGCAAGGTACAGGAAAAAGTGCACCGCAACTTTGGCATGCCTCGCCCGGAAGGCTACCGCAAAGCTTGCCGGATGATGGAAATGGCCGAGCGCTTCCGTATACCCATACTGACATTCATAGACACACCCGGCGCCCATCCTGGCATAGATGCGGAAAAGCGTGGCCAAAGCGAGGCCATCGCACGCAACCTGGCCGTCATGTCAAGGCTGAAAACCCCGATTGTTTCCACCGTCATTGGCGAGGGGGGCTCGGGCGGAGCCCTGGCCATAGGTGTCTGTGATCGACTGATCATGCTGCAATACGCCACTTATTCTGTCATTTCGCCAGAAGGCTGCGCGTCCATCCTCTGGAAAACTGCCGAAAAAGCTCCGGATGCTGCAAAAGCCATGGGCATCACCGCCGATCGTCTGCAACAGTTAGGACTCGTTGACCGCGTTGTGGAGGAACCCTCGGGTGGAGCTCACAGCAACCCGGACGAAACAGCTGCGCGCCTGAAAACAGCCATTCTCGAAGAACTGGAGCAACTGTCAGGTGCCAGCGAACAAACGCTGGCGCTGAGCCGCTACCAGCGCCTGCGTCAACTGGGAACCTGAACGCTTACACCCAACGAAGAACTTTGTCCGGCGACAGCCCTGGCGCGAGCCCGAAAAAAACACAGGAACCACTGCTGATTCCCTGAAAAGAACGGCGGCTACATGCCCGGCCCCCACTGCTCTCCCGCTGTTCTCACTCCTCGTGGTGGAGATGACTCCCGGGCAGCCTGCGGGGTCACCGGCACCCATCCTGAGTACCACACCCACCCTGAGTACTACAATGTGCGAGCCGCTTTCTCCTTCCGTCTTCCTGAGCGCAGTGCAATCCTGCCTCTGCGGCGCACATCGCCGCGAGCGCCCGTCTCTGGTGGTAGGCGTCAGTGGCGGGCTGGACTCCACAGTGCTCCTGCATCTGTGTGCGGAGCTTTATCGACAAAAAAAGCTGTCAGCCCTGCGCGCACTCCACATCCACCACGGCTTGCACCCTGAAGCTGACCACTGGATGCAACACATAGGCGCACTCTGCAAGGAGTGGCGTGTACCTCTGTCCATACACAAGGTGCACTGCAAATCCGACAGCAACCAGGAAGCCTGCGCCCGAGAAGCTCGCTACAAGGTCTTTGCGCAGGAACTGCTCCCGCACGAATACCTGGCTCAGGGACACCATGGCGACGACCAGGCAGAAACCCTACTCTACCGGATGATGCGCGGCTCAGGCATACGAGGCATGGGGGGAATACCCGCCACCCGGCCATTGGGAGCCGGACACATTATCAGACCTCTGCTTGGATTCAGACGAGCCACCTTGACAGGCTGGGCGCGGCGCCACCAGCTGGAATGGATCGAAGATGGAAGCAACAATGACCTCACATTCGATCGCAACTTCTTGAGAAAAGAGATAGTGCCACGCCTTCTGGCTCGTTGGCCCGCTGCTGTGAACAACATCAACCGGCTGGGACAATTGTGCACTGAGGCAGACGGCCTCCTGCAGAACCTGACCGCAATGGATTATGAGCACTGCGTCCAGACTCACGCAGTTCCGGGTCTCGGCCCTGCGCCTCTGCTGGAAATTTCATCACTCCTGTCACTTTCGCCACCTCGACGCCACCTGCTTCTCAAGGAGTGGTTATTGCGTACCGAGCTCCCACCTCCTACACAGGCCCGACTGCTGACCATAATCAAAGAGGTTGCCGAATCCCGAGCCGACTCCCAGGCTATTACTGCATGGCACCAGGCCGAAGTGCGGCGCTATAAAAATTTTTTACTGGCAACTCCCCCTCTGCCAGCAGCAGCCCCCATTGAATCGGCGTTTTCTCTCAACGGGCGGGACGGGAAGGACGGGCAGCAAGCACTGCCCAACAATGGCATTCTACGCTGGCACAGGACTGCTGCTCAAAGCCACACCTCCCTCCTCCACGAACAGGCCCGATGTGTACTGTCTCTCCGTGGACACAAGCCGTTTGAGCCCTTTGCACTGCCCGGGCGCAAAGGACGCAAGACGCTGAAAAAATGGCTCAACACTTTCGGCGTTCCTCACTGGCTGCGACAACGCCTCCCAGTGCTTCACAGGGGAACCCGACTGATAGCCATTCCAGGAATTCTGGTAGCAGATGGCTTTCAAAGCGCACCGGGGGAGCCCGGCTGGCATCTCTCCTGGTCCCCACTGCCGGAACAAGGGGCAGACAGCGTTGTAGCTAACGACAGCAAAACACTGCAACAGAGTCCCGGTGTTGAGAGCGCTCCTGGTTTTTGATAGGGTGACGCATCTTTTCTGGATACATCTTTCCGCCGCGCTTGGCACAAAACGGACTTCCAATGACCTGCTATGTTTTTGTCACAGGCGGCGTTGTTTCCTCCCTCGGGAAGGGTATTGCCGCAGCCTCGCTGGCCGCCACACTTGAAAGTCGCGGCTTGAAGGTCACACTGCTCAAGCTGGACCCCTATATCAATGTGGATCCGGGTACCATGAGCCCATTTCAGCATGGCGAGGTTTTCGTCACTGAAGACGGTGCCGAGACCGACCTGGATCTGGGACACTACGAGCGCTTCGTCAATACCACCATGACCTGCGCCAACAATTTCACCTCGGGTCGTGTCTACGAAAGCGTTTTACGCAGGGAACGGCGTGGGGACTACCTGGGTGGAACCGTCCAGGTGATCCCCCACATTACAGATGAAATCAAGTCCCGCATTCAGGCCGGAGCCCGTGGAAGTGACATTGCCCTGGTGGAAATTGGCGGCACAGCAGGTGATATAGAGTCCCAGCCTTTCCTTGAAGCCATACGGCAGATGAAAATGGAGCTGAATCCTCGCCGGGCCCAGCTGCTGCACCTGACGCTCGTCCCATGGATACAGACGGCCCGGGAGCTGAAAACGAAACCCACACAGCACTCAGTCAAAGAGCTTCGCTCGATTGGCCTGCAGCCGGACGTTTTGCTGTGCCGCTCCGAAAAATACATAGACGAGGCGTCCCGGAAGAAGATCGCACTGTTCACCAATGTAGCCGAACATGCTGTCATTTCGCTGGAGGATGCTGACTCCATCTACAAGATTCCCTCGATGCTGCAGCGCGAAGGGCTGGACTCTACTCTGGTGAACAACCTCGGGCTGGACTGCCGCCCGGCTGATCTTTCCGAATGGGAGGCTGTTGTCGACAGGGAGAAAAATCCGGAAGAAGAAGTGACCATCGCCATGGTCGGGAAGTACATGGATCTTCCGGACGCCTACAAGTCACTGATAGAGGCGGTCCGGCATGCCGGACTGAGTACGCGCACCCGGGTTGACCTGCGCTGCATTGATTCAGAGGAGATCGAACGTGAGGGAACTGCCCGGCTGCAGGGCGTGGACGCCATTCTGGTTCCGGGCGGCTTTGGTGAGCGCGGTATCGAAGGAAAAATTGCAACAGTGCGCTACGCCCGTGAAAAGAAAATTCCTTATCTTGGCATTTGTCTCGGAATGCAGGTCGCAGTCATAGAATATGCCCGCCATATAGCAGGGATAGCCCATGCCAACAGTACGGAATTTGATCCTGACACACCGGCACCTGTTATAGGTCTGATTACGGAGTGGCGCACCCCCGACGGGCAGACCCAACTGCGTCACACGGCATCGGACAAGGGGGGTACCATGCGCCTGGGAGCACAGCTGTGCCATCTCGAGCCTGGCACCAGAGTGCAGATTGCCTATGGCTGCCACTCTATCAAAGAGCGGCACCGCCACCGCTATGAAGTCAACAACAACTATATTGCTCAGCTGCAGGAAGCGGGATTGACTGTCTCCGGACGCTCCGGGGACGGCTCGCTGGTCGAGATTATCGAGCTGACAAACCACCCCTGGTTCGTTGGCTGCCAGTTTCACCCGGAATTCAACTCGACCCCCAGATACGGACACAAGTTGTTCACGGCCTTTGTTGAGGCCGCTGTGCAGGAAAAATGCCGCAGCAGGGCAAAGGAAGGAGGGCATCCGTGCAAAGCCGAACTCTAGTTGTTGCCGACGGCCTGGAAATTGGCAACCAGGCCCCCTTCGTACTCATGGGCGGAATGAACGTTCTGGAATCGCGCGAACTGGCTCTGGAAGTCGCAGCACATTACGTACAGGTCACCCGGACGCTCTCTATTCCCTACATATTCAAGGCATCATTTGACAAGGCCAATCGCTCCTCGATCAATGGTTTCCGGGGGCCAGGCCTTGATGAAGGGCTCAGAATACTGCAGGAAATAAAAGAGACTTTTGGCTGCCCGATTCTCACTGATGTCCACGAGCCCCACCAGTGCCAGCCTGTTTCTGAAGTGGCAGACATCCTCCAGCTGCCTGCCTTTCTGGCACGCCAGAGCGACCTGGTGATGGCAATGGCTGCCACTGATACTGTGATCAATATAAAAAAACCCCAGTTTCTCAGTCCGGCCCAAACGGGAAATATCGTGGAAAAATTTCGCTCAGCCGGCAACGAGAAAGTGATGCTGTGCGAGCGAGGAACCTGTCACGGCTACGACAATCTTGTCGTTGACATGCTGGGGCTGAAGGTTATGGCCGATGTCAGCGGTGGCGCGCCACTGATTCTCGATGCCACGCATGCACTGCAATGCAGGGATCCCATGAGCGCAGCCTCTGGCGGTCGCCGCCAGCAGCTGGTGGAGTTGTCGCGAGCGGGAATCGCTGTTGGCATAGCAGGGCTGTTCATCGAAGCCCACCCCGATCCGGACAGTGCACTCTGTGACGGACCCAGCGCCTTGCCACTGAAGCTTCTTGAACCCTTTCTGCGGCAGATAAAGGAACTGGACCAGCTGGTAAAGGGTTTTGAAGAACTGCACATCAAGTGAGCAAGCCAGCAACATACTCCCTGGGACTGCTGCTTGCTCTGGTTTTGACGGCACTGCAGATCCAGCTATGGTGGGGAGAATCTGGCTGGTTCCAGATGCGTCACACCAGCCAGCAAACCCGGCTCCAAAAAGCGAGCAACCATAAAATTGAGGAACGCAACAACAGACTGGGAGCTGAAATTGTTGTGTTGCAGGATCCCGGAGGGGCCGGTCTCGACACAGTAGAAGGCCTGGCACGACAAGAAATGGGCATGGTGCGTGCAGACGAAACCTTTTTACTCCTGCCAGCTCCCAGACTGGCACATCGACGTCTTGAGTGAATACAGTAGCAAACCGCCTCGCCGCCAGATATTGCTATGCCCGGCGAAAAGCGCAGACTCTCTCTACTGCCCCCCCTGATGAACTGCGCCAGCAAGGCGGCGGTCGCTGCCCGGGCCCTGTCGCCGTCTTCGGAGACGCAACCTCTGCAATGCGTCAGGGAACGATCGCGCCAACCGACTCAGCCAGCGCACTCTACCAAGGAAAAGTCTCTGGATTTTGCACAGGAAAAACAGGAAGATGTACGGCCTGTTTTTCTCTGAAAGAATCGCATATTTATGCCTCCCAGATCTTTCTTCCTCCTGTTCTGCAAAGGCTTGGCCATGGGTGCGGCCGACCTTGTCCCGGGTATTTCAGGTGGAACCGTTGCCCTGATTTCCGGCATTTACGACACTTTCATAGAGAGTCTCGGCAGGTGCAACCTCACCGCCATCAAAAAACTGATTAGCGAAGGCCCGGGCGCGTTCTGGCACTACATCCGGGGCTCTTTTCTTCTGACACTGTTCGCAGGGATAGTGACCAGCCTTATCACTCTGTCTCGACTGATAGCCTGGATTCTGCTGCAACACCCTGTTCCGGCATGGTCTTTCTTTTTTGGACTGGTTCTGGCGTCAGGCTTTGTCCTCAGCCGCTCCTTGCACCTGACCCGGGAATACAAATCCGGGGCTATTTTTCTTCTGGGAGCGATGCTCTCGTCAGTTCTTGCCACCAGCACGCCCTTTACGGCGCATGACACAACGCCAGTCTCTTTTTTTCTGGCGGGGGCTGTTGCCGTCTGTGCCATGATGCTACCCGGCATATCGGGCAGCTTTGTTCTGACATTACTGGGCTATTACATCCCTGTGATGCACGCCGTTGCGCAGCTCCAATTATCTGTTCTCACACCACTGGCTCTGGGATGTCTCACCGGGCTTATTGTCTTTTCGCGCCTTCTCATAGCATTACTGCACAAAGCCCGACAGCTGACCATGGCTTTTCTGACCGGCGCCATACTGGGCTCTCTGACAAAACTCTGGCCCTGGCAACAGAGCCTGCTTGCAGCACCACACAGCAGTGCAGATACACTCTGGCTTTGGCCCTGGCAATACACTGCTGCCACAGGAAATCCAGCCATGCCTGCTGCCGCTTTGATGGCAGCGGCAGCAGGATTTGCACTGGTATGGGGTCTGGAACGCTGGGCACGCCCTGATTAGGTCCTGAACCGGCCATATCAGACTCAGCGAAACAACACCGGGAATGCTGGCAGCCCTGTCGGGAACACACCAGAGCGTGCATTGCCATTTACATCATTCCCTTTCTGGAATAAAAATAAACAAGGACAGCTTCCAACACCCATGATGTGCTGACACGGAGGACGGACAGTGCATGGCCAAACGGGAATATTCTTTCTCTTCTGCATACAGGTTGGGAGCACAAACGCTGGGAATTACTCTGGCTCTTCTTGCAGGCTGCACGACGCCGGCCTCCGATTCGCCGCCGGTAATGGATCGCACCTGGCTTCTCACCCAAAAAATTCATGAAGTCAGTGCTGGTGAAACCCTTTACAGCGTGGCCCGGCAATATGGCCAGACGATCGGGGACCTGGCCGCCCTGAATAACCTGTCGTCCCCCTGGGTATTACATTCCGGGCAGCAACTTGTTCTCGTCGATTCGCACGAAAATAACGCCAGGGAAAAACAACACCCTATCATAGAGAAAAAACACAATTTTCCATCTTCACAAGGTATTTCCAGAGGAGTAAAGTTCGCTCCCGGGGACGCACCAAGCTTTAAGGCAACCTCTTTTCTTCAGGCTGCCAAAAATAAAACCCCGTGGTACTGGCCTGTTCGAGGAGCTGTTCTGACGCCGTTTTCCCTGAAGAAAAAACGCTATACAGGTATTGCCATTGCAGGACGCATGGGAGAAGCTGTAAGAGCAACAGCAGATGGAAAGGTTGTTTATTCCGGAGCCGGGCTGGTGGGCTACGGCCACCTGGTTATCATAAGGCACCCGGGGCGGTATATCAGTGCCTACGGTCACAACAGTGTACTTTTGGTACGCGAGGGGGAATGGGTTAAGGCTGGGCAAAAAATAGCCGAACTAGGTTCTACAGGGACAGACAGACCCAAACTGCACTTTGAAATACGGCACAAAGGAGAACCGGTGAATCCTCTGAATCTCCTGCCGAGGCTCTGAAACCCTGTTTCAGATGCCGGTTTTTATAGTGCGTGCGGACATGCAGGATGCAGATTTGTCTTCTTGATGCACCTTGAACATAGGACTCACTGCAGCGGGGAGTTTTATTCAGACTGGAGCTGAGGATACATGAAAAAGGGTAAAGACAATCTGACTGGCTCACAGCACGGATTCATGTACGAAACGGAGTTTGATAAAGGCATGAGCAAAGACGTCAATAGCGATGACGGAATGGACCTCTTTCCAGTGGGGAAGGCATCCAAGAACTCTGTCGTAAATTCTTTTGCCCGGGAAGACGACGCCCCTCCCCGCTCGCTGGACGCAACCCAGCTTTACCTGAGTGAAATTGGATTTTCTCCTCTTCTCAGCCCCGAGGAAGAGGTCCATTTCGCACGTCTGGCTCGTCGTGGCGTAGAAGCCGGACGCAGACGGATGATTGAGAGCAACCTGCGCCTCGTCGTAAAAATTTCCCGCCGCTATGTGAATCGGGGCTTGTCTCTTCTGGATCTTATCGAAGAAGGGAACCTCGGGCTGATTCGCGCCGTGGAAAAATTTGATCCCGAACGCGGCTTTCGTTTTTCCACCTATGCCACCTGGTGGATACGGCAAACCATCGAGCGGGCCATTATGAATCAGACCCGCACCATTCGCCTGCCTATTCATGTGGTCAAGGAATTGAATGTCTATCTTCGTGCGGCACGCGAGCTGACCCAGAAGCTGGATCACGACCCTACTCCTGAGGAAATTGCCGGGCTTCTTGACAAACCGGTAAACGACGTCAAGCGCATGCTCGGACTGAACGAGCGTGTGACCTCTGTAGACACGCCGCTGGGGTACGATTCCGACAAATCCATTCTGGACACTATATCTGATGTGCGGGAAACGGACCCAGCCGTTCTTCTCCAGGACAGCGACCTCAACGACAGTATTGACAGCTGGCTGTGCGAATTGCCGGAGAAGCAGCGTGAGGTTGTCGCCAGACGCTTTGGACTGCAGGGCTACGAAACAAGCACCCTGGAACAAGTCGGGCGAGAAATAGGCCTGACGCGGGAGCGGGTGCGGCAAATTCAGGTCGAAGCACTCAAGAGGCTGCGGATGATTCTGGAGAAGCAGGGCCTCAGCAGCGATGCTCTGTTCAGTCGCGGCTAAGAAGGCCTGTTGTCAGGAGAGAATGCAGTCGAGGGAGACAGGCGAAAGACTGCATGGCCTGGAGAGAAGGCCGAGGGTGTACTCAAGGGCAGCAGACGTGGAAAGCCAGCCGTGTTCACAGGAGGCAACGGCCGGAAGCCAAGCCCGGCTTCCGGTTCTCTCCCCTTGCCCCTTGCCCCTTGCCCCGGGCAGCCCTGGCCTCCACGGATCCGCAAGTGCGTGCCGGCCTTTTTTCCTGATATGTGCTCAGGCTAACTTCTGCTCCGCTTGACCTCTGCTCCGCTTGACCTCTGCTCCGCTTGACCTCTGCTCCGCTTGACCTCTGCTCCGCCTGACCTCTGCTCCGCCTGACCTCTGCTCCGCCTGACCTCTGCTCCGCCTGACCTCTGCTCCGCCTGACCTCTGCTCCGCCTGA
>Ga0209020_1001370_pt1 | contig 24887 bp, 20 predicted proteins | sample PinacodermBB_FD_187298 | JGI IMG/M metagenome (GOLD analysis project Ga0209020, IMG submission 187298) | Host-associated microbial community of the marine sponge Aplysina aerophoba from Gulf of Piran - sponge pinacoderm, lysed by bead... | ecosystem: Host-associated > Porifera > Sponge >... | reverse complement strand
CGTCGTCGGCCGGGTCGACGGTGCGCAGATCCAGGTAGGTGCGCTGCCCGGCGACGCGGGCGATGACCGGGACCGCAGCGCTGCGCAGGGCCGCGGCCCGGTCGCCGGTCAGCACGATGCCCGCCGAGGGAATCTCCACCCCCGGCAGGGTGCCGCCGCCGGTGGTGGACGCCATGGCGCACACCTCGCCGACGCCGAGGGCCTCGGCGCGGGCCCGCAACTCGGCGACCGGGCGGGTGGCCATGTGCCAGAAGGGGATGTCGTCGCCGCGCCGGTGGAGGTAGGTGAGCGCCAGGGACTGCAGCGCGTCCAGGACCAGGCCGCCTGCCCGGAACGCGCGGGCCAGGGGATGGCGGGCACAGCGGCGCACCAACTCGGCGCTGCCGGCGATGATCCCCGCCTGCGGACCGCCCAGCAGCTTGTCGCCCGAGAACGTCACCAGGTCGGCGCCGGCGGCGAGGGTCTGGCGGGCCGCCGGCTCGCCGCGCAGCCACCCCGGTGGCCCGCCCGCCAGCCACTGGCAGGCCTCGTCAACCAGGCCCGAGCCGATGTCGACCACCAGCGGGGTGCCGAGGGCCGCCAGTTCGCCGACGCCGGGCGCCTCGGTGAACCCCACGATGCGGTAGTTGGACTGATGCACCCGCAGGCAGAGTGCCACGTCGGCGGATTCGACGGCGGCCGCGTAGTCCTGGCGGCGGGTGCGGTTCGTCGTGCCCACCTCCAACAGCCTCGCTCCGGACTGCGCAACGATCTCCGGCACCCGGAAGCCGCCGCCGATCTCGACGAGTTCGCCGCGGCTGACCGCCACGCCGCGCCCCGCGGCCAGCGCGCCCAGCACGAGAGTCACCGCGGCGGCGCAGTTGTTGACCACCATGGCCGCCTCGGCCCCGCAGAGCCGCGCCAGCAGGCCCGCCGCGTGGGCGTGGCGATCCCCCCGCGCACCCCTGTCCGTGTCGAACTCCAGGTTGCTGTAGCGCAGGGGAGCATCCGGTGGCCCCGACGGCACCGGCCCCAGCGGCGCCCTGCCCAGGTTGGTGTGCAGCAGGACGCCGGTGGCGTTGATGACCGGGCGCAGCAGCGACCGCTCCATGGCCGCGGCGCGCGCCGCGGCGCTGCCGGGGTCACCGGCGGCGATGGCCTCCCGGGCGGTCTCCACAGCCAGAGCGTGCGGCATCCCCGTGCCGGCGAGGGACCGCGCCAGCGAGTCGACGCTCGGCGGTCGGGCGCGGGGCGCCCCGGCAGTGGTTGGCGGAGAGTCGGGGCGGCCGCTCACGAGCCCCACGCCACGGCCGAACCGGAAGGGCTCCGGGCAGGCCGCAGGGCTCGGCCGGCGGGTCGGGCGTCAGGTGGTCGGTGGCGTGGCGCCGGTGGGTGTGTGTGGCCCGCCATGGCCCCTTCACAGCCCTCTCGGCAGCCCGCACGACTCGGCGATGAGGCTGCGCGCCATCTCGTTGTTGATGGGGGCGATGCGGTAGATGCGGGTGTCGCGCCAGTAGCGCTGCATGTGCGTCTCCATCGCGTACCCCATGCCGCCGAACATCTGGATGCCCAGGTCGGCCGCGGCAACGGCGTACTCCGAGGCCAGCACCTTGGCCATCGTGGCCTCGGTCCCGCAGGGCTCGCCGATCGACTGCAACCAGGCGGCCTCATAGGTGATCAACTCTGCTTGGCGCTGCCACATCTTGATGTCGGCCACGTAGTGCTGCAGGGCCTGGAACTCGCCGAGCCGGCGACCGAACGCCTCCCGCTCAGTCAGGTGGGCCACCGCCTCCTCCAGGACCCCCTCCAGGACACCGCAGCACAGCGCGGCGACGAGGATCCGCTCATTGTTCAGTGAGGCCAGCAGCTGGTGCCAGCCGTGTCCCACCTCGCCCAGCACCAACTCGTCGGGTACGAACACCTCGGAGAGGTAGACCTCGTAGGACGGCACCGACCGCATGCCCAGCTTGGGGATCGATGTGAGTTCGAGCCCTTCACTGGGCTGGGGGACCAGGAACACCGTGGTGCCGAGGCTCTTGCGCGGCGGGTCGGGGTCCGAGCGGGCCAGCAGCAGCAGGTAGTCGGACTGCGCCGCCGCCGTGGCCCAGATCTTGCGCCCGCTGATGCGCCAGCCTCCGTCGCAGCGCTCCGCGGTGGTGCGCAGTGCGCCAAGCAGGTCGGTGCCGCCGCCGGGCTCGGTCACCGAGATGGCGAAACGCAGCCTGCCCTCGGCAAGGTCACCGAGGAAGCGCTCCTTCTGCTCGTCGGATCCGAAGGCGCTGAGGGACTTCGCCCCGGCGAAGGACGAGATGCCCCAGATCCACGTCAACCCGGCCAGCGACCGTCCGAGTTCGGCGCACAGCAGCGCCTGGTCGATGGCCGTCCCACCACCGCCGCCGTAGGCGGGGTCGATGCCGATGGCGTGAAATCCGGCCGCGGTCATCCTGTCCCAGAGTTCGTACGGGTACTGCCCCTCAGCGGCCTCGAGATCGCGGGCCACCGACTTGGGACACTCCCGCTCCACCCAGTCCCGCAGCATCCGGCGGAACGCCAGCTGCTCCTCGCTGAAACCGAAGTTCACGAGCCGCGTCGTTGCAGGCTGACTGGCGTGCCGGCGAGGCGGGCGCTGCAGCCCGCGAGCTCACCGACGGGTACCAACTCCTCGATCAGCAGCATGGCGACGCCGCGAACGGCTTCGGCGGCGGGGCCGGCGTCCAGCACGAACGGCTCCCCGGAATCGCTGGAGGGTGAGACCAGGGGGTCGATCGGCACCTTCCCCAGCAGCGGCGCCCCGATCTCGGCGGCCAGCGCCTCGCCACCTCCCTCGCCGAACAGCACGTGGCGTGTTCCGTCGGGGGCCACGTAGGCGGTCATGTTCTCGATGACGCCGGCGATGCGCAGGTAGTTGTTGCGACCCATGTTGGCGGCGCGCGCCGCCACGTTCTGGACGCTGCGCGACGGGGTCGTGACGATGATCATCTCGGCCCGGGGCAGCAGCTTGGCGATTCCCATCTGCACGTCTCCGGTGCCCGGCGGCATGTCCACCACCAGGAAGTCCATGGGTCCCCACAGCACGTCCTCCAGGAAGTGCCGCACCGCACGGTTCAGGATGAGGCCGCGCCACATGAGCGCCGTCCGCTCGTCGTCCACCAGCAGGCCCATCGAGACGACCTTCAGCGTGCCCTCACCGACGTCCCGGGTCTGCGGCAGGATCTTGCGCTCGGCCTCGGCACCCTCGAGGCGGCCGGTCAGGTCCAGCATGCGGGGCACGGAGTAGCCCCAGATGTCGGCGTCGAGCAGTCCCACGGTGAACCCCTCGGTGGCCAGCGCCATGGCGAGGTTCACCGAGATCGAGGACTTGCCGACGCCTCCCTTGCCCGAGGCGATCAGCAGGACCTTGGTGGTGATCGGGATCTCGGTGTCCGGCGCGTTCTCGGCCACGTTGCGCCGGGCGGTCCTCATGGCCTTGGCCTTGCCCGCGGCGGATAGTTCGGTCCAGGAGATGTCCACGCCGCTGACGCCCGGCAGCGTGGCCACCCGGTTGCGCACGTCACGCTGGATCTGCGCACGCAGGGGGCAACCCAGGGTGGTGAGCGCGACGGTCACGGTGACCTGGCCCCCGGGGTCGACGTTCGTCCCCTGCACCATCCCCAATTCGACGATGTTGCTGCCGAGTTCGGGGTCGATGACGTCGCTCAGCAGGGCCAGGACGGCCTCGTCGGTCGGCAGAGGAGTGCTCGAGGGCGTCCCGGCGGCCGCTGGGGTGCCGGCCGGCGGCACCGGGTCCTGTTGGACGGAGGCGGCCACACGGCGGAGTCTACGGGGGCGGTCCGCAGCGACGGCCCCTGCGGGTGGGGCGAGTACCTCGGTTACACTGACCGGAGCGGTCCGCGGCCAGGGTTGCGGACCGGCGGTCCCCGCCGGAACGGCTGGCTGGGGCCCGGCCCGGCCGGCAAGCGGCCAGGTCACCGAGACGACCAAGGAGTGCCCCATGATCACGCTCACTCCCGCCGCGGCGAGCAAGGTCGGCGAACTGCTCACCCAAGAGGGCGAAGAGGGTTTGGCGCTGCGCGTGGCGGTCCGCCCGGGCGGCTGCTCGGGGTTCAGCTACGAGATGTACTTCGACACCGAGGTGAATGACAACGACCAGAGCGCCGACTTCGAAGGCGTGGCCGTCATCGTGGATCACTCCAGCGCAATGCTGCTGCAGGGCGCCACCCTCGACTTCAGTGACAGCCTGCAGGACGCGGGCTTCTCCATCGACAACCCCAACGCCCAGCGCACCTGCGGCTGCGGCCAGTCGTTCAGCTGACCTCTGGGCCGGCGCCCGCCGGCGACCACATCACCCTCACCGTCGACGGTCGTCCCCTCAGCGCGCCCGCCGGCGACTTCTCGCTGCTGACGCTCCTGCGGGAGCACCTCGCCATCCGTGCGGTGAAGGACGGCTGCAGCCCGCAGGGCCAGTGCGGTGCGTGCACGGTGCTGGTGGACGGCGCCGCCCGCGTGGCCTGCGTGACACCGGCGCGGCGCGTGGCGGGCCGCGAGGTCACGACGCTTGCGGGGCTGGAACCTGCCCGGCGGGCGGCGTGGGCGGACGCCTTCTGCGCCACCGGCGCCAGCCAGTGCGGGTTCTGCACCCCGGGCATCATCCTGCGCCTCGAGAGCCTGGCCCGGCGCTCGGGTGCCGATCCGACCGGCCCATTGGCAGCCCACCTGTGTCGCTGCACCGGCTGGCAGACAATCCTGGAGGCCGCCAGGTCGGTCGCCGAGGGAACCATCGCCCCCGGTGAGCCTCGCGACTACGCGGCCGCCGCCCGCCGGGCGACCCTCGAAGGCGGCCGGCCGCAGGTCGCTGGCCCACACGTGGCGTGCGGCGAGGGAGGCTTCGCCGACGATTCGGCGCCGGCCGGCGCCCTCGTGGCGGTCCCGGCGCCGGGCGGCGGCTGGGCCCTGGGGGAGACGCCCGACGAGGCGCGCCGGGCCGCGGGGGCGCCGGAGGGTCGGCGCAGCACGCTGCGCGCCGAGCCGCCTCTGGACGTGCCGCCGGGTGACTGGGACTGCACGCTGCGCACCTGCTGGAGCGAGCCGGCCTATCTCGAACCCGACTCCTCGTGGTGTGTCCCGGGCGGTGAGCCGGCTGATCCGCTGGCCAACGGCGGGGCCTTCGGCGCAAAGGCCCGATCGCCCGCGCCGGCGGTGGCGCGTCGCCTCGCGGATGAGACGGGCCGGCCGGTACGGGTGCTGTACTCACGCCCCGACGCCACCCGCCTGGGGCCCAAACGTCCCCCGGTCGCCGGCGGAGCCAACGCCGACGGCTCCGGGCGGCTGGCCGTGGCGCGGACGCCGGGAATCGCTGAGGCCATCGCCGCGGTTGCGCCTCGCCTGGAGGTCACCGAGATCGATATTGACGGACCGCCCACCTCGGCGGATCTGCGCGCCGCGGGAGTGCTCGAGGCGCTGGCCCTGCTGGCCGGTGCGCGAGGCCGGACGGACCCGGTCCGGTTGCCCGGCGGCGGGACGGCGACCGCGCACGTCGGAGACGTCATCGCCGTGGAGGTCGACTGCGGCCGCCCGCTGGACGAGGTGGTGCTGCGGTCCTATTGCATCGGTGCCGCCCACATGGCCTACAGCCTCGTGACCTCCGAGGCGGTGGCCACCGACGACGATGGGGCCGTGGTGGATCTGACAGTGCGGTCCTTCGGCGTTGTGCCCGCGTCGCGCACCCCGCCGGTCGAGGTGACCATCGTGGGGGGCGACGGGGAGCCCACCAACGGCTCGGACTCGGTCTTCGTGGCCACCGCGGCCGCCACCTGGCTGGCGCGGGGCCGCGCGCCGATCTGGCCCACCGACCACCGATCCTGACTCAGCGGGCTGCCTTCGGAGGCCTGTGCTGAAATTTCGTCATACTCGAGGGAAGATCGAGGTTTGTTGCGCGCCCGGTTCGCGCGGAGTCGCTCGTAGACTCTTGCTGTCTCCAGCCAACGCCGTCGGGGGACATCGCAGGGCTGACGGCTACGGAGCCGTACCGTCGCCCCTCGAATGCGTCTCCGGTCAAAGGCGCCGGGGGACGTGGCACCAGCAATCTCCGATCCGCCTGGAGGTGTCCCTCATGACAACCCCCGCCGAAGTCGTCGCGCGACTCGCCGACGAGGACATCGAGTTCGTCGAGTTCCGCTTCACCGACGTGCCCGGTCTCCAGCATCACTACACGCTCCCCTCCCACGAGCTCAACGAAGGAGTCTTCGCGGAGGGACTTGGATTCGACGGTTCGTCGATTCGCGGCTTCCAGACAATCGACCGCTCGGACATGCTGCTGGTCCCCGACGTCGAGGCCGGGTTCATCGATCCGTTCTACAAGCACAAGACGCTCATCCTGCACTGCACCGTCTACGACCCGGTCACCGGCTACGAGTACTTCAAGGACCCGCGGGTGATCGCCAAGAAGGCGGTGCGCTACCTGCGCGGCACGGGGTTGGCCGACACGTGCTACATCGGTCCCGAAGCCGAGTTCTTCATCTTCGACGGCGTCAACTACCACAACGAGCCCTACGGGGCCGCCTTCGAGGTGCGATCCGTCGAGGGCGTCTGGACCAGCGGCGACACCCTCGACGCCCGCGAGGATCCGAACCTGGGCCACAGGATTCGCTACAAGTCCGGCTACTTCCCCCTGCCGCCGCTGGACCGCCACCAGGACCTGCGCGCCGAGATGGTCTCGGTGCTGGAGGCCTGCGGCGTGCCGATCGAACTCCACCACCACGAGGTCGGGACCGCCGGCCAGGCGGAGATCGACATGCGCTACGACGAGTTGGTGACCATGGCCGACAAGGTCCAGCTCTACAAGTACGTGTGCAAGAACGTGGCGCACCGTGCCCAGAAGACCGTGACGTTCATGCCCAAGCCCATCTACGGCGACAACGGGTCGGGGATGCACACCCACGTGTCGCTGTGGAAGGACGGCGAGACGCTGTTCTACGACCGCGACGGCTACGCCGGCCTGTCGGAGATGGCGCGCTACTTCGCCGGCGGGCTGCTGGCGCACGCCGCGTCCATCCTCGCCTTCGCGGCGCCGACGGTGAACTCCTACAAGCGCCTGGTTCCGGGCTACGAGGCGCCGGTGAACCTGGCCTATTCCGAACGGAACCGTTCCGCGGCCATCCGGGTGCCGATGGTGTCGGACAACCCGGCCGCCAAGCGCCTGGAGTTCCGTTGCCCGGACCCCTCGGCGAACCCCTACCTGGCCTTCGCGGCAATCCTGCTGGCAGGCCTCGACGGCGTCCTGAACCGGATCGATCCCGGCGACCCGCTCGACGTGGACATCTACTCGCTGTCGGCCGAGGACGCCGCGGGCGTGGCGCAGGTACCGGGATCGCTGGGTCGGGCGCTCGATGCCCTGGAGGCCGACCACGACTTCCTGCGTGTGGGCGGCGTGTTCGGCGAGTCGTTGCTGGCGTCGTACATCGAGGCGAAGCGGGAGGAGATCGACACCGTCCGCCTGCGCCCGCACCCCATGGAGTACGAGTTGTACTACTCGATCTGAGCGCGCCCGGTGCCGCAGGCCGCGGTGGACCGGCCACCTCCGGGGAATCCGGCTACGGAGCCCGTCGGTAGCCTGACGTGATGCTCCGGGTTGGCATCTGCCAACTGAACCTCACCGTCGGCGACCTCGACGGCAACGTCGAGCGGATGCTCGCGGCGCTGGCGGAGGTGTCCGACCGCGGCGGCGACGTGGCGGTCTTCCCGGAGTTGGCCGTCAGCGGCTACCCGCCGGAGGACCTGCTGGCCAAGCCGCGGTTCGCACTGGACTGCGGGGCCGCGCTGGAGAAGATCGCCGCGGCAACGGGCCGCTGCGCGGCGATCGTGGGGCTGCCCGTCGCCGGCGACGGGGGAGCGCTGTTCAACGCCGCCGCGGTGTGCGCCAACGGCACCGTGGTCGGCATGGAGCGCAAGGCCCAACTGCCGAACTACGGCGTCTTCGACGAGCAGCGCCACTTCAGCGCGGGCACACCGGAGGCACTGTTCGAGATCGCCGGCGTTGCGGTCGGGGTCTCCATCTGTGAGGACATCTGGATCGACGGCGGTGCTGTCGAGCAGCTGGTCGCCGGTGGCGCGGAGCTGATCGTCAACGTCAACGCCTCGCCGTACAACACCGGCAAGCTCGACGAACGGCTCGACGTCCTGCGCCGGCGCATCGACCGCAGCGGCTGCCCGGTGGTGTACGTGAACCTGGTCGGCGGGCAGGACGAGTTGGTCTTCGACGGCCGGTCGCTGGTGATCGACGCCGGCGGCACGGTCGTGGCGCAGGCCGGAGCGTTCGCCCCCGAGGTCCTCCTCGCCGACACCGAGACCGGCCGCACGGGTGGCTCGGCGCGACTCGGAGGGCCGGCCCTGCGGCGCATTCCCGTCAGTTCCCCGCCGGCGGTGGTGCCCGCCCCGCTGCCGGTGGCACCGCCGGCTGCGCCGCTGGATCCCCTCGACGAGATCTACGCGGCCCTCGTGTTGGCGACGAGGGACTACGTGACGAAGAACGGCTTCGGCGATGTCTGTGTGGGTTTGTCCGGTGGCGTGGACTCCTCGCTCGTCGCGACCGTCGCCACCGATGCCCTGGGTCCCGAGCGAGTGCACGGGGTGCTGATGCCGTCGCGGTACTCGTCGGACCACTCGGTGGCCGATGCCGAGTCGCTCTGTGAGAACCTGGGGATCGAGGGCCGCCTCATCGCCATCGAGCCGGCGCACCACGCCTTCGAGCAGATGCTGGCGCCGCACTTCGCCGGGCTCGCCCCGGGTCTTGCCGAGGAGAACGTGCAGTCGCGCATCAGGGCCGTGGTGCTGATGGCGCTGGCCAACAAGTTCGGCTGGCTGGTGCTCACCACCGGCAACAAGTCCGAGGCGGCCGTCGGCTACTCCACGCTCTACGGCGACTCGGCGGGCGCGTTCGCAGTGATCTGCGACGTCTGGAAGGTGCAGGTCTACGAACTCGCCCGCCGGCGCAACCTCACCGCCGGCCGGGCGCTCATCCCCGAGCGGGTGCTGGCAAAGGCGCCGTCGGCCGAACTGCGGCCCGACCAGCGCGACTCGGACAGCCTGCCGCCGTACGAGTCACTGGATCCCGTGGCCCGAGCCTTCGTCGAGGGAGACGAGACCGTCGGTGAGCTCATCGCGGCCGGCGCGGACCCCCAGCTGGTGCGGAGGATCGGCAGGCTGGTGGACATGGCGGAGTACAAGCGCCGCCAGGGTCCGCCCGGCGTGCGGGTGACGCCCAAGGCCTTCGGCAAGGACCGCCGCATGCCCATCACGAACCGCTACCGGGGCGAGGCCCGGGACTGGGTGCCGTGCGGCCGAGCGCTGCCAGGCCGGGAGCACCCGACCGGCCGACCGAGTAGCTCGGAGCCACTGTCATGATGATCGAGGACCTCAACGATGCCCTGGGGCGTTACGTCTGGCTGCAGCGCCACCTGGGCGAGTCCCTGGGGTTCTGGGGCACCGACGAGGACGACGCCGCAGTGGCCGTGTACCTGTACGAGGTGGCGCGCCGCTTCGGTGAACACAGCGGGGGTTGGGAGGCGCTGCTCGCCGACTCTCCGGCTCTGGGGGCCACCGAGAGGGTGCGGCCGCCTTCGCCGGGCTGGGAGGAATTGTTCCGGGGAGTTGCCACGGGCACGTCGGATCGCCTCGTCATCCTCCTCCACGTGGTGCTGCCCAAGATGCGCGCCTCGCTGGAGCGTTTCGCCGCCGGGCTCGGTGAAATCGCCGAGGTTGCCGAGGGTCGGTTCTGTGCCATCGTGGCCGAGGATCTGCGCGCCATCGAGGAGCGAGGACACTCATTGCTCGACGAGCGGGCGCAGGCTCCGAGCCGGCGTCGCACGGCGGCGACGCTCGGTCAGCGCCTCGCCGACCTGTCGTGCTGAGCAGCTGCGCGGTTGAACGCGCCGGCGCGCTCTGTAGTGTGATCCCGCGGCTCCCGTTCAGGGGAGGCTTGGGAGGCCGGCACCCGGCCGCCTACTGATTTTTGGGAGACATCGTCAGTGGCGAGAGAGCGGGTTGAAAGGGACGACGAAGATCTTGTTCGTCTCTACCTGACCGATATCGGTCAGTACACGCTGCTCACCAAGGACGACGAGGTCGAGCTGGCCCAGCAGATCGAGAACGGGGTCGAAGCCCGCGAGGAGTTGGGGGCGGGCAAGTCGTTGCACTCCCGGCGCCGCGTCGAGTTGCGCCGGTTGGTGGCCGAGGGCGAGACGGCCGAGCGGCAGTTCGTGCAGTCCAACCTGCGCCTCGTGGTGTCGATCGCCAAGAAGTACCAGGCCTCGGGGCTGCCGCTGCTGGATCTCGTGCAGGAGGGGAATCTGGGTCTCATGCACGCGGTCGAGAAGTTCGACTGGCGCAAGGGATTCAAGTTCTCGACGTACGCCACGTGGTGGATCCGCCAGGCCATTACCCGCGGCATCGCCAACACCGGCCGCACCATTCGCCTGCCGGTGCATGCCGGTGACACCCTCACCCGCCTCCAGAAGGCGCGTGCCCGCCTCGAGTTGCGCTACGGCCGGCCGGCCACGCTCAGCGAGTTGGCCAGAGAGGTGGAGATGCCCGAGCAGAAGGTGACCGAGGCGCTGCGCTTCGCCGCCGAACCGCTCTCGCTCTCCGAGCCGCTGCGCGAGGACGGCGACGCCGAACTGGGTGACGTGGTGGAGGACCGCTCGGCCGAGTCACCGTTCGAGGTTGCCGCCACCGCCCTGCTGCCCGACGAGATCAAGCGCCTGCTGGCGCCGCTGGACGAGCGCGAGCGGGAGATTCTCACGCTGCGCTACGGCCTGGACCGCGGCGAGCCGCGCACGCTGGAGGAGGTGGGGGAGCACTTCAACCTCACGCGTGAGCGCATCCGCCAGATCGAGGCTCGGGCGATGTCCAAACTGCGGCACCCCTCCTCGGACACCGGCGCCCGGGACCTGCTGGCCGTCTGAGCCTGCTCGCCCTGCGGGGCGGCGGCCGGGGCCCGCTAGGGTCGCAGTCGGAGGTGTCCGAGCGCCTGGTGGGCTCCCCCGCCTTCAAAGCGGGCGGGACGGGCGATCCCCGTCCGGCGGGGTAGCAGTCCGCTGCTGTGTCGCACCCCGAACCTATTGTTGGTCGCATGAGTGGTCGGTCCGCAGACACGTCGGCACCCCGAGGATCGGAGGTCTACTGCGGCGATGCATTCGATCTGATCGGGAAGCTCCCTGATTCGTCGGTGGACTTGATCGTGACGAGCCCCCCGTACTGGTGCCAACGAGTGTACGCAGGGCAGGAGGATCACAACTGGGCGATTCAGGATGCGTGGCGTCGTGAGGGTGAGTCGCTTGATGTCGCCCCTCCGTACGACTGGTACCGAGCGAACGGTGGCATGTTGGGCCTTGAACCGACGCCCGACTGGTACGCCGCTCACCTGGCCGAGTGGTTCGACCGAGCACGCCCTGTTCTGAAGCCCGCCGGAAACGTCTGGGTCAATATCGGCGACACCTACTTTGCGCGTTGGGCGAGCATCCGCCCCGAGGGGAGGCAAGGTCTCGGTGACACGCGCCGGGTCAGGCGGCGCACGCCGATGGGCGACTACCGACAGGAGAAGCAGTTGCTGATGGTGCCGGCACGGTTCGCGATCTCGATGCAGGGTCGTCGCTGGATTCTGCGGAACGATCTCATTTGGTCGAAGCCTAACGTTCCGCCCCGTCCTGAGAAGGATCGCCTCCGGCTTGCCCACGAGCACTTGTTCCACTTCGTTCGCCGGCCGAGCGAGGGTCGGGCCGCTTACTTCTACGACCTGAATGAGACCGAGCCCGGTGGTCGGGACGTGGTGACCGTCAATGCTCGTTCGGGTGCGCACGGACACTCGGCGACGTTTCCGCCGGACCTGATTCGACCCCGCATCCTGTCGTCATCGCCGGTCGGCGGCGTGGTCCTTGACCCGTTCTGCGGCACCGGACGTGCGCTCACGATCGCAGCCGAGTATGGGCGGACCGCCATTGGCTTCGAGTTGGCTGAATCGTTCGCGGAAGTTGCCGCGCGGGGCCTAGCGACCGCGATCAGCACTCGACCTGATGCCTCGGGGTAGCTCGCGTCAGCCGAACCACTACGTGGGAGAGTGGTTCGGGCAGCGGATCTTCCCCGAAGTGCAACTCGGCGACGCTTCGCTGGATGCGATGCGGACTCATCGCTGTCCGTTCCTGACCGCCGCAGTCGGTGAAGCCGAGGAGTGCATCAAGGCGACGCCTTCCCAGGGTGTGTGCACGATCACCAGCCGGGACGCGCGGCGGTATGGCGTGGACAACGGCTCGATCGACTGGCTGGTTTGCCCGTATCGCACACTCGACGGTGGGTTGCTCAACGAGGTTGTGCGTCACCTTTTCGATGTTGCCGTCGATGCTCATGCGCTGATCGTCGCCGCTGTGACGCTCGACGAACCGGCGACACGGTTGCGCATTCGAGCTGCGCTCGCCGCCGGCGCACCTGTATTCGTCTACTTCCGCGCTCGCCTTGGTGGGGAAATCTCGCTGAGTCCGACCGACCGGTCGCCGGAGTTCTCTTTCGACATCACGATGGTTGAGTTGCTGCTGGGTTCGAACGATCCCGAGATCGGTCGGTACGCCATCGTGGAAGTGCAAACGATGGAGTTCCACGGGTCGTACGGCCAGGCGACTGCGGCGCTGCGAAACGCGCTCGACCTGCACCAGTCAAGTTTCGCCGATCAAGTCGGCGAGAACCCCGAGTGGGCGGGGAGGGCGATCCAGGGGCCAAGCATCGCCGACACGTTCAAGCGGACCTTCTACCAGATGATCTTCAAGTTCCAGTTGGGCCTCCACGCGAGTTGCGCAGGAACCGTATTGGCGCTTCCGCGTGCGGTGTGGAACTCCTGGCAGCCACACCTCGGCGGACCTGAGTTGCAGATTGATCCTCGTGATCCGGCGCTCCGATCGTTGCCTCGACCGGAGGGCGTCGGGCTGACCGAGGAAGCCACGGCGTGGATTCTCGTTTTCGACACCGATCAGACCGCAGGCGTCTCGCCCAACCCGTTGGTCATCGACATGGTGATCAAGACTGACACGCCCACACTGTTGCACTACGCGTTCGACGTCGCGCCGGAGGCCGCCTTGGGAGGCGGCGCGACCGCGCGCCTGTACGCGGACATATGCAGCAAGGTGCTCGGCTGGTGGCCCGAGCTACACCACGCAGTGGCAGTGCACGACGACTCACCCGCGCAGCACGACTCGTAACTACACCACACTGCCTTGCGTCGCCGTCAGAATTGTGTCCGGTGCGCCGGCTCCGGGCCGTCAGCCTGGCTTCGATGAGAGATCGAAGCGTGGCAGCCCATGTCGCTCCCGATATTCGTCTCGAGCGACCCACGTTGACGAGCACTTCAACCTCCCCGTGAGCGCATCCGCCAGATCGAGGCTCCGGCGATGTTGAAGCTGCCGCACTCCTCCCCGGACACGGGCGCCCGCGACCTGCTCGCCGTCCGAACCTCGTGTCCGTCCGAATCTTGTGGCGTGCGGGGCGCTGCCATCGGCCCGCTAGGGTCGCAGCCGGAGGTGTCCGAGCGCCTGGTGGGCTCCCCCGCCTTCAAAGCGGGTGGGACGGGCGATCCCCGTCCGGCGGGTTCGATTCCCGTCCACCTCCGCTGATCCCCCCATTTTGCGATCGCCGGCCGGCAGCGGCCGCCGTCGTGCGGTGGCCGCAGAGAGGCACGGGATTCCCGTCCACCTCCGCTTGCCTTTCCGGGCGTCTCGGTCCGGCAGTGGTCGCCGTCGTGCGGTGGCCACAGGCAGCACGGGATTTCCGTCCACCTCCGCCCATTCTCCCTTCCGCCGCTTGCGACACGGGATCGCGCTCGTATACTTCGGTGCAATGAAGAAGTTCTTCCTCTTCGTCTTGGTAGCGGTGCTCGTGGCCTGGGTGGCCAAGAAGGTCCGCGAAGTCTGACCCCCTGATTCCCGGGTTCGGGGCTCAGCCGACCCCGGTTCCCAACTCGGCGCCTCGGGCGCCCCTCAACTCCGGCGCCGGACGGCCGAATGTGTGGCCGAGGCGCCCTTTCGCTCCGGCTTCCCCCTAACAAACCGCTTGATGTGCGCGCCGATCGGCGCGCCGGCAGGGGAGGCAGAGATGTTCGTTGCGTGCTGGTCGGTAAAGGGAGGTTCGGGGACGTCGGTCACCTCGGCGCTGGCGGCTCGGCGGTGGGCGGCCACCACCGACGCCGGTGCTTTGCTGGTTGACCTCTGCGGTGACGCGCCGGGGCTGCTGGGCGTGCCGGAGCCCGCGACACCCGGTGTCGCAGATTGGTTGAACGTTGGCGACGAAGTGCAGATCGATGCGCTTCGCCGCCTGGAGCGCGAAGTCGCCGCGGGGCTCTCACTGCTGCACCGCGGCAACGGGCCGCTGTGCCGCGCCGATCGGGCCGAACTGATGGCGCGTGAGCTGGCCGCCGACCATCGGGTGACGGTCGTGGACGGTGGCTGCCTCTGGCGAGCCGGTGGTGAGGAGGCCGGGGGCGCCGCGGCCGGAGCGGCGCCCGACGACATCGACGTGCGCCGCGGGATCGTGGCGGGAGCCGACAGGTCATGGCTGGTTACCCGAGCCTGCTTCCTGGCGTTGCGCAGGGCGGCGCGGGCGCCCCTGCAACCAACCGGTGTGGTCCTGCTCGTCGAGCCCGGCCGTCCACTGACCGCCGGCGACGTGGAGGACGTGATCGGCGCCCCGGTGGTGCTCCGCCTCGACGTCGACCCGTCGGTGGCGCGGGCGACCGACGCCGGGTTGCTGGCGAGCCGTGTCCCCGCAGCGCTGGACCGGGCTTTGGCACAGGTCACCCCGGCGTGATCGGCAACGGAGCCGGCGCACCGGCGGGACAGCGCCCTTCCGCCGCGATGGCTGAACACCTCATGGGCGCCGGCGCGGAGCCACTCGCCGCCGTTGAGCGTGATCTACACGGTCTGGTCGTGGAGGCATGCCTTGCCGGCGAGCCGGTGGGCATGGAGCAGATCAGCGAGATGGTGCGCCAGCGCGCGCCACTGCTGAGCCCCGATGTCCAGGCTCGTCTGGCGGAGCGAGTGGAGGCCCGGCTCGCCGGCCTGGGTCCACTGGAGGCGCTTGTCGGGATCGAGGCGGTGACCGACGTCATGGTCAACGGCCCCGGCGCCGTCTGGGTGGAGGAGGGCGGGATGCTGCGACTCACCGCGGTGACGGTCGGTGAGTCCACATTGCACCAACTCATCGAGAGAGTCGTGGCGCCGCTGGGGTTGCGGGCCGATCGCACGTCGCCGCTCGTGGATGCCCGGCTTCCCGACGGCTCGCGGGTCAACGTCGTCATGCCCCCGGTGGCTGTTGACGGGCCCTACCTGATCATCCGCCGCTTCCGGGCCGGCGGTTTGCGGCTCGAGGACTTCGCCCCCCCACCGGTGGCGGCGTTGCTGCGCTGGATGGTGTCGGCCCGGGCGAACATCGTCGTGAGCGGCGGAACCGGGGCCGGCAAGACGACCCTGTTGAACACCATGGCCGCACACATCCCGACCGATCAGCGGATCGTCACCGTGGAGGACGCCGCCGAACTGGATCTGCAGGCCACCCACGTCGTTCGCCTGGAGGCGCGGCCGCGCAGCATCGAAGGTCTGGCGGCGGTCACCGTGCGAGATTTGGTGCGCAATGCGCTGCGCATGCGTCCCGACCGGATCCTCGTCGGGGAAGTACGGGGATCCGAGGCGTTCGACATGTTGCAGGCCATGAACACCGGCCACGACGGTTGCCTGTCCACCTGCCACGCCAACAGCCCGCCCGATGCCCTCGGTCGCCTGGAGACGATGGTGCTCATGGCCGGCGCGGGGCTGCCGCTGCAGGCCGTTCGCGATCAGATAAGCGCCGCTGTGGACTTCGTCGTCCACCTGGCTCGGGGTCCGGCGGGCACCCGGAGGGTTGCCGGCGTGGCCGAAGTGCGCGGCGGCCCGGAGCGGTTGGTCGAGCTGGCCGACGCCGTGGCATTGCGTGCCCTGCCGGAGGGGTCGCCTCGGGACTTCGATGCCCCACCGCCCGATGCGGCGTGGTTCGACCTGTAGGGCCACCAAGAGAGGAGTTGGACCGTGGCAGGTGCATTCGGTTACACGCTCGCGATCGTGGTCGCGGCGCTGGCTCTCCGGCGCGTACCGATCGAGTTGTCCCGCTGGCGGATGCGACGACGCAGCCGGCTGCTCAGCGATGGATCCGGTGACGACGAGAGCCCGGGCGCGCGGGCCACCTCGCCGCAGGACCGGCAGGGTGAACCGCAGGCAGGTCGCGTTGGGGGCCGCCTGCGGCGCAGGTTCCGGCGTGCCCTGGAGGACGCCGCTGTGCCGTGCGGTGAGTCCCAGGCTGTCGCCGTGTGGGGAGCGGCCGTCGGGGTGGGGATCGTCGGGGGTCTGGTCCTGGCGTCGGCTCCCGGAGCCGTCGCGGGCGCCGGCGCCGGTCTGGCCGGACCACCCGCGGCGTTGTGGTCGGCGCGTCACCGGCGGCAACGACTCGTGGTCGAGGCGCTGCCGGACTTCCTGGAGCGGGTGGCCCGCTCGCTGCGGGCCGGTGTGTCCACGGGGACCGCTCTGGAGGAGGTCGTTCCCGCAACCGGCCCGCTCGGCGAGGATCTGGCCAGGGTGCTGGCGGACGTGCGGGCGGGCAGCCCGCTGCCTGCGGCGCTCGACCGGTGGCGTTCCCGCCGCCCCCTTCCGGAGGTCAACCTGGCGGCCGCGGCGCTCTCCATCGGGGCCAGCACCGGTGGCAGGCGGGCACCGGCGGTCGACGGTGTGGCGGCCACGTTGCGCGGGACGCGGGCCACCCAGCGCGAGATCGCCTCCCTGGCCCAGCAGGGGCGCCTGTCGGGGTTGTTGATCGCCCTGCTCCCGCTGTGCTTCCTGGGTCTGTCGGCCATGATCGACAGCGGTTCGGTGGTGGCGCTCTACGGCACGCCGGTGGGGATGGTCTGCCTCGTTGCCGGGGGCGTGCTGAACATCGTGGCCCTCGTCTGGATGCAGAGGATCACACGGCTCCCATGATTGTTCTGGCGGCGGCCTGGGCGTGTGCGGTTCTGTGGGGCGCGCTGCTGGTGCGTCCCTGTGCCGGGTCGGTCCGGGCACGCCTCGAGGAGCGGTCTCCGCAAGCGCCCCGCCGTCGCGCCCGCCCGGTGGTGTCGGTGGGGAGGACTCTGCGCTCGGCTGCAGGACGCCCCCCGGATGCCGACGCGGACAGGCGGGTGGGGTCGGTGGCGCTGGTCCTGCTCGCAGGGGCGGCCCTCGACGTCACGCTCGGGCTGGCGGCCGCAGCGGTGAGCTGGTTCGCGCTGCGCCGGCGAGCGACACGGCGGCGGCACCAAGAGGCGGTGGAGGTGCTGGCGCAGCTGCCCGAGGCGGTGGATCTGTTCGCCCTCGCCGCCAGCGCGGGCCTGAGCGTGCGGCTCGCCGTCGAGGCGGTGGCTGCTCGTCTCGACGGGCCCGTCGGGGGCGCGCTCGACCGGGCGGTCCGGCAGATGCGACTGGGCACCGAGGTTGCCGAGGCTCTCGAAGCGCTCACCCGCACGCCGGCGGGCGAGTCGTTGCGACTGCTGGTGCGTCCCCTCACCGACTCGCTCCGCTACGGCTCCGCGCTCGGGCCGGCACTCGCGGCCGCCGCGGCGGTCGCTCGCGCCGAGCGGCGACGGCAGGCCGAGGCGGCCGCAAGGCGGGTCCCGCTGCGCCTGCTGTTCCCGCTGACGCTGTGCGTCCTTCCGGCATTCGTGCTGCTGACGATCGTGCCCACCGTGGTGCAGTCGCTGGAACTCCTGCGGTTCTGAAGCGACCGCCGCCCCGCAACCGGCAGTCACCCAACCCACCGTTCAACAGACAACCAGGAGGACTCACCGTGACCACAGGCACTACCACCACCACCCAGACGACCAGATTCGCCGCGGGCCGCCGGTTGTTGAGGAGGGCCACGCAGTCGGGCCAGGCCACAGCGGAGTACGCCCTCGTGCTGCTCGGCGTGGCCCTCATCGCCGTGCTCGTCCTGGACTGGGCACGGAACACGAACATGGTGAGCCGGCTGCTGAACGCTGTGTTCCGGTCGATCAGCAAGCTCATCACGTGAGACCGGCCGATCCCGGTGGCCGCCGGTGTGGCTCACAGCGGGGGCAGGCGACGGTGGAACTGGCACTGCTGATGCCGTTGCTGATGCTGATGGTCCTCGTGCTGGTGCAGCTGGCGCTGGCGGCGCGGGATCAGATCATGGTCACCCACAGCGCCCGCGAGGCGGCGCGTGCGGTTGCCGTCAGCAACGATTTCACCGTGGCACGGTCCGCGGCGCTGGCGGCCTCGCGCCTCGACCCGCAGCGCCTGGCGGTGCGCGTCGACGAGCTTTCCGGCACCGGCAACGTGGCGGTCCGGTTGGACTACCGCTCGGCGGTGCAATTCGCACCGCTCGGTCTCCTGATCGACGATCTGGCGCTGTCGGGTGAGGCGGTGATGCGGATCGAGCGCTGAACGGGCCGCATGCCGGGCGCCGCAGCGCGAGCGCGTCGTCCTGATACTGAGTGGGCGTGCCGCCCCGATACGGCGTGGGCGCGTCGTCCCGATACTGCGCGGGCGCGTCGTCCCGATACGGCGTGGGCGCGTCGTCCCGATACTGCGCGGGCGCGTCGTCCCGATACTGCGCGGGCGCGTCGTCCCGATACGGCGTGGGCGCGTCGTCCCGATACGGCGCGAGCGCGCCGTCCCGATACTGTGAACCGCTGGAAACCTCGCCCCTCTCTCCTCCTTGGGACCCTTGCCGATGGCGGCAGCAGCACGCGACCGCGGCGACGCGGTGGAGATCAAGATCCCGCCGCGTACCGAGTACGTGGCGATGGTGCGCAATCTCATCACCGAGGTCGTGGCCCGGCAGGCGGGAGTGGAGGTGCAGCGGCTCGAGGATCTGCGGGTTGCCGTCTCCGAGGCCGTCACCAACGCCATCACAGCGCACGACAGGCGCCGGATCGCGGCGCCGATCAGGATCTGCTGCGTCGGGGCTCCGGGACGGGTCGAGATCGGCGTCTACGACCGAGGCGGCGGCTTCGATCCCGCGAAGGTTCCCGAGCCCTTCGAGGCGACCGATCCACGCAGACTGCAAACCGAGAAGGGCATGGGTCTGTGGCTGATGCGGGTCATGTCCGACGACCATTCCATCGCCACGAGCCGTCGCGGCACCGAAGTGCGATTGGTGGTCCACACCTCCGCGGGTTAGACAGCAGCCGCGAGGTTGGCGGGGCGGGTGAGCCGCTAGCGTGCCAGAGTCGTCGGGAGCGTCTGTCGGGAACAGTCATGTCCAAAGACCGGAACATCGGGGGCGACGGGGACGCCGAACTGCCGGCTCCTGCCGCCGGCGAACACCAGGGCGGCGAGGTCCGTGGCGCGGGGTCGCCGCCGGACAGCGGCCTGACCTTCATCGGGCGCGACAGCGCGCTTTCCCGCACGGTGGGCCGCCCGCTGTTGCACTTCCTGCACATCGAGACCTCCGGCGGGATCCTCCTGCTGGTGGCCACCGTGGCCGCACTCCTGTGGGTGAACTCCCCGGTGGGCGACAGCTACACCGAGTTCTGGCACACCCCCATAGAGATCTCGGTGAGCGAGTTCGTGGTCTTCGACGAGGATCTGCACGGCTTCGTGAACGACGCACTCATGGCGTTGTTCTTCTTCGTGGTGGGTCTGGAGATCAAGCGGGAGATGGTCACCGGCCGGCTGCGGCGGCCGCGCGACGTGTTGCTGCCGGCGGTCGCCGCGCTCGGCGGCATGGTCGTGCCGGCCCTCGTCTATGTGGCATTCAACCTGGGTGGCGACAACCTCAACGGCTGGGGGGTGCCGATGGCCACCGACATCGCGTTCGCGGTCGGCGTGGTGTCACTCGTCGGCAAGTGGCTTCCGGGCTGGCTCCGCCTGTTCCTGCTGACCTTGGCGATCGTTGACGACATCGGTGCGATCCTCGTCATCGCCGTCTTCTACAGCTCGGACATATCGCTGGGATGGCTCGGGCTGGCGGCGCTGTTGTGCGTTCTGATCGCCGTATTGACGCGGATCCGCGTGTGGCAGTGGCCCGTGTACATGCTCATCGGCGTCTTCGTGTGGTGGGCCACGTTGAACTCCGGCGTCCACGCCACGATCGCCGGCGTCGCCCTGGGCCTGCTGACACCGGCCAAGCCGCTGCAGCGGGATTCCGACGCCCGTTCGATGGCCCGCTGGTTGCAGGAGAAGTCGGCCATCTCGGTCACCGACATCCGTCGAGCCAACTTCGGCATTGCCGAGTCACGCTCGGTGGCCGAGCGCCTCGAGGTGGCGCTGCACCCGTACGTCAGCTACCTCATCGTGCCGGTCTTCGCCCTGGCGAACGCCGGCGTGGCGCTCAGCGCTGACTCACTGCGCGGCGCGGCGACCTCGTCGGTCACCATCGGCGTGGCGCTGGGTCTGTTGGTGGGCAAGACCGTCGGCGTGTCCGGGTTCACCTTGCTCGCCACGCGACTCGGCCTCAGTTCGCTGCCGACCGGCGTCACCAGGCTGCACGTCGTGGGGGTGTCGATCGTGGCAGGCATCGGCTTCACCGTTGCACTGTTCGTGACGGCGCTGGCGTTCCACGAGTCCCCGGCGGGCGATGAAGCCAAGATCGGCGTCCTGGTGGCGTCCCTCGTGGCCGCAGTGGTCGGCCTGGTCGTGCTGCGGATGGCCGGTCGCCGCCTCGTCAATTCCGCGTTCGCGGCGCCCCGTCGCTCCTAGCCCGTATCTTGCTGCCCATGGCCAACGCCGCCGCGCCCAAGCGGGTCGTCATCGTCGAGTCGCCCACCAAGGCGAAGACGATCGCCCGATTCCTCGATGACAGCTACACCGTCGAGTCCTCCCGCGGCCACGTCCGCGACCTCCCGAACAAGGCCTCGGAGATACCCAAGGCCTACAGCGGCGAGCCCTGGGCGCGGCTCGGGATCGATGTGGACAACGATTTCAAGCCGCTGTACGTGCTGAACGGCGCCAAGCGTGACACGGTGCGCGACCTCAAGAAGCTCGTGGCGGGCGCCGACGAGTTGTATCTGGCAACCGATGAGGATCGCGAGGGTGAGGCCATCGCCTGGCACCTGCTGGAAGTGCTCTCGCCTCCGTCGAAGGTGACGGTGCAGCGGCTGGTGTTCCACGAGATCACCCCCGACGCCATCCGGGCGGCGCTGGCGAGCCCTCGCGACGTGGATCGCCGGCTCGTGGACGCGCAGGAGGCCCGGCGCCTGCTCGACCGCCTGTACGGCTACGAGGTCTCGCCGGTTCTCTGGAAGAAGGTGGCGCCTCGCCTGTCCGCGGGGCGGGTGCAGAGCGTGGCGACCCGGATCGTCGTCCAGCGCGAGCGGGAGCGCATGGCGTTCGTGTCAGCCGGCTACTGGTCTCTGGAGGCGACCGCTTCCACCGCTGCCGGGGAGAGCTTCGTGATGGCGGCGAGTGCGATCGACGGCGCGCGGCTTGCCACCGGGCGGGACTTCGGCGCCGACGGCAAGCCCTCCACACCCGGAGTGGTGGTCCTGGACGAGGCCGGGGCGCGCCGGCTGGCGGCCGATCTGGACGGGTCGACCGCCGAGGTGGCCTCGGTGGTCTCCAAGCCGTACCGCCGGCGCCCGGCGCCGCCGTTCATCACCTCCACCCTGCAGCAGGAGGCGGGGCGTCGACTGCGTCTGTCAGCCTCGGCGGTCATGCAGGTGGCGCAGTCGCTCTACGAGCAGGGCTTCATCACCTACATGCGGACCGACTCGGTGACCCTGGCGGACGTGGCGCTGAAAGCCGCCCGCGCCGAGGCGGCGCGGCGCTACGGCGACGAATTCGTCCCCGCCGCTCCCCGCCGCTACGCCGGCAAGGTGCGTAACGCCCAGGAGGCGCACGAGGCGATACGGCCGGCGGGCGACACGTTCGCCGCGCCCGAGTCGCTCGGCCCGCGGCTGTCGCCGATGGAGTCCAAGCTGTACGAGTTGATCTGGCGCCGCACGGTCGCCTCGCAGATGACCGACACCACCGGCGAGACCGTCACCATCGAGGCGCTGGCTCCCGGCACGGGCGACACCGAAGTGACGCTGACGGCCTCGGGCACCGTGATCGCCCACGAGGGCTTCCGCCGTGCCTGGGATCCGTTGCCGGCGCCCGGCTCAGGGGCCTCGAACGGCTCCGGCGGTTCAGGCGACGCGGCCGGCGCGGAGAGGGCCCGAGACGGCGGCGAGGGGCAGCGGCGCCTCCCGCAGGTCACCGAGGGTGACTCGCTGGCGCTGTCCGCGGCGGAGGTGGAGAGCCACCGGACCCAACCGCCGGCACGATTCACCGAGGCCACGCTGATTCGCCGCCTCGAGGAGCTGGGCGTGGGACGCCCCTCCACCTATGCCACGATCATGACCACGATCACCGACCGCGGCTACGTCCGCAAGAAGGGGACCGCCCTGGTCCCCACGTTCACCGCGTTCAGCGTCGTGAGCCTGCTCGAGGGCCATTTCGGCGACTACGTGGACTATGCCTTCACGGCGCGGATGGAGGACGACCTCGACGACATCGCTCGCGGCAGGCAGGAGTCGCTGCCGTGGCTGTCGGAGTTCTACTTCGGGGCAGGGGAACGGCCCGGCCTCAAGACCCGGGTGTCGGACAGGCTCGACGAGATCGACGTGCGGGCGGTCAACGCCGTCGCCATCGGCGCTCACCCCGACGGGCGACCCATCGAGGCCCGCTTGGGCCGCTTCGGTCCCTACGTGACCTGCGGCGACCAGCGTGCCCAATTGCCCGATGACGTCTCACCCGACGAGGTGACCGTGGATCTGGCGCTGGAACTCCTGGCTCGTCCCACGACGGGCCGCGAGCTCGGCACCGATCCCGACTCGGGTCTGCCGGTCACCGCCCGGGAGGGTCGTTACGGTCCGTACGTGCAACTCGGCCCACCGCCCAGCGAGCCCGACGCCAAGGCCACGAAGTCAGCGTCACTCCTCAGTTCGATGAACCTCGAGGAGCTCACGCTCGAAGACGCGCTGCGTGTGCTCACCCTGCCCCGGACCGTCGGCGCCGATCCCACCGACGACGTCGAGATCACCACCCAGACCGGACGGTTCGGGCCCTATCTCAAGAAGGGTTCGGAGACCCGCTCGCTGGAGACCGAGGAGCAGATCTTCACGATCAGCCTCGAAGAGTGCCTGGCTCTCCTGGCCAAGCCGCGCGCCCGGCGGGGCCGGGAGACCAAGGCGCCCCTGCGAGACCTGGGGCCCGATCCCGTCACCGGCCGCGCGCTCGTGATCAAGGATGGGCGCTGGGGTCCCTACGTCACCGACGGCCGGACCAACGCGTCGCTACGCGGTGGGGACACGCCCGAGACATTGACGCCGCAGCGCGGCTCGGACCTGCTCGCGGCTCGCCGCGACGCGCCACCTCCCGCGACCCGGAAGGGAGGTTCGGGAGGATCCAGGCGCCGGAAGGGATGATCCGGCCGTGACGGCTGAGGGGGCGCCTGCAAGCGGTCGCCGCACCTGGGCCGGGTTCCAGCGGCGAGTCTTCGCCACTCCGCAGTTCTTCCGGCTCTGGTCGGCGCAGGTCGTCACCTCCACGGGTGACTGGCTGGGCTTCCTGGCCATCTCGGTGGTGGCGGTGCGCCTCGGGGCGGGCACGCCGGAGGCGGCCATCGGCGTGGTCCTGGCCGCGCGACTGGTGCCCGGGGTCCTCTTCTCCCAGGTGGCCGGTGTGTTGGCGGACCGCTGGGATCGCCGCCGGCTGATGGTCGTCTGCGACCTGGCACGAGCGGGGATCCTGCTGATCGTTCCGCTGGTGAACAGTGTCTGGCAACTCGTGCTCGTGTCGCTGGCCCTGGAGGCGTTCACGCTGCTGTGGATTCCGGCGAAGGAGGCGTCGGTCCCCAACCTGATCCCGGCGAAGCACCTGACCGCCGCCAACTCGCTGTCGATGTTCGCGACCTATGCCACGTTCCCCATCGCCTCGCTCATCTTCGCCCGGGTCGCGAGCGCGCTGGAGGGTGCATCCGGGGAAGGCTGGCTCGGGCTTCTCTACCTGGAGAACCAGGGCCCGATCTTCTATCTCGACGCGCTCACCTTCGTGGCCTCGGCGGCGCTGGTGTTCTCGCTGCCGCTTCGACATCACCGCGCGGCAGATCGTTCGGCGCGCGCCGCGATGCGATGGGAGGGCGTGTTCCGGGAATACCGGGAGGGGTGGCGCTACGTGGTGGTGAACCCCACGGTGCGCTCGGTCAATATCAGCCTGGCGACGGCCCTCATCGGCGGCGGGATGTTGATCCCGCTGGCTCTGGTATACGCAATCGAGGTGCTCCGGGTCGGTGAGGGTGGGTTCGCCGACATCGTGACCGGGCTCAGCGCGGGCGTCGGCGTGGGCGTCCTGGCGCTGTCGCTCCTGCAGCGGCGTGTCCACAAGCACCGGATGTTCGCCCGGTCGGTCACCGGGGCGGGCGTGTGCCTCCTGGTGGCCTCGTCACTGGGGTCACTGCCGTGGGTGATGCTGGTGGCCGGTGCGGTGGGTGTGTGTGCCGGCGGCATGTACGTGCTGGGCTTCACCCTGCTGCACGAGCACACCGCCGATGAGGTACGGGGACGGGTCTTCGCCGGGCTCTACTCGATCGTCCGTCTCTGTGTCGTGCTGGCGCTGGTCGTGGGCCCGCTGCTGGCGGCCGCCTTCGACCGCATCTCCGAGGTGCTCTGGGACCGCGCGATCGACATCGGGATCGTCGTGGAGTTGCCGGGCGTGCGCCTGACGCTGTGGTTGGCGGGGCTGACCGTCATCGTCGCGGGGCTGCTGGCCCGCCGCACCCAGCGCGCCGTGTCCGCGGCCGACCCCGCCGATCCCGCCGATCCCGCCGATCCTGCCGGCCTCGCCGATCCTGCCGGCCTCGCCGATCCTGCCGGCCTC
>Ga0209020_1001364_pt1 | contig 24954 bp, 20 predicted proteins | sample PinacodermBB_FD_187298 | JGI IMG/M metagenome (GOLD analysis project Ga0209020, IMG submission 187298) | Host-associated microbial community of the marine sponge Aplysina aerophoba from Gulf of Piran - sponge pinacoderm, lysed by bead... | ecosystem: Host-associated > Porifera > Sponge >... | reverse complement strand
CATCGAGGCTTTCCGCAACGATGCCTACGGGCGCCACTTCATGGACGCGCTCGCGCAGCGCATGGGCGAAGAGGGTGAGTACGCCGTCATGGTCGGCAGTTTGACATCGACATCCCACAACGAGTGGGTAGACGCGGCTATCGCGCATCAAGAAGCGACCTATCCCAACATGACGCTGGTGGGCGACAAGATCGAAACGAACGATGACACGGCCACGGCTTTTGAGCGGACTCAAGAGCTCTTGGTTGCGTTCCCGAACCTGGCAGGCATCCAAGGCAGTTCTGCGGTCGATGTGATCGGTGCCGGCCAAGCGATCGAGGAAGCGGGACTCGAGGACCAGATCGCTGTCGTCGGGACGAGCATCCCCTCGATCACCTCCGACCTCATCCAGACCGGCGCGATCGACATGATCAGCTTCTGGGACCCAAGTGATGCCGGATATGCGATGGACGCGATCGCGCTGATGCTTCTCAGAGGCCAAGAACCAACGAATGGTATGGACCTCGGTTTGCCTGGCTACGAATCGATTGAGATTGACGGCAAGGTGATCTACGGCGCGGCGTGGGTGGATGTAACGCTGGACAACCTTGAGGAATGGTCTTTCATCTAGGCCTCAAGGGACTATTGGCCAATCAAGATCGGGTTGAGGGGCACCGCCCTCCGCCCTCAACCCGATCCGTCCGCCAACCAGTAAGGTCGTCAGTCGATGTCAGCAGTCCTAACAGTTGCGGAGGTGAGCCGATCGTTCGGCGGCGTTCGGGCATTGCATAACGTGTCGCTGGCCGTTGAGCAGGGCGCGGTGCATTGCCTCGTCGGTGAGAACGGGTCGGGAAAGTCGACGCTGACGAAGATCATCGCGGGAGTGTTGTCCGCTGATGCCGGCACAGTCGCGATGGCGGGACACGAGCCTCGATCGGGTGTCAACCCCGGTCTTGCGATACGTGAGGGAATCTCGGTCATATACCAAGACTTGGCCCTGTTCCCCAACTTGACGGTAGCGGAGAACATCGCTCCTTGCGAGCGAACCGCATCGCTCACACCACACTGGCGATGGCGCTCGTCGGCCAAGCGAGCGGCGGCGGCCGCACTCGAAGAGCTTGGCTCGGCCATCTCACCCACAACGGTGGTTGAGCGACTGCCAACCGCTGAACGACAACTCGTCGCGATCGCTCGAGCCATGACCCGTCGCCCCCGCATGATCTTGATGGACGAACCGACAGCGGCGCTGACCCACCAAGAGATTGATCGACTACTGGCACTCGTACGCCGACTCCGCGACGAACACTCGATGTCGTTCATGTTCATCAGTCACAAACTGAACGAAGTTCTCGAACTAGCTGACAGTGTGACCGTGCTCCGCAACGGAGTCGTGGCCTCCGAGGGCCCAGCCGCTGACTACACCATCGAACGGCTGTCGAACGACATGACCGGGCGAACGATCAGCTCAGCACGACCAACCAAAGCCCCGACCGGTCGAGAGCCGCGGCTCACCGTGACCGGCCTGTGTGTGAAGGGGGCCGTCGAGGACATCTCTTTCGAAGCGGCAGAAGGAGAGGTCATCGGGATCGGTGGATTACTCGGATCCGGGCGGACCGAATTAGCGCTTTCTCTGTGTGGATTACTCAAATCGTCTGAGGGTTCGGTCGAGATAGACGGCGTGGCGCTGCGCCCCGGACACTTTCAGGATGCGATCAAACGCGGCATCGCCTATGTGCCGGAGGATCGTCTCACCGAGGGTTTGTTCTTGGATCGCTCGATTCGAGACAACGCCGCGGCAGCGGTGGCGAGCGAGCACACCTCCAGGCTAGGTGCGCTCAACCGAAGCGCGCTCCACGCCACGGCCGAGCATTGGCTAGGTCAACTGCATGTCAAGACCCCCGACTACAACGACGCGGTCAACACCTTGTCGGGCGGCAACCAACAACGCGTAGTTCTATCGAAGTGGCTCGCTAGGCGGCCGCGACTACTGATCCTCAACGGTCCAACCGTGGGTGTCGATGTCGGGTCAAGGCACGACATTCACGAAACGATTCGGCACCTAGCCAAGGACGGAACGACCGTCATAATTGCCTCGGATGATCTTCCGGAGCTGCTCGCAGTCGCCCACCGGGTACTGGTCCTCTCAAGCGGCCAACTTCGCCACGATATCTTGACCGGCGACCTCACGGTGCAAGCGCTGTGGGAGGCGATTTCTGCAGATAGCGCTCTGTCATGAAGCGTATTCTCGGGATTGCACAAGATGCCCCTTCCTCGTTCGTTCTAGTCTCAATAGGGGCGCTTTATGTTGCGTTCATCGCTCGAAACTCGGCGTTCATCGAACTACCGCACCAGTTTGCCATCCTGCGCAGCAGCATAGTCATCGGGATAATGGCCCTCGGGCTCCTCTTAGTACTGATTTCGGGAGGTATCGACGTTTCGTTCACGGCGGTGGCGGTGCTCTCGATGTACTCGACCGTGCAAATTCTGAATGGCGTGGATTACGGAGGTCCCATCGTTGTCGCCTTTCTAATCGCGGCAGCTATCGGAGGGCTACTGGGCCTCCTCAATGGTGCCCTCATCTCACTGCTCCGGTTGCCCACGCTGATCGTGACACTCGCAACGCTGACCCTGTTCCGCGGTTTCATGCTGTTCTTCATCGGAACAGACCGAATCCGCGAACTCCCGGCGCAGATGAAACCCTTCGCTCGTTCGACAATCGTGTCCGTTGCAACGCCGAACGGCGGAAAAGCATCACTGCACGTTGGCATCTTGTTGCTGGTCGGCCTCGCCCTCGCTGTGGCCGTGCTTCTCCGCTGGACACCATTCGGTCGGGCCATCTATGCGATCGGAGGCAACCGCCAAGCTGCAGAGCGGGCGGGACTGCCAATAAGAAGAGTGGAACTGGGAGTGTATGGGCTTGCTGGCTCAATGGCAGGTATCGCCGGTGTTGTAGATGCCGCGCTCATTCGGGCCGCGGATCCCTTCACCATCGTCGGCACAGAGCTTGACGTTCTCGCCGCGGTAGTGATCGGTGGCGCCGCCATCACCGGCGGCCGCGGAGGCGTTCTCGGCACGTTCCTCGGTGTCATCCTCATCGCCCTAGTTGACTCAAGCCTGGTCTTGGCCGGCATCCCGACAGAATGGCAAAAACTGTTCGTCGGACTGTTCATCCTCGCTGGGGTCATGCTCCCAGCGCTGCGCACCTGGAGCACGCGTACCGACCCGAGGACAATCGAATGATCCGCAACGCACTGCGCGATCGCGTCGACTCACACGTCATTCTTCTCGTGGGACTTCTCATCTTTGAGATCGGCGTTTTCTCAATCCTAGAACCCGCGACCTATCCAACCCGCGCCAACTTCACTTCGATGACCCTGCAAGCATCAGAGATAGGACTCCTCGCGTTGGGCATCGTTCTAACCATGATCGTCTCCGGCATCGATCTGTCAATCGTCGCGACTGCCAATGTGGCGGGGATTATTGCAGCAACGACGATGACGGCAATGGACGGACCGTCATCAAGCGCCACCGCAACCGCGATCATCGTCGGCGTTGTGATCGCCTTGGCCTGGGGAGCCGCGGCCGGAGCACTCAACGGGACCCTGGTGGTAGGCGCACGAGTCTCGCCGATCCTGGTCACGCTCGGCACACTGACGTTGTTCACCGGCATCGGGACCGCCGCAACCGAGGGCAAGGTGGTCTTCGGAATCGATGCGTTCACATGGCTCGGTGACGGCAAGATCGCCGGTCTTGCCGTGCCATTCCTCCTGCTGGTGGCGCTGGCGGTGTTGTTGTCTCTGCGGCTCGCACGCACACGATTCGGGTTTGAAGCGTACCTCGTTGGTGAGAACGCTCGAGCAGCGTGGTTTTCGGGTATCAGCGTTCGTCGCCGGCAGTTCGCAATGTATGTAGCGAGCGGAATGCTCTCCGCAGTCGCCGGGCTGGTCGTGCTCGGAAGGACCAACGCCGCCCAAGTCGACTTCGGGCAGAGCTTCGTGCTCCTCGCAGTCCTCGTCGCGGTTCTTGGCGGTCTCGACCCCTACGGCGGACGGGGGAGCCCACTCGGCGCGTTGCTGGCTGTGGCAGTGTTGCAGGCAATGTCAACCGGACTCAACCAGGTTCTCGTGGCGCACACCGGCTCGAACTTCTTCAAGAATTTCGCTTGGGGAATCCTGCTCATCGTGGTGCTCGCGATCAGCCAGCGCTCCCGAACACCCCGCAATAACCGCAAGCATGAGTTGCGAGACAAGACTCCAGAACCCGATTCTCACAATACCGATACCTCGCGCTAACAGCCTCCCGCCCTAACTCAGCGAATAGCGAAACGACAAAATTATTGACTAGCGCTGATGCAACTGAGCCACAGTTGTTGAGGTCGGCGTCACAACAAAATACCACGCGCGACTCTGCGAGCCCCGTCCAAATCATCAACAAAATGCTCTTTGGGGACCCGGCGTAACACATCAAGCGCATGCACACTACCGCTAGAAACTCGAGCTAAACCGATCACGATGCATTCGGTATCAGCAGCCATCGCAGCGTCCACCAACTGACCCAACACCAAAGCCGCGCTGTCGTCGACAAACACCGTCTGCGAAAAATCGAATATCACCACTTCGTGCTCTGCGATATCGGTACGAATGACGCTAAACAACTTCGTTGAAGACGCAACCGTGAAACTGCCACGCAAGGACAGCAACCCCACACGAGCTGCAAACGGGTCGTCCACATCTAAATCAATTTCGCCGCTGTCGTCATCGGCACCCTGGGCCAGGAAAGTCATGTCAAGCAATGGTGTCGACACAACCGTGTCAAGTTCCAAACGCTCCACTTGACGGGCACCCGTCATAGCAGCCGCGATCAAACCCGCGGCGACCGCCACAACCAAATCCGACACAATCGACAAACCCAAAGTCAGAGCCAACACAACCATGTTTTCACGAGGAACGAGATGGATTCTGGTGAGGTAACGCCAATCGATAATGTCGAAACCGATCTTTATTAGAATCCCCGCCAAAACCGAATGCGGGATAGCATCGGCATACCTACCCAAACCCAAGACCAACGCCCCCAAGATCGCAGCACACAAAACCCCAGCAACCCTTGAACGTCCACCAGCGCGGACATTGGCCACAGTGCATGAAGTCGCGCCGGCACCAGGCACCCCACCAACCAAAGAAACCATCACATTCGCAAAGCCCACACCAAGCAATTCCCGGTTGGGTTCATGACTTTCAAGTGTCAAGGAATCGGCAACTCTGGCCGTCAACAAACTATTTATCGAACCAAGCAAAGCAATCGTGATCGCTGCCGGTAAAGCCGCTCCGATCTCACCTAGCGGCAACTCTGGAAGGCTCACCTCCGGCAGACCCGTGGGCACCGCACCAAGCGTTGGCGCGTCGCTCAACCACAAAACCCCGACACACGTCCCGATCAACAAGGCAGCCACGGAAGGCGGCAAATACCGGCGAAAACGCCTAGGCCAGAAAATGCACACCGCTAAGGTGATGAAACCCAAAGCGAAGGCGCTCGGGTCGGCATCGTTCACCGCAGTGGGCCAGGAACGTATTGATTTAAGTGCCCCACCAAGCGCCACTTCATTGCCAAAAAACGGTAATACCTGCACCACTACAATAATCACGCCCACCGCAGAGGTGAATCCCGAGACGACCGGATATGGCGTGTAGGCCATGTAGCTCCCTAAACGCAACGCCCCCATGAGCATCTGCATCAACCCAGCCAAAGCCACAATCGCAAGAGCCTTGTGCAGATCTCCGCTCGCGTACTCAACAAACACCACCGCCATCGCCACCGACAATGGCGCAGTCGGTCCAGATATCTGGGTCTTAGTACCACCAAGAACCGCCGCCAAAAAACCCACCACAATCGCTCCATAAAGACCAGCGATAGCTCCCAACCCCGAAGCAACCCCGAAAGCCAGCGACAACGGCAAGGCAACCACGGCTGCGGTCAACCCTCCAAACACGTCCCCCCGAAGGGTTTCAAGCCGCACAGCAGGTAACGAACTCACTTGCACAACATTAGGACAAGCCGCACATGAAAACTAGCCAACCTCCAGAAAAGCACCGCTCGCAGGTCGCGGGGCGGTTTCTTGAGACACTTCGCGGACAGGTCTGTAGCATAAGCGAACTATGAGAACGCAGCACTTACCATTGACAGCCACGCCCGAACAAGCAACCCAAGTACGGGCCACAGCGGCAACTGCCGATTTGGGGCACGGCGAATACCAACCGCTACGTGTCGGCACCAACGTTGTCTACGTCAACCACCACGATTGCCTCATTGCCAGAGTCTCACCAACACACGAGACTGTCGAATCGATAAACGCTTGGTTGCACAACGTTAAAGCGCTTGTTGCCGACCGAGCACCAGTGTTCAGCCCACTCACTGAGGCGTTGGAACTCGCTGATGGACTAGTCGTGACCTATTGGGCTTTAGGCCAACCGCATGAAAATATCGCGCTTCAAGACATGGCTTCACTAGTGGCGCAATGGCACCAAGTGCCCCCGCCGCCATCACTGGAGTTGTGGACTCCAGGCCACCAAGACAACCGCCGCAAAAGGATGATTGCAGCCGCGCAGGAGGCACAAGTACCGTCGGCATTGATGGATTTCTTGTTGACCGAGATGCACGAGGCTCGCCATTCACTTGATGCGTTGTATGAACAACTCCCCCAAACGCACCCCATCGTGCCAGTTCACGGAGACTTGTATCCCGGCAACATCGTTAGTTACAAGGGCAAGAACTTGCTGATCGATTGCGATTTCATGTGCCGCGGAGCACCCGAAGCAGACCTAGCACAGTTAATATCGCACTACGATCGCACCACCGACGAAGATTCAAGAGATTTCGTTGCGGCTTACGGACTCCCCGTCAACACCGAATTTCTTAGACGCGCGACGAGGCTCCGAGAGCTAGACCACGGGCTTTGGCTAGCTGCAATGTGGAACGTCCGACCAGAAGCAGCCGGCGAGCTAAAGCTCAGGGTAGCAAATTGGCACGATTTTTCGGTGCGCTGGACAACCCTATAGCTTGAGTTGGTTAACGTTGCGGTGGAAGCCACCACGGTGGAGTCTTGAAACGGACCAAGTCAAGAGCAAAAGGGTGCCTACTTGACAGTGGGTCTGTTAGCGGGTCAGACATTGGGTCAGATAGTGGGTCAACCGCAGCGGGTGGATCGGACCGTGCTTGAGCTAATGCAGCCTCAAGTTGCGTCACCCGAGCCTCAAGCTGCAACACTCGCTTAACACCTTCAAGGTTCAAACCTTCATCGGTAAGATCGGAAATGCGCTGCAACAAGGCAATGTCGGCGTCACTATAACGACGGCTGCCACCATCAGTGCGAGCCGGATCCACGAGCCCCTTACGCTCATAAATCCTTAGTGTTTGAGGATGGACACCAGCGAGTTCCGCAGCAACGGAAATGACATAAACCGCTCGATAGAAGCGCTCATTGTCCATATTGGTAACCCCTTTCTAATATTGCACACCAAAGTGAGCACGCGGTGAAACGGTGCTGGCTTGCGCGAACGCTTCCACTGCCTCACGTTGCTCTGCACTAAGCTCCGCAGGCACCACAACAGCAACAGTGACCAACAAATCTCCGGATCCTCCACGCCCTTTCAGTCTGAAGGTTTTCCCCGACTCAGTTCCTTGGGGGACACGCATCTTCACGACTTCACCGTTGAGCGTAGGAACCTCTATATCGGCACCCAGCGCCGCTTCGGCAAAAGTGATCGGCATTTCGAGGGTGAGGTCTCTACCCGACCGCCCAAACAAACTATGCGGCTCGACCTTGATATGCACAAACAGATCACCCGGCCCGCCACCAAAACGCCCGGGAGCGCCACGCCCTTTGAGGCGCAACTTCTGGCCCGACTTCACACCCGCGGGGATACGTACCTTGACATCGCGGTCTCTTACTTGCACCCCCGAACTGGCACATGTAGCACACGGCGCGGTGATCACCGAACCACGCCCACCACAACTTTGACAAGGCCGACTGAAGGAAAATAAACCTTGGTTCTCGTCATGCACACCTGAACCGTCACAAGATTCGCATTTGCTCGGCAACGAACCGGGTTCAGCGCCGGTACCGCCACAAACAGAACACACCGCTTCACCAGTGAGGGTCAGCACCGTTTCTAACCCGTTGACCGCATCATTGAAGTTCAACGTGAGCTGTGCTTCAGAATCCGCACCACGCTGACCTGTTGCCGAGCGTTGTCGGTTGGGGCCACGGCCACCACGATTGAAAAGGCCGCCAAGGAGGTCGCCAATATCGTGCATACCGACATTGAAATTGCCCGTATTGGCCTGCGCACCGCCGCCGAACCCGCCACCGAATCCGCCACCAATCGGACCCATTTTGCGGACTTCGTCATATCTGCTTCGTTTCTTTTCGTCACCAATCACGTCGTAGGCAGCAGACACCTCTTTGAACCGCTCTTCGGCTTTCGCGTCACCTGGGTTAGCATCGGGATGAAGCTCGCGGGCTAGCTTGCGGTATTTCTTCTTGATTTCTTTAGACGGTGCTTTGTCGGTGACCCCGAGAATCGCGTAATAGTCCTTTTCGAACCAATCCTTTTCGTATTCAGTCACCTAATCATCTCCTGAACCTCACTCGAAATCCACTCGCCAAGCGGCCGCGCGGCGCTGTCACCCCTGCACTCGAACCATTGCCGCGCGCAGCACCCGCCCATTGAACGCATAACCGGTTCGCAAGACCTCCACAACCAAGGCCGTTTCTTGACCTTCCGCTGCGGGTTCGCTTATCGCCGCTTCGTGGCGGTTGGGATCGAACGCTTCGAGTTGGTTGATGACTTCCAAACCTTCACGCTCAAGCACTTTCTTGAGTTGGTCTGCTATCGGCTCTACCCCGTCTACTGCTTGTTGTGCAGCCGCATCGCAGGCATCTAGCACTGGCAAGATTGCTTGCACCACACGAACTGCAGCTAGGCGCAGGGTCTCAGCGTTGCGCTTTTCGGTCTGCTTGCGGAAGTTGGCAAACTCTGCGGACACTCGTTGCAGGTCGTTAAGGTGTTGGTCTCGTTCGGCAAGCGCCAGATCCAAAGGTGACGGTTCAACCTCGCCTCGCGGCTCAGCGTCGGCTAGTGGCTCAGCGTCGGAACCCCCCTCGGGATGGTGAAGTTCGTCGGGAGCGACCACCGGCCCACCGGCCACCGACCCATCGACCACGGAACCATCGACCACCGACCCACCGACCACCGACCCACCCGGCGCTGGGTTTGGCTCGTTGAGGTCTGTCACGATGCTTTACCATCGTTTTCGTCTTCGTCGATGATTTCAGCATCAACAATTTCGTCTTCATCACCAGTGCCAGTTTCACCGTCTGCACCATCATCGGCAGACGCACGCACGGTTTCAGCGGCTGCTTCATATAGACGTTGCCCGAAGGCTTGACTAGCCATCATCAAAGCCTCGGTCGCAGCTTTAATGGCACTGATATCGGTGCCTTCCAAAGCGGTTCGCAGTTCGCTGAGCTTCTCGGTGATGGGTGCTTTGTCTTCGTCGCTAACCGAATCGCCCTGTTCGCTCAGGAGTTTCTCGGTTTGGTGGACTAGCGAGTCGGCGTTGTTGCGAGCCTCGGCTTCTTCTCTGCGTTGACGGTCTTCTTCGGCGTGCAACTCCGCGTCTCGAACCATCTTGTCGATCACGTCTTTGTCTAGGGAACTTTGCCCAGTGATAGTCATTGACTGTTCTTTGTTGGTGGCCTTGTCGGTGGCACTCACATGCACAATACCGTTGGCATCAATATCGAACACAACTTCGATTTGTGGTTGACCTTGAGGTGCCGGCGGCAACCCTACCAACTGAAACTTGCCGAGGGTTTTGTTGTAAGCGGCCATCTCACGTTCACCTTGCAGCACGTGAATTTCGACCGATGGTTGGTTGTCTTGCGCGGTAGTGAAAATTTCGCTCTTGCGTGTGGGGACGGTGGTGTTGCGTTCAATCAATGTGGTCATCACGCCACCTTTGGTTTCGATGCCAAGCGACAGCGGGGTCACGTCAAGCAACAACACATCTTTCACATCGCCTTTCAACACACCGGCTTGGATAGCGGCACCGATTGCCACAACCTCATCGGGGTTGACAGTTTTGTTTGGTTCCTTGCCAGTCATTTCCAAAACTAGTTCAGCAACCGCTGGCATCCGTGTGGAACCACCTACGAGCACCACATGGTCGATGGCACCCTTAGCCAACTTGGCATCTTTTAACGCTGCTTCAAAAGGCACCCGGCAGCGGTCTAAAAGCGCCGAAGTCAAGTCACGAAACTTGGCTCGGGTTAGTTCATATTCGAGGTGCAACGGCCCCGAATCGGTAGCCGTGATAAAGGGCAGATTGATCTGAGTTGACTGCGTTTGTGAAAGCTCAATCTTGGCTTTCTCAGCGGCTTCCTTGAGCCGTTGCGCGGCCATCGGGTCTTTCGACAGGTCTACACCGTGGTCGCCTTTGAAAGACTTGACCAACCAGGCAATCACCGCTTCGTCCCAATCGTCACCACCTAGCTTCGTGTCGCCTGAGGTTGATTTCACTTCAAAGACACCGTCACCAAGTTCGAGCACCGACACATCGAAGGTGCCACCGCCAAGATCGAAAACGAGAATTGTTTGATCGGATTCGACTTTGTCGAGGCCATAGGCCAGAGCCGCCGCAGTTGGTTCGTTGATGATCCGCAGTACTTCCAGGCCAGCTATCTTGCCAGCTTCGGTGGTTGCGGTGCGTTGTGCGTCATCGAAATATGCGGGCACGGTGACAACAGCTTCAGTTACCTTGTCGCCAAGATACTCCTCGGCATCGCGCTTGAGTTTCATCAACACACGCGCGGAGATTTCTTGAGACGAATACTTCTTTTTGTCGATGCTGATATTCCAGTTGGTGCCGATATGGCGCTTCACTGAGCGGATTGTGCGTTCTGGGTTGGTAATCGCTTGACGTTTGGCTACTTCACCAACCAGCACATCACCGTTTTTGGCGAAGGCCACCACCGAAGGCGTAGTGCGCGAACCTTCGGCGTTGGGGACAACGACTGGGTCGCCGCCTTCTAAGACAGAAACTACGGAGTTGGTGGTGCCTAGATCAATACCTACGGCTTTGGGCATGTTATGCTCTGCTTTCGCTGTGGACGGTACCGCTTCAGCGCAGCACCGTCAAGGTGTACTTGTAAGTCGGTACTGTAGCAGTGTTTATTCCCATTCACACCAAAAAGTTGAGTGTCTTATTGTCAACTTTGTAAGAATGGGCGCGAAGTCGACGTTTAGGGAATGTGCCGGGGATAACGTCTAGGGAATGTACGACTTGGTATTGGTGCGCCATGGGCGTTCCGAATGGAATGAACTCAACCTATTCACGGGATGGTACGACTGCCCACTCATCGAGGTCGGGCGACAAGAAGCCCGTGAAGCAGCACCGCGGCTGGCCGCCGCCAACCTCCTGCCAGACATACTGCACACTTCGATGCTGCAACGCGCCATTGAAACAGCCGAGATTATCCTCGCTGGGTTAGACCGCCGCTGGATTCCCGTACACCGCCACTGGCGACTGAACGAACGCCATTACGGCAACCTAACTGGCCTCAACAAAGCCCAAGTCGGTGAACGACACGGTGCTGAACAACTACGGCTCTGGCGGCGCAGTTACCACACCGCACCCCCACCGATCAGCACCAACAACCAGTTCAACCCGAACAAATCTGCCGCATACGCCGAACTCGCCCCCGAACTCATTCCAGCCACCGAATGCCTAGCCGATGTGGTCAACCGCTTACTGCCCTACTGGTACGATTCGCTGGTACCCGACCTGCGCAGCGGACGCACCGTGATGGTTGCTGCCCACGGCAACTCGCTTAGAGCGCTCGTCAAACACTTAGACGAAATTAGCGACGAAGAAATTATTGAACTCAACATTCCTACCGGTGTGCCAATCCATTACCGCATCAACGAAAATATGCGCCCACTCAACAAAGCTCACCCGCTAGAACGCACCTTGGCTGTGGCTTAGCGCGCTATCGTTGCCACAAGATGAAACAACGATTGAAACCACATCACCTAGTCATCGGCCTCGGATTGGCGATCGCTGCATTCACGCTGGTCTCAGGTATCGTGCCCAACTACACCAACTGGCACGACAACTCAGTTGTGCAACGGGAGGTCTTTAGCAACATTCCCAGCGCGCTCAAACTGAGTTTCTACACCGTCATCCCCATCCTCTTGGTTTATGGCGCATACATGTTCGCGATGCGGGTGAAGAACTGGGAACGAGGTCGCCCCGACAACCGCCGCACCAGCGTCAAAAACGCCCCACGCCGCATGGCTGATTTCCGTTCCGGCGTATATATGCGGACATTGCTGCGCGAACCCGGTGCCGGGGTCATGCACGCCATGATCTACTTTGGTTTTCTAGTGCTGTTGGGCGTGACCACCGTTCTAGAAATCAATCACCAACTCCCCGAGGGCCTCAAATTCCTGCACGGCAACGTTTACCGTGCTTACGCATTCGTTGGTGATGCCGCCGGAGCTATTTTCTTGATCGGTATTGGTTGGGCATTCGTGCGCCGTTACGGCCCGAAGGCCTGGCGACCATACCGCATCAGCATCAAAACCAAACCTGAACATTTGTTGATCCTCAGTGTTTTCGCGGCCATCGGTATCAGCGGTTTCGGGGCGGAAATGTATCGCATCGCCTTAGACGGCACCCCCGAGTTCGAACGCTGGAGTTTCATTGGCTACCCCTTGGCAACCCTCGTTGAAAACAACAGCAACCTAGCCGGTTGGCATCAATCCTGGTGGATCTTGCATGTAGTAAGTTTCATCGCTTTTTTGGTGATCTTGCCAACCACGATGCTGCGCCACATGTTCACCTCACCGTTAAACATGTATCTCAGCGACAAAAACCGCCCCAAAGGCGCAATGAAAGCAATGCCCAACTTAGTTGACGGCGACACCGAACTTGAAAGCTTCGGTGCCGCCGTGGTTGAAGACTTCACTTGGAAGCAACTGCTTGATACTGATGCCTGCACCATGTGTGGACGCTGCACCTCAGTGTGCCCAGCACATGCCACCGGTAAACCACTCGACCCCCGCGAAATCGTCTTGAAAACGGGCGAGGTTATGGCTGCCACCGGTAATCCCACCGTGTCGCCCCCGATAGGTGTCGACAAAGAAATAACCGTGCCAGCAAAAACTATGTTCGACCGCATCAGCGGAGACGAAATCTGGAGTTGCACCTCATGCAAAGCCTGCGACGAAATCTGCCCCGTCAACATAGAAATACTCGACAAAATCCTCGACATGCGCCGCTACCTAACCCTCATGGAGTCAGACTTCCCCTCCGAACTCGGCAGCGCCTACCGCTCAATGGAGAACTCCGCCAACCCTTGGGGAATGAGCCAAGGCGAACGGGCTGAATGGGCCAAAGACCTTGGAGGGGTGCAGGTCATATCTGGTTCAGACCCGCTAACCGCCGAATACCTCTACTGGGTTGGCTGTGCGGGTTCCTTCGACGACAAAAACAAAAAAGTCACCCGAGCTATGGCGCAACTTTTACAACGTGCTGATGTCGACTTCGCGATACTCGGCCCTGCCGAGAACTGCACCGGCGACTCCGCTCGCCGCTCCGGCAACGAATACCTCTTCCAGATGCTCGCTCGCGCCAACATCGAAACTTTGAACACTATGGGGGTCAAAAAAATCATCACTCAATGCCCACATTGTTTCAACACCTTAGGCAACGAATACCCTCAACTAGGCGGCCATTACGAAGTTGTCCACCACAGCCAGTTCCTTGAATGGCTCGTAGCTCAAAACCGCCTTGATCTCAGCGAAGCCACCCTCGCTGAACGGGTCGTGTACCACGACTCGTGCTACTTGGGGCGGCACAACGATGTTTACCTTGCGCCACGCAAAGTCCTCGGCCAACTAGGCGGGATTGAAATAGTGGAAGCACCGCGCAACGGGACCAAAGGGATGTGCTGCGGTGCTGGCGGCGCACGCATGTGGATGGAAGAAAACATTGGCGAGAAAGTGAACGATGTGCGCGCCCAAGAACTAATCGACACTGGCGCTAGTCGGGTGGCCACTGCCTGCCCGTTTTGCTACATCATGATGGACGACGGCGTGAAAGCAGTCAGCGACAATCCCGAGGAAGTGCAAGTAGCCGATATCGCCATTCATGTTCTGGATGCGATAGAAGCATCCAAACAGTAGCGTTAGCCGCGTGAAACCCAAAATTCTTGTCATTGACAACTACGATTCTTTCGTTTATATCTTGGTGCAATACCTCGGAGAACTTGGTGCCAACCCAGTGGTGCATCGCCACGATGCCATCGACATCGACGGCATCGCCGCTATCAACCCCGACGGAATCTTGATCTCACCCGGGCCGGGAACCCCAGACGATGCCGGTATTTCCCTAGCAGTGCTTGCGAACTCGCGGGGCACGCCACCAGTTTTGGGTGTCTGTTTGGGAATGCAATGCATGGGCCAAGTATTTGGTGGCAAGGTCGTGCGGGCACCCAAAGTCATGCACGGCAAAACTTCCTTCATTCAACACCGTAACACCGGTCTTTTTGCTGGTTTACCGAGTCCCCTTGAAGCAACCCGTTACCACTCGCTGATCGTGGAACGCGAAACCATTCCGGCGTGCCTCGAAATTACTGCCGAAACCGCCGATGGTTTAGTGATGGGTTTGCGGCACCGCCAACTCAACATTGAGGGCGTGCAGTTCCACCCCGAATCAGTATTGACCACGGCCGGCCACGACCTGCTCAAAAACTATCTGAAGCGCTGCTCAACAAGCTAACCGAAATGTGTTCGGGTGCGTTCGGTTTCCTTAGCCGTCTGCAACAGCGTTGGTAGCTTCGACGGTGGTGGTGGGGGTATCTAGCGGTGTGGTAGTCGTGGTGGTCGTGGTAGTCGTGGTGGTCGTGGTGGTCGTGGTGGGTTCGTCGGTAGCTTCTCCGACTTCAATGATCACTGTTGTGCCAAGGTCAACCTCGCTGAAGGGTTCCACACTCTGGTTGATAACCCGCCCCACCGAAGCATCGCCGAGCGGTAACGGAACCAAAACGATCTCCGATTCGAGACCCACTTGCAGTAAAGTCTGTTCGGCGCTGTCTGCGAACAGGTCAACCACGCTAGGCACCTGCACCACGGGAAAGCCCGTGGAGATCACAATCGTCACCCACGAACCCTTATCGACTAAACTCCGCGCCCGTGGCTCGGTGCGGATAACTAAGCCCGCTTCAATCGTCTCAGAAGCTTCCTCAATATTGTCTGGGGTGACCCTAAACCCGTCAGTCACCAGAGTTTCTAAAGCAATATTGAGCGTGGCCTCTTCAAGCACCGGAATCGGCACTTTCTGCGGCCCTGTGGAAACCTTGATGACTACCGGTTCCCCCGGCGAAAGCTCAGTGCCGGGCGAGGGAAGCTGGTTCACAACTTCACCAAAAACACGCACATCAGCAACCGATTCAACGGTGACGTTGTAACCCAAGGATTCTAAAGTGTTGAGCGCTTCGCTTTGCTCCCTGCCAATCACGTTGGGCACCTGGTCGGGTGAGCCCAAACTCACATACAAGGTGACTTCCGAGCGGGGTTCCACCTTCTCCCCGGCTAAGGGATTTTGTTGCACAACCTCACCAAGTGGGACAGACTCATTATTACGACGCTCAATGACCACCTCAAGGTCGAGGCCCAGCAATTCTCGTTCGGCATCCACTAGGGGCTGCCCAGCAACCGCCGGAACGGCGATTAACTCAACCGCGCTACTGGTGTCGGTGGGGGTTGTATCGCCGCTGAGTTGGTTGACGAAAGCCACTACCAAATAACCCAAAATAACAATCAGAAAACAAAGGCCAAGGATCAACCCAGCGGTACGCTTCCAGTCATCTCGGCGCGACATATCCACTGGTTCATAAAATCCCCCGTGGCCATACACGACCGGGCCTTGAGCCATCATCGGTTGTGCAGCCTGTTGGACGGGCACCGGGGCGCGTGTTGGTGGTGCGGTTTGCACTTGGGGTTGAGGAATATGCGTTTGGGGCTGAGGATTAGGCATCTGGTGATAGTTGGGGTGTGGCCTGCTGGTTCGTACCGGCAGTTCGGTGTTGCCACCGAGAAAACGTTGCAAATCGGAACGTAGGTCTGCTGCTGTGGGGTAACGGTTGAGCGGGTTTTTTGCCAACAGTTTCATGGTGATGGCGTTTAACGCCGAAGTGACTGGCGAACCACGTTCAAGCAACGACTGTGGCTTTTCTTGAACGTGTTTGTAAGCAACCGCAATTGGTGTGTCTGCCGCAAACGGGGGCTCGCCGGCGAGCATCTCGTAAAGTACCACACCAAGCGAATAGAGGTCGCTGCGGCCGTCAACGGATCTCCCTTGGGCTTGCTCGGGAGAAAAATAGGTGGCGGTGCCCATAACCGAGCCGTGTTGGGTCAACCCCGCTTCGGTGCGCCCCGCCAAGGCCGTGGCGATACCGAAATCGGCGACTTTGACATCGCCGTTGTCGGAGATCAAAATGTTGCCAAGTTTGATGTCTCGATGCACCAAACCCGCCCGGTGGGCGGTAGACAACGCCGCGGCTACATCGTCAGCGATCTGTGCCGCGCGGCGCGGTGCGAGCGGGCCTGAATCGCGTACCACATCAGCCATGGTTTTGCCCGGCACATGCTCCATCACGATGTAATAGGTGCCACGCTCTTGACCCCAATCGTAAATCCCTACGATGTTGGGGTGGTTTAGGTTGCCCGCCGCTTGAGCTTCACGGCGAAACCTCTCCACAAAATTCGGGTCGTTGGCGAACTCTGGGAACAACACTTTGAGCGCGACCTCTCGGTTTAGAGTTTGGTCACGAGCTAGATAAACATCAGCCATCCCGCCGCGGGCGATGTGACGCAATAGTTCGTAGCGGCCATTGAAGACCGTGGGCCGAGCATTGGACATAGCCAATCAGTCTATCTGCGCGCTAGCCCCGACAGTCACAGTGCCGCGAACAACAACACCATTATCACCAACAAGGCTCCAGCAAACAGGATCCCCATAGTGGTGGCGTTGCTCCACCAACGGCCGCTTTGCGCCGTTACCTGATCGGTGGGGACGGGGCTGTTGTCTGCCTCGCTCAGCGCTACGGGGTCTGTAACTTGAGAGTTGCGAAACACGCGCTCTTGGGGTGGAAGGTTGTCAGACGGGACGTTGTCGGTTTCGGGCGGGACGGTGTCGATGTCGGGCGGGACGGTGCCGATGTCGGGCGGGACGGTATCGGGGGGGACGGTATCGGGGGGGACGGTATCGGGTGGTTCCACGCTGAGAACATTGACCACCACGACGGTTACATTGTCTTGGCCGCCAGCCTCGCAAGCCGCCTGCACCAAAGCCGAAGCCGCTTTTTGGGGATCGACATTGCGGTCAAGTAACTCTGCAATTTGTGTATCGCTGAGTTCGTTGGTCAACCCATCACTACACAATAAATAGCGGTCACCCGCAACCGCTACGAGTTCCCAAGTATCAACGAACAGCGGCTCTTCAATCCCGAGAGCACGGGTCAAAACATTGCGTTGCGGATGCACCTCCGCTTGCTCTCTGGAGATCACACCGTCACGCAGCAAGTCGTTCACCAAGCTGTGGTCTTCGCTTAGCTGCCTGAAGTGCTCGGGCGTAAACACATACAAGCGGCTATCACCAACATTGGCGGCGAACATTTGCGGTGTCTCAGAACCACTCGGCACCACCAACGCAACCAAGGTTGTGCCCATCCCAAAATATTCAAGTTGTTGGTGGGCTCGATCAACGATCTCACGATTGGCTCGATGCATTATCCCAATCAAGTCGTCCACATTGCTGAGGTTGCTAGCCTTAGTCATCTCCTCAACAGCTATCGCCGAAGCTACTTCACCGCCAAGGTGACCACCCATGCCATCGGCAACGACAAAAACGCCCTCGTTGGCAAGGAACTGGTCTTGGTTGACCTCGCGAACACGGCCCGTGTTGGTCGCTGCACCCCAAGCCAACTCAATCATCTGCACACCAACTCAACTCTGGAGCCGTCGGCGCAGATGCCAGTGTTGGTTGGCATCTGTGGAGCTACCACTGCGCCGCTTGACTTCGTGCCGTATCCGATTGGTGAACTCACACTCAAAGAGTAACCCTAATGAGGTTGAAAAAAGTGCGGCAGCGCTAAGATCAGATACGCTCACGATGCTGTGTAGCCACGCGCGAGTGGCGGAATTGGCAGACGCGCAGGCTTCAGGTGCCTGTATCCGAAAGGATGTGGGGGTTCAAGTCCCCCCTCGCGCACAACCCTCAGCGGTCGCACAACCATACCGGTCGCCCGTTTGATGATGTCAAGCGGGCGATCGGAGATGCTGTTCATTACGTTGGTTTGGGATTGAACGGAGGGATCGCAAACAGATCGTTGTCGTCGCCTTGCAACTGACCTCTTTTGCGTTGCCTAGCGCGCTGCTCAGCCTCGATATAGAGGTAACGAACCACCTCCTCGGGGGTATCGTCAGAGGCCACAATGTCAACCACTACACGGTCTCGCAATAGCTCCGCACGCACCTCATCACGCGTCACATTGTCGTCGAAGGCAGCGGCAGGAGGGAGCTCAAACCCGTAGCGTTTCAGTGATTTCAAACAGCGATAGTTCGAATAGACTATGTAAATGTTGCAAAGCGTCATCGCCAAGAGCGACAACACCATAAACCAATTTATTTCCGCCATTGTAATTTCCTTTTGGTTAGCCAACTTTTGGCACTCAGTAAAGCAGGATGCCGTACTTCGCTAAACGATATTGTTCTTATAACTAAAAACAACCAAATATCTTGAAAATATTTATTTATTGTGTTGGATCTGCAAATCTGACTTCGTTTCACGGTCGGGAGTGTGGAGTTGGCTCAAGTAGTGTAAACCAACAGCCGCAAACACCACAACCGCAATCTCGGCAGGAACCCGAAAACGCGGAATCCCATAGAAAATTGCTCCAACCAAAGACACATGCAGCACCAGAATTGTCAACGGCCAGCGACAACGTTGCCCCCGACCGAGGTGCCACCAACCAAGCACCGCTAGAGGCGCGGCCATCCAAAGGCCCACGAACGCAAGGTTGGATGCCCAAACTTCACGGCCCTCCCCGGTATTCAATTCCGACATTTGCAAGGGTCGAAACACCGACCACAGACGCCCCAGCCGTGCCGCCACCACCCGTGGCAAATCGTCAAGGTTCCCTTCAATATAACTCAGCGCCTCACCTCGCCAAATACGCGCCGTGACGCTAGGGTCGCCAGTTTGCAACTCAGCTATGTCCGCTGCCAACGTGTTGGCGTATTCCAGCGACCAAAAGCCGATCGCGCCACCCGCATACGTCTGAGGTGAGTTAGCCCCAATCAAGGTGATGCCGTCGTTGGTTGACATCAACACAGGTTCGTCAAATCTCGTCAAATTATAAACAACCCAAGGAGCGATAACCAATACTGCAGCCATCCCGCAAAGTAGCGTTGCCGATGCTCTCGCTTTCCATCGTGTATGACAAACCAACATCAACGGAGCCACCAAGATCACCAACAACAGCAGAGATTCCGAGCGCGCCAAAGCCGCCAAACCGATCCAGGCTCCCAACTGTGCGGCCCGCCAAAAATGCGGGTCTTGACGGTAACGCAAAGCAGTCCACACCGCGCCAGCAACCAAAAACACCAACAGCGATTCAGACATAACCAAACCGTCGTTAATCCACAACGCTGGATAAAACGCGGCGATTAGCGCGGCTGTTAACCCCACAGCACGGCCCGCCAATTGATGGGCAACCAAACCGATCATGGCAACCACGCCAGCGCCCACCAAACACATCACGAAACGCTGCTCAAAGATGTGTTCTCCTTGTCTTGGTGACAACCATGAAGCCACCGCCGCTACCAGCGCAGTGAGCGGAGGGTGATCAGCAGCCTGGCTCGCTGGAACCGTTGCATCGAACACATGCCATGGGGTGATAAAGCCTTTGCCTTCAGCCAACGCATCGGCAGCCAACGAATAATAAAACTGATCCCCAGGGAAAATGTCACTTGTTTGGAGTGTGTGATCACGTTTCACGAGGATCACATAGGCGACACGAAACACGAAACCAACACCGGCAACCAACCCGAGCTGAACGGCAAACGCAGCAGATCTCCAACGCTGCGCCAAACGTTCAATCAACTGTTCAACAACCGCCCGTCGGTTTAGCGGACGCCGCACCCAACCTTGACAGCGCAACCCTATGCGTTCAACAAAATAATAGCTAAATGATGCAACACTCAAAGTTGGGATTAGTGCCACAATGAACAAACGCCAGAAGCTTGACTCGAACTGTGGTAAATCCCCAAGAAAATTTGTCATGGGTGTCCACGGGTGGACAATAAAAACCATGTGCCACAAATAAATCGAATACGAAATCTTGCCGAGCCAATCCACCGGTCGGCTCGCCACAAACTGTCGTGTCCAACCGCCACGATTTTGTCCGAAAACCAACGGAAACAACAATGCAAACCCAATCAAACCGTAAATGAATTGTCGGCCAATCTCTCGCGGCCAAGAAGCCACCTCCAGGCCCAAAGCCAAACTCATATGCTGCGATACAACATGAAAAAGCAGAAACGCAGCTATCCACCACCAACCCGCCCTCGCGGCACTTCGATCGAAGCGAACTCGTACTACCGAACCCGGTTTAAACGCCACTCGCAGAACCGCCAACGCCATACCAATCGCGAAATAATCCAGCATCGCCGGCAACCAAAGAACAGCCACATCTCTAAGAGGATTACGCCAACCCAACACAGCAATTCTAAAAAATACCGGCAACACGTAACACAAACCCACAAAAACCAACAAGGAGTTGCGCCGCTGCGCGGGGCTCCGAGACGAAAGCCACGGCCGCAGCAAACGCGCCACAAAAGGCAACGCCAAATAGAACGAAACTTCGGTAGCTAGACTCCAAGCTTGAGGTATTGGCCCAAGCGCATGATCGGGCCAATAAATATGCACCAACAGCGACGAAGTAACCCAACCAGAAAAACCTAAATCCTCACTCGTGAAAACCACAATCGCTATCAACGCAACCCAAAACGCTGGATAAATCCGCATGAACCGGCGCCACAGATACTCAACAGCAGGGCGCAACGGTCGATCATCTAAAATAGCCGCAGCTACCGGCGCAAACAGTAAGAATCCTGATAGCACGAAGAAGATCGGTACGCCGACATCAAGGCGGCCGATGTAGCGACCCAGAGCCCCTTGAAACGTGGTTCCCGCCGCGAACCCCACATGGTGTACGACAATCGCTAGAGCCGCAATTGCACGTAATCCATCAAGCCCTGCTATGCGATTGGTTGGCATTAGCGTTTGATACTAGACCTGATTGACCTGCATGGTTGCTCAGCGCTCGCTCTACCTGCGCTAGTTGGTCTGGGGGGTATGGGTGCGCTACGATTGCTGACCCCGCAACCGATCAGTTGCTTGGCGCTAGCTCTGACTGCGCTAGTTGGTCTTGCGGGTCTGGGTACGCTGGCTGCGCTAGCTGACCCGGGTACGCTGACTGGCCTGGCCGCTCTGGGTGCTAACTGCGCTGGTTGGCTTGGGTGCGCTGGCTGGCCTGGTTGACGATGCGCTAGTGACGTTACTCGCCTATGCTTGGTACCCGTGCGCGAATCAACGACCTTGCCACCAACCGTTGCTTACCTCGGCCCTAGCGGTACGTTCACCGAACAAGCTCTTTTTGCTCAACCCGACTTGGCACAGTTCCGCCATGCGCTTTTCGGTTCGATTGTGGAGGTGCTGCGGGCAGTTGAAGCGGGTCAAGTCGATTACGGTTTTGCGGCGATCGAAAACATGATTGAGGGGTCGGTCAATGCCACCACCGACACGTTGGCCTTTGATGCTGACCTAATCATCCAACGAGAGGTCGTAATCAACATCAACCTCAACTTGTTGGTGCTACCCGGCGTGGAGTTAGGTGACATTGTGCGGGTGCGTTCATACCCGATGGCTTACGCGCAATGTCGGCAGTATTTGGCCGACCATTTGCCGTCTGCGGCGATCGAAGCCACGAACTCAACCGCCGATGCGGCACGCGAACTCGCAGAGTCTTTGCGCCGTGACACCGCCGTCATCGCACCTCAGCGCGCCGCCGAAGTGTATGGGCTAGCGATGTTGAAAACCGATATCGAAGACCATCCCGACAATCAGACTCGGTTTGTTTTGGTCTCCAACCAAGGCATTGCCCCGCCAACCGGTCACGACAAGACTTCGATTGTGATCTTTCAGCGAGACGACCAGCCGGGTTCGTTGATTAGCATCCTGCAAGAGTTCGCGGCACGGCGGATTAATCTCACTAAGTTGACTAGCCGCCCAACCCGGCGAGCACTCGGAGACTATTGTTTTCTGATTGACTGCGAGGGACACATCGCCAGCGAGGTGCTCGGTGATGCGTTACGCAGCCTTCACCAGCAGCGCCACCAAGTGAAGTTTTTGGGTTCATACCCATCGGCGTACGGTAGCGAAGAAGAACAGTCAACCAATCGCGGCGTGAGTAGCGAAGCGCAGCGTTGGTTGAGCGAGTTGCGTTCACAAATCAACCCCGTTGCAACCCCACACCCACGACCCGCGTCTCGTTGAGCTCGGGTCGGTGGTAGGCCGACGTAGTAGTGTTTATGTAACTTCGCGTTATTGGTGTCGGCTCCAGCCACCGAATTTGCGGAGCCGCAACCACTGGCGACCAGAGAACCGCCACGGGGACGTTGTTTGAGGTACCGCAGTGGTGTTTTGCTGGGGCCAAAGCGCTTCGTAGGCAGCGAAGATGGCGGCCGCTTCTTCACTAGTTGGCTCAGGTCTGATTTGGGGTTTGATCACAGCGGCACGTTGCCATGTTTGCGTTGCGGCAACTCCTCACGTTTCGCTTCAAGGAGTTCAAAGCCAGCTACTACTTTCTGGCGGGTTTGCGCTGGTTCAATCACATCGTCTATGAAACCGCGTTCGGCAGCTATGTACGGGTTGGCGAGGCGCTTGGTGTAGTCATCGATCAACTCAGCACGCCGAGTTGCTGCTGCTGCGGGGTTGCTAACTTCGGCGAGTTCGCGGCGATGCAGTATTTCGACTGCGCCTTGCGGACCCATCACCGCTATTTCGGCGGTTGGCCAAGCGAAGGAAAGATCTGAGCCCACCGATTTAGAGTCCATCACCACATAGGCACCGCCATACGCTTTGCGGGTAATCACTTGTATGCGTGGCACGGTCGCTTCGCAGTAGGCGTATAAGAGTTTTGCGCCGTGACGGATAATCCCACCGTGTTCTTGGTCTACGCCCGGTAGGAAACCGGGTACGTCAACAAAAGTCAAAAGGGGTATATTGAAAGCATCGCAGGTACGCACGAAGCGGGCTGCTTTTTCTGAAGATTCGATGTCGAGCACGCCGGCCAGTATCATGGGTTGATTACCTACCACGCCAACAGCACGACCGTCGATCCGGGCAAAACCGCAGGTGATGCTACGACCCCAGTGAGCGTGGTATTCTAGGTAGTCACCGTCATCAACAACCGTGTAGATAACTTGTTTCATGTCATAGGGTATGTTGGCGTTGTCGGGAAGGATTTCGCTTAATTCGGAGCAGATCCGGTCGGGGTTGTCGGCAGGTTCCACTCGTGGGGTTTGATCGAGGTTATTCGAAGGCAAGTAACTCAGCAGGTCTTTCACGTCGTCAAGCACTTGTTCTTCGCTATCGGCAACGAACGTGGCCACCCCCGATTTGCTTGCGTGGCTAACCGCTCCGCCGAGTTCTTCTAAAGTGACTTCTTCTCCAGTTACCGTTTTCACTACATCGGGACCGGTAATGAACATGTGAGACTTCCCACGCACCATAAAAATAAAATCTGTTATTGCTGGGCTGTATACAGCACCACCTGCACAGGGCCCTAGAATCACAGATATCTGCGGGATTACTCCGGAGGCTGCGACGTTGCGAACGAAGATACCACCGTAGCCGTCGAGGGAAACTACTCCCTCTTGGATGCGCGCACCAGCACCATCGTTGAGGCCGATGATCGGTGCGCCGGTGGCTACCGCCAAGTCCATGACCTTGTGCAGCTTTTCGGCGAAGACTTCTCCAAGCGCCCCGCCCATCACCGTAAAGTCCTGCGAAAATACGAACACTTTGCGTCCGCTGATGGTTCCCCAACCGGTGATCACACCGTCGGTGTAGGGGCGGTCGGCGAGGCCCGCTTCATGGGCTCGATGACGGGCCAACATGTCTAGTTCGTTGAAAGAGCCTTCGTCTAGGAGGTAATCGATGCGCTCTCGCGCCAGCATTTTGCCTTTAGCGCGCTGACGTTTGATCGCACGCTCAGAACCAGCTTGAGACGCATTGCTCTTGCGTTTTTGCAGATCTTCCAGCTTGGCATCCATAGACAATTTAGCCATCCCCGCAATCTACCCGCACCACCAACATTTCTAGCAGCCACAGTTAGTTCCTTGTTGAACATTGTCGAGCTTACGCGTACGTTCGATGGGGATGCTTGAGAACCCATCGACCTTGCGATGTGATGGGTCAAGACATGTGCAAGGGGTGAACCTGCGCGGGGTGGGGTTTATACTGGGTTTTGTGCAGGCTCCAAGGATAGGAGCGAGTATGGGAGCTATGGACACACAAACGAGGGTGGCGGCGAGGTGTCGCCGCTACTGTGATGAGCAGAAAAAGCATGCGGTGCGGATGTTGTTCGCGTTGCGTGAGGAGCTGGGCACCTCGTCGGGCACGGTGACGCGTGTGGCGCGTCAGTTGGGTTGCGGTGAGGAGTCGTTGCGCCGCTGGGTGCCTCAGGCCGAGGTTGACGCCGGGTCGCGGGCGGGGGTGTCGACCGTTGAGAGCGAGGAGCTCAAGAGGTTGCGTCACCAGAACCGTGAGTTGCGCCGAGCCAACGAG
>Ga0209020_1001360_pt1 | contig 25026 bp, 15 predicted proteins | sample PinacodermBB_FD_187298 | JGI IMG/M metagenome (GOLD analysis project Ga0209020, IMG submission 187298) | Host-associated microbial community of the marine sponge Aplysina aerophoba from Gulf of Piran - sponge pinacoderm, lysed by bead... | ecosystem: Host-associated > Porifera > Sponge >... | reverse complement strand
CACCGGCCCGCACACCAATTCAGGTAGTCTGGCTGAATGCGATGGCTGGCTGACCCGCTGCCGAGGCCGGACAGACGAGCAAGCCTTCATTCGCCAGATTCGCCAGCCTGATCCCCGGCCTGCTCTCATAAACCAGACTGCCAGCGTTCATGGCCCGTCGCCCCCGGGACTGGCTCTAGTCCCGCGCCCCTTCCTCGTGCGTCAGGGTCGGCGGTTCCAGTACACGGGAGTCCTCCACCCTGTCACTCAAGCACTCGAGGTTACCATTGATCTGGGCACCCACTTCGATCTCCAGAAGCCGGTAGCTGACAGTGCCACTGATAACAGCCATGCTGGAAATTTCCAGCTTTTCAACAACAGAAACATCACCGCAAACACGGCCGTTGATGATGACACTGGGAACCTTGATATTGCCTTCTATCGTCCCCGATTCTGCCAGTGTCAGCTCGCCGTCGTCAGACAACACATCACCGACCACCCGTCCGTCAACATGCATGGCTCCACGGAAATGGATGTCTCCCCGCACTTCGGTCTGTGCCGACAGCAGAGCCGTTTCATTATTCACCTGTCTGGCGACACGGTTGTGATCCTTTTTGCCCATCAGCACTATTTATCCTCCTGTACAGTCAACAGGTACGGCTGCCGGAAAGAGAAAACGTCAACGCCGCCGCTTCAGACGGCAGACCGGGGATTGCCCTGGCGCCCACCGATGGCCGCCCCGCACTGCCTGAAGCCACGCGCACAGACTCCCGGATTCATGCCCGCTGCTCCTTGCACTGGTTCAGCCCGCTGTGTTTCCCCCCTATGCGGCACAATGCACACCAACATCCCCCATAGTCATCCGCCATAGTCGCGATCGCAGAAACGCTCCCGGAAACAGGGTACACCATAGAACAGAACCCGCCCTGTCTGACCGGCTCCGGACTCCGCCGCCCGGCAAGGCTGCGACTTTTGCGCAAGCAGAGTACCTTGCCCGCTGCGGCCATCAGGCACAGCGCCCTGACAGGATAGAAGATTGTTCCCCTCTCGACTGTACGAACCCGCCCCCAACTGACTATACTCCGCAAGCTCGTGCCCGATGTCAGACCGACTCCCCTGCAACCTGAACAGCCCAAGGAACTCTGCCCGCGAATGTACTTATGGATAAAAGCCGTTCACATCCTGTTTATGGTGTGCTGGTTCGCCGGCCTTTTTTATTTGCCCCGACTGTTTGTCTATCATGCCGAAGCGGCAGACCAGCAGGGCCGGACTCGCTTCCAGACAATGGAGCGCAGGTTGTACTGGGGGATCATGCTGCCCTCCATGGTGCTGACGGTGGCTTCCGGCCTCTGGCTGCTCTGGCTGATGCCGGTCTGGCTGCAACAGGGGTGGATGCACGCAAAACTGACCCTGGTGGTGCTGTTGATCATCTACCATCACGTGTGCGGCCGCTATGTGCGCCAATTCGCAGCAGAAAACAATCGCCACAGTTCCCGGTTCTACAGGCTGTTCAATGAAGTTCCAGTGCTGTTTCTCTGCGCCATAGTGGCACTCGTGGTCGTCAAGCCTTTCTGAGACCGCCCGTGCCGGCAGCATGCAGATGGCGCCTGCCACCATAGCCACCAGGTGCGGCGAGGCGGCGTCGTTGGCTGTCGCCGGCGATAGCTGCCAAGCCTGGATAAGTCCCGAACTGGATAAGTCCCGAACTGGATAAGTCCCGAACTGGATAAGTCCCGAACTGGATAAATCCCGAACTGGATAAATCCCGAACAAGGAGGATGGGAGAGATGGGAGAGATGGGAGAGATCGAACGGTCCGAGACGAGTGCCTGAGCGTCCCCACGCCGGCACTACCGCCAGCCCGAATAACCGAATAAACACAACGGATGCACCGACCGCTCCCACGGGAGCCGACTCACCCGCACAGACAAGGACACCTCTGCCCCGCCGGCACTACCGCCAGCCCGAATAACCACAACGGATGCACCGACCGCTCCCGCGGGAGCCGACTCACCCGCACAGACAAGGACACCTCTGCCCCGCCGGCACTACCGCCAGCCCGGATAAACAACGTATGCACCGACCGCTCCCACGGGAGCCGACTCACCCGGACAGCCAGGAGCACTGGCACGACTCCCGCTGGAGTCGACCGCCAAAACCTTTCCTATTCCGGGACTGCCGTGCTCTCGGCGCAGGAGCCGTCCAGCCTGCTGCCACAGGCCTCCTCTCCAGACGGACCGGCACCGACCGGCATCAGGGACAAACACGTCAGACGCGAAACAAAAAACGCTTCCGGACGTTCCCCTCTGGCCAATACCAGTAGCTGGGTGGCATCCGGTGTGAACGCCAACCGATACACCTCTCGTCCTGCTACCCACCGCCCCTTTCTGATATAGCTACCACCGCTTCCCGGCCCCCAGATGCTGACCTCACCCTGCGCACCCTGTGAGAATGCACAATGGTAAGTATCCGGTGAAAAAGCCACTCTGGGCAGCTCGCACCGAACGACATCCCCCATACAGTCTCGCCACCACAGCCGGTCCCAACCCTGACTGCCAGAATACCGCCAGATGCCCATACCCGTAGTAGAGAGCACCACAAGAAAGCGCCCCGTAACACTGAATTCGAGAGACTCAATCAAGCAACAGTGCGCCGAATAGTGCACCGCCCCTGGCTCATCCCCCCGCTCTTGCGCTTGCGGGACTACCGCAAGGACGAGCGGGCACTGCCCCCTGGCCGAACCGGTGACCGGGACGACACACAGGCTGGCATCGCCAAGGCCCTGGCTGCATGCAAAGCCCAGCCATCGACTGTCAGGACTGAAGGCCAGGGGAAACTGACGGTCTGTCCGGTCGGCCCGGCAGGGGTGGGCGATCCCGGCACACCAGCCCTGACGGTCATCGAACCGCCACAGGCGCATACAAAAAGGCACCTCGGAGCCCATTCTCTGGAGCGACACCATAGCCAGCAAGTCCCCGTCTGGCGCCATGGCAACACCATTATGCAAGGGATTGGATAAAGAATCGGCATTGACACCCTGTTCTTTCCAGCCTGCCACTTCCCGGCTACACACCAGGACTTCAGCCTGGCTTCCACCAAAACCCCATGAAGTCAGCAGCAATCGCCGGCCCGCGTTGTCGAAAGACAGGTTGTGCAGTGGCGTCTGAACCAGGCCCTCACGCCAGAGCACGCACCGCCATCCAGACCTTCGCCAGCACCAACTGTATTGCCTCTGCCAGCTGCCAGACGCCGTCACGGTGAAAAGAAAGACAAGCTCGCCCGACACCAGGGCCAGGTACTGTCTGTCGGCACTGAAACTGGCACGGCTTACAGGCTCATCACACAGAACAGTGCCACCCACGCGCTGCCAGACGCCGCTGGCATCAGGCTCCCAGGTCGCCATCTGTCCCCGGGCCTCCACAATCTGGAGCCTCCGGCTGTCTGCACCGAAGAACAGGCAGCTTATCGCATGACCGTGTCCCGCCTGTCCAACCCGGCGCAAACCACCAGCTTCCCGACGCTGCCATACACTGAGCGTCATGGACTGACCTGCGGGCGCACTCACTTTCATCGCCAGAAACCCAGCGTCCGGACTACAGGCCACCAGGTCCTGGACCAGAGACAGGTCCTGCGTTGCTTCAGCGCAGACCAGGGAAAAACGCTCCGCTCGCAACAACGTCCGTGTCACCGCATGAAAGAGCTCCGTGGCATGGGCGCAATTGACCTGGGACGGAACCTGGGGCGCAACCGCAGCGGCCAGGGCCGCAGGCCGGGAACCACCGGGCTCAGAATGGCCAGACCAGAACGCCAGCTGCTGGCGGCCCAGACTCCCTGCGGCTACCGCTACCCACTGTCTCCTGTGAAATGCCGGGCAGCTGCGCATCAGACACAAAGCCTGCAACCCGGAGCTGTCGGCCACCTGATACCAACGACGACAGACCCGACGGCAGATCACCAGCGTATCCATATCCAGGCACCTGAAGATGCCATCGAGCACCAGCTCGGGCCAGCAGGACGGGGCGCGCCCCACCGGCACCAGCCCGGATGCCGTCGCCATACCGCCCCCTGTCTCTGGCCTGGCATCTGCCGCAGGTCGCAGGCTGGTACCAGGCGCGTCCACAGTGACAACGGGCACCGCGTCCAGGGTCCCCGGTGGCGAATGCGGGGCCGGCAAAGGCCCTGGCACCCAAGCCCCCTGCGTCCGGCTTCTGTCAGTATTCATAGCGGTGCAGCCCCTTCCTTCTCCAACAAGTGCCATCCCGGACCACAGTCAGCGCCAGAAGTTCGGGAAAGAATCCGGAAAGCGCAAGAGGGCGGCAGGTGCGACCCTGGTCTGGCTCAATCCTGCTGCTGTGCTGGCTCCGGCTGATTCGGGTCTGCGGTCAGGCCGCGCATCCGGGGAACCATGTCCAGAAAAACAAGGCGATTGCCGCGACGAAAGTCTCCCCGCCGTCCGGTCCCATCCGACATGTCCGCCTGGACCCTGCTACCGGACAAGACCACCATCAGCCGCGTAGCATCAGGCGTAAACAACAGCTTCTCCACCCGAAGATCCTGCCAGTCCAGAATAAAAGAGACTTGCCTCTTGCACGCATAGCCCCCAGCGCCTGCAGGTCCGCAGAGCGCAACGTCACGCAGGTCGGGACCTGCAGCCAGCGCACAATGGTAGCCGTCCGGCGAAAACACAAAAGGAATCGCCACACCAGGCCTCCCGGTTTCGCTCCTGAATACCAGCCGCCAGCTGGGCTCGCGTTGCCACAGACACACGTCTGCATCCGTGCTGACAGCAAGAAAAGAACTGCTGGCACTCCATTGCACGCCATGCAGGGTGCCGTAACTGCCCCGATCACCACAAAGCGCACCACAAGGCAGGCTCTCGCCCATGCTCCAGGCACCGGGTCCATGGCAGGGCACAACAAACACATCCTGGCAGCTCAGCAGATCAGGCCCCACCATCACTTCCCCGTCCGGACTGAACGCCACAGGAACCTTATAGCCGGTCACGGGATGCACCCTGGCATAGAGTCCCGCACTGACAATACCGCCATGCTGTCTTACCTCCCCCCATCCCTGCGCCTGCTCGAATTGCCAAAACTGGATATGAACAACAACACTACCGCCGTCCCGGCTGTCAGGACCTGATGCCAGCGCAAACAAACGACTGCCGGGATGAAAAACTGGCTGGCCCCGCACCGGCGCCCTCAGGGTATCAAGGCTCTGCGCCTGCCAGGAATCCCCCTCCCGGGTACAGACAAAAACAGCATGGCCGTACGCAAACACAAAATGATGATTGTCGGGACTGAACTGCATGGCCAGCTGGTCAGGATCTGCCAGGGCAAACTGTACCTGCCCCTCAGCCCATACCCTGTTCCATTGGGGTGCGCCCCAGCCCTGGTGCTCCCCTTCGCCATAGATCAGCAGGCTGTTATGGGTCACGGCGGCCAGCTGGCGTCCATCAGGACTCAACACCACCTTGAGCACCAGCTGCGCAGTCCCGGCGATGTCGCCCAGGTGTCTGTATATGTGCCAGGCATCCTGGCGCAGACTCTGCCAGGTTTCCATTTGCCCGGTTCTGTAGATAGAGCGCAAACTGCGTGAATCCGAACTGAAGGTCAGACAGCAGACAACAGCACCCATATCACCGGCTGACTGTATCAGCATCAGGTTTTCTGGCGAGCGGACATAGTGCCCCAGAATCGAGACAAGACTACGCTGCTGGCCAGACAGAAGTCGCGACACGGCAAACCACTCGCCATCGGGCGAGCACAACAGCTCCTGAACTGTCGCACCAAACCAGTCAATTCCGCTCATTATCTGCGGATAGAAATGCCCGGTCAGCAGCATAAGCCGCATGACAGTGCGCAACAGTTCCCGGGGTGATGCCCGCCCGCTGGCAGGAGGCTGGCTGTTTCCCGGCGCCGCTGACGCCAGGCGGCTGCACCAGGGCTCCAGACCGGCGCGCACCCTGTCTGAGTCAAGAGCCCGCTCCATTTGTCGTCGATGCGAGGCTGTATAGGTCTGCGACAGACAGTGCACCTGCACGCGATGCTCATACGCCAGCCGGTGCCAACTGTGGCAGACACGACTGCACGCCAGCAGATCACCGATTTTCAGCTGCCTGAACACCCGCTCCAGCACCAGCTCCGGCCAATGGGACGGGGCAAGGGCTGCGACCAGGGGGCCCGCCGGTGCCCGGGCACCAGGCGTATTCACGCCCTCCGTCACCACAACAGCCTGCCGCCACCCCGGTGAAGGCACACCGGCCGCCGCCACCGGCCCTGGCGACAAGGAGACGCCAGGGCCCTTGTTCGCGCCCTTTACGTGCATGGCATCTCGCCCCTCCGCCAACATCTGCCCAATTGAGGTGCCTCTCACACGAATGGTTCAGTGCCGACACCTGCAAAATCGTCACAACCTTGAGGCCAGTACAGAGCCCCTGTGACCTGGTGCGCGGCAAGCCCCGTCCTTTCAGGGTGGGGAGGATGTCAAAAGAGCATTCAGACGCGGCAGCCAGCGGCCCCCAGGCACTGTCATCATCGGCTGTGCGCATCAGAGGGCTCCGCGCCTCCGCCAACTGTGCGCACTGCAGCTCCTGCGCCTCCCATGGCTGTCAGCCCGGGCCCGTTCGAAAACAGCTGCACCAGCAGAAAGTGATTTTCATACCGAAAGTCCGTTCGCACCCCCCTTGCACCCTCCGGCATATCGCTTTTGCAGGAGAACGCCACCAACATCTGCATTCCATCAGGGGTAAACATCAGTCTCTGCACCCTGGCATCACTCTTGCGCTGCAGGGACAAAGAAAAATACCCTTTACGGCCATAACCTCCAGCCGCCCGGGGCCCCCACCAGACAACTTCATCATGGCGGGGACCAAAAGCCATGGCGCAATGATAGCCATCCGGAGAGAAAGAAAAGGGTAGCCGCTCCCCCGGTATCGCACTGCCTATCACAAATACCAGCTCCCAGCCGACGGCGGTTTTCCACACACATACATCCTCTTGTGTACGGACAGCCAGCAAGACACTGCTGGCGCTGAACTGCACGCAACGCACAACACCGCCGCTGCCGTGATCCATACCCGGCAAACGCGTGGCCTTTCTCCAGTCACCCGGCCGCTTGCAGGGCAGCACCATCACATCCTGGCAGCTGTCTCTGGCAGGAACCACCAGCAGCTGCCCGTCCGGGCTGAACGCCATAGGGACCCGGTAACCGGTCACCGGATGCGCCCTGGCCGGCAGCTCCAGGCTACCCAAAGCATTGGCCTGGCTCACAGGCTGCCACCCCTGCCCTCGCTCGAATTGCCAGAACTTTATATGCACGCCTACAGAAAAACCGTCCCTGCTGACCTGCCCCACAGCCAGTGCCAGCAAGCGGCTGTCAGCAGCAAAAACAGGCGCCCCGCGCACCGGCCGCGCCAGGCCGCCCAGGGTCTGTGTCCGCCAGGTCACGCCATCCCGGACGCAGACAACCGCGACACGGTTGAGCGCAAACACGAAATGATGATTGTCAGGACTGAACTTCATGCACAGTTGCTCAGCACCTGCCAGAAAAGTCACCATCCGGTGGTTATTCCATACCCTGACAAACTGGGCAGCTCCCCAGCTTCCCTCCTCTCCTGCGCCATAAATCGACAGGCCGTTGTGGCCCAGAGCTGCCAGATGTTGTTGGTCGGGGCTCAACACCACCTTGAACACCACGCTCAAAAGACCGCCTGCCAAGCTTGGGACAGGGTGTATCTGCCAATTTCGATCCGCGTCCCTGCGCCAGAGTTCCAGCTCCCCCGTCTTGTAGAGAACGCGCAGACTCTGTCCGTCCGCACTGAAGGTTGCACAGCACACGCCAGCGCTCATGTCACGGGGAGACCTGAGCATCTTCAGGCCTCCTTGCGCCGGGGCTGTGCGTGTCACCATCCAGCAATAACTCGGTTGCCCATCAGCCAGAAGTCCTGACACGACAAAGCATTCTCCATCAGGCGAGCTCGACAACGTCTGAAGCTGCGTCTGCCGTCCCCCGCCAGAAGGGCCAGTCCTGCCGAGAAAATGCGGATAAAGACTTTCGGTCATCAACGAACGCCATACAACCCTGAGCAACAGCTCCTGCGACGAAGGTCTTTGGCCCTCTTCAGGCCGGGGTTCAGCCTCTGACGCCAGCCCACTGCAGCAGGGCACCAGACTGGCACGCAGCCTGGCGGAGTCAAAAGCCTGTTGCATGTACTGACGGTGATGCCGGGTGTAGGTACTCTCCAGACAGTGCATCTGCATACGGCGACCGGTCGCCAGCTGGTGCCAGTGACGACACACAAGACTGCAGGCAACCAGATCCCCGATCTTCAGCTGCCTGAACACCAGCTCCAGCACCAGCGCGGGGCAGGTGGACGCCGCCTGCCCGGCCGCACAGGGGCCAGGTCCCAGCCGGGGCCGGACGCCGGATCCCGATGCGCTGCCCAATGCCCCAACCACCGCCGCCAAACCCGGCGCGGGCACCCGCCCAAAGGGACTGGCCACCACAACATCCGCCTGCGATGCTGATCTGCTCCGCGATGGTGGCGGCGCACCAGCCCTCCCCCTGACAGTCGTTGTATCCATAGTCACCTGAACCTCACCTGACACTTTCTTCATCAGATTGCCGTCTGCGGCACGCGTTCAGTAACAAAGCGGCAAGATCCCGGGAACGCACAGCCAGAAACACAAGCCCGGCAAGAAGCGCAAGCCAGCTTTCCCCTGGAAGACCTTGTATCAGGAAGACGGAGGCACGGCTGCATCCTGCCGCCTGTTCGGACGACGGGAAACCGGAAGGCTGGGCACCAGATGAAAGGACAACAGCATAGTGGTGTAACAAAAATCGAATTCTTCTGTGGAATCCAACGGCTGGATGTGCCTGCCGGACAGCACCATCAGCACCCTTGTCCCCTCTGGCGTGAACAACAGCCGCTCTACCCTTCTGCCCTCGGGGACTGTAAAAAGACACTTGCGCATATACTGACCATCACCGTCAGGTCCCCATACCCCGACGAGGTTCCGGTTTCTCCCACTCAAGGCGCAATGATAGCCGTCCGGCGAAAAAGCGAATGGCGCCCCGGCCGATGCAACAGGATTGTCGACCATCAGCACCCGATGAAAATGCGGATAACGCTGCCAGATGTTCACAGTCTGGTCAGTGAAAACAGCCAGAAAGTCACTGCTGGCACTGAACTGCTGCCGCTGGAGACAATCGAACGGCGCCTGCTGGCTCCCGGCCCGCCAGTGCACCAGCTTCACGCCCCCCGAGCGGACAGACAGCCCGACCACAGGCAGTACACGTACATCCCGGCAGTTGTCCCCGGACGGCACGGCCATCAGCTTGTCATCAGGACTGAATGCCATGGGCACTCTGTATCCTGCCTGCGGGTGCGCCCTGGCGCCCAGCACCTGACAGCTTCCCCGCCTGTCAGGGTCGAGCGCCGCCACCCATCTCCCTCTGTCGAAAAGCCAGAACCGGATCTGGACAACCGTGGACCAGCCCTGATCACTGGCGGGCCCCGTTGCCAAGGCAAACAAGCGACCATGGCCAGCAAAAACGGGTTGCCCCCGGACCGGCTCCCCCAGCAGGAGTCGCTGTTCCTGCCAGTCGCGCCCCCACCGACTGCAAACCAATCCCTGACGGCCAAACGCGAACACAAAAGCACGACTGTCATCGCTGAACTGCAGGGCAAGCTGCCCGGAGGACAGGCTGAACAGATCCTGGACGTTCGGCCAGGCACTGCTCCACTGGATCACTTCGCTCCAGCCGCCGCGTTCCCCTTCGCCAAAAATCAGCACCCGGTTGCGCAATACGACAGCCAGATATTGTCCATCGGGACTGGGTAGCACCTTCACTACGGCACCATCAAACAGCGGAGCCCGGGGCACAGCTTGCCAGTGACCTTGCGCGCCCGCCCGCCACACTTGCTGATGACCCTTGTCGTAAAGAACACCCAGGTGAAGACTGTCTGAACTGAATGCCAGCTGGCAGGCAAGCATGGAAGCCGAAGCGTAGCTGGCGTCAGAATGCAGCCTCGCCGCAGGCCCAGGAGCCGCTTGCCACAGGTCGACGATGCTACACCTCTCGCCGGGCAACTTGCGTGACGAAGCCAGCCAGCGACCGTCAGGGCTGCACAGGAGTTGCTCGATATCGCCATGCAATGAAGGGCTCATATTCGTGGCAAGCGGCGCCAGGCGGCCGGCCTGCAACAGGATCGGTATGACCGCCAGCAACAAGTGCCCTGATGGCGGCGCAGCATGGGCCGCAGCCTGCTGCCCTCTTGCGAGGTCCCGGTCCATGGCTGCACACCGGCCCGCCACGTCAGGACGCATGGCCCCCGACGCAACAGCCCTCTCCAGCTGTTGCCTGTGGACGCCCCTGTAGGTTCGCATCAGACACCTGCGTTGCACATGCGCGTCACACGCCCAGCGTCGCCACTGCCTGCTCACCCGCATACAAGGCATGAGGTCGCCTATCTTCAGACAGCTGAAAATCTGGTACAGCAGCGTGTCGGGCAAAGCAACCGGACCCGGTCCGGATCCGGGCTCTTGCCCGGCTACCTGCTCTACCGGTGCTGCCCTGGGGCCTTGTGCCTGCGCATCCTCCCCCTGACGGTCATCAGATGACCAGGCCACCCGTCGTACGGCCGCTGGCGACTTGTCTGCTGCAACAACGCGACCCTGAGCCATCGCAGCTGGCGGCGACAGCGGAGACTGCGGCAGTGGTGACGCATCACCAGTCGCCCGAATGCCTGTCGTATTCATGAGTGTCCCAAACCTCTTTTCCTGCACAGCTGCGACTGGGATAACTGTCAGCACCAGCAAGTTCACACACAGAGCAAAGAACGTCAGGACAGCAGTCAACCGGGCTCAGGTCCTTGCGCATCGGCGGCCGGTTCAGACACCGGCGCCCGGCCTGTTCCCGGGACCAGATTCCAGCAGAAAAACCGGCTGACAGTGCGAAACTCCCGACTCCTGTCCTCTCCTGTCAGCCTGTCGCTTTCCCTGAACTGGCAGCCAGATCCCATGACCAGAATCCGGGTGCCATCGGGCAGAAACTGCACTCTTTCTACAGAGAATCCCGCAGGAGTCTCGCCAAGATACTTGCGCCTGTACACCCCTCCACTGCCAGGCCCCCAGACAGATACCTGTTCCGGGGCATTGTGCGAACAACCGCCGATCACACAGTGGAAACCATCGGGCGAAAAAGCAAAAGGCACTTCGCCATGGCGCAGAGGATCGGCCCATTGCAGAACCTGGTTCCACCGATCTGACAAGCGCTGCCACAACGTCAGCATCCTGCCAGCACCCATAGCCAGATAACAGCTGTTGGCACTGAACTGCAGAAATGACACAGGCGCATAACCGCCTTGTTGTGCTCTCGCCTGGTCACCGGTCGGTCGAAACTGCATAGTCCCGGCTTCAGGTCCACTGACGGGCATAATGCACGGGCCGCAGTCAGTACGCATGTCAGGCACGGCCATCAGCTGGCCGTCAGGGCTGAATGCCACCGGGATGTTGTAACCGGCAGCAGGATGAATCCTGACCGGCACCACAACGGGGGCGCCACACCGGCTATACACCACCGGCTGCCAGACCGCCGCCCCCGGACAGCGCTGCGACTCTTCGAAGCGCCAGAAATGGATGCCACCATCTGCGGCCGCCCAGCCCAGATCACCATCGGAACCGCAGGCCAGTGCCAGCAGCCGGCCACTGGCATCCAGAGCCGGCTGGCCCCGGACGAGGTTATTCAGGGTCAGCGGCTGCTTGCGCCAGGACTGCCGGCCCTCGCGCGTGCAAACAAACACCCAGCGCCCAAACCCGAACACAAAATGACGACTGTTATCGCTGAACCTCATGGCAACATGGTCAGGATCATAGTGCGCCGTGCGGGCACGCTGGGACAGGACATCAATCCACTGTGGCCGCACTCCCCAGCCGCCCTGCTCATTTTCACCGTATATCAGCACACGGCTGCGGAACCCGATACCCAGATATTTGCCATCAGCACTGAGCACCGTCTTGTGTACTACATTCTTCTCGAAAAGACTCACAACGCCTGACAGGTACAAAGCCGCATCCGCCTGTGGATGCCGTTGCCAGACCCGCACATGGCCCGACCCCAGAAGAGTCCGCAACCTGCGGTGGTCCGAACTGAATGTCAGCTGCTCGACAGCCCCGTCCACGAATCCGGAATGCGCACCCTGCAAGACAGGCTCGTCACCACAGTGCCACAGGCTCAGGGCGCAGCGCGGCCCGCCCCAGGCCGGAAGCTGCACGGCTGAAGCCATAAACCGGCCGTCACGGCTGGTTACGAACGCCTGTATGCGCCCTGGACACCGGTGGCTCGACTGGAATGCCCCCGGATGAAAAGAATCCGTCAGCAACATCCGCTGTACCGCTGTGAACAGCAGCTCCTGTGATGAGGGGACCCATGCCCCCTGCCCGGGCCTTGCAGGGCAGTCGCACCAGGGCGTGAGACGCGCGCGCACCACCCGGGTATCCAGCGCAGTCTCCAGCTGACGCCGGTGAGCAGCAGGCCAGGTGCGCAGCAGACAGCGTATTTGCAGGCGCCGATCCCCCGCCACCTGGCGCCAGTGCCAGCATACCTGGCGACAGGCCAGCAGGTCACCGATATGCAGCTCCCCGAACAGCAGCTCCAGCACAGGAACGGGCCAGGTCGATGGATCTGTGCCGCCCGGACGCAGCGCACGACAGTCCCGGGAACCCTCCGACACCAGGCTGTGCCGCCCTGCCTGCGCATCAACCTGAGTCACAACGGGTCCCGGGACTGCCGGCCCTGTCGCCAGCACCGGCTGTGGCGGCGATCCTGCGCCCCCCCCTGTAGCTGCTGTATGCATCAGAACCTCCCACAGCCCCTTCCCACTCAATCCTGGGCAGGGGCCCTTGCCAGACACGCGAAACGTTTCGCAACAGATCAGAAAGGAATCACCCAGGCTCAAGCTGACGCCGGTTGTCATCCCTCCAGTGCCAGTTCAAACCCCCGATGCCGAGCTTTCGTGCGGTACCAGATCCCAGCAGAAAAAACGGCTGACAATGCGGGCGTCGCCACTCCTGTCATCTCCCGCCCCCCTGTTTTTCCCGAACTCCCAGCCATAGCCCACAGCCAGAACCCTGGTACCAGCGGCCATAAACTGCACTTTCTCGGTCCTGAAGCCCAGGGGAACCCCTTCAAGCGCCTGATACTTACACCGGTACTGCCCACCACTGACAGGTCCCCAGACACAGATCTGCTCCTGCAAGTTGCGGGAAAGGGTGCTTGTCACACAATGGAAACCATCCGGCGAAAAAGCGAAAGGCACCTGCGCATGGCGCAGGGGATCGGCCAATCTCAGGGTCTGGTTCCAACAGTTCAGCGAGCGCCGCCACAACATCAGGCTCCAGCCGGCATGCACGGCAAGATAACAGCTGTTGGCACTGAACTGCACAAACGACACCGGCTCGTACAGACCCCGTTCTCCCGGTTCCTCTTCAGCACCCAGTCGAAATTCCACCGCCCAGGCCTCAGGTCCGCTGATGGGAATAATGCGCAGTCTCCGGCAATCACGCCGGTCCGGCACAGCCACCAGCTGACAGTCAGGGCTGAATGCCATAGGCACGCGGTAACCGGTCCCGGGATGAATCCTGATCGACAGGGTAAGGGGATAGTCTCTACCGGGACACATCACCGGCTTCCACCTGGCCTGATCCGGGCTGTGCGGCGGCTCGTCAAAGCGCCAGAAACAGATGCCACCATCAGCAGACCACCCCTTGTCGTCATCGGAACCATAGGCCAATGCCAGCATACGGCTGCGCGCATCCAGAACAGGCTGCCCCCGGACAGTGCCACGCAGGAACAGCTCCTGCCGTTGCCACTGCCCCCCAGCGTCCTGCGTGCACACAAACGCCCGGTGCTCACCACCGAACACGAAATGTCGACTGTCATCGCTGAACCGCATGGCGACATGGGCAGGATCACAGTGCGACGCACGCGCATTCCGGGACAGGGACTGGCTCCACTCCGGGCGCACTGCCCACCCACTGCCCGCATCTTCACCATAAATCGCCACACGGCGACGGTAGCCAATAGCCAGGTATTTCCCATCAGCACTGAGCACCGTCTGGTGCGCCACATCATTCTCGAAAATACGTCCTGAGCCTGACATGCTCAACGGAAAGTGTCCCGGTGACTCCTGTCGCCAGCCTCCCACGCAGCCCGTGCGCAACAGCGTCCGGAAACTGCGGGGTGCAGACCCCCATGCCAGCTGCTCTACAGCGCCCTCCTGAAATCCGGAGTCGCCACCGCTACTGCGCAAGACAGCCCCGCCACCAAAGTTCCACAGGCTCAGGCTGTACCAGGTCCTGGTCCGGGTGGCACGCTGCACGGCAGCAGCCATGAAACGACCGTCCAGGCTGGACACAAACGCCTGGATGCGCCCTGTAATCCCGGTGCTCACCTGGAAATTACCCGGATGAAACCTGTCCGTCAGCAGCATCCGCTGTACCGCTGTGAACAACAGCTCCTGTGGTGAAGGATCCGGGGCGGCCTGGGCCGACGCCCCCCGCACCGACCTGGCCGGGCGGTCACACCAGGGCGCCAGACTGGCGCGCACCAGCCCTGTATCCAGCGCAGACTCCAATTGGTGCCGGTGAGCAACTGGCCAGGTTTGCAGCAGGCCGCGCTGCAGCAGACGTCGATCCATCGTCACCTGGCGCCAGTGCCTGCACACCTGGCTGCAGGCCATCAGGTCGCCGATATTCAGTTCCCGCAACAGCAACTCCAGCGCCAGAACGGGCCAGGCAGAGGGATTGGTGTCTCCAGAGCGCAGCTCACAGGTGCCCTGAGCGCCGCCTGGCACCGGGCTCTGCCGCCTGGATGGCGACGCAACCGGCGTCACACCAGCTCCTGAAACCTCTGGAACTGCCGCCTGTAGCCGCGCTGCCAATGGTGGAGGGGGACAGCCGTCCACCCCTGTATCAGCTATATGCACCAGAACCTCCCGCTGCCAGCTTGTATTCATCCTGAGCAGGGACTGGCGCAGACAAGCAAGGTTTCTGACAAGATCAAAAAAGTCAGTACAGCTGCCCGACCGGGCACAGCACTTTATGCCTTGCGTGCCTGTCAAGACGCCGGTCGCCGGCTTGGTGTCGGGACCAGATTCCAGCACAGAAAACGGCTGACAATGCGAGCATCCACAATCTTGCGCTCCCCAACTTGCCCGCCTTCCCTGAATTCCTGGCTATATCCCACGACCAGAATCCGGGTGCCATCAGGCGTAAACTGCACTTTCTCTACGGTGAAGCCGGAGAGAACCTCGCCACAATATTTGCGCCGGTACTCCCCACCACTGACCGGCCCCCAGACACTGAGCTGCTCCTGACCGTTTTTTGAAAGCGTGCCTGCCACACAATGAAAGCCATCCGGAGAAAGAGCAAAAGGCACCTCGCCCTGACGCAGGGGATCGTTCACGCGCAGCTGCAGGCTCCAACGCGTCGACAAACGCCGCCACAACGTCAGGGTCCTGCCAGCACGCATGACCAGATAGCAGCTGTTGGCACTGAACTGCAAAAACGACACCGGTTCATAACAACCTTGTTTCATTTTTCCCTCTTTGCAGCGCAGTAGAAATTTCACCTTCCAGGCTTCAGGTCCGCTGACAGGGATAATGCAAAGACACCGACAATCACGCCAGTCAGGCACGGCCAGCAGCTGACAGTCAGGGCTGAATGCCATAGGAACGCTGTAACCCGTATCCGGATGAATCGCGATCGGCAGCACAAGGGCGCAACCAGAAGCGGGAGACGTCACGACCTTCCAGGCGGCCTGACCCAAGCCGTCCGGCGGCTCATCATAGCGCCAGAACTGGAGATGAGCCTGATCGGCCCAGCCCCGGTCGTCCTTCTCGGCAGAACCATATGCCAGTGCCAGCAGACGCCCCTGCGCATCCAGAGCGGGCTGCCCCAGGACAACGGCGGAACACAAGGGCAACGCCTGCTTCCGCCAGCCCCCCACAAGATCCCGGGAGCAAACAAACGCCCTGTGCTCAAACGCAAACACAAAATGACGATTGTTGTCACTGAACCGCATGGCAACATGGTCAGGATCATAGTGCGCAGCGAAAACACGCCGGGACAGGGACTCGCTCCATTCCGGCCGCAGGGCCCAGCCGCCCGGCTCCTGCTCATCTTCACCATAAATCAGCACACGGCCAGGCAAGGCAACACCCAGATATTTGCCATCAACACTGAGCACTGTCTTGTGCACCCTGTCCTTCTCGAAGAGACGCTCAGCACCCGCCAGGTGCAGGGAAGCCTCCACCCGTCGACACCGCTGCCAGACCTGCACCCGGCCCGTGCTCGACAGTGCCCGTATGCTGCCGTCTGCACTCAATGCCAACTGCTCTACAGCCCCCTCCTGGAATCTGGAGTGAGCAGCCCACACGACAGGCTCAGCCTCACAGTGCCACAAGCTCAGGCTGCACTGAGACCCGGTCCAGGCAGGACGCTGCACAGCAGAAGCCATGAACCGACCGTCACAACTGGATACAAGTGCCTGCATGCGCCCTGGACACCCGGTGCTCAACTGGACAGAAGCCGGACGAAAACGGTCCGTCAGCAACATCCGCCGTACTGCCGTGAACAAGAGTTCCCGTGGTAAAGGATCCACAACTGCGTTGGCCGCTGCCCCCTGCTCAGACACGGCAGGGCGGTCGCACCAGGGTATCAGACGGGCGCGCACCAGTGCCGTATCCAGCGCGGACTCCAGCTGGAGCCGGTGAGAAGCAGGCCAGGTGTGCAGCAGACAATGCAGCATCAAGCGGCGACTCGTCGCTACCTGGTGCCAGTGTTTGCATACCTGGCCGCAAGCCATCAGGTCGCCGATATTCAGCGCCCTGAACAGCAACTCCAGCACGGGAACAGGCCAGGTCGATGGATGGGTAGATCCCGGTTGCCGCGCACAAGCGCCTTGAGTGCCGTCAAGCACCGGAGTCCGTCGTCTGGATGGCGACTCAACCACAGTCACAACAGGGCCTGGAACCGCAGCAACCGGAACCGGCACCGGTGAAGGGGAACGCGCGTCCAACCGCGTATCAGCTGTCTGCATCAAAACCTCCCGCAGCTTTTTCCTGGCTTGTGCCGAACTGGGACCTGCAAATACAGGCAAGGTTCAGACACTGATAAAAAAAGTCAGCACAGCAGATCAACCGGGAGCAGGGCCCTGTGTCGAAGGTTGCGGTTTCACCGTCGGCGTCGCCCGCCGGCGCGGCACCAGATTCCAGCAGAAAAAACGGCTGACAATACGCGACTCTTCACTCCCGTCCCCTGCCGGCCACCTGACTTCCCTGAACTGGCGACCATATCCCACAGCCAGGACCCGGGTTCCATCAGGCGTAAACTGTACTTTTTCTATAGTGAAGCCTTGGGGAACCTCGCCAAGATACTTGCGCCTGTACTGCCCAGTGCTGACGGGCCCCCAGATGCTGACCTGCTCCTGCCCCTTTTCTGACAGCCTGCTTGCCACACAATGAAAACCGTCCGGAGAAAGCGCAAAAGGCACCGCGTCCTGACGCAGGGGATCAGACAACCTCATGAGTGGGCTCCACCGATCCGGCAAGCGCCGCCACAACGTCAGGGCCCGGCCTGCACGCACAGCCAGGTAACAGCTGTTGGCACTGAATTGCACACAAGACACCCGCTCCTGCACATCCGGCTGTGCGTTTTCCACAGCAGGTTTCAGCCGGAATTGCACAGCCCAGGCCCCAGGTCCGCTGACGGGAATAACACGCAGACATTGGCAATTACACCAGTCAGGTACGGCCACCAGCTGACAGTCCGGACTGAACGCCATAGGCACGCTGTAAACGGCATCAGAGTGGATCCTGATCGGCAGCGCGTAACCACAACCGGAAAACACCAGGGCCCTCCAGGCTGACGGCGGCTCTTCAAAACGCCAGAAATGGATGCCACCCGGCGCACTCCAGCCCTGGTCGCCATCGCAGCCGTATGCCAGTGCCAGCAGACAGCCGCGCGCATCAAGGGCAGGCTGCCCCCTGACGGTGTCATACAGCTCGAGGGGCTGCTTGCGCCACCCCTCCGCCTCCTGGGTGCAGACAAACGCCCGCCACCCGCGCGCGCACACAAAATGTCTGTTGTCATCACTGAACAGCATGCCGACCTGAGCCGGATCATAGTATGCAGAGCGCGCTCGCCGGGACAGGACTTCGCTCCACACGGGCGGCACTGCCCAGCTGCCCTGTGCATCTTCGCCATAAATCAGTACACGACCACGGGTCGCAACCCCCAGATAGCGGCCATCGGCACTGAGCACCGCCTTGTGCACGACATCCTCGAAGAGACGCACACGCAGCTCCCTGCGCAGCACAGTGTCCACCCGTGCATCCGGCCGCCAGACCTGTACCCAGCCTGCCCTGAAAAGGCCCCGTAACCGACGCTGGTCTGAACTCAATGCCAGCAATTCCAGGTCCCCGCCCAGCCATGTCGAGTGGGCAGCGGACAAGGCAGATGCACTTCCCCAGCGCCATAGAGTCGCGCTGCACTGCGGCACTTCCCAGGCGGGAAACTGCGCGGCAGAAGCCATGAGCCGACCCTCAGCACTGAACACCAGTGCCGGTATGCGTCCCGGACGCCGGGGGCTCAACTCAACAGCGCCCGGATGAATCCGGTCCGTCAACAGCATCCGCTGTACCGCCGTCAACAACAGCTCCTGTGGTGAAGGAAGCGCAGCTGCGGCGGCCGATGACTCTTTCACCGGCCGCGCTGCAGGGCTGTCACACCAGGGCGTCAGACTGGCGCGCACAACTGCTGTATCCAGCGCAGACTCCAGCCGACGCCGGTGCCAGGCAGGCCAGGTTTGCAGCAGACAATGCCGCTGCAGGCGAGGGTCCATCGCCACCTGCCGCCAGTGCCTGCACACATGACAGCAGACCAGCAGGTCAGCGATATTCAATGCCCGGAACAACAACTCCAGCGCTGGAACGGGCCAGGTCGATGGCCCCATGCCGCCCGGCGGCAGCGCACAGGCCCGCCGGGTGCCCGACAGCGGGTTCTGCCGCCGGGCCCGCAGCTCAGCCACCCCAGCCCCCGGGACCGCTGGCGCTGTCGCCGGCACCGGAACAGGTGGTGACGGCGGACCACCTCCCCCCACTGTATGCGCTTTATGCACCAGAACCTCCCGCAGCGCCTTTGTACCCACAGAACAGGGAGTTCCCCCTGTCAGGCAAGATTCAGCTACCGATCAAAAAAGTCAGAATCGCAGCTCAAGCGGGCACAGGCCCTTGTACCTCCCGGGCCGGTTCAGACACCCGCCGGACAGGTCAGGACAAGGCGTCACCCGGGCAAAGGCTATTGTGCATCCGGTCCCGATGCGCAGACGCCACAGTCGAGCAGGCTCCATTGCTGCCAGGCCATGGGGCCGCTGATGGGCATAACCCGCAGGCTCTGGCAGCTGTTGCAGGAAGGCATGGCCAGCAGCTGACCGTCAGGACTGAATGCCAGAGCCACACTGTAGCCGGTTTCGGGGGGAATCCTCGCAATGAAACCGCCGCCCCAAAAGGGACTGATCTCCTTGACGTGATTCCACTTCGGCTCCGCCCCGGGCGGCGCGTCAAAACGAAAGAACAGGATTTTGCCATCCACAGCCCCCCCCCATCTTCGCTGCCGGCAGCGACCGGCACCAACAGCAGACGGCTGTGCGTATCGAAAACAGGCTGCCCCCGGGGCGGCGTTGCAACAGAACATGTCTGTATCGTCCAGCCAGCCCCCTGCTGGAAAAAGGTCAGGATATAGCCCTCAAACGCAATCACAAGGTGACGACCCTCATCACTGCATCGCATGGCAATCCGGCACCGGGATCCGGCGCTGGAGGCCCGCTGCCGATTCAACAACAGCCCCTGCACCGCCTGGCCTTGTCGCCGGTGCCGGAACCTGTAGTCGAGACGGACCTGCGCTTGCCCCTGTGTCAGCTGTATACACCATAACCGCCTGCCGATCCTTGCCTGCCCTGACCGGGTATAGAGACCCTCCTGCCAGGTGCAAAGTTCACAAAGCGAACGCAATCAGTCAGAACAAGAGATCAATCATGAATCATGCTCGGGCCCTTGTGCCTCCGATGCCCGTCCAGATACGCCCAGAGAGCGGGTGGGCGGGACCAGATGCAAGCACAGGACGCTGCTGACAAGGCGACAACGGCGAGATTCCTCCCCCTCCGCCTGTACGGTCTCCGGGCGAGATACAGCGACCAGCACCCGGGTAGCATCCGGTGTAAACAGCAGCTTCTCGACCTTCCATCCCTTGGGGAGAGTGGTGAGATACTTGCACGCGTATCGCCCATCAGCAACGGGGCCCAGAATGCCAATCTGCTCCTGGAGGCAGCACAATGCCGGAGCGCTTGCCACACAATGGAAACCATCCGGAGAAAAAGCAAACAGCGCCCCGGCCGATCCCCTGACCTCAAGTCTGTGCAGGCGCTTCCAGTAGCTGTCATGCCCCCGCCAGAGAACAACAGCCTTCTCGGTAAGCACGGCAAGACACGAACTGCTGGCACTGAACTTCGCAGACAACACCTGTTCACAATCGCTTCCTTCTGCGTTCCGGGAGCCGCAATCCAGGCCATGACACGTCTGCCAGGCCTCAGGTCCGCTGACAGTACCAATCTGCACACGCTGGCCGCTCACGGGGGAAGGCGAGACCAGCAGCTGACCGTCGGGACTGAATGCCAGAGGTACGCTGTAACCGGTCCTGGGGTGAACCTTCACGCCTATGGCATTGCCCAGATCCCCCCCGATCTTCCTGACAAAATGCCAAGTGGGTCGCTCCCCGGGCAGCGCTTCAAAGCGAAAGAATATGAGACTGCCAGCAACGGCCAGCCCATCTGTGCTGTCGGCAGCGGTGACCTGTGACAGCAAGCAGCTGTGAGAATCGAAAACAGGCTGCCCCCGGCACTGATGACCAAGGGTGAAGACCTGCCTTATCCAGCTTCTCCGGCGCGTCCCCTCCACATGGCTGACAAACAAGAGAGAGCGTCCCAATGTCATCACAAGGTGACAATTGTCATCACTCAGCCGCATGGCAATCCGAGCTGGATCCTCTCCAGCATTCTCAGTCGAGAGGCACCACGGGTCCGGCAAGAAGGTGCTGTTTGCTCCGTATATTTCTCTCCAGGCTCCCCTCTTGCCTTGATTGAATATCCGAATACTCCTGGGCTGAAGAACAGCAAGGCGTTGCCCATCGGGACTGAGCACAGCCTTGCGTATCCGCTCCTCGCACAGCAAGGAACGTCTCACTATACGCCAGTCACCCGGCGCAAAGGCTTGCCATAATTCCTGCCCGCCATCGCGGAAAAAAACCCGTAACTGACCGCCGTCTGAACGGAATGCCAGCAACCGAACCACCCTATGTCCCAAAAACAATGACGCAGGTGTGCATCTGACCGGACTGGCCCCGGTTTCCCACACATCAAGCTGGTTTGCCTGGCCCTCCGCGTGCCGTACCATGGTCACCAGCCCCCCGTCAGGGCTGCACAGAAAGCCTTGTACGCCCCCTGGCAACCAGCCAGGATTTTGTTCAATCTTCGGACCCAGTCTCGCCGTCAGCAACAGGCGGCTTACCGCCGTCAACAACAGCTCCGGTGGTGAAAAAGTCGGGACGCCAGTGGCCGATGCCTCTTCCTCTGGCCGGGTGACCGGGCCGTCACACCAGGGCGTCAGGCGGGTGCGTACAGGCTCCCTGTCCAGAGCGCGCTCCAGCTGGCGCCGGTGGGCAGGGGGCCAGGTTTGCAGCAGGCAATGCATCTGCAGGCCGCGATCCCCTGCGACATGACGCCAGTGCCGACAGACATGGCGGCAGGCTGTCAGCTCGGCAATATTCAGCTCCCGGAACAGGAGTCTCAGTACAGGAACGGGCCAGCAGGCGGGCTTGGTCCCGCCCGGCAGCAGCACTTGTGGGTGCCCGGCAGCGTCCGGCACCGAGACCCGGCGCTGGAGGCCCACTGAGGATTCAACAACAGCACCCGCACCGCCTGGCCCGGTCGCCGGCGCCGGAACCTGTGGTGGAGACGGACCTGCGCTTGCCCCTGTGCCCGCTGTATACACCATAACCTCCTGCCGGTCTTTACGGCCCTGTCCAGGGACAGAGACCCTCCTGCCTCGTAGAAAGTTCACACAGCGGACGAAACAAGTCAGAACAAGAGATCAATCATGAATCATGTACAGGTTCTTGTGCCTCCGATGCCCGTTCAGCTACGGCCCGGGACTGGGTTCCAGGGACCAGAGTCAAGCACAGGAAGCTGCTGAAAAGGCGACCAATGCCAGGCTCCTCCAGAAACTCCGGGCGAGATACGGCTACCAGCACCCGGGTAGCATCCGGTGTAAACAGCATTTTCTCGACCTTGCATCCTTTGGGGAGACTGCCCAGATACTTGTACTCGTATCGCCCACCAGCAACGGGTCCCAGGATGCCAATCTGCTCCTGGAGGCGGCACAATGCCGGAGCGCTTGTCACACAATGGAAACCATCCGGAGAAAAAGCAAACGGCATCCCGGCCGATCCCGTCACCTCAAGTCTGTGCAGGCGATTCCAGTACTTGCCATGCCCGCGCCAGAGAACAACAGCCTTCTCGGTACGCACGGCAAGACACGAACTGCTGGCGCTGAACTGTGCAGACAACACCAATTCACAGTCGTCTCCTGTTGCGTGCCGGGGGACGCAATTCAGCCAACTACATTTCTGCCAGGCCTCAGGTCCCCTGACAGAACACATCTGCACAAGATGGCAGCTTTCGGGGGAAGGCAAGACCAGCCGCTGGCCGTCAGGACTGAATGCCAGAGGTGCACTGTAACCGGTCCTGGGGTGGACCTTCACCATACCACTGATCGGCCTCCCCCCGAGCTTCTTGACAAAACGCCACTGCGGGGCCTCCCCGGGCAGCGCCTCAAAGCGAAAGAACAAGAGACTGCCCATAACGGCCCGGCCATCTGTGCTGTCGGGCGTGGTGACCAGTGACAGCAAACAGCTATGAGAATCAAAAACAGGCTGCCCCCGGCCCTGATTACAAAGGGTGAAGGGCTGCGTTTTCCAGCGCGTCCCCTGCAGGCTGACGAACAGGAGAAAGGGGCCCGATGTCATCACAAGGTGACGATTGTCATCACTCATGCACATGGCAATCCGGTCATGATCCTCCCTGTCATCCTCCCCATCATTCGCAGTAGAGAGGCACCACTGGTCCGGCAATAATCCTCTGCATGTTTCTCTCCAGGTCCCCGCCTCGTCTTCATCAAATATCAGAACAGCGTTGGGCTGAACAACAGCAAGGCGTTGCCCATCGGGACTGAGCACAGCCTTGCGTATCTGCTCCTCACACAGCAAGGAACGTCCCACTACCCGCCAGTCACCCGGTGCAAAGGGTTGCCATAATTCCTGCCCGCCATCGCGGAAAAAGACCCGCAGCTGACAACCGTCTGAACTGAATGCCAGCAACCGAACCGCCCGGTACTCCAACGGCGGCGTCGCAGGCGTGCATCTGACCCGTCTGAGCCCGGTTTCCCACACATTGATCTCGTTTTTGTGCCCCCCCGACCAGTGCCGCACCATGGTCACCAGGCGCCCGTCAGGATTGCACAGGAAGTCTTGTACGCCCCCCGACAACCAGCTGGAATGTTGTTCAAGCTTCGGATCCAATCTCGCCGTCAGCAACAGGCGGCGTACTGCCGCCAACAACAGCTCCGGTGGGGAAAAAGTCGGAACACCAGTGGCCGATGACGCTTCCTCGGGCCGGATGACAGGGCCGTCACACCAGGGCGTCAGGCGGGCACGCACAAGGTGCGTATCCAGGGCGCGCTCCAGCTGGCGTCGGTGGGCAGGGGGCCAGGTTTGCAGCAGGCAGTGCATCTGCAGGCTGCGATCCCCTGCGACATGGCACCAGTGCCGACAGACCTGGCCGCAGGCGATCAGCTCGGCAATATTGAGCCCCCTGAACATGAGCCTCAGTACAGGAACGGGCCAGCAGGCGGGTTCGGTCCCGCCCGGCCGCAGCACTTGTGCGTGCCCGGCAGCGCCCGACACCGACACCTGACGCTGGAGGGCTGCGGAGGATTCAGCGACAACAGGCCCCGCACCCTCTGACGCTGTCGTCTGTGGCAGCACCGGCGGAGATAAAGGCGGAGCACCCACCAACCCCATGTCCTTTGTGTGCATCTGAACCTCCAGGCCTTGCGTGGCATTTTTTTGCCCTGTCCCTATAAAGAGAGACCCTCCTGATACGCGCAAAGTTCCTGAAGCGGACGAAACAAGTCACAACAAGGCGTCAACTCAAAGGCCCCTCCATCTTTTTCTTTTTCGGTGGTCTCTTTCTCTGCTTCTTGCTCTTTGGATACTGGTGTTCCGCCACGGGCTGCCGGCCCAGGCTCGCCACCGCCCGCTCGTGCTTTACCTGTAAACATGACAGCCCGAAGCCTCTTTCCTTACCTGCTCTTATGGATAGAGCAGCGCTTGGCGATGGAGCAGCCAGCACGAGGAGTGTTCAGGAGCAGATCAAAAAAATCAGTACAGCTGGTCAATCAGGTAAAGACCTTTGCGTATCCTGCTGCGGTTCGAGTCCAGCCGGGCATACTATCTCCGACATCAAAGGCAAGGATGACAAGGAGTCGCTTAAGCTCTTGACCTTTTGAGCAACAGTTTTCTCTCTGGGATGACGCGACAGGCAAGCTTTCTGGCATCGAACGCCAACAGCCATTTCCCGACTGCGCTCATGCCTTGGCCATCCACGAGGAACAGGGCCTCATAGCGTCGAACAGGCCGACCAACTTTTCGAGAAAATACAAAACATGGGCCAATCCCCCACATCTGCTTCAGATTTTTTTTTACAAAATTTTAAAAAATCGGGTGAGCCTCAAAAAACCTGCTAATTTCTTGCTGTCCGAACCAGTGGTGTCCACCTGTGGTCTGTGAGGAGCTGATCGTGTCCGAGCACTTGTACAAAAATCTGCGGAAAATTGGTATCGAAGATCCAGTAGCCTATGAGGTCAGCAACGCCA
>Ga0209020_1001352_pt1 | contig 25182 bp, 24 predicted proteins | sample PinacodermBB_FD_187298 | JGI IMG/M metagenome (GOLD analysis project Ga0209020, IMG submission 187298) | Host-associated microbial community of the marine sponge Aplysina aerophoba from Gulf of Piran - sponge pinacoderm, lysed by bead... | ecosystem: Host-associated > Porifera > Sponge >... | reverse complement strand
CCGTCACGGCTCGGGTCTGTGTGATTATCGATTCGAACATGACCGTAACCTAACGGCAGGGTGTGACACTGCATGGAAATGATGAAGTGCTACACCGGCAGAGCCCGAGGTTGAACCACGGGCAAACCGTGATGCCCCCATCGCCGCGATTACTCGCCCGGCACCGGCGACCAGACCTTCCAATTCGCCACGCGAGAGGCCAGATACGGTTACTGCCCGGGTCTGTTTGGTCATCGATTCGAACATGACCACACCTTACTGACAGGGTATGACACTATATGAAACAGTTAGCCGAGATACGGTGAAACCGATAATTCGTTGGATCGCAATACTCGAAGGGGAGAGGAGTTTGTTGGGGATTCGGGTGGTTCAGATGTCCGCTTCGCAGAGAAGACCAATGTTGATGTGGAAATTCGGTGATCCGTGTCTTCCGCTCCCGAATGGCTTACTAGCGACCTGAGGTTGCAAAGCACCCGGCGGCATCCTCTCAGAGCATCACCGCGCGATCCCAGTTCCAGAAGCACCAGCGGCCAGACAGGCGAACTGGTCTTCGTCGATGATCTCGATGGGGCTACCTTCGGCAGCGTGGGCGAGGACCTTGCGGTGATTGCTGCTTAGACCTGATTCGTCGACTTTGCACAGGTCAGACGCAACCCATGACCGTATCGGAGCGGACCATGACCTCGGTGACCCGGACGGCCACTCCGACAACCCATCAACATCGCCCAGCTCAACCACGCCAGCGAATTCGCCGGAGCAATCCTCGCCTACATCGATGACTTCAACAAGCGATCCAAAGCCGAGCCAAACCCTTCAAATAGACCTAAGAGTGTGCGCGGATAGGCGCTGATCTGCGGGAACACTCGAGATTCCGGCAATAGCCGCGATCCCCTGACTTGCCGCTTTGCGCCACCGAATACGGTCGAAACAACATCTTCCAAGACCTGTGTCGCCTATCCGCTAACGCTATTAGTGAGCCGGTCGAAAGTAGCGCTTTTGTAATTCGGCATGTGTTCGGTCGAAGTTGCCCATATTGTGAGCGTGTTTGGGGTCTCTTGTCCCGAATCTGGTCGGGTCTGTTCCGATCTTGTAGGCTGGGGGTATGAGTTCTGCTCCGTTCGACCGGATTCCGGTGGTTGATCTCGGGCCGTTATCGGAGGCACCGCGGTCTTCGGAGGCGCGCCGGGAGTTGGTGGCGCGACTGTGTCGGATCTGCCATGAGGTCGGCTTCTTCCTGGTCGTGAACCACGGCGTAAGTGACGGGCTCTGCGATGACGTGTTCGAGATGATGCACCGCTTCTTCGCGCTGCCCCACGAAACCAAGGCGCTGATCGACAAGACCAAGTCACGCCATTTCCGGGGATGGGAGCCGGTGGGGGCCGAGCACACCAACAACCGCCCCGACATCCGCGAGCAGATCGACTGGTGGAGCGAGTGGCACGCCCATCCCCAAGATGCCGAACCCAACTATCTGCGTCTGCTGGGGCCCAACCAGTGGCTGCCCGAGGAAGTCCTGGCCGGGCAGCGGGAGCTTGCCCTTCAGTGGTTCGAAGAATTGGGTGATCTGGCGGACCGACTGCTGAGCGACCTGTCGTTGGGTCTGGGGCTGCCTGAGGACCACATGAAGCATTACTTCGGGGACCGCCCGATGTCGCTGTCGAAGTTCATCCACTATCCACCCACCCCTGACGGGGGTGCCGGCGTCAACGCACACCACGACACCGGTTTCTTGACCGTGCTCGCACCAGGTCCGACCGCGGGCCTGCAGGTTCAGAACCAGGCCGGCGAGTGGATCGACGTGCCGTTCTTGGAGGGGTCGTTCGTCATTAACCTCGGAGAGATGCTGCAGGCCATGACCGGCAACTATCTGGTGGCAACCGCGCACCGGGTGATCACTTCCTGCGAACGCTATTCAGCGGGCTACTTCCATGGCCCGTCGCTGGATGCCTCGCTGGCCCCGCTGCCTCTCGACGACCGCTTCGCGGTTGCGGTGGCGGCAAGCCCCCACCACAACAGCGCCGGCTTCATGGCCCTCAAGGAGGAGACCGACGCCGGTGTCGGCGACATCGCCAGCAACTACCGCCCCCGCACCTACGGCGAGCAGCTCTGGAACTATTTCTCCCGCAGCTACCCCGAGAACATGGCCCTCCACTACGGCTGAGGCACCGCAGTCTCTCCCGAGTCTCTCACGCTGCCTCAACTGGGAATCAACTCGGGCGCTCCGCTATCGGTAAAGTCGCCACCGGACCGGCGGAAGAACACCTCTAAAGAGAGTGGCATAGCGCAGCTTTAGATTGGCACTCGATGACATGCTGTGGTACATTCGATACATGAATGGGATACACACAGTCGTAGTGGGAGATCGGGGACGAATTGTAGTTCCGGCGGAGGTCCGCGAGAACGAGCAACTGTCAGAGGGGACACCTCTCGTGATGCTCTCCACTTCGGGGGGGCTGGTGCTGATGACCCGGGATCAACTGCTCCAACGGGTGCGGGGGGAGTTGAAGGGCCTCGATCTCGTCGGTGAGCTTCTGGCCGACCGCAGGCGTGCATCAAAACGGGCGGACCAGGCGTGAGCATCGTCCTCGATGCCTCTGCCATCCTAGCGTTCCTCCAGGGAGAGGACGGTGCCGCAGAAGTGGCCGCGGCTTTGGAAGCCGGTTCAATTTGCGGTGCCGCGAACTGGTCCGAGGTAGCCCAGAAGGTGCTTGGCGCCTCCCGTGACTGGGATCTGGCGCGTGCGCTGCTGCAAAGCTACGACCTCGTTATCGAACCCGTCAGCGCGGCCGATGCCGAGTGGGCCGCCCGCCGCTGGACACGAAACGAGGGCCTGTCTCTGGCAGACCGACTGTGCCTAGCGCTCGCCGACCGCGCCAACACCGATGTGCTGACTGCCGACCGGCACTGGGGATCGTCCGGCTCAATCAAACAGATCCGCTGACGGACAGATCCGCTGCGACAAGGGATCCGCACCTCCGGCAAAACCATCAGCGGTAGCTTGGTAAAACAACTGCTAGCTATCTGGTGTAACCGTCAGTGGCGGTGAACGCTCGCGGCTCTCGCCAAGGGAAGAGCATTTTTCGTTGTTGCGGTTGTGGCGAATGATGGCTAATCGTTGATGTTGGCTGATTTTGTTGTTTTGGGAGTCTTGGACCGCTTAAAGTAACTCGCCGAGGTCATTTTCGCCGTTGTTGTTGGTGTCGTACTCGCCTATACCTGCGGGTAGTGCTGCTTTAGCATCACGGACATCTTCGTTGTCGTCGTTCGTGCCAGTGGGTGCCTGCGCTGTTGTTGTTGGTTTAGCATCGGGTTCGGGTACGCCTGATGACACAGGCCCAGATGACACAGGGCCAAGGTATCGTAGTTGGCGTGAGAAAGCGCCATTGATTTGAAGCATTAATCGTGTGAAGCCCTCCTAGTCAGAGCGGGCTTTAAGCGTTCTCGCAAACCGCAAAGGAAGGAGTTGGCAAACAGTGCCCAACGAAAGGAACACAGAGGAAGTTGTGCGTTCCCACTTCAGGCGTTATGCCGATGAGGTGGTAGTGGAGGAACAAAGGTCGGTGAACCGCCGGATCCAAAAGACGCTTGTGTCCGCGTCAAAAGGCGGCACCGGACAGGGTTTCCCAGAATTCTTGATTTCGTTGAGAGATGAACCTGACTTGGTTGTCGTAGTTGAATGCAAAGCCAACAGGGACAAGCACGAGAGTGCCGACAGGGACCGCCCTGTTGAGTTCGCGGTTGACGGAGCGTTACACTACTCGTCGTATCTCTCTAAAGAGTTCAATGTTCTTGCCATCGCGGTCGCTGGAGAGACAGCAGCAGATGCCAGGATTTCTCATTTTCTTAATTTGAAAGGCTCTAGCCGGCAAACCCCCATATTTGACGCTGCGTTGCTATCGCCGTCAGAATACATCCGTGGTTATTACAACGACCCCGCGAAGTTTAGACAGGATTACGACTCGCTGAAGGGATTCCTTCGCGTCCTCAACGAACGACTACACGTTGACAAGGTAGCCGAAAGCAATAGAGCTCTGTTGATAAGTGCCATACTCATCGCTTTGGAGGATACGTCCTTCAAAAGATCCTTCGCCACGGAACGCGATTCGATTGAATTGGCAAAAAGCATTCAGCGGCGGGTTCTTGCGGAACTCAAGACCGACCTAGACGAAGCAAGACTCAGTTTGCTTGAACAGAAGTTCTCATTTATTGAGCACGAGACAGCGCTCATCGGCAAAGACGACGAACTGAGAGAACTGGTGCAACAGATCGATAGCGAGATCAATTCGTTCATCAAGAACCACGAGTATCGGGACGTTCTAGGAGAGATGTACGTCGAGTTTCTGAAATACGCCAACAAAGACAAAGGCTTGGGTATCGTTCTTACGCCACCGCACATCACCGAATTGTTCGCAGAGATAGCCCAAGTGAACAAGTCGTCGGTCGTCTACGACAACTGTGCTGGCACCTGCGGATTCCTGATTAGCGCCATGAAGAAGATGATAGCGGATGCCAAGGGATCTGAAGAGTTAGAAAAACGCATCAAGAGTGGTCAACTATTCGGAGTTGAACTACAGTCCGACATTTTCCCGTTGGCTGTTTCCAACATGTTTATCCATCAAGACGGCAGATCCAATATAGAGCAAGCAAGCTGCTTCGACCCGAAGGTAGTTGCGAGGATGAGGTTGAAGCGGCCAACGGTGGGAATGCTGAACCCCCCTTACAAGTCAAACAAAAAGCACGACAAAGACGAATGGGAGTTCGTGCTCAACAACCTTCAGGTTCTAGGTGACGGAGGCACCTGTGTCGCCATCTTGCCCATGCAATCCGCTCTGTCCACAAACGAAAAGAATGTCCAGTTTAAAACGGAACTGATGCGACAACACACACTAGAGGCAGTCTTCTCAATGCCCAATCAACTGTTCTTCAATTCCAAAGCCAGCGCTGTTACCTGCATTATGGTGATAACGGCCCACCATTCGCATCCAGAGGGTAAGAAAACCTGGCTTGCGCTCGCTAAAGATGATGGCTATTCAGTGCAAATGCATAAAGGCAGAACAGATTCGCTCAACGAGTGGCCTTCTATTCGAGATCAGTGGATAAGCAGATTCCAAAACAGAACCGAAGTCCCACATTTCAGCGAAGCAAGGGTCTTGACCCCGGCTGACGAATGGTGCGCAGAAGCATACGTGACAAGAGACCCTGCGAAGCTAACGCAACGTGATTTTGAAAGCTCCTTACGCCTGTTCACCGGTGCGATGTTCTCGCAAGGCAAACTCGCGGCTGTCGGTTTGCATCCGACAATCGAAACTGAACTTAATCTCACCGAGACAGAATGGAAGCATTTCAGAATTGGCGACACCATGACTGTCACTCTCGGAGCGTACGCCGACAAGAAAGAGTTAGCGACGGGCAACCTTCCCTACATTACGCGCACAGCATCCAACAATGGGGTAGACGGATTTGGTATGCATAACCGTCGTTATGCAGGCAACTGCATCACGGTAGGCGCAGAAGGAATAGTGTCCTTTTACCAGCCGGGTGAGTTCTTGAAAGGCAACAAAGTCAACATTGTTAGACATGCACGAATGAACGCATACATCGGATTGTTTCTAGTGACCGTAATGAATTTCGCACATGTCGGTATCTACAACTATGGATACGCACTAGTGAAACGGCGATTGGAAAGATCGATGATTCCGCTGCCGGTGACAGAAACTGGCGCACCGAACTGGGCGTTCATGGAGTCCTACATTGGTCAACTCCGCTACAGCAGCAACCTGAACGCAATCAGCGACACGTGACGGCATTGTTGAGTTCTTCGGACCACCCAACCACACCTAGCCCAGGCATCTAGTCCTGCTAACCCCGGAAACGCTAAGATCCGACGAGCACACGGTAATCCACTTGGTAGGTTGCGTGTAACCGCTAGGTATGGTAGTACTGAACTTAGAGCATGTCGTGCCCGCGTTCGCATCGGCTACTGCTTAGAAAACCCGAAGAAATCAGGACCCCTTGAGTTCATTTCAGGCTAATAATCATTTTAGCGCCAGTCGTGTTCTTAGCGTCAGCCGTGTTCTCAAGGTTGTATGCCTCATGCTCGTAACGCTTCTTGCGCTCCTGGGTATTCAGCATTTCTTCACTTCTGCGAATGCTCAAGTCGCAGTGACAGACGCGCAAGCTACAAGTTTGAATCAAGGCGACATCAGTTTGACGAGGTTAACCAATAGTGCTTCTCCTGACAAAGCGCGTTTTTTGGAAGAAATGGCACGCTTGGGTCGCCTCTATCGAACCGAAGACATCCAAGAATTTCAGATCCCAAGTGTGGATGGCACAACGCGGATACTGTCGCCGCGAGGATACGACCCGATTGGGCTTTATGCAGACGAGGATTCGGGCGCGTGGCTGGGTTGGAAAAAACGAACGCTAGGAGTGCATTTTGCGGAGCAAGAAAATACTGCGACGCATGTGGGTAGCACCGGTATGGGTTACAAAGCTGGTATTGACACAGATGGACTGACCCGAATTAGCGGTCACTGTGCGACAATCTGGTTTACCCCCAAATATCGAAGCGATGCTGATCATCGGCTCGGCACTTGTTATGAAAAATGGCGCGTGCCGGGAACTAATAGATGGGCATATAACAGGTGGGCTTGGTTCAAGAGAGCTACTCCTCGGGTTCGATATGCTGAGGTGATCGATTTCACGATTCGTTCAAGGCCGTGGCGAGGTTTTGAGAACAGAATCACGGGAATGACCGACCATTCTCGGGCGGTATCTAGTGGTGATTGCTCAACAACAGCAAACGTAAACCTTCGGGTGGGTGGGGTAGGTCTTAGCATTCCAGTTCACCAGTGTAGCCACACCGAAATACGGGAAGATTTCAACCGATATCGAGGTGGTATTGATTGGAACGGTCGGACAACCAAACAGTTGAACCTAGATTTTGGGATGGCTCTTGAGACCAACGGCTCGGCGCCGATAATGGCAGATTATGCGTGGATCGAGGTTTGCGTTAGTCATATCTCATGGACTTGCCGCGCGAACCCGAGTCAGACACTCGCAAGCAAGGATCCGGGCTGGTAGGAGAATGGAGAACACGACAAGCTATGTGTCTGACTGGAGTTAAACTAGCGGTTCTGCTTGCCATTGGACTTGCTACATCAAACTGTAGTTCACCACTAGTGACGGTCAACAACGAAGACTCCGGGGGTGGTGCTGCACAGCAACATGCGGAGTGCGAACAATATCCGATCTATGAGCAGTGCGCGGTAATAGAAACTTCGAGTGGCTCCAATCGCTACACTCTCTTGAAAGCTGACCCGTCTACCGAACTTACAACCTTGGTGGACTTTGGTGGCCCCGGAATTGCAGCCTTATCTGGGTCTTATCGGCTTACCGCAGTACACAATCGACTTCAGAGTTTGGGATCGTCGAGAAACCTCCTAGTAGTTGAAGAACCATGGGTTACTTTTGAACTCGGCGACGTATGTAAAGATGCTCTAGCGACGCTTCACCAGAGTATTGCGTCAAGCAACGACCAAGAATTGGCCAAAAGCACAAATGCATGTTTGGGCCATCAAGAAGTTGGAGGTACCAGCCGATTTGGGTTCGACTCTGAAAGCTATGTTGAAGTGATTGACGCCATCGAACGAGCGGAACAAGTTGTCATCGATCAGTTTATTGGTTTCTCTTTCGGGTCTGTGCGAGCAACCTATTTGGCAGAAAAATTGCAAGGTGCATCAGTTGTGCTCGTTGATCCCTTTCCTGTTGGGAGCGATACTGCCGAGATCCTTTCTCACCGAGCTGAAAAACTGAAATCTTGGCTAAGCGACACTCCGGCGGTTACCGAAAAGCTCTCCGATGTTCGTGTTGCTTCTGCTCTGGTAGCCGCGAGTTATGGAGGAACTGACGTGTTCACGGACTTTGTTGCACGACTGGATTCTGGATCAATTTCAGAAAACGAAATAGACGACATGTATCGTTCAACATGGAACCTTTATGGCGATTCGGTCGTCTCGCTGGCATACTTGGCGTACATAGAAGAATTCTGTCAAGTTGGTAACGTCACGGAAGACAAGTCACCTAATATCCCACCAACTGAAGCGAATTCTCCAATCGATGATGTTCTCCAACTGTATCACTCGCCGTGTGTGGCCGATCGCGTGACGACCAACCCAGTGTCGCCCACCATTGAACCAGATTGCATTGTGGTGAACACGCAAGACGCGAACTCCGACACAGCCATGATCACAAAGTCTTTTGGAACACCGGTAACCACGTATGCGGATACATCGGTGCCGCACGCCTGGTTTGGCTCTCTTTCAAGATGTGGCGCTTCAATAGGAACGCCAACCCGCTATGTGCTCAGATAGAACAGCCAGTCCAACTCATAATCGGCACCAAGAAGAGCGCTAGTGGTGGAACTGGAGGTGTGGTGGAGCTGGAGGGAATCGAACCCTCGTCCGTTGGGTGGTTGCCCTCATGCTACGACCATTCCCGTGTTTGCAGCTTATGGCTGCTGCGCCCCCGGGTGAGCTAGGCCACTAAAGGCCTGCCATCAGTGCTTTCACTGAGGTCAGAGGTCTTTCCCGTCTGTCAGCGGTCTTTGCCTGCTGTCCACTACCGCTTCTGGTGCCAGGCTGCGGTAATTCGGCCCCGCGTGCCATTGCTGGTCGCGATAATTCTCTACCTACTGATTTGTCCTGAAACTATCAGGCGGCGAGAACGAGATCGTCAGATTTGGCGTCTCTTTGGTTGCCCCGTTTTGGGAGTCTGAGCAACTCCGGTCGCATTCGGCGCATCCTGGCTCCAACGTCGAAACCGATCAGCCCCTAGTACAAAGTGTTATTTGTCAAACTACATACTCCGAACCAACAAAACAACTCTACCGCAAGACAAGTACACAAAAAGACTTCCCAATTGTGCCCCACGCAACCAAAGATGCGTTAATGTTTGCGAATGAGCGAACCCACACCTGTAGAGGATTGGACAACCGATTACGACATCAGCGATCCGCAATACATCACTGACCCCGTGCCCATATGGCGGGAAATGCGCACACGTTGCTCCATCGCACATACTGAACGACTTAACGGATCATGGAACCCTACCCGTTTCGACGACATCCGCGCCCTAGCGAAAATGGTACCAGAGTTGTCCTCACGGGCACCTCTAGTGATGCCACCACCTCCAGATTTCGAGGAACCAAGCCGCTATGAACAACAAATCGCCGCCGCCCCGATAACTGCCGATCCACCCATCCACACTTGGACTAGGCATCTAATCCTGCCAACCTTCGCCCCCAAAGCCGTAACCAAATACGCGGCCTTCACCGAAGACCTAGCACACACCCTAATCGACAGTTTCATCAACAAAGGCACCTGCGATGCAGCCGTAGAATACGCACAACAAATACCGCCAAGAGTCATCGCCCACCTGCTCGGAGTGGACCCCGAAATGGCAGACACATTCGTTGGTTGGGTCAACGACATCTTAGGTGAAGGGCTCCTAGACCCGGTAAAAAGAATGGCCGCTCGTGACGCGCTACTGGAGTTCCTAGCCGCGGAAGTCAAGAAAAGAACTGTCCACCCCAAAGACGATCTACTCACCACACTGCTCCACAGCAAACCCAAAGATGCCAACGCCGAAATAACCCCCGCAGTTGTCATCGGCATCGCCAACCTCATAGTGGTCGCTGGCATTGACACAACTTGGAGCTCAATCGGCTCAGCGCTCTGGCACCTCGGAACCAACCCCGATGACCTAGCACGCTTACGTGCAGAGCCAGACCTACTCCCGACCGCAGTTGAAGAGTTCCTGCGCTACTACGCCCCTGTGACCATGGCCCGCATTGCTGAAACCGACGTTGCATACGGTGGAGTCGTAATCAAAAAGGGCGACAAAGTCTTGATGAACTTTCCAGCCGCATGCCATGACCCCGAACATTTCGAGAGCCCAGATGAGTTCATCATCGATCGTCAACGCAACCGCCATGTGGCATTCGGTTCGGGCATCCACCGCTGTGCGGGCTCCAACCTAGCACGACTAGAAATGAACGTGGCTTTGCGAGTTTGGTTGGAACGTATCGGCGAGTTCAAGGTGATTGATCTCGAGACAATAAAATGGGCCGGCGGGCAAGTACGCGGCCCAAGAATACTGAAAGTTTTGTTTTCCCGAGGTTGCGCCCGCTCCAAGCAACTGCTAGAAAACGACCACCGCTAGAAAGCGGTTCAACCACTTCAGCACCAGACAACATCGCCAGCGGAGGAATGCTTTGCTCCAGACCTTCACCGTCAACTGGACAGCAATGGCCGAAGGTACCGCGCATGACTACGAAAATCTTGATGCGCTCTACCGAGATCACACCGCCAATTTGCTCGTACCGCACCTACTCGCCACGTTCAAGATGCTTGAAGGCCCAACGCTAGGCTACCAAATTGACCGAGAGCGCCACAGCCGACAATCCGCCACGCGCGCTCTGCGCAACGGTGAATCGGACGAATTTGTGGTGGCTGCGCTGCTGCATGACATTGGTGACGTGTTGGCCCCAGAAAACCACAGCGAAGTAGCCGCAGCGATCCTCGCGCCGTACGTCAGCGACGAAACAACCTGGGTGATCCGCCACCACGGTCTGTTTCAAGGCTATTACTACTTCCATTACCTAGGCGGCGACCGAGATGCACGAGACCGTTATCGCGAATCGCCTCATTACGACCGCTGTGCAGACTTTTGCGCCGCATACGACCAAAACTGCTTCGACCCAGACTATGACGACCTTCCCCTCGATGAATTTGTGCCCCTTGTTAACCAAGTGTTTGCCGAACCCAAAAGGCACTGGAACTAATCTCTTGAACCACGCCCCCACAAAGGCGTTGAAACGAAAGCGAGCGGTAATGGCAGCAACCGTGGAATCTGACCAATGGTTCAAAGCAACCCTTCCGAGAGCGAGGCTCAATGAACTGAGCCAGCGAAGCGACCGTGAAGCCCTGCGGCGTGTCGCTGCCTATTTTGTGCTCGTGGCGTTGTGGGCAGCAACATCAATAGTGCTCTGGCTGCAAGGGTCATGGTGGTTCCTTGCCGCTTATGCGATCTACTGCTACCTGTGGTCATTCAGCAACGCCACCGGGCACGAAGCTTGCCATTACACGCCATTCAAGCGGTTAGCGTTCAACAACGCCTTGCTCTATGGCAGCGCTTGGATGCAAAACTGGGAACCAGTCACAGTTCGCTATGTTCATGCCCGCCACCACACCTACACGTCGGTAGTCGGTGCGGATGCCGAATACCTGTTGCCGAACCCAATCAAGCGCCGAGATCTTGCCAATCTAGTGCTCGGCAGCAACCACTTCTGGAATTACAACAAAGAACTCATACAACTCTCACTGAAACGGCCCAACGAAACGATCCGCGAAGCAGTCCCCGCCGAAGACATCCACCGCAGCACCCGCAACGCACGCATTTTTCTCCTCAGTTACGCAGCAATACTCGCCTCATGTTTCGTGCTCTCAACACCACTCCCGTTTGTGATCTTGATGCTGCCCCGAATAATCGGCGAACCAATGCACGGCATTTTGCGGGCACTGCAACACGGAGCACTTGAAACCGAAGTGGCCGACCATCGCCTCACCACCCGCAGCATGTATGTCAGCCGACCACTGCAATGGCTTTACTGGAATATGAACTTCCACATTGAACACCACATGTATCCGATGGTGCCATTTCATGCTTTGCCCGCAATGCATGAAGAGATCAAAGACCAACTACCAGCACCGACTAGGGGAGTGCGAGCCGGAATGGCTGAGATCGTCCACACCATGCGCGCTCAACGTGTTGATCCCAGCTACCGTCTACCCAACCGCATACCCGCCCCCACAACCGCCCCCACCGCAACCGCTGCCGCTGCAACCGCTGTGTTCCCCCAAGTTGCCGTCTTGGATGCTAGCGAAGGTGCCGATGCCGGTGGAGGCTTGCAGGCAAACACGCTATGTGCATTAGACGACGTTGCCTTGGGTGATGTGGTGGCTGTTGAACACCAAGGAACGACTTACGCAATCTGTCGCACCACGAACGGTGAGGTTTACGCAGTAGACGACACCTGCACACACCACTCAGCACGGCTCTCAGAGGGGGTGCTGATTGGCTGCGAAATTGAATGCCCCATGCATCAAGGGCGCTTCGACGTCACCTCAGGTGAAGCCACCCGCCGTCCCGCCCGTAAGCCACTATCAACCTACCCAGTCGAAGTAGTCGCCGACCAAATCCGCCTGCGCAGTCCGCACAACTAAAGCGACCCCGTGCTAATGAGATGAATCCCGTTATCACACCAGCACGCTATATTTCATTTCTAACCAGCGCGACTGCCGTGCTGTAATGGAGGACGCTTGGGATGGATCGAAAAGCACGGACTGGTGAGGCAACTCTCAATGGCTACCTAGCTTCTGCGCTTAATACCAAGCACCCGCGTTGGGTCGCTGAGGCTGAATCAACGAGAGTTTTTGCCAATAACTTCGCCAAAGCGCCCGACATTGTAATCAGGATGCCGCCAGCGCTGTCAGTCATTTTAGAAACCGAATATGACCCAGCGGCCACGGTCGAAATAGACGCACGCCAACGGCTTGGCGAGAGCCTAATCGACACTGGCGAATATGTAGAGCAAGTCATCGCGCTGAGGATCCCGGAAGAGTTGAGCCAAATACCCCAAGCTGAACTGACAACAGCGATTGCCCAAGCGCATTTCCAATTCTGTCTGATTAGCGGCAACGACCCCCAGACAACAAACAGGTTCCCGACAACCGGATGGCTTACAGGCGACATCAACGCATTAGCCGACCTAGTCGAATCGATTGCCGTCTCAGAACGTCAATTAACGCACGCCACTACAGTTCTTGAAGACGGCGTATCCCAAGCCGCAACAAGTTTGCGCCAACTCCTCTCCAACAATCGTGCAAAGGTGCTCAATCAAATCGCCATCGCTCTCCACCAAGCAGACGGTGAACAAACCTCACGCATGGCAATGACAATCGTTGCCAACGCTCTCACCTTCCATTGCGCCATCGCTTCGACCCACCCTCAAATCGCCCCGCTTGAGGACCTGAAAACAGCAGGTCAGATAACACCAACCGCGTTGCTGCGTGAATGGGATGCGATACTCGAAATCAACTATTGGCCCATATTTGCAATCGCTAGGCGTGTCTTAGCACCACTTCCCGCAGATGCGTTTCGTAGCGTAGTAAACCAACTATTGCTCGTGGCTGAACGGCTCGTTGGTATTGGCGTGACGACCACACAAGAAATGACCGGGCAACTCTTCGGACGCTTAATAGCCGATCGCAAATTCTTGGCCACTTTCTACACTCGGCCAGCATCAGCGGCTTTACTTGCGGAGTTAGCCGTGGCACAAATTGATGTCGACTTTACTGATCATGCCGCAGTGAAAAAACTGAAAGCCGCCGACCTCGCTTGCGGCACCGGCGCTTTACTCTCAGCGGTATACAGTCGGCTATCGGCCAGAATTAGACGAGCCGGTCTCAACGATGAAGACCTGCACCCGAACTTCATGGAAACAATACTCGTGGGTGCAGACATCATGCCGGCAGCAGTGCATGTCACAGCTTCCTTGCTGTCAGCGGTGCATCCCAGCAAGCCTTTCGGGGACACCAATGTTCACTTGATGCCGTATGGTCAAGTCTCTAGCGCTAATGCCACCGACACCACCACCGCAATTGGTTCCCTAGAATTAATCGAGGATCAAGAAGCTGCATCACTTTTTGGAACTGGCCGAACTGCTGCATCGGGGCGCACGTCTGGTTCTGCGAACCCAAAAGATTCCATAGTTCTTGAGCATGGCTCGTCTGACCTAGTCATCATGAATCCACCCTTCGCGCGTACCGTAGGGCAAGAAGGCGAACGTGTGGGTATCCCACGCCCGGCATTCGCAGGTTTTGGCACCTCAACTACCGAACAAGAACAGATGAGTAAAAGGCTCGCGAACATATACCGAACCAAGCGCAATCAACTCGCTGAGACGAATCGCGGTAAACGCCTCAGTGCGGGGCATGGGCACGCTGGGTTAGCTTCAAATTTCCTTGACCTCGCCCACGCCAAGGTGAAACCAGGTGGTGTCGTTGCTTTCGTGTTGCCAGCGACATTCACAGTGTCGAGTGCTTGGGCCAAAGCACGGGAATTGTTATCAACGTATTACACCGAAATCGTCGTTGTGTCCATCGCAGTACACGGCTCAACCGACAGAGCGTTTTCGGACGATACGGCGCTCGCTGAAGTGCTAGTGGTTGCACAAAGGAGGCGTGATGGTTTCGCTAGTGAAACCGACACTAGCGAAACGGCGCAACAAGCCAGAGTGCATTGGGTGGGTCTGCGCGATCGCCCCGACACGGTTGCAAAATCGCTTGAAGTAGCTTCAGCAATTCGAAACTATCGGAATAACGGCACCGGCGATGCTCCAAGTGTTATCAGGATCGGCGATGAAAGGTTTGGGATTATCGGAATGGGTCGCTTAGATGACGGCGGTTACGGTCAGTTAAGCGAACTTGAGTTGGCCAACACCTGCCTCGAGTTGGTTGCTAGTCAACTCAAATTGCCGCGTCATCGACCCATCAAATTGAATATCACGAGGTTAGGTAACCTCGGTAAAGCCGGCTTAGGTAACGCTGGCATTGGGGTAAAACCGAAGTCTTTAGAGGCGATGGCGAGAGGCACCGGTGCCTATGCCGCGCCGTTTCGGATCTATGATCTGCAATCGGGATCGCAACGCTGGAAAGCTGCGGCCTATCCGGCACTTTGGGCGCACAACTCTCGGTCGGGGCGCGAAAGCAGGCTAGAGGTCTCCCCCGACTCCTACGGCGAGTTGCGTACTGACGCAACTGATGTGCAGGGTCGAGATGTGTGGGCCCGTAGCGCGTCCCGTTTTCATGTCAACTTGGATTTTCGATTGAACAGCCAGTGTCTTGGTGCTTGCATAACTCCTCAACAATGTATTGGTGGAAGGGCTTGGCCTAGTTTTCACTTAGATGCCCAGGTACACGAACTACCCCTTGTGTTGTGGATGAATACCACCTTGGGTTTGTTGGGTCGTTGGTGGGTTGGTTCCCGCCAGCAGCAAGGTCGGTCACTGCTTTCGATTAACCGTGTGGCGGAAATTCCGGTGCTTGATTGCCGCACGCTTTCGGGTGAAATTTTGACCGAAGCTTCTGATGTCTATGCGCGTTTTCGCTTACGTGAGTTTCTGGCCGCAAATGAGGCATACCGCGACGAGGTAAGGCAACAACTAGATGCCGTGGTTTTGTGCGAACTTTTGGGGCTGCCTGATTCGGTTCTTGATTCGCTAGCGACACTGCGAGAGCAATGGTGCAGAGAACCCACAGTACATGGCGGCAAGCAAACGCGTCCAGATGGGTAATGCGCTAACTGGAGGTTAAGCGTTCGATTTGCGATGGCGGGCGCGGGTCGTTGCTTGTTGAGCTTCGCGGTCGGCATCGCGCTTGGCGATATCTTGGCGGCGGTCGGCTTGGCTTCGACCGCGGGCTAGCGCTAACTTGAGTTTGGCGCGTCCCCCCAAAAAATACAGTGCCAAGGGTATGAGCGCTAGTTTTTCGCGTTCTAGCCGCGCTGCCCAACGATCAATTTCGTTGCGATGGGCGAGAAGTTTACGACGCCGGGCTGCTTCTTCAGCGAAGGCCGCTGCGGCATGGGAATAGGTAGCAATGTGTAACCCCACGAGCCACAATTCTCGGCGGTAGACGATGGCGTAACTCTCCGCTAGTTGCACTTTGCTTTCTCGTAAGGCTTTGACTTCGCTTCCGCGCAACACAATAGCGACCTCAAGGGAATCAATTATGGTGTAGTCGCGGCGCGCCACGCGGTTGGTAGCAACTACGGTCGCATCGGCGGGAACATCGCGGGGCTTTTGTGACTTAGCCATTCTCGCAACGCTAATGGCGGATTGGTTGGGTTGCGCTAGCCTTAACGCGCGTGGTAGCTATCCCCGCGTCGGTTCATGTGCAGATGCTTGGTCATGCTTTGTCGGGTTTACCGAATGAGGCTTGTGGCCTTTTCGCGGGGCGTTTCGGTAGCGACCAAGTGGCACGGTTTTTCCCTATGTCCAATGTTGCCGAGTCGAGTCGCATCTATCAACTAGCGCCGTCTGAAATTATGAGCGTGGAAGAAGCCGTCGAACGCCAAGGCTTAGCGATCATCGGGGTGATGCATTCCCATACTCATACCACCAACTATCCGTCGCCAACTGATGTGGCCGATGCCGCTCGTTTCGATCCCTTCGGCGTTTGGCACTTCATTATCGTTTCTCTCAAACACGCTGATCCTTCGCTGCGCTGCTACAAAATATTGGGCGAGACGATTACCGAGGAAACAGTAACCATCACCACCGAGCGGAGTTGAGCGGTGACTGTGCATCAATCGGTTATTGACCTCATTGGCAACACGCCGATTGTCAATGTGAGCGTCTTGAGCCCAAATCCCGAGGTCAAGATTCTGCTCAAGTTGGAAGGTGAAAATCCTGGCGGATCGATCAAAGATCGGGTTGCCAAGTCGATGGTCTTGCGCGCCGAAGCTGATGGCACGCTTTATCCCAAAGCGACCATCATTGAGCCGTCTTCTGGCAATACGGGGATCGCTTTGGCGATGATTGCGCGTACCCGCGACTATCACGTGAAGATTGTGTTGCCGCAAAGTGTGTCAATCGAACGTCGGCAGTTGCTTGAAGTGTATGGTGCCGAGATAATTGATTCGCCAGGATCCGAAGGTAGCAACGGCGCAGTGGCCCGAGCCCGGTCTCTGGCAGCAGAGCATCCCGAATGGGTGTTTTTGTATCAATACGAAAACGACGCGAACCCTCGGGCCCATTACGAAACGACTGGCCCGGAAATCTGGCGTGATGTTAGTGAGGTGACTCACTTTGTGTCGGGGTTGGGAACGAGCGGCACGCTTATGGGGGTCGGTCGGTTTCTGAAAGAGAAGAATCCAGCAATTCAGGTTCTAGCTGTGGAACCGCCTGTGGGCGAGTTGGTGGAGGGTCTACGGAACCTTGATGACGGCTACATTCCGCCGGTGTTCGAGCGTTGGAACGGGCTAGAACTGCTTGACGGTAAACGTATCGTGCGCCCTCGTGAGTCGCTTCAGTGGACTCGCCGTTTGGCCGAGATAGGTATCTTTTGCGGTATTTCCACGGGAGCGTCGATGGCCGGTGCGGTGCGTGTTGCCGGGAAAATCGCTTCTGGAACGATCGTGACGGTGGCTGCTGACGGTGGCTGGAAATATTTGTCGTTAGGTGCTTGGACTGACGACATAGATGATGTGGTTGAGCGAGCCAAACGGGTCATTTATTTCTGAAGCTCATATGCCGGCACGCTAACGAATGACCACTACTTGAGCGGTGCGGGTAAGCGTGATTTGGTTGAGGTTGCCTAGCGCTGGTGCCATCACCAACTCAACGTCGAGTTGCAAACTAACTGTGATCTTCAACCCGTCGATTCCCACGTTGACGATGCGTGCTTGAGGAAGTGGGCCCCGTGCTATCGCTGCGGCCACAATCTGGCGTGCTTTCGTTTGATTCAGCTCCACGGTTCCGTTGGTTCTTAAGACTTGCACATCAAGCGCTGCTAAGGAGTCGTTAGCAGCCGAAGCGGCCACGGCTTGGAGTTCCCTACCACGAACGGTGGTGTAACTGACATCAATCGCCATTGCACCCAGCACGATCATTGCCAGTAGTGCGGCCGGAAAGAGCAACAAGATGCTGCCCCGATCGTGGCGGCATCTTTGCCGATGCCGACGCTGACGGGTAGTGCTTGGCGTGTGTGTCAACATTGAGCGGCACCAACTAGACGATTGCGAAATGGGTCAACCACTTCTGTGAACGAAGATTCAACCGTTTGTGCATTGCCGAATCCATTGAGGAAGGGAATAGCAATCGCGGGGACTTGGTAAGAAACCGTGACCGTCACCCGCGCACAGCGCGCAAAGCGTGGCGACACCGTAAGGCGAATCGAAGCTCTGGTGTTGCTGCGGCCATAGGCGCGTAAGGTTGCGTTGGCGCTGTCTGTGGCCGCGGCGCGAGCACTGCTTTCGTTGTCAGACTCGCTGTAGCTGCGCGCCGCGTGTTGTGCTGCTGTGCTAACCGCTAGTTTGGTGTCGATAACGCCCCAGGCGTTGACGAACAACAAGGTCACGCCCACGAACAACAAGAAACCAAAGGGGAGAACCTCAAAGCCACCGATCACGCCGGCGTCGCCACGCAAGCGAAACATCGGCCCGGCGTTAGCGTTGGTGTTCATCTTTTGGCTTCGCTTCTGATCTCAATGGTGCGGTCGAGGTTGCCGAGCGAAGCCAACCCCAGCAAACGGCGTGGCAGAACGGAAGGGTGCTTGGCAATGACCCTCACGGTCACCGTGTGGGGATGGTTGCATGTCCACTGCAATCGGGCGTGTCTGGCGCTGCCGTAATCACCAAGTGCGAGAACGAACGCTGCTTCGGCGGCAGGCACTGCGGCGCACCGGTCGCTAGCCGCGTCAATGCTGGCTACTTGGCGTGCAGCATCATAGGCCGCTGCGGTAACCAGTGATGTGGCGTAGAGATTAAACAGAATCTGCACTGCCGCGAGCATCATCAACAGAAAAACCAAGAGTGCCGCGCTGGTGCCGATCAAACCAGCGCCGCACTCTCGATCTTGGGGTTCGTTAGGCATTGCTTAGTCAGCCAACGGTGTCGTCGCTACTTGCCGATTTTGTTGACTTCTGTTTTGATGTTGGTTTCGGCACCTTTCCAGATGGTGTTGAAGCCGACCCACATCAAACCGCCCAAAAAGGCGATGATCAAAACCGCGATGGCGGTGCTAATCACACCCTCGCCGCGATCACCGACTAGCCGGCCAGTTCTTTTGTTGGCGTAACTAACTAGCATCTGCAGTTGGATCCATGCCAATTCATACATGGTCATAGTAATTGTTCCTTTTCTGGAGCCCCATTTTGAGGCAGTTGGATTGCAAGGGAGACCGGGCCAAATATTGAAGCGGGTTGGTCACAAATCCCGCAGCGACACAATTAGGGGGAGGAAAAAAGTGTGAGTGCATCCAAAAACGGAATGCCCATTAGCAACAGACCAGGCAACAAAGTTGCCACCGTCACTGGTATCCAAACCTGCTGTGTGCGTTTCTCGATCTCCTCGATCAACTCACGTTGGTTTTCGCGGCGAATAGAGCGTGCTTCCTCAGAAATCAAATGCCCTAAGTCGGCTGCTTCGCGGTTCAAAGCCAAGATTGACACCAAGCGTTCAAGAGCGTCAAGCGCGGCGAGATCGCTCCATTCCCCCAGAGCTTCCGTTTCCGATAAACCCTGGCGTATGCGTTGCATCACCCGTTCCAAATCCGCGGAACAGTTGCCGCTACCACGATGCGCCACCCGTTGCAAAGAGGCACTCAAAGACCAACCCGCAGACGTTAACATCCCGAGTTGTTCTGCCACCACAGGCAGTTCCAGAAATAGCCGTCGCTGCCAGGCCGCAGAGGCTTTGATCACCTGCTGCTCAAGGATCAAGATGACCAGAATAGGCGTACCCAAAACCAACGGGATAGCCACGATCACTGGCAACCGCAGCGCCACCGCACCAAGCACTCCGAGCATGAACATAGCGCAAGCCCAACCAACTTGGCGAACCCTGAAAGTGCTCGCATCGAGCGGCGAATGAATGCGCCGTAGTCGAATGCCGAGTTCTTCGCTGACCCCAAAAACTCGGGCGATGCGTTCACCCACCAACTGCGAAAGAGGGGCCACGACCTCACCAAAGGAAGCCACCGAAAAGACTCCATCACGCTTCAGCACCGCGAACCCAGGAGCATAAGGTGCCAAACGATCGGTCAGCTTAGGACGCTTGAACCAACGATGTTCAGACAACAACAAAACCAACCCCACAAAAAACAACAAAGCCACCGCAACGACCTCACGCATGGTCAGCCTTTAAACACTCGCTGTTGTTCGGGTAGACGCATCACCCGGCCAGCCCAGACCCAGCAACCTATGATCATGGCGATGGCGATAAGCACTAGGAGTTGCCCGCTGCTGCTGCGGTAGGCATCGCGGCCGTTGCCGATCGACATTCCGGCAAGCGTCATTCCCGCCGGTACCAAAAAGACGAACATGCGCGCGAAGCGGGCACCTGCTTGCCGGCTGTGAGCGTCTTTGCGTCCTTGCACATCTGTCTGGCGATCTTCGGCTAGAGCTTCAAGGTGCCTATCAAGATCGGCACCGCCTAGTTCGTGCGCGCTGAGTAGCGTCTCACAAGCCATATCAGCAGTTGGGTCAGCGAGATGATATTTCAAGACACTGATAGTGCGAACCAAGTCGGTAGTAAGCAACCATTCACGATGCGCCGCTTCAAAACCAGCCCTTAGTTCATTAGGCGCACGGCGACCGACCTCAAATAACGCCTGCGGAATCGAACGCCCCAACGAAGCCGTTTGCAATCGGATTTCCTCAATCATGCGCGGCCAAGCCTCTTGAGCTCGCTGCCGGCGATTATGGCGCCGCACGCGATAGGAAGCGACCGGGAATGAAGCCGCGAATGAACCGACTGCAAGCGCTGGAAACAGTCCCCCGAATACCGCAAAAGCCAGAAAACCCCCGCCAAGAAACAGCATCACCACCACGCCAAAAAACTCCCGTTTGTTGATCCCACCCAACCCAGCTTGCTGTAGCCACACATCAATATCGATCTTGCGCGTACTTTGCTGCGAACTCGAAGACTGGATGCGCGGGCCGAACCCTAAACCTCGCCAGCCAAGAAGCAACGCCGAATAGGCATAAAACACGCCAGTACCGGCCGCCACTGCCAACAGCAACGGAATCATCTCGGCTCTCCGCCGGGATCAAGGATGCTGCGAATGTCTAAACCTGCGGCACCGAACGCTTGGTTGAGTCGACTTGGCACCAGCCCCGACCAACGCAGTTCAGCGTCAAGAGACTCACGGACGAACACCTCAGTTGCTGTGAATGCCGCGCTGTCGCTTGCCACGCTCAACTCCTCAACAGCGATGATTGAGCCAATGCGTGGCCCTTGGCGAGTGCGCACACAATGCACAACTACGTCAATGGCTTCACTAACTAGACTGTTGAGAGCGCTCATTGGTAGTTCGTTGCTGGTATCAGCTAGTTGGCAAATGAAGCGCAAACGGGTGAGTGCTTGGCGTGCCGAGCCCGCATGGATCGTGGTGTAGCCTTTCACTCCCGAAGAAAGCGTCAGTAGGAGTGGTAGCGCTTCGCGGTCACGAACTTCACCAACGATGGCCACATCAGGAGCCATGCGCAAAAAACCGGCAACCAAGCGGCGCAGGTCAACCGCTGGGCGGTCGGCTCGAGCGGCACGCGTTTGCATGCTAGCTACGTTGGGCAAGGGGATATCGGCTTCAAAAACTTCTTCGGCTACCACCACCCGCAAAGTCGGGTCGAGGGCTGCGACACAACAGTTCAGCATGGTGGTTTTGCCCGCCCCGGGAGCACCCGCAAACACCATCGTTTGGCGCGCTGTGACGCATCCACGCAGGAACTTAGCCACCGCATTGGTAAGCATTTCACGCTCAACGAGTTCATCTAAGTTACGAAACGTTATGCCCGTGAATTTGCGCACGTTAACCATTGTGTGGCCGCCGCGGGCTACGTCACCATGCACGATGTGCAGACGCGCACCACTGTCGAGTTGTGCGTCTTGGAGCCCTTCGCTGGGGTCGAGTTTGCGATGGGCGCTCGAAGCATCGTCGAGCACTTTGGTGAGCGTCCGAATCACGTGTTCGTCGTTGTGGAACACTTCATCGTGGTAGCCGCTAGTGCCGAGGTGTCGCTTGACAAAGATCGCATCCGGGGCGTTGATCATGATCTCCCACACATCGTCATCAGCGAGGAGCGGTGCTAGCGGACCGTAACCGGTGAGGTTGCGCAGGGCGCGTTCTGAAACGATTTCCGGGTAACTCAGCGGGTAAGGGCGAATACCACGCCGATGGTCGTTGTTCCAGTGGCGTATTTCTTCTGCAATCAAGACGGAGAGGGCTTCAGTGCTTTGCACGGCATCTAAATCCAGCGCCTCGTTTTTGGCGCGTTCCTGCACGCGCATCTCGATCTCGGCGAGAGGTGTCGGTTCTTCGGTGACGGTCACTTGGCGTTCACTAGCTCGGATCGTTGTAGTGCCCAAGTGACCCTGGCACGACCGGAACAGCTTCCAGCATTGGAACTAGCTCTGGGCTTTGCTGAGGGCGACTGAGGGCAACAAGTCGATTGTTGATTTGGCGGTGCAAACTTTTGGCGGCAGCGGTCGGCAAACGGACCCCGTCGCGCAGTGCTTCTTCTATGTCGGTTCGCTCGCTGAAAAACACTGGGTCGCCGATGCTTAGCGTTTCGTTGTGGCGCGCCAACAAAGTGGCCAATGCATCTGCAGCATCGGCCTGGCGGCGCGGGTTGCGGGTGCTGCGGTTGAAGACCGCAACGATCCGGTCGGAGTTGACGTTTAGAGCGATCAACTCTCGAACTGTGCGAGTTAATGAGTGAATGCCTTTAGTGGTTGCCACGCCCACGACAACAACTAGGTCAGCGCCCATTGCAACGGTTCGGGCCATGTGGTTGCGGTCTTCAACGTCTTGTGATCCGGTGTCTCGCTCACCCTCAAAATCGTTGTTGATGTCGGCGACCACTAGCCGATAGGAACGCAGCATTCCCTGAAGGGACGTTTCAAAGGATCGGGGACGTATAGCAGTCCAGTCGCGATGGCGGCGCAGTCCCAGCAGCAGGTGATAGCCGCGCCCCACGGCTTCAAACACAAGCGAGCGCATCTGCTCCATGGAAACCCTACCCACACGATGTGCGTCAACGAACTCTTGCAGCCCTGGGATGACCTCTCGGGCATCATGGAGCATCCCTTGTTCGGCGTTGAGCGCTAGGTCGGCGAGCAAGACCATGGATTGGTTGCTTGGTTCGCTCGCGAAGGATTGTGATACCGCCATTGCCACAACGGATGTACCAGCACCGCCGGGGCCGGTAACGGCGATGAGTTGGCCACGCCAAGTGGGTTCATAGTGGACCATTGGGTCGCCGACCACTGCCGTCACTGTGGCGATGGGTGGCGCGTGTTCGTTTAGGGCACTGAGAAGTTCAGAGCGTTCAAACTCTTCAGGTAACTTTGTGGCCACACCAAGTTCGTGCCATTCTCGTGCAACGTTGGAACCCACAACAATGACCGAGGCTCCAGCGATATGTGCTTGGTCAATGAGGTCTCGGTCGAGTCCGGCAACGTCTGCGCCTATCAATAACGCTGAATAGGGTCTCCCGCCGTTTAGACGAGCAAGCACTTCGTCCCTTGATACGCATTTGATGAAGTCAACTGGGATTGCTGCTGCTGTAGACCAGCGAGCCAGTCTGCTAAACCAGGCGACTCTTGGGTGGGCAAGGCCGAGCACGACCCAACGGTCATCGGTCATTAGTTGTCTCTCCATTCTCGGCGGGAATTATTTCTCCGCTTGGGTTTGTTGTTGCGATTGGGGCTGTTGCGATTGGGGCTGTTGCGATTTGGGCTGTTGCGACCGGGGGAGTTTGGTAATGGTCGGGGAAGTTGGCTCCACTGACGCGGGTGGAGAGCACCACGCTGAGGTCCAAGAACGACAGGTGAGCACCGCGCAACACCTCAGAGGCATCGTTCAAAGCTAGGGTGAGGCGGCCGCTTGAGTTCGAGCCGATGCTTTCGCCTTGAGTTTCGAAGCCCAAAACTAAAGCGTCTTGTAAAGCAATCCATGTGGTGGGTTGATCTGCGCCGCTCGAGTCATAGGCAAGAATCGTGACCCGATCTCCCCGTGTAAGACCTTGTGGCGTGCGGTTTAGCGGAACCGGTAGCGTGAGTTCGTGGGTGTTCGCGGTGTTGCTATCACCTAGTTCGATCGCTAGCCGCAAATCGGGTTTTAGCAACAAAGCACCAGCGTGCAAGAATCGCAAGGCGGTGGCACCGTCCAAACCTCCCAGTGTCGTTGCGGCTTGCTCTCCGTTTGCTGCGAAAGCCAGGTTTGCTAACTCTGGGGTCAAAGTCAACGGCTCTAGGGCTAGGTCTGCACTCGTGATCGAAGCTCCACTGCTGACATCTTTGCTTAGCACGACGTATTGATTCTTGGGGCCGCTGTCGTCACGGTTGGCGAACGCGAATGCTCCGACCACGGCCACGGTAATCAACAGCGCACCAACGAGAGCACGCCCGTTTGGCAGGCTGCGCCGAGCCTCGATGGCTCGTCTTGTAGCGCCACGCTTTTTAGCGTCTGTAGTAGAGACCGCTGGGTCTACCATCTTCGTTTTCTCCTCCGCCTTGATGCCCACAAAGTGCAGACATTCGCCAAGCCAATCAACTTAGTTCCGCTCGTGATCAACTTGTCGTGTGACCATAGCGGAAGAATTCCGAGATGCAAAACTTTTTTCGCTTATTTGACAAAGTTCGATGGCAACGCCTTAAATCCCCTGTAAATTGTGAGGAGTCATTAGTGCAGCTTATGAATGGAGGGCCTATGCCCGAACAACCAACAGACAATGTGGATTGGCTATCTACGCCAGCAGCAGCGAAACGCTTAGGTATAACGCCGCGAACTTTGTATCGGTTCATAGACGAGGGCCATGTGACGGCCTACAAGTTTGGTCGTGTGATCCGATTGAAGAAGGACGATGTTGATGTGTTCATTGAAGAATGTCGGGTAACGCCCGGCACTATGAAGCATCTCTATCCAACACCATAGTTTGGAATGCGCCCGCTTTGAGCGGGTGAGGAGAATCGAACTCCCATCATCAGCATGGAAGGCTGAGGTTCTGACCATTGAACTACACCCGCGCCCAAACTAGGCTAGCCGCTTCGTGGGGTAAACCAACCCTCACAAACCCCAGTAAAGAATTAAAAGGTGGATGACCCCCCAGAGCGCGATTGCGTACTGGCAATCAATGATGGTGGGATGCCGCACGAATTTCACGGGGTGGGGTGTTAACATCCCCAGAGTGCAGAGTTCGTTGAGCGGCAGGGGAGAGGGTCTCGCTACCGAGATTGCGGGTAAGCGTGTTCGGCTGCCGGGAGAAACCACGATAGTGCTGGTTGACCAGTGCTTCTCAAGCGCCGACCGGCTCGATCTGTTCGTCACCGAGGTTGGAGGCC
>Ga0209020_1001348_pt1 | contig 25241 bp, 22 predicted proteins | sample PinacodermBB_FD_187298 | JGI IMG/M metagenome (GOLD analysis project Ga0209020, IMG submission 187298) | Host-associated microbial community of the marine sponge Aplysina aerophoba from Gulf of Piran - sponge pinacoderm, lysed by bead... | ecosystem: Host-associated > Porifera > Sponge >... | reverse complement strand
CTCCAGGCCCGCGGGGTCAACGGGGCGGGTTAGGAGCCTGTATCGACCGGTAGAGCGACGCGGGCACGGGCGGGTCTGAAACCTGCCCCTGCATCCCGCGTCCGATGCCGGCGGCTGCCGGATTCGGCGTACCCTCATGAAGACACTCGAATCGCTTCGCACTCTGGCCGGCCAGGTAGGCCGGCAGCGCCTCAGGCTCCTGGGTTTCATCACCCTGGCCCATTCCGTCATCCACTGGTTCATGCAGCTCCTGCCCGTGCTGGGGCCGGTCTTCAAGTCGAGCATGGGACTCAACGACGTGCAGGTGGGCGGTCTCGCCTCCATGCGGATGTTCGCTCAGGCGGCGTTGGACGTCCCGTCGGGAATGCTTGCCGACACCTGGGTTCACCGGCGCGGGCTCATCGTGACGTCGTCGCTGGTGTGCATGGCGCTTTTCTGCTGGGTGTTCGGGGCACTGTCCGGCTACGGCTGGGCGCTGCTTGCCGTCGCGCTCCTGGCCGTGGGAACCACGCTGTTTCATCCGGCGTCGGTGGCCTCGCTTTCGAACCAGTTCCCGGAGCGCCGGGCCACGGCCATTGCGGTCTACGGCATGGGCGCCACCCTGGGCAACACCGTGACTCCGCTGGCCATGGGTTTCTTGCTGGAGAACTTCGCATGGCAACGGGTGATGCAAAGCCAGTTCCTGGTAGGGCTCGCCGCGGCGGGGTTGGTGTGGATCTTTGCCGCGCGCATGTTCGAGGGCGACGAGATCCCGGTGAAGAAGCCCAAGCTGTTCCGGGAGATGAAGGGGCTGATGCGGAATCCGGTGATCCTCGCCGTGATGCTGGTGCGGAGTTTCAACCAGATCGCACGGCAGGTGACCATGACGTTTCTGCCCATCTACCTCGCCGAGCACCTGGGCTACAGCCTGGGGCTCATGGGCGTTTATCTGACGTGCATGGCGGTTTCGGGCCTGGTGGCCCAGCCCGTGATGGGGGTGCTGTCGGACCGTTTGGGCCGCAAGCCGGTGCTGGCGCCTTCGCTGGTGATCCTTGGGGTCGTGTACTTCCTCCTGCAGTGGGCGACCAACGAAGTGGCGCTGGCGATCGTGGTCGTCGCCATCGGGTTTCTCTTCTACACCGTGGCCAACGTGACGACGGCGGCGGCGCTGGACGCGGCGGGAAAGGAGAGCCAGGCATCCTCTTTCGGACTGGTGTCCTTCGGCACCCACATCCTGGTGGTGCCGGCGCCCACGCTGGCGGGATATCTCAGCGAACGTTTCGGCATCATGACGGCCTTCTTCTTCCCGGGCGCCTGTCTGCTGTTGGGCGCGTGCATCGTGTTGCCCCTGAGGTTCCGAAGGGACTGAGCCGCGCAGCCCGGCGAACGCGCGGCGGAGAAATGTCCGGTTGACCTCAACGTCGCCCGGGTGTTAGGCAATCTGCGGACCCTGACCACACAGGAGGTTGATATGAGCGAGATTTCCGTTGTCGACGCCGACGGCCATCTGATCGAATCCATACCCGAGATGGCGGAGTACATGGTAGCCGAAGCCAGGGACTACGCGTTGAATCCGCCCCGGAACCGGGCCGGGGTGTTTCCCTCCATCGACGGCATGCACTACCCGGAAACCGAGGAAATGACCGCGGAGAACCGCATCAACCCGGTCAGGGCCAGTGACGGCCGGCCGGGTTCCGGCGAGGACATCTTCGAGTTCGTGAAGAAAGCGGAGATCACCGACTCGGTGCTGTACGCCACCGAGGGTCTGTCCCTGGGCTTCATCCAGCAGCCCAGTTACGTCGTGAAGGTGTGCCGCGGCTACAACGACTACGTCACCGACCGGTATCGCGGCGTCAGCAAGCGGCTGCATCCCATCGCGCTGCTGCCCATGCAGGACCCCAAGGCCGCGGCCGCGGAGCTGCGCCGGTGCGTGAAGGAGCTGGGGCTGCTGGGCGGCATGCTCCCCTCCACCGGCCTGGATCTCCACCTGGGCCACGAGTTCTATGCGCCCGTCTACGAGGAAGCCGCGGAGCTCGGCTGCGTGCTGGGCATTCACGGCGGCTCCAACCGCGGCGTGGGCCTGGACTCGTTCAGCAGCCGGTTGGGCTCGCGGCTGCTGCACCACCCGATGCCGCTGATGATCGCGCTGGTCTCGTTCATCTACCACGGCTGGTTCGACCGCTATCCGACTCTCAAGGTGGCGTTCCTGGAAGGGGGATGCGCGTGGCTCACCTGCATCGCCGACCGCATGGAACGGGACGGCGAGCTGGAAGGGCTTTCGTGCAAGCCGCTGCCCGAGTACATCGCCAGCGGCCAGATCCTCATCGGCTGCGAGGGCAACGACGCCAGCCTGCCGTACCTCGCCGGGCGCGTGGGCATCGAGCCGTTCGCCTACTCCTCGGACTATCCTCACGAGGTGGACCTGCCGGCGGCCCGGAAGATGATCGAGGAGACGCGCAACCACGCGGAGCTCTCGGAGGAGCACAAGGCCGCCGTGCTGGGAACCAACGCGCGCCGCTTCTACGGCCTCAACTGATCCACCACCCTCCGTGCACGGCCACCGCGCGTGATTGTTGAAGTTTCCGGTGTCAGCAAACGCTTCGGCCAGCGGGTGGCCGTGGACGAGCTCACCCTGAATGTCCCGGAGGGCGTCTGCTTCGGTCTGCTGGGTCCCAACGGGGCCGGCAAGACCACGACGCTCCGCATGATCTACGGCGTCACCCTGCCCACCAGCGGCCAGGTCCGCGTGTTCGGCATGGAGGTGTCGCGCAACGTGCGCGCCGTGCGCCAACGCCTGGGCGTCACGCTGCAACAGAACGTCCTCATCGAGACCCTGTCGCCCCGGGCCAACCTCGCCATCTTCGGACGCTACCATCTCATGGACGGACCGGACCTGGCGCGCCGGGTGGAGGAGCTCATCGACTTCATGGAGCTGCGCTCCCACGCGGACGTGCCGGTGGACAAGCTGTCCGGGGGCTATCAGCGCCGGCTGGCGGTGGCCCTCTCGCTGATGAACCGTCCGGAGTTGCTGATCCTGGACGAGCCCACCACGGGTCTCGATCCGGCGGTGCGGCTGGCCCTCTGGTCCCGGGTCCGCGAGCTGCGCCGCGACGGCGCCACCGTCCTCCTGACCACCCACTACATGGACGAGGCCCAGCGCCTGTGCGACACCGTCGCGATCATGTCCGCCGGCGACGTCATCGCCCAGGGCGCGCCGGTAGAGCTCATCGAGCGGCACCTGGCCCGGCAGGCGGTGGAGGTCGAGGCGACCCCGGCGCAGGAGTACGGGCTGCTGCGCGGTCTGGACCACAGCCCGCCGCGGTGCCGGCTGGGGAACCGCATCATGGTCTACCTGGACGACCCCGCCGCCCTGCTGGACCGCATCAGGCGCCTCCCCGGGATCGGCGCCCGCGTCATGGCGGTGCGCCCCACCGACCTGGAGGACGTGTTCCTGACCCTGACCGGCACCAGCCTCGAGGACAACCCGTGACCCTTTCCTGGCGGCACGCCCTGTCGGTGTGGCGGCGCAATGCCACCATGTACCGCCGGACCTGGAGATGGAACATCCTGCCCAACTTCTTCGAGCCGGTGCTCTACCTCGTGTCCCTCGGCGTGGGGCTCGGCGCCTACATTACCACCATGGGCGGCACCTCCTACATACAGTTCCTGGCCCCGGGGCTGGTGTGCGTGGCGGCCATGAACGGCGCGAGCTTCGAGGTGACCTACAACATCTTCGTGCGCATGAATATCGAGAAGGCCTACGACGCCATGCTGACCACGCCGATCCAGCCCGTGGACGTGGTCGCCGGCGAGTTGCTGTGGGCCATGACCCGGTCGTGCGTCTACGGCCTGTCCTTCGTGCTCGTGGTGGCCGCGGCCGGACTCGCGCCGCTGCCGGAGGCTCTGTGGGTGCTGCCGGTGATACCCCTCACGGGCCTGCTCTTCTCGGCCATCGGCCTGGCCTTCACCTTGCGCATCGGCAGCCTCGAGCTCTACAGCTTCTACTTCACCCTGTTCCTCACGCCCCTGTTTCTTTTCTCCTCGGTCTTCTTTCCCCTGGAGGAACGCCTGTCGGAGTCCTGGCTCTGGGTTGCCGAGTGCCTGCCGCTGCTCCATCCCGTGCGGCTCGCGCGCGCCGCGTTCTTCGGCCCCGCCTCTCCCGCGCTGCTCTGGGACGTGGCCTACATCCTGGGCCTCTCCACCGCCCTGGTGGCGTACGCCGCGCGCCTCATGCGGCGCAAGCTGTCCCTGTGACCGTCCGCGAGTGCGGCGGAAAGGCTTGTCGCGTTACGGCGCCCTTGGAAAATGGCGCCCTTCGACTTCGCTACGCTACGCTCAGGACGAACGGTTTCGGGCGATTCTCCGTTGGGCCGAACGATACCCGGCGATTATCTGTTGGGGCGAACGGTAGCCGGGCAATGATCTATTGGGGCGAGCGGTAGCCGGGTGATTATCTGTTGGGGTGAACGGTAGCCGGGCGATGATCTGTTGGGGTGAACGGTAGCCGGGCGATGATCTGTTGGGGCGAACGGTAGCCGGGTGATTTTCCGTTCGGGCGAGCGGCTTGCGCGTGATTCCCCCCTGAGGGCGAGCGTTTTGCGGGTCATTCTCCGTTCGGACGAGCGGTTTGTGGGTGATTCCCGGTTAGGGCGAAGGGTTGCGGGGATAGTCTTCCGTTCGTCCTGAGCGTAGCGTAGCGAAGTCGAAGGGCGCCATATCGACGGCGCCATACAGTCGATCAGCTCAGCCGTCGCCCGTTCCCCGATACAGCGAGGACTCCTTGTAGCGCGCGATGAAGAAGCGGGTGAGCACGCCGATGGCCGCGGTGGCGGGCACCGACAGCAGCAGTCCGACGAAGCCGAAGAGCGCGCCGCCGGCGAACAGGCCGAAGATCAGCCACAGGGGATGGACGGCGATGCGGCTGCCCATGACCCTCGGCGTCAGCACGTAGTCGGCCACCAACTGCCCCACGAGAAAGATCCCCAGGACCAGGGCGATCCGGACCCACTCCGGCCAGAACTGAAGGAAGGCGACGCCGACGGACGAGACCAGCCCGAAGATCGTTCCCACGTACGGGATAAAGGACAGGGCGCCGGTGGCGAGCCCGATGGTGAGGCCGTAGTCGAGGCCCGCCAGCGAAAGGGCAACGCCGTAGAAGGCCGCCAGCGCGGCACAGATGATGACGGAGCCGTGGAGGAATCCCTTGAGCACCACGTCGATGTCGCGCATGATGCCGCGCACGGTGTCGGCGTGGTCTCGGGGCAGCCAGTCGTCCACGGTGGCGACGATGCCGGGCCACTGCCGCAGCAGGTAGAAGGTGGTGAGGGGGGTGATGGTGAGGAGGGTGGCGATGTTGACGACCGCGGCGCCGCCGCTCGCCAGGCCCTGGAACAACCCCAGGCCCAGCCTGGTGAACCGCTGCAGGTTTCCCGCCATGGTCTGGTGCAGGCCCTCGGGCTGGTCGGCGCCGATGGCGTTCAGAGCCCGTTCGAGGAACGGCCCGACGGCCTGGACGAGTCGGGAGACCAGTGCCGGGAGCCGCTGAAGCAACTCCGCGGCCTGCTCGGCCACCGGCGGGATGAGCAGCAGCAGTATCAGCAGGCCGGCGCCGAAGAAGCCGGCGCCGATGAGCACGGTGGCCGCCGTGCGCGAGCAACCGCGCCGTTCCAGCCGGGTGGCGGCCGGGTCCAGGGAGTAGGCAAGGGCGATGCCCAGCACGAAAGGCAACAGGACGGCGCTCAGGAGCCAGATCAGCAGCAAGGCCGCCGCCAGGACCAGAAGCCAGAACCATGCCTGTGTGCGCGCGTTCATGAAACAGTGGCTTGTCCGGTCGATTCCGGTGCGGCTTTAGCGATCCGCGTTGCCCTTCCGGCGTGCGCGGCGGGTTTGGAAGCCGCCCGTACAGTCACCTCGACTCGCGGATCCCGAGTCCCTGCGCGCCGCAGAACCGCACCACCTCGCGTTCCAGCGCCTCGACGTTGTCGCAGGTGACGATCACTGACGAATCACGGTGGTCGAGGGCGCCCCCGGCGAGGCGGTCGGACCAACCGCCGGACCCCTGCAGGACGTAGATGGGGCGTCCGTGAACCCATGCGAAGCAAAGCTCGGAAAGGGTGCCGGCGCCGCCTCCCACGGCGACGATGAAATCGCCGGCCAGCGCTGTCAGGACGTTGCGGGCGTGGCCCAGGCCGGTGGGAATGACCACGTCGCACCATTCGTTGGCCGCGGCCGCCTGGCTCCCGGGGGTGATCCCCACGGTGAGGCCGCCGGCCCGCGCGGCTCCCCGGGAGGCCGCTTCCATGACCCCGCCACGGCCGCCGGTGATCAGGGTAATGCCGCGCCGGGCGAGCATCTCGCCGGCGTCCTCGGCGAGCGCCAGGTTGTCGTAGGAGGCGTCCGAGTCCCCCACCAGCGCGGCCTGCGCGAAACGTGCGGCGCCGGGGGTCACCGTTGGGTCCGGCCCGCCCGCCCGGCCTCAGTCCAGCAGATAGCCGAATTTCTCATGGGCCTTTCGTACCACCTCCGGGCTGGGTGCGTTCACCTTGGGGTACTTGTCGAACCATTCGAAGGGACGGCAGGCGTCGACGACGACGCGGGAGTTGGTGATGTCGTGGGTCTTGCGTTGCTCCGGCGTGACCCGGGGGTCGGCGGGGGATGTGCGCATCTTGCGCAGGATCTCGATGGAGGTCTCGGGATCGCAGCGGGTGAGCATGGCCCAGATCAACTGGTCCAGGTTGGACACGTCGATGTCGTCGTCCACCACGATGACGAACTTGCACCCGTACACCACCGAGCCGCAGGTGGAGGCCAGCGTGCCGGCCTGCCGGGCATGGCCGGGATAGCGCTGCTTGATGCCGATGCCGTGCAGCAGGCGCGAGGCGCCGACCTCGTGGCACCACACCTGGGTCACGTCGGGGACGCCGGCGTTGGCCAGCTCCTGCTTGAGCATGGCCGAGCGCATGATCGCGCGGTAGCGGGCCATCTCGTCGGAACCCGCGCCCAGCGGCGGGACTCCCAGGATGATGGGATCGTTGCGGTGGTAGATGGCCCGGATGTCCAGGGTGGGTTGCTCGCTGGCGCCTCCGGCATAGTAGCCGGTCCATTCCCCGAACGGCCCCTCGACGGCGCGCTGGTCCGAGGTCAGGAATCCTTCCAGCACGATCTCGGCATTGGCCGGGATGGGCAGGCCCGTGACCCTGCCCCGCACCACCTCGACGGGGGTGCCGCGCAGTCCGCCGACAACGTCGAACTCGCACACGCCGTAGGGGAACTCGGTGCCCCCGACGAAGAACGACATGGGGTCACTGCCCACCACCAGGGCCACGGGCATGGGTTGGCCCTTGTCGAAGTACTTCTTGCGATGCATGTAGGCGTGCTTGCCCGGAACGAACAGCAGGCTTACGGATTTCCTGTCCTGGACCATGGCGCGGTAGGTGCCGACGTTGATCCACCGCTCGTCGGGATCGATGGTCACGCAGAAGCAGCCGGTGCCGATGTAGCGTCCACCGTCGTCCGCGTGCCACTTGGGGGTGGGGAACCGGGTCACGTCGATGTCGTCACCGGTTAGGACGTTTTCGAATACCGGTCCGTCGTCCACCACCACGTGGGGCAGCCGCCGCTGGTTCTTGATGTAGTGGTCGAAGAACGCCTGGCTGAGCTCCTGCTTGGTGAGGTGCTCGGGAAACCCCAGCGTCATGTTCCGGCGTTTGCCGGCAAACGTGTTGATGAGGACGCGAAACCCCTTGGGGCAGCCGGGGACCTCGTCGAAGAGCACCGCCGGGCCGTCGTCGACCCGGATCACCGCGTCGGCGGCGAGTCCGATGTCCTCTTCCCAGCTCGCGCCCTTTACGGTGCGGAGCTCGCCCAGGGCGTCGGCCCGGGCCATCCATTCGCGGAGGTCGTGATAAGGCAGCCTGGCTTCCATGGAATTGTGTGTAGACATGTGCTCCGATCCCGATCAAGCCGCCATGGACTTGATGCGCGCCACCGCCTCGTCCACCAGCTCGTCGGTGGTCTCGTTGGCGCCGATGATGCCGACCTTGGACTTGCCCATGAACCATGCGCGGTCCAGGTCCTCGATCTTCTCGATCCGGTGGACGTTCTTGTTGAAGGCTTGCGCGACCTCCTCCATGCGGTTGGTCATTCCCTCGGTCCAGCCGAAGATCACCACCGCCTCCACCTGCCGGGCAAGATCTTCCACCTTCGGCAGGCGCTGCAGCGAGTCGATGCAGGCGGTGTTGCGGATGCGCACGTTGGCGAACCGCTCCAGTATCAGGGTCATGATCTTCGTGTAGCTCTCCATCCAGAACGTGGTCTGGACGATGACTCCGACCGGCTCGAACCGGGTCAGGCGGATGTCCTTCACGTCGTCCTCGTTCTCGACGATGAACACTTCCCGTTCCTTCTCCTTGGCGATGCCCATGAGGCGCGGGATGCCGTGGTGGGAGCGGCTGCTGAGGATCACCAGATGGCAGCCCTGGTCCAGCAGCTCCAGCTCGGCTTCCTCCTGCTGCACCACGAACGGGCAGGTGGCGTCGGCCAGGAGCTCCAGCCCCTGCTCCCGCGCCTGCCGGCGAACCTCCGGCGGCGCGCCGCGGACGCCGTAGATAAGCTTCTCGTCCTTGATGGAGTCCATGTCGTTGGTGGAGCGGATGCCCTCTTCGTCCTCCAGCTTCTTGAAGGCGATGAAGTCGTTCTCGGGTCGGAGAGACCAGACGGCGATGCCGTTGCCGTGTTTCTGCACCATCTTCTGGTGCATGGCGCCGGCGCGGTGCACGCCCACGCAGAGCCCGGACGGCGGAATCCCCTTGGTGTTCTTGAAGTCGACCTTGACCACTTCCATGAGAGACCCTCCTCGTTTCTGCGACTTGGTGCGGAATGTTCGCAGATCAGCGCCGGATTTTCAATCCCGCGCCGCCCCTCCACGCCTGCGGCTCACCGGTCAAGGGCGACCGCCTTCGACCGGGCAAGAGGCCCGGTTTCTAAGTAGTAAAATTCCTTGCACTAGCCGGGTAATATTTCGCATGGTAAATCCGGTTCGGCAGAGGCTTCGATGAGAGTACGCAATGACGGCGCGACAGCGGATCACGGCGGAGTTCAAGGCGAAGGCAGCGTTGAAAGCACGCGCGCCTCGGCACGGGTCTGGCTCTACGGCGTCGTCGTCTTCGCCGCCGCGTGGCTCGTGTTCTGGATTCAGCCGCTGGCCGTGCGCGGCGTTCTGCCCGTCCTCGGCGGTTCGCCGGCGGTGTGGAATACCGCGATGGTGTTCTTCCAGTCGGCGCTGCTGGCGGGCTACGCCCTTGCGCACCTCCTGATCCGCCGCGCGTCGCCCGCCGGACAACTTGCCGTCCTTGCGGCCCTGTGGGTTGGCGTCGCTCTCACGGTTCCGGTCGGCGGCCTTCGCCTCTTGGGAGACACCTCGGCCGGTCTTCCACCGGTTCTGTGGCTTCTCGGGACGCTGGCGGGCTCCCTCGGGCTGGCCTTTGTCGCGGCTTCGTCGCTGACCCCGCTCGTTCAGGCCTGGCTCGCGCGGACGGGCACCGGCGCGGCGTCCGTGAACCCGTATTTTCTCTACGCGGTCTCGAACGCGGGCTCCGCGGGCGGCCTCCTCGCGTACCCGTTCCTGCTCGAGCCCTTCATCGGCCTTCAGCATCAGGCGTGGCTCTGGAGCGCCGCCCTGCTGGGGCTCGCTCCCTTTCTCGTCGTCTTGTGGCTGGCATTGCCCCGAGGCCGCGCCCCGGTTTCCGCCACCGCCGCGTCCCTGCCCGCGGCGGTGTTGCCCTGGGGGCGCATCCTCGCGCTGTCGGCGGTTCCAAGCGCGCTTCTCCTCGCGCTCACGCGCTACCTGACCACCGACGTGGCGTCGGTGCCGCTCCTCTGGATCCTGCCGCTCACGCTGTACCTCGGCACGTTCATCCACGCCTTCGCGCGCCGCGAAATGATCCCGCAGCCGATCCTTGCGAGCCTTGTGCCGCGGGCCCTCATCTTCCTCGCGGTGGTGTATTCGCTGGGCCACGCGTTCCTCGTCTGGACAGGCGTGGTCCACCTTCTCGTCTTCGCCCTCGCGGCGCTCTACTGCCACGGCGCCCTGGCTCGCCTTCGCCCGCCGGCCGTTGATCTGACACGTTTCTACCTGCTGGTCTCGACCGGCGGACTCATCGGCGGGCTTCTGGTCGCCCTCGGGGCGCCGCTGGTCTTCGTCGACGTGTACGAGCACCCCATCGCCCTCGCCCTTGTCGCCGCTCTCCTGCCGGCAACGACCTTCGGCCTGGGCCGCGTCCGTTTGCTCGTGGCAACCGTTGCTCTTGGCCTGGTTGTCGCCGCGCTCTCGGTCGTGAATATCGGGTTTGGCGGTTTTGGTGAGCGTTTGCCGTTGCTCGTTGGGATCGCCTTGGTGCTTGTTTCGATCTGCGCGCCGGCGCTGATGTTCCTGCGGGCACGGCCGGCCCTGCTCGCGGGTGCTCTGTTGGCCGTCTTCCTTGTGCCCACCGCGATCGCGCGCAGCCTCGACGTGCAAGTCGCCCGCGCGCGCACTTTCTTCGGCGTCTACCGGATCGTCGAGGCCGACGGCGTGCGCAGTTTCCATCACGGCACGACGCTGCACGGCAGAGAGTGGCCTCGGGAAGACGGCTCGACCGAGAGCAGGACCACCTACTACGGCATCGGGACCCCGTATTTCGAACTACTCTCGGCACTGACCCGCCGTCCGTCTCCTGTCGTCATCGGCCTCGCGGGGCTCGGCACCGGATCGCTCGCATGCTATGCGCGCCCCGGCGACGAGGTGCGCATCTACGAGATCGACCCGGTGGTGGTGCGCCTCGCCCGGACCCACTTCGCCGCACTGCGCAACTGCGCACCGGATGCGGCCATCGCCGTCGGCGACGCGCGTCTTCTCCTCGAACGCGAACGAAGAACCCTCGACTTTCTTGCCCTCGACACCTTCGCCTCCGATGCGATCCCGGTCCACCTGCTCACATTGGAGGCGCTCCGGATCTACCTGCGCGTCCTTGCCCGGGACGGCATCCTCGCGGTCCACATATCCAATCGGGCTCTCGACCTCGAGCCCGTGCTCGCGGCCTTGGCCGACCACGCGGGGCTCTTTGCGCGTGTCAAGCGCTACGTGGCTCCGAAGGACTTGCCACTGCCCAAGCCCTCAACATCATCCACTGTAGTGGTCCTGACCCGCGACGAAGGCACGTTCCGGGCGCTCGATCTCGATGCCGGCTGGGTTCCTCTCGGATCTCCCGACCGCGTCCGGGCCTGGACGGACGACTACGCCAGCATCGTGCCTCTCCTCCGTTGGCGGTAGCCCGGCTGCCACGGTCTCTGCCCGGTTGATATACATCAAATTTGGTGTACTCATGGAAATTGTTGTACCCTTGTGCACGTTGCGCTTCTGGCGGGGCACCAATTGGCAGGCGTGAAAGTATGGGAGGGAACAAGAACGCGATGACGAATGCAAGGATACTGGTGGTCCGGAGCGACGGTCCCGGCGCCGAGGGTCTGGAGCAACGCCTGCGAGGTCTCGGATACAACGTGTGCTCTGTGGCCGCGTCCACGGCCGAAGCGGTTGAAAAGGCGGCGGAAACGGCTCCCGATGCGGCCTTGATCGACCTCGACCTGGAAGCCGCCGAAGGGATCGGGAGCGAACTCGACATTCCCGTGGTCTGTCTGACGGATGGCGCCGAGGGAAACCCGTCTCCACCGTCTCCAACAGCCTATCCGCTCGGCTACGTGCTGAAGCCGTTCGACGAGCGGCAACTGAGCTTGAGCCTCATGACCGCTCTTTCTCTGCGCGAGCGGGAAAGCAGGCATAGAGAGACCCGGAGCCGGTTGGAACGCGAGATCGATGAGATGCGGGATCAAGTCGATGTGATGAACGTCATCTTCAACAGTATGGAAGAGGGCGTCATCGCCACGGATCGAAACGGACGTCGCCTGACTTTCAATTCAGGCGCGGTACGGATCGGCGGCATGCGTGAACCCAACGACAACATCGCCGAATGGGCCGCGCTGCATGGTGTGTATCGTCTCGACAAGGAAACGCTCCTGCCGGTGGACGAGAATCCGCTCGTGCTTGCCATGCGCGGTCAGGCGACGGACGGGGTTGAGGTCTTCGTGCGCAACGAGCAGAAGCCGCAGGGCGCGTATGTCAGTGTCACCGGCCGGCCCCTGAAGGACATGCACGACGGGCAGGGAGGAGGTCTCGTCGTTTTTCGGGACGTTACCAGCAGGAAAGCGACGGAAAGCCGCCTGGAACAGACCATCGGTGAGCTGAGGGAACAGAGAGAGCTGCTGCAAACCATCTTGGACAGCATCCATGAAGGCATCATCGTCAGCGATGACAGCGGAGAGTTCCTGTACGTCAATCCCGGCGCCAAGAAGATTCTCGATCAGGAATACTTCGTCAGGCGCCAGGGCAAATGGTCGGAGAAACCCGCCGACGTCTACTACTATCCCGATCGTGTGACCCCCATCAAGAACGAGGACCTGCCGCTTCCCCGGGCCATCTTCAACGGCGAGGCCACGGACGACATGAGGATCTTCGTACGCCGGCCGAGCCACCCGAACGGCGGCATTTTCATCTGGGCGAGCGCGCGGCCGCTCCTGGACGAAATCGGCGGGATCAGAGGGGGTGTCATCATTTTCCGCGACGTCACCCATCGGGTGCTCGCCGAAGAGGCATTGACGCGGGCCTTCGCGCAAGGACGGTTGGAGGTAGTCGATACCATCCTGCACAACATCGGCAACGCCATCAACAGCGTCACCACGGGGACCGAGACTCTCTATCGGAATCTCACGGACGATCAGTTGGTGCGGCGTCTCCGCGCCCTTGCCGACGCCATAGAACCGCACGCGGATGATTGGATCGACTACATCGAGAACGATCCGCAAGGCCAGAAGGTGATGCCGTTCATTATCGCCCTGGCCGAAGACTTCGTGAGGCGCAACAGAGGGTTGGTAAGGACGGTCAAACGCGTCAGGGACAGGGCGCAGCACATCGCCGACATCGTGCGTACTCAAAAGTCGCCCGGGGCTTCGATGATGAGCTTGAAAGAGGTCAACCTTCGGGATGCGCTCTCGGATGCCGTCAACGTGGTGCGGGACCCCCTCGACAACGGCAGTATCCGGATCGACGTCGACTGTGCGGAGGCGCCGGACGAGATCAGGACTCAGGAGAGTCAGTTTCATCAGATGATGGTGAATGTGATCAAGAACTCGGTGCAGGCGATTCACGAGCTTGCAGGATCGGACGGACTCGAGGAAGAGCCTCGCATTCGGATACGGGCCGGCATCGAGGGGGAGTTTCTCAACCTTGAAGTGAGCGACAACGGCATCGGGTTCGGCGACAAGGACACCCGTATGTTCTTCGCCGCCGGCTACACCACGAAAGAATCGGGCGCCGGGCTCGGTCTCCATTCGGCCGCCAATTTCGTCGTTGGCTCGGGTGGATGGATCGAACTTTTGAGCGATGGCGCCGGCAAGGGAGCGACCACGCGCATCAAGCTGCGGCTCCCTGCGGGGTCGACGACGTAAACACCTGGCTCGCGTATACGACCACGAGGATGGCACCATGGATTTCAAGGAATATGCCAACAGGCGCGTCTTGATCGTCGACGATCAGAAGGAGATCCACGACGACTTTATTGAAATGTTGACGCCCCAACCGTCGGAGGCGTCGGCGAAGGAGCTGGCGGCGGCGTTCGTCATCGAGGATGAGCAGTTCTTTTTGCCCGCGTTCGAGTTGCTGCACGCGCGGAGCGGGGAGGAAGCCTGCGACATCGTGAGAGCCGCAAAGGCACGGACCCGTTCCTTTGCCGTGGCCTACATCGACATCCGGATGCCCCCGGGCGTCGACGGTATCGAAACGATCCGCCGTATCAGGGAGGTCGACGGCGACGTCGAGATCGTCATCATGACCGCTTACACCGACAGGTCTCTGCCCGAGATCATCCGGAACGTGGAGCCGCTTCACAAGGTGCTCTATATTCGAAAGCCCTTCGCGCGTGAGGAGATCCAGCAGATCACGCTGTCTCTGGTCGGCAAGTGGAACGTCGAACAGGAGTTGGCGGAGAAAAGGCGGCAACTGGTCATCGGCCATCAAAGGCTGGGAGCCGTGCTCGATGCTACCGGCGAGGCCATGGCCATGTACGACCTCAACGGGCGCCTGGTGTTCGCCAATCAGGGCTACGAGAAGCTGGCGGAGTTGACGGAGGGCGAGTTGAAGGAGCTTTCGGCGGAAGTCCTCGCCCAGCAGTTCCAGGAGCGGTTTCAGGAGCCGGACCTGAAGGCCGTCAAGAGCCGGTTCATCCTCAAGGAGGACGGCGGCGACCTGGTGGAGGAAAGCGGCGCAGGTACGGTGCCGGAACAGCGGCTGTTCTATCGGACGGCCGCGCCGGTGCATGACGGTCAGGGAGAGGTCATGGGCCGCCTCTATGTGTACCGGGACGTATCCAAGGAGGTGGAAGCGGAGCGGATGAAAGCCGAGGTGTTGCGCTTGCGCACGGAGCTCGAGACAAGCCATTCCTTCGAGGGCATAGTCGGCGACAGCCCTCCCATGCAGCAGATGTATGCGCTGATGAGGCAGGCCGCGGAAAGCGACATTACGGTGCTGATCCGGGGCGAGAGCGGGACCGGCAAGGAGTTGGTGGCCAAGTCGTTTCATTTCAACAGCCCGCGGAAGGACAGGCCGTTTCTGGCCATCAACTGCGCCGCCATTCCCGAGTCCCTCATGGAGAGTGAGTTGTTCGGCCACGAACGGGGGGCTTTCACCGGGGCCACGAGGCAGAGAATCGGCGCCTTCGAGGGCGCCAAGGGGGGGACGATCCTCCTCGACGAGATCGGCGACATGCCGTTCGCGCTCCAAGCCAAGCTGTTGCGGGTGCTGCAGGAGCGGGAAATACAGCGGGTGGGCGGGGGCGTCACCATACCCATCGACGTCCGGGTGATCGTGGCAACCAACAAGGACCTGGAGGCCGCGGTCGAGGCAGGGGAGTTCCGGGCGGACCTGTTCTATCGCATCGCCGCGTTCCCCATCGTGGTTCCACCCCTCCGACTGCACCGGATGGACATCCCCTTGCTGGCCAACCATTTCTTGAACAAACACGCCGAACGCAGCGGTCGGACCACGAGCGGCATCTCCGCGGCGGCGTTGCGTCTGCTGCTCCAGCACGATTGGCCCGGCAACGTGCGCGAGCTTGATCACGCGATCGAGCGCGCCGTTCTCTTGGAGAAGACCGACGTGCTGCAAGCGGAAAGTCTCCCGCCCCATCTCTTCGGGACCCATGCTTCCGCGAATGATCACCCCACACCGGCGTCAGTCCTGCCTCTGGTGGAAGTCGAGCGGCGGGCGCTGGTCCAAGCGCTCGAAGCCTCGGGCAACAACATCACGCAGGCGGCCCAGGCATTGGGAATAAACCGGGTAACCCTGCACCGAAAACTGAAGAGACACGGCCTGCCGCACAAGGATTGAACCTGTTTGCCAGCTCGGGCGTGTTGCGTTTTGCAATCATGTTACATTCTGCAATATTATCTCAAAATTATAGAATATCTTACAAAAATCAACGACTTGCGGCCCTTCCCCAGGGCCGACGATTGTGCTCGCCCAATCATTCTGCAACACAGCCAGGCTTCCGGTCGCTATGCGCCGGCTCTCAATTGGCCTGAACCGTAGCGATTCCGCCCGTTCTGCTTCGTGGCACGATTTGTGCTTGTTATATTGGACATGTCAACTCGGTTCTCCACATGCTCGACGTTACACTTTTGGTCCGCGCGGTGCGCGACAGTCGCGCTGGAGAGCGTCTGCAGCCTCTGCTTCATAGTCGTCATGGTGGGCGGCGTGTTTGAAGTCGCGGGTTGGCTGTTCGTCAACGACATACTGGATCGGGCGGCCCACGCTGTGGCGAGAGACAACGCGCTGCAAGACCCCGCGGCCACCGAGGAGGGGTTGATCAAGCGGGCGCGGGAGGTCATATGGGCCGAGGTTGGGGACAGTCTGGATCCCAATCGGCTGACGATCGAGATCGGCGCCTACGACAACCCTTCGGCGATGCTGCTGGGCGAGTTGTCCGAAGGCGGGTACGGCCGGCTTGGCGGGGACAAGGGTGACATGGTGGTGGTCCGCCTGCGCTTCGAACCCCAGACGCCGCTTCGCCGGATGCAACAAGAGCTCCTGGCCGACGACGTCGCCGTCCGCGCGTTGGCGGTGGCGAGGAACGAACGCACCGCGGGATTGTAGGAACCCGCGCCGGCGGAGCCCACGATCATATTCGCGGAAGTTCCATGAATACCTTGGTGAACACACTGACGGGCCGGTTCTCCGGAAGTCTCTCGTCCTGGACGCGGGACAGGCGGGGCTCGGTCAGCGTCGAGTTCGTGATCGGCTCCGTTCTCATCGTCGCGGCGACGGTGGGCGGCCTGGATCTGTACCGGATGATCGGGGCGCAGGGGTTGGCGTTGCACGCGGCGACTACCATGGCGGACTACGTCTCGCTGGAAGCGGCCCCGAACGAGGCGTTCATTAAAGACCTGGCCAAGTTCTTGCATCGCAACGAGATCAGGTCGCCGTCGCAGGCAGCCTTCGTGGTGTCGGCGGTCAGCCGGCCCGTTGCGACCGATGAGGAGCCCGATCCTCCGATCGTGGTGCAGTGGAATCGCAAGATCGCCATCGGTGAAGACCCCGAGTCTCCCCCAGCGGGGTTCGGCGAGTCCTGTGGACGGCTAGGGGATTCGGGAGGAAGTGCGCTGCGGACGCTTGGGATGGAGCCCGGCGAGATGGTCATCGTCGTGGAGGTCTGCGTTGCGTTGCCGCCCGAGGCGTTCGTGACCGGGGGAAACCTGTTCCCGACGCTTTTCTACCAACACCAGATCCTTCCCGTGCGCGGCGACCGTATACCGGAGGAACCGTCATGACCGCGGGGAACGGACCCATGGAGGAACGTTCGGGTCGGGGAGTCCGGCGGGGATGCAGGGGGCGTTTTGCCAGATCGGCAGGATGGTGCAAGGGGTCCGCAGGACAACGACGGCAGGATCTGCGTATGCGGTATCAGCAGAGTAGTAGTTGGTCAATTTAATGTTGGTCGATTTTGATGGTTGTTCCGCTCAAGGAACAAAAAGGGGGGATGAGAGATGAACATGGTCAAACAGTGTGCGTGGTACCTGATCCGTTATCTGCGCGGTACACGGGGCGTCGCCGCCATGGAATACGCCATAATCGTCGGAGTGGTCGTCGTCGGGGTCGGAACGGCGGTGGCTCTGTTTCAAGACGAGATCACGGGACTGATTAACGATGTGACAACGGATCTCGTGAAAACTCGCAGCGCCATAACGACGGATCAAGTGTCCAAAGGTAACTGACACCCGGTTGATGTTTCCGGGCTTACGGGGACAAAAGGGGGGGTGGCAGCGTAGTGCCACCCCCCCTTGAGCCCTTCATTCGCGTATAGTTTGCGCACCTGGAGAGCGAGGCTGGAGGTCTGAGTGTGTTGGGTGAAGAGCGCCGCCCGCATCCTGTGCCGGCTGGGTGTTTCCCTCGCCTTGGCCATTGTGTTTGCGGAGATCGGCCACGGTCAGGAGGTGCGCGGCGGCACCCCGTTGACCATTCAGGTAGGTCAGAGCCGGATGATACGGCTGGTCAAACCGGTCGGCTCGGTTTTTGTAGCCGATCCGGCGACCGCGGACTTGCAGGTGGTCTCGTCGCAGGTGCTGTTCCTGTTCGGCAAGGCCGTCGGCCGGACTTCGGTGGCGGCGCTCGGAAGCGACGGCGCCGTGGTGGGACGGTGGAAGGTGACGGTGGCGCTCGACGTCGAGCCGGTCCGGTCCGCGCTGTCGGAAGACCCGGACCTGCGGAACGTTCAGGTCCGGCCTTTGCGCCAGGGAGTCGAGTTGGACGGCGTGGTGGCGTCGACGGAAGCGGCCGACCGGGCGTTGCAGTTGGCCAAGGCGGCCCTGCCCGAGAAGACCGCGGTGATCAACCGGATCTCCGTGTCAAGCTCGCAGCAGGTGAATCTCGAGGTGCAGATCGCCGAAGTGCAGCGCAACGTGAGCGAGTCCCTCGGCATCAACTGGGAAGCGTTCGGCACACGCAGGGAAGGGCGTTTCGGCTTCCGCGTGGGACGGATCGTGGGCGACACGTTCGCCGGGGCGGTTCTTTCCGAAGGGCAGGCGTCAACGTTGTACGGTTCCCATTCCGGGTCCAACGCTTCGGTGGTGGGGTTGATCGACGCGCTCGCGACCGCGGGGCTGGCGACCGTGCTCGCCCGGCCCAACATCACCGCGGTTTCCGGCGAGACCGCGAGCTTTTTTTCGGGCGGCGAGTACCCGCTGCCGATCGGCATCGAGGACGGGCAGGTCACCTTCGAGTACAAGAAGTACGGCGTGCTGCTCGACTTCGTGCCGACGGTGATCGACAGCGAGCGGATCGCCCTGACCGTGCGCCCGGAAGTGTCTCAGCGCCTGGGCACCGACTCGCTCAAGATACTGGATACCGAGATACCGGTCATTGACGTGCGGCGCGCGGAGACCACCATCGAGGTCGGGAACGGCGAATCCATCGTCATCGCCGGGCTCTACCGCAACCAGAGCGATTCGACCGAGGCCGGCGTGCCGGCGCTCAAGGATATTCCGACGCTGGGCAAGTTGTTCGGCACGCGGACGGCGCGCTCGAACTCGACCGAGTTGATCGTGGTGGTCACCGCGCGGCTGATCGGCTCGACCCGGGCGCGCGCGGAGAACGCAGAGAAGCGGGCGACCGGCCGTCGCGTCGGCGGTTACCATTATTGAGCCTCCCGGTCCAGGAGACGTTACCATGTTCATAGTTCGGCGAATCGTGCGCGGCGCCCTTCGGCTGGCCGCGACGGGATGGATTGCGGTGTCGTTCTCGGGCTGTGCCCCGACCTCCATCGACGCCGAGCGCCGGAGCTTCGTCGCCCCCCCGGCCATCGCCGCGCAGACCGCGGCCCGGGCGCAACTCTCGCTTGTCCACCACCAGACCCACTACGGGTTGAATCTTGCGGCCGGCGCGGCGCCGCGGCCGGCGGCTTCCCGCGGCGCCTTCCATGAAGCCTACCGGCGATGGATGGAGGGGAAAGTGCGGGAGTTGCCGGAGGCCTCCCAGACGGCCTCCCAGGCAGGCCAATAGTTCTCGGAGGGTTTTGCCCGAATGAGCGGCGAGGAACGGGAAATATGCGCATTCGCCGCCGATGCCGGAACCGAACGGGTGCTTCGTGAGGCATTGGACGGCCACGGGAAGGCGAAGGTCCACCGCGGCGACATGGCCGCGGCGATCAAGCATCTGACCGGGGCGCCGTCGCCGCAGGTGGTGATCGTCGATCTGGATGGCAGCAAGTTCCCCGCCGGCAGTATCCACGAGCTGGCCGGCGTGTGCGAGTTCGGCACCAGCGTGATTGCCGTGGGATCGAACGATACCGCGCGCCTTGCCCGGGAGTTGCTCACCACCGGCGTCAACGACTATTTCCCGAAGCCGTTCTCGGTGCGCGAGATTCGCGAGGCGGTGATGACGGTGCTGGACGGGGAGGCCGGCGCGCCGCGCCTGCACGCCGGCCGGGTGATCGCCTTCGCCGGCTGCGGCGGCGGTTGCGGCGCAACCACCTTGGCCGCGGTCACGGCGCGGGCCTCGGCGGCGCGGGGCGGCTACGTGTCGGCGCTCGATCTCGGACGGACGTTCGGCGCCCTGCCGTGGATGCTTGACGTCGAACCAGCGGCCGGACTCGACGAGTTGTTCGGCCTGGTCACGCCTGGCCAGGCGTCGGCGGCCTCGGACATGATCGACTCCGTGTCCGCGGCCGGGGGTCCGCGAATCTCGGTCTATGGTTACCGGTCGGGCGACGCGCCGCCGCTGGCGCCCAGCCCGGTCGCGGTCCACTGGCTGACCGAGCAACTCGCCAATCGTTCGCATCTGGTGGTGGTGGACGGAATGGCGGACGCGGACACGTTGTTCGCGGTGCTCGAAAACGCGGATGAGCGGGTGTTGGTCTACGAACCGACTCTGGTGAGTCTCAACCATTTGGCGCACACTCTGGCTCTGCTCGGCGAGGGGCGGGAGATCATCCTGGTGCAGAACCACACGCGGGCGCCGAAGAGCGCGCTTTCCCCCAAACAGGTCCGCGAAACGCTGGCCGGGCGCGAACCGGACTTTACCTTGCCGTTCGAGCCGAAGCTGCCCGCTGCGACCAATCGCGGCAGCCCGGACGAATCGCTCGGAAAGAAATACCGCAAGGCCCTCGGCCTGCTGGTCGAGAGCCTCACAAGGCCGGCGGTATCGCTGGCGGAGGCCGCCGGCGCCCCGGCCTAGGAGCTGCGTCCGGTAACGTCACGGTGCGGGCGGGTTTGAACCCTGGCCCTACGGGAGAGAGACGAGATGGCATTGAGATCTTTCGGACGCCGCCCGAAGGCGGCCGAGGAGGATGCAGGCCCGGCGCCGGCACCTCCCGCTGGGGCGGCAGCCGCGGCCCCGGCGGCCGCGGTGCCCCTGCGTCCGCAGACGTCGGATGCAATGGTCGCCGACATCGCGGCGCGGGTGCATCCGGTCATCGCCAAGGCGCTCGACATGGCGCAGGCGGTTAAACTGAAGCCGGAGGACCTGGCGGCGCAACTCCAGGCGTTCCTCGAGACCGAGGAGGCCGGTGTCACCGAACTCACGCCGCTGGACCGGCGGCGCGTGGTCGCCTGCCTGATCAACGACATCAAGGGCCTGGGGCCGCTTGAGCCGTTGTTCCACGATCCGACCATCTCCGATATCCTCGTCAACGGCATGCGATCCGTCTACGTGGAGCGCCGCGGCAAACTGGAGCCGGTGGACATCAAGTTCCGCGACGGTCAGCACCTGCTGCGCATCGCGCAGCGCATCGCGGGCTGGATCGGACGGCGGATCGACGAGGCGAGCCCGACGGTCGATCTCAGGCTGCCGGACGGCAGCCGCGTCAACATCATCATCCCTCCGCTGGCCATCGACGGCACCACCATCTCGATCCGGCGGTTCCTGATGACCGGCGTCAGCCTCAAGGACCTGGCGGCGCAGGAGATGTTCTCGCCGGCCATGGCCAGGCTGCTGAGCATCTGCGTCAGATCGCGGCTGAACATCCTGATCTCCGGCGGAACCGGCGCCGGCAAGACGACGTTAATGAACACCCTGTCTCGCGAGATCAGTAACGACGAGCGGCTGGTCACAATCGAGGACGCTGCCGAGTTGCAGTTGCAACAGCCTCACGTGGTGCGGCTCGAGACGCGCACCATGAGCGCCGAGGGCACGGGCGAGGTGACCATGCGCGCGCTGTTGATCAACGCGCTGCGGATGCGGCCCGATCGCGTCGTCGTCGGCGAGGTGCGGGGTCCGGAGGCGATGGAGATGCTGCAGGCCATGAATACCGGCCATCCGGGCTCGATGTGCACGATCCACGCCAACACGCCGCGCGATGCGCTGACGCGGCTCGAGAACATGCTGTTGATGGGGACGGTGGAGATGCCGCTGGCGGCGATACGCCAGCAAGTGGCATCGAGCGTCGATCTGGTCCTGCAGGTGGCGCGGCTGCGTACCGGCCGGCGGTGCGTGACGAGCATCACCGACGTGGTGGGGATGGAGAACGAGATCATCACCACCGAGGAGATGTGGCGCTTCACACCGAGCGGCTTCGAGGGTTCGGGCCGGCAGCCGTCCTGGATGGAGGCGGTCGACCGGGCGGGGTTGCGGGCCGAGTTGCTGGAGGTGCTGCAGATGGCCAACAACGACGCCGAGGCGCGGAGATGAGCCCGCTGCAGATCGCGGCGGTCGCGGTCGTCCTGTTCCTGGTGGCCGGCGTCCATGTCGTCATGCGGATGGGCTCCCGGCTTGACGCGGCGCTCCAGCGCAGGCTGGGCAGGGTCGCGGCAATGTTCAGCCGCGCCGGCGACGTGGCCAACAACGGCGATGCCCAGAGCGTCTTCCGTAGCCGGCGCAGCAAATCCTGGCTGCATGAACGAATCGAGCGTCGATTCTCCCTGCTCGAAGGTCGCCGGGTGCTCTCGAAGGCGGTGGCGGTGGGTTTCCTGGCCTCGGTGGTGGCCGTCGTGGCGACGGCTTTCATGCAGTTCGGGAGGCTGGTTCCGGTCCTGATGCCGGCGGTGTGGGTCGCGGGAAGCTGGGCCTTTCTCGCGGTCTCGGACTCGCGGAAGCGCACCGAGTTCGTCAAGCATTTTCCCGAAACCGTGGACCACGTCGTGCGTCTCACCCGCGCCGGGCTGCCCGCGGTGGAATCGATCGCGGTGGTCGCCGATGACGCGCCGGAGCCGGTCAGGAGCCTTCTGCGGGAGGTCGCCGACGAGCTGTCGTCCGGCCTCGATCCGGAGATCGTGTTGCGCGGAGTGGCGGCGCGCGTTCGCATCCCGGAGTTCACGCTGTTCTCCGCGGCGTTGTGCCTGCAGCGGACCACCGGCGGCGGCATCTCCACCGCGCTCGGCAATCTTTCCGCGACGCTGCGCGCCCGGCTGGAGGTGGAGTTGAAGGCACATGCCTCGACGGCGCAGACGCGGATCACGCTGCTGGTGTTGGCGGCGGTTCCGGTGCTGGTGCTGGCGGCCCAGAGCTTCACCAACCCGCGGGCGGTCGCTACGCTGTTCGACAGCCCGCTGCTGTTGCGTTGGGGCGTCGGGCTTATCTTGGGGGGACTGGTGGTCGCGCACGGGATCGCTGCCCGGTTCGGAAAATGACCTTCTGGCCGTCCATGCCCTGGGTGATGGCGTTTGCCGTTCTCGCGTCGTTGGCGGCGGTGGCCGCCACGATCCGTTTCCTGTTCCAGGAAAACCGCAGGACACTTGCCCTCGACCGGCGCCTGCAGGCCGTGCGGGCGCAGGTGGTGTCGGCGTGCGGCGAGTCGGGAAAGCTCCGGGAGGATGCCACGCCCGCCTTGTCCTGGCTCTCCCTTGCCGCGGCGGGCGCGCTCCATGTTGTCGCCATGCTGGTGCCGGTGGGCGCGCCCGAGCGCGCCAAGATCGGCGACCTGATCCGGCAGGCCGGCATCCAGCAACGCGATGCGCTGGCGATTTTCCTGTCGCTCAAGATGATCCTGATGCTGGCGGTCGGCGTCCTGACCGCCTTTCTGGTGGCGGGGATGGAAGCGGTTGGCGGACGCGCTTTCCTGATCGGCTTCGCCGGTTTGGCCGGGGCCGTGATGGGCGGGCTGTTGCCCGAAGCGGTGCTGCGGCGTCTGGTCGCCCGGAGGTGCCGCACGCTCTCCGGCGCGCTCCCGGACGCGCTCGATCTCATGGTGCTGTGCGTCGAGGCCGGATACACTTTTGAACGCGCACTCTCCATGGTCTCGCTTGAGCTCAAGGCCCACGCGCCTGAGTTCGCCATGGAACTGGCGTCGATGGAGGCGGAACTCCGCCTCGGCGCCGACCGCCGGACCGCGTTGCAGGGTCTCTATGAGCGCACCTCGGTCGACGGGCTGCGCGATTTCGCCACCACCGTCATTCAGGGGGAGCGCTACGGCACGCCAATGGGCCAGTCGATCCAGAACATGGCCCGGAACGAACGCCTGCAGCGGGCGGCCCGTATCGAGGCCGCGGCCGGGCGGTTGCCGGTCCTTATGAGCCTTCCGATGCTGCTGCTCGTGGTGCCGGGTATCATTCTGCTGATGGGCGGCCCGGCGTTCATGATGGCGGTGAACGCGCTCAGGGGAATAGGCTCCGGGTAAACGCCCTCTCGAATAGCCTGGAACCGAAGGTGGTCACAGGCATTCGGCCAACGCGCTCCCTCTCCCGGTTCGCGCTATTTTTTCAGCGTCACTTCCTCGCGTGCGCTGCCTCGCAAGATCTGCACCCGCACCGGGCTCGGTTCCTTCGGCACCGGGACCGGGATCGGGGCCGCGACGGGCGTGGGCGTGGATGGGGTTTCCTCCGGCTTGATTTCGGTCGCCGGCAGCGCGAGCAGGTTCTCCAGCCCGGTGGGCGTGCGCTGGTCGCGCCGCGCGCCGTCGGTGAGGGATCGCATGGCGAGCGAGATGTCGCCCTTGGAAGTGGCCAGCACCAGACGCTCGGCCTCCGACGGCATCACCTCGAGAGTGACGGTGCTGGCGCCGCTTCGGGAAGGCTTTCTGCCCCCCTGCCCCTGGCTGGAGCCTACGCTGCTTTCCACTTGCCGGTTGACGGCGACCACGCGGATGTTCTCGAGAATCGTCCCGGTGAAGGTATTGGTCTTGCGCGTCTGCGCATCCGGGACCTCCACCGTGAGGATCACGTCGACGCGGTCGCCGGGATAGATCAAACCGGCCTGGCTGGTGGCCCGGTTGACCAGGATGGTGACGGCGCGGTGGTCGCGCCTGAGAGCGGCGGCAAGGAAACCGTACTGGCCGGGGCGTACGATCGACGACCACGTCAGCGGCATGCCCTTGTACACCGACCTGCGCACCACGGCTCCAACCACACTTTCCGGTTGGGTCTTGCCTTTGAGCATGTGAGCGGAGAGGATGACGCCGTTCTTGAGCGGCGACCAGATGACATCATTGGCGGTGATCAGGCTCCCGACCGCCAAGTCCGTGGAGGCGGTGAGGACCACCGGCAGCGGCTTGGGCGGTGGCGCCGCCCTGGGTGCGGGCGCCACGGGTTTCGGGCGCAAGTACAGCCACGCGCCGCCGAAGATAGCGATGGCGACGACGCACACGAGAAGGACGATGAGCGCGAAGCGGGCTTTCAGCATCACGCGCTTCCAGCCACGACAAACGCCCGTTGCGCCAGCAGCGCGATAGCCGGCGGCGAGATCGCCACCGCGAAAGGAAGGTCGGCGCGCAGCCGGCGTGTGGCGTCAAATGGCAACAGGGAAAAGAGGCCGAGGGCGAGACCGAGCAGCCCCACGCCGACCAGGAAGCCGCCGATGCCGAACGGCCCGACCCACAATCCCGCCGCCGCCATGAGTTTCCCGTCGCCGGCGCCGAGCGTGCCCGTCAGGAAAAGCACGAAGCCGACTGCCAGCAGCACTGCGCCGGTGGCGACGTGCGCCCAGAGCGGCGCCATGTCCCGGTGGCCGGCGACGGCGACTTGGAGCGCAAACAGGCCGAGCAGAGCCACCGGGATCGTGTTCGGGATCTGGCGGGAGACGAGGTCGAAAACGACCGCCGCCCCCAGCAGCGCGCAACAGACGATCAGTATCCACAATTCGGGCATGAGAGTCCTCACCATTTTCCTGCCGGGACGAAGCAGTCCCGGCCGCGGCCCTTCAACAGTCCGCACAGGCGCTTGGCCGCCGCCTTGTCCGCCAGGGGGCCCGCCCGGAG
>Ga0209020_1001343_pt1 | contig 25310 bp, 23 predicted proteins | sample PinacodermBB_FD_187298 | JGI IMG/M metagenome (GOLD analysis project Ga0209020, IMG submission 187298) | Host-associated microbial community of the marine sponge Aplysina aerophoba from Gulf of Piran - sponge pinacoderm, lysed by bead... | ecosystem: Host-associated > Porifera > Sponge >... | reverse complement strand
GACCGCCGGTCGCCCCTACCTAGGAATTCTTGTTGACCCGGGCCATGGGACCCAGACCCGGCTTGTAGGTCTTGTCGTCGATGAACTGCTTGATCCCCTCGTCGTAGCCGCTCTCCCGGTCCTGCATCTTGATCTGGGCGCCCTTGGCCGCCAGATAGTCCTCGGCCTGGGAGTAGTCCATGCCGCGTACCAGCTTGTAGGCCTGCTTGGTGGCCCGCAGCGCCCAGGGGTTCTTCTCCATGAGCTTCCTGGCCAGCTTCACGGTTTCGTCCCGGAGCTGGTCCGCCGGCACCGAGAAGTTCACCAGCCGCATCTCCGCCGCCTTCCTGCCGTCGAACGGGTCGCCGGTCATGGCATGGTACAGCCCGTCGCGCAGCGACAGCACGTCGGTAACCACCCGGCTCACGAGGCCGCCGGGCAGGATGCCCCAGTTGACCTCCGACAGGCCGAACAGCGCGTCGTCGGACGCGATGGCGAAGTCACAGGCGATCATGGGGCTGAAGGCGCCGCCGAAGCAGAAGCCGTTCACCATGGCGATGGTGGGCTTGGGGAAGGTGAAGAGCTTGCGCCAGCGCCATTCCTGGCTGGCCCAGGCCACCTGCCGTTGAAACTCCGGGTTCTTGTCGCCCTCGCGGAAGAACTCCTTGAGATCCATGCCCGCGCACCAACTGTTGCCGGCACCGGTGATAATCATCACCTGGGTCTCGGGGTCCCCCTCGGCTTCGGTCACCGCGTCGTACATGTCGAAGTGGAGTTGCGGGTTCATGGCGTTCCGCTTCTCCGGACGGTTGAGGATCACCCAGGTGATGCCGTCCTCCTTCTCCACCAGCACTGTCTTGTATTCTTTCGTTGCCATTGACGTGTGCCTCCTTGAGAATCGCGATTCGCCCTACTTCAAATGCCTGCCCAGAAACGCCAGGGTTTTGGGCCAGACGTCCTTGGCCGACGCCTCGTGGTAGCTCGGACGGTCGTCGCAGAAGAACGCGTGGCCGGCGTCGTCATAGAGGTGCCACTCATAGTCCACGCCGTTGGCTTTCAGCGTCCCCTCGATGGCATCCCGGGCCTCCTGCGGTATGCCCTGGTCCTGTCCGCCCCAGACGCACTGCATCGGGATCTGGATGTTGTTCCCCTGGGTCACGGGCTCTACCGGGCTCTTCTCGCCGCGCTGGCCGCCGGCGATCTGGCCGCCGTAGTACAGGCTGCTGGCCGCCAGGCCCGGGCAGTTGCACGCTGCCATCCACGACACCCTGCCGCCGAAGCAGTAGCCGATGATGCCCACCCGGTCCGGGTCCACGTCGTCCCTGCCCTTGGCGTAGGCGATGGCGCGGTTCAGGTCCTCGATGACCTTGGTGTCGTAGAGCGTGCCGCGGGCGGCGAAGGCGCCGTCGCGGTCGGTGTTGGGGATGATCCGCTCGTCCAGCCGATAGTAGAGATCCGGGGAAATGGCCACGTATCCCTCGTTGGCGAAACGTTCAGTGACGTCTTTCATGTGGGCGTTCACGCCGAAGATCTCCATGATCACCAGCAGCGCCGGTTTCTTGCCGCCGCCGTCCGGGGCGGCCACGTAGAGGCCCATGGACTTGCCGTCTTCGGCGGCGATATCCACCGTAGCGGAATTGATGCTCATTGCGTTCCTCCTGTGCGATGTGTTTCGATGAGTGTTCTCCTTGACACGCGGTTCCCGAAGCTGTCAAGGACGCTGGTTTTGCTCCCGTTCCGTCATATGCTAGAAACCGCCTTGGCGACACACGCGGTTCCGTCCGCCGGAATCGAGTGCTCGCCGATCAACCCCGGACGTATCGATACCATGCAAATCTGCTGCCTAGACCTTGAAGGCGTCCTCCTGCCGGAGATCTGGATCGCGGTCGCCGATCATTTTCACAACGACGACCTCAGGCTGACGACGCGGGACATCTCCGACTACGACCAACTCATGCAGTACCGGTTGAAGATCCTCAGAAAGAACCGGATCCGGCTCGCCGACATCCAGGGCATCATCGAAGGCATGAAGCCGCTGCCCGGCGCCAAGGCGTTCCTGGACGACCTCCGGCGGGACTTTCCGGTGGTGGTGCTGCTGTCGGACACCTATTACGAGTTCGCCATGCCGCTGATCCGGAAGCTGGGAAACCCGACGCTGCTGTGCAACTGGCTCACGGTGAGCCGGTCCGGGTACATCTCGGGCTACGTGCTGCGCCAGAAGGACGGTAAGCGCAAGGCGGTGAAGGCGTTCAAGGGCATCGGCTTCGGCGTGGTGGCGGCGGGAGATTCCTACAACGACCTGAGCATGCTGCGCACCGCCGATCGCGGCGTGCTATTCAATCCGCCGGACGCCATCGCCGGACGTTACCCCACCTTCCCGGTGGCGCGTGACTACCCGACGCTGGCGCGGCTGCTGAAACAATAAATGGCGTCCTTCGACTGCGCTACTCTACGCTCGGGACGAACGGTGCTGGAACCGTTTTGCACCATTCGTCCTGAGCGTAGCGGAGCGTCGGCGGAGCGAAGTCGAAGGACCTCTTGCAACCAAGGAGACCTTCCATGCTCGACGTGCTGATATCCAATGCAGAGATTATTTACGCCAACAATCGTTACAAGGCCTCCGTCGGCGTCCAGGACGGCGTCATCGCGGGCATTTACCAGCCCGGCGCCGAGCCCGAGGCCGGCGAGGTAGTGGACGCCTCGAACCTGGCGCTGATCCCGGGCGCGGTGGACATGCATTCGCATCACCGCGAGGGCGGCGAGCCCGGCGGCTACGACTACAAGGAGAACATCCACACCGCCACCATGCAGTGCGCGGCCGGCGGGGTCACCACCTCCGTGGCCATGCCCAACGTGACGCCGCCGCCCAACACGGTGCCGCGCCTCGAGCAGTTGTTCGGGGTCTACGAACGTGAATCCATCATCGACTTCAACGTCAATCCCGCAGGCACCATCCCGGAGGAGATCCCCAAGCTGGCGCAGCACGGCATCGGCGCGTTCAAGGTGTTCATGGTGGTCGACACGGGCCGGGACTATCCCCACATGCCGGGCATCGGCGTGCACGACCACGGCAAGCTCATGGAGATCATGGAGGCGTGCGCCGCGGCCAACGTGCCGCTGATGGTGCACCCCCACGACCAGCCCCTCATGGACTACATCGAGAAGAAGTTCTGGGACCGCGGGGAACGCGACTGCCTGGCCTACGCCAAGGCCTACGCCGCCAATGACGGGGTGATATGGGAGACCGCGATCCAGTTCCTTATCCGCCTGCAGGCAGCCACCGGCGTGCACCTGCACCTGCTGCACGTCCAGACCGCGGGCACCGTGGACATGATCCGGCGCGCCAAGGACGCCGGCCAGCGGGTGACCGCCGAGGTCAACCCCTGGGCGATCTTCCTGGGATCGGACTGGAGCGAGATCGAGCGCCTGGGCTCCTACGCCCTCTCCTACTGGGTGCCGGAGGAGAACTCCCCGGCCCTGTGGGGTGGCCTGTGCGACGGCACCATCGATATCGTCGCCACCGATCACGCGCCGCACACGCGCGAGGAGAAGGAGATCGGCTGGGAGGACGGCTGGAAGGCCCACACCGGCACGCCGTCCGCGCAGTACTACATGAGCCTTCTGTTCGATGCCGCGTCCAAGGGCAAGATCTCCCAGGAACGCGTGGTGGAGGCCACCTCCACCAGACCCGCGCAGATCTTCGGCGTCCACAACAAGGGCCGCATCGAGGTGGGCTACGACGCCGACCTGGTGCTGGTGGACCTGAACGCCGAGAAGGAGATCCGCGACGAGGACGTCCTGAGCCTCATCGGCTGGTCGCCCTATGCCGGCCGCAAGTTGAAAGGCTGGCCCGTGCGCACCTTCGTGCGCGGCACCACCGTGTACCGGGACGGCAAGGTGGTGGGAAACAAGGGTCACGGCCGCCAGGCCAAGGCAAGTTACCCCGGTTAGCTGCGAACCCGCGCCGCGGCGGATTCCCGCGGGGGCGACCGGCCGGTCGCCCCCGCATACGACTACCCGGGAAGCGCTCGCGGAACCCCGGGCCTTGCCCACGGAATGCCCGTGCCGGCCGCTGGCGGTCAGGCGATGAACACCCTTCCGCCGTCCACGTTGAGCAGTTGCCCGCTGATCATGTCGCTGTCGTCCGAGGCCAGGAACACCACCACTCCGTCAAGGTCCGCGGGCAACAGATGCCGCTCGATGCAGCGCTGCCGCAGCATGTGCTCGGACGTCTCCGGCACCTCCCGCGCCTGCGAGGTGTCGACCCCTCCCGGCGCGATGGCGTTGACGTTGATGTTGAAGGGGCCGAGGTCCGCGGCCAGCGCGCGGGTCAGCCCGATGACTCCCATCTTGGACGCCGCGTATTGATGGCTCAGCGTGCGGCCGTGGAGCGCCACGCTGGAGCTGATGTTGATGATCTTCCCCTTGCTCGACCGTTTCATGTAGGGGACCACGGCCCGCGAGACCAGAAACGTCCCGGTGAGGTTCACCGCGATGATCCGGTGCCAGTCGGCCACGTCGGTCTCCTCAATGGGAACCCGCGGCGTGTTGCGCACGATACCGGCGTTGTTTACCAGGATATCGATGCCGCCGAAGTGGTCGAAGGCCTTCTTCGCTCCGTCCAGGGTCTGCTCTTCCGAGGCCACGTCCATCTCCACCGCCAGCGCCTTCCGCCCCTCCGCCGCCACCAGCCGGGCGGTCTCCTGGACGCCGGCGAAGTTCACGTCGGCCGCGCACACGTGAGCTCCCTCCGCCGCCAGCCGCACCGCATACGCCCGGCCCAGGCCGGTGGCCGCGCCGGTTACCAGGGCAACTCGATTTTCGAGTCTCATGGTTGCGCTCCGTTTTCCTGGCTGAACGGGTCCGCAACCACCGGTTGCCGCGACCCAGCCGCCGGGGGGACTGCCCGCCCGACGACACCCGTGTGCCGGCTCTCCAGCTCGAGCAGGAACCTCTTGATCTCGAGACCGCCGGCGTAGCCGGTCAATCTCCCGTCGCCGCCGATCACCCGATGACAGGGGACGACAATGGGAAGCGGGTTGCGGCCGTTGGCCGCTCCCACCGCGCGGACGGCCCGGGGCTGTCCCATGGCCCGGGCCTGTTCGCCGTAGGAACAGGTGACGCCGTAGGGAATCTCCCGAAGCGCCTGCCAGACGCGCAACTGAAACGCCGTCCCCGAAGGGGCCAGCGGCAGGTCGAACCGTTGCCGGCGTCCCGCGAAGTACTCGCCGAGTTGCCCGGTCGCATCCACCACCACCCCGCCGCGGCGCCAGTCCTCCGGCACCTTGCCGGGATAGCGGCCCTCGCGGAAACTGATCATCCTGAGCCCGGCGTCGTCCGCCACGATCAGGAGATCCCCCACCGGGCTTTCCATCCAATCGTAGTTCATGCGCTTCCCCTTTCAGCGTGTCCGTCCTCGACCGCCACCATCCAGCCGTGCCGGTCCGGCAGGCGGCCGCGCTGGATGTCCGAGAGGACGTCGTAAAGGCGCCGGGCCACCGGACCCACCTCGCCGTCATGGACACGGATCCGCTCGCCCCTGTAAGCCAGCTCGCCCACCGGCGAGATGACCGCCGCGGTGCCGGTGCCGAAGACCTCGCGCAACGCGCCGTTCCGTGCCGCGTCCATGACTTCCGCAATGGCCACCGGCCGCTCGGCGACCCGCATGCCCTCGTCCCTGGCAAGCTGCAACACCGAGTCGCGGGTCACGCCTTCCAGCAGGGTGCCGGTAAGCGGCGGGGTCACCAACTCGTCGCCGATCACGAACGCGATGTTCATCGAGCCGACTTCCTCGATGTACTCCTGGTTGATGCCGTCCAGCCACAGCACCTGGGCGAAGCCGGCCTCCTGGGCTTCTTCTCCGGCCAGCAGGCTGCCGGCATAGTTGCCGGCCGTCTTGGCCGCGCCGGTGCCGCCCCGCACCGACCGGGCATAGCGGTCCTCCACGCGAATCCGCAGCGGGTTGAAGCCCTCGGCATAGTAGGCGGCCACCGGAGAGAGGATGATGAAGAACACGTAGGTGCGAGACGGCCGCACGTGCAGGTCGGCATCGCTCGCGAACGCTACCGGACGAATGTACAACGATGTCCCCGGCGCGCGCGGCACCCAGTCCCGGTCCAAATCCACGAGCTGCTTGAGCGCCGCCAGAAACAGCTCCGCGTCGACGGGCGGCACGCACAACCGCTCCGCCGAGCGGTTGAACCGGGCGATGTTCCGCTCGGGCCGGAACAGCCGGATGGCGTCATCGTGTCCGCGGTAGGCCTTGAGTCCTTCGAAAACGCTCTGGGCGTAGTGCAGCGTGACCGTGGCCGGTTCCAGCGCCAGCGGGCCGTAGGGCACGATGCGCGGGCTGGTCCAACCCGTGTCCACCGCCCAGTCCATGAGGAACATGTGATCGGTGAACACCTGGCCGAAGCCGAGTTGATCGTCCCCTGGCCTGGCCTTTGGCCGCGGGACGCGCGTGACCGGAAGCTCGATATTCATGGTAGTGAGAGACCTTTGTTCAGCCAAGTAGTTCTACACACTCTGTCCGTTTCGGAAAAGGCCCGCTGAACCATCACGCGAGATTGACACTGTAGCATTTCCACAACATAATCCGTGCAGGTTGGGCGCTAGTGTAAGTGTCCCGTCCCATCGATGCCCTTGTCCCGGGCGCGCCCGCAACTACAAGCTTGCAAAGAGGAACGCGGAGGAACCAAACCATGAGTATCGCGAGAAGAGTATCCGGCATCCTGATAGCGGCGCTGGCGCTGGCCGTCGCGGCGGTGCCGTTCAGCGCGGGAGCAGTGGAAAACAAGCTCGTCATCGTCACGTCCTATCCGCCGGACACGACCAACACCGTCAAGGCGGCGTTCGAAAAGAAGAACCCCGGGGTCAAGGTCGAGATGCTGCGGAAAAAGACCACCGCCGGCATCAAGTACCTTCAGGAGACCGCCGGCAACAACCGGTCCGACATGTTCTGGGCGTCCGCCCCCGACGCCTTCGAAGTGTTGAAGGGAGACGGCCTGCTGCAGAAGTACGAGGTCAAGGTCAAGGGCATCCCCCAGAAGGTGGGGGCCTTCCCCATCAACGACCCCGAGGGCTATTACAAGGGATTCGCCGCGTCCGGCTACGGCTTCATGTGGAACACCCGCTACCTCAAGGCCAAGAAGCTGCCGGTGCCGAAGACCTGGGCCGACCTGGCCAAGCCCGTCTACCACGGCCATGTGGGCATGAGCGCGCCGTCGCGCTCCGGCACCACCCACCTGACCGTGGAGACCCTGCTCCAGGGTATGGGCTGGGCCGAGGGTTGGGCCATGTGGAAGGCCATCGCGGGCAACTTCAAGACCGTCACCGAGCGCAGCTTCGGCGTGCCCGACGGGGTCAACTCCGGCCAGTTCGGCATCGGCATCGTGATCGACTTCTTCGGGCTGTCGTCAGAGGCCTCGGGCTTCCCGGTCAAATTCCTCTACCCTCAGGTGACGACCCTGGTGCCGGCGAACATCGCCATCGTCAAGAGCGCGCCGCATCCGAAAGCCGCGGCGGCCTTCATCGAGTTCCTCCTTTCAGCCGATGGCCAGGAGGTGCTGCTCGACCCGAAGATCCGGCGGCTGCCGGTGAACCCGGCGACCTACGCCAAGGCGCCCGCCGACTTCCCCAACCCGTTCAAGGACAAGTCCATCGGCGCCGCGGTCAAGTTCGACCTGGAGCTCTCGAAGAACCGCTACAACGTGATCAACTCGCTCTTCGACGTCATGGTCACCTACCGGCTCGACGACTTGCGCGCGGCCACCAAGGCGATCCAGAACGCCGAGGCGACCATGGCCGGCAAAGCCAACGCCGGCGCCCGGAAGCTGATCGAGGAAGCCAAGGCGCTGGTTGCCGCGGTGCCCATCGAGGCCGCGGAGGCGGGTCATGCGGACTTCAACAAGATCTTCAAGAAGAAACGCAAGAAGGCCACCACCAAGGTGACCGGCCGCCAGGCCGAGATCGAACAGGCGTGGGACGCCAAGGTCAAGGCGAACTACGCCAAGGCCAAATCACTGGCCGAGAAGGCCGCGTCCATGATGTAACCGTCCTGTGAGCGTGGTTTCGGCGGTGGAGCCGGACAGGTAACAACGTCCGTGTACGCGGCAATGCGCGGCCAGTGGGGGCCGGCGGCGGTGGTGGCCGTCGTCGGCCTGTTCCTGTTGGTGTTCCTGGTGCTGCCCGTAGTGAACGTGATCTACGTGGCGTTCCAGGACCCCAACACGGGCGCGCTGACCCTGATCAACTTCGTCGACTTCTTCCGCACCAGCCTGTTCCAGGAATCCTCCATCAACTCGCTCTACGTCGCGGCGATGGCGGTGGTGATGTCGTCATGCTTCGCCCTGCCGCTGGCCTATTTCACCACCCGCTTCAATTTCAAGGGCGCCATCCTGATTCAGACCCTGGGCATCATCCCGCTGATCATGCCCCCGTTCGTGGGCGCGGTGGCGATGTTGCTGCTGCTCGGAGAGAACGGCTCCATCAACCTGCTGCTGGACGAGTGGTTCGGCTTCACCATTCCGTTCATGGAGGGGCTCAACGGCGTGATCCTGGTGGAGAGCATCCACTACTTTCCGTTCATCCTCATCAACCTCTCGGCCGCCCTCAACAACATCGACCGGTCCATGGAGGAATCGGCGCAGAACCTCGGCGCCAGCGGCCTGCGCCTGTTCCGCCGCATCGTGTTCCCGCTGGCCATGCCCGGGTACGTGGCCGGCGCGTCGCTGGTGTTCCTGAAGGTGTTCGACGACATCGGCACGCCGCTGCTGCTGAACGTCAACAACATGCTGGCGCCCCAGGCCTACCTGCGCATCTCCTCCATCGGCATCGCCGACCCCATGGGTTACGTGATCTCCGTGATCCTGGTGATCTTCTCGCTGCTGGCGCTGTGGACCTCCTTTCTGGCGCTCCGCGGCAAGGACTACGCCACCTTGCAGAAGGGTGGCGGCGGCTTGATGAAACGGGACCTCCGCCCGTGGGAGAAGGCCGCCTGCTACGGCGTGGTCATCTTCATCCTGCTGCTGGTGCTGTCGCCGCATTTCGGGCTCATGCTCCTGTCCTTCGGCACCATCTGGTCGTTCAGCGTGCTGCCCGACGGCTACACCACCGCGCACTATCTGCAGGTGCTCTCTTCCTCGTTCCAGTTCGTCAGCAACACGCTGCTCTATGCCGGCCTCGCCGCCGCCATCGACGTCTGCTTCGGCACGGCCATCGCGTACGTGGTCTGGCGCACCAAGCTGATCGGCCGGCAATGGCTGGACTACATCGCCATGGGGGCCGTCGCCATCCCGGGCGTGGTGCTGGGGATCGGCTACCTGCGCACCTTCTACGAGTTCAACGTACCCATCATCGACAAGCCCCTGGCGTCCTGGTGGGTCATCATCGTCGTCGCCCTGGCCATCCGCAGGATGCCCTACGCGCTACGCGCCTGCACCGCGGCGCTGCAACAGATCAGCGTCATGCTCGAGGAGGCGGCGGAGAACCTGGGAGCCACCAAGGGCCGCACGGTCCGCCGGATCGTGGTGCCGCTCATGGCGGGGGGCATCGTCGCCGGCTTCGTCACCAGCTTCGCCACCGCCGCGGTGGAGCTGTCGACGACCATCATGCTGGTGTCGCAGGAATCGGATGCGCCGCTGGCGTTCGGCATCTACGAGTTCATGCAGTCGGCGGCGGGCCGCGGCCCCGGGGCTGCCCTCGGCATCGTCGCCGTGGTGATCGTCGGAATCACGACGTACGTCTCGCACCGGTTTATCCAACGGAAGGCAACCCAGCGGGCGCCCGCCGTGACGGTGGTCGCGGGAGTATGAGCATGGCATCGGAAAACGCCGCCGGCGTGGTCATCGAGGGACTGAGCCTCGCCTACGATACCACGGACGTCTTGAAAGGCGTCGACCTGCGCATCGAGCCGGGGGAGTTTTTCACCTTCCTGGGGCCGTCGGGGTCGGGCAAGTCGACGCTGTTGCGCTGCGTTGCGGGTTTCGGCCCGAGGCCCCGCGGACGCATTCTCATCGGCGACCACGAGGTGACGCATCTACCGCCGTGGCGGCGAAACGTCGGCATGGTGTTTCAGTCGTACGCGCTGTGGCCCCACATGACCGTGTACCGGAACGTCGCCTTCGGGCTCGAGGAACGCAGGGCGCCGTCGGCCGAGATCCCGAAACGGGTGGAGGCCGCTTTGGACATGGTGGGACTCTGGGAGTTGGCGGACCGGCGGCCCTCACAGCTCTCCGGCGGCCAGCAGCAGCGGGTCGCCCTTGCCCGCACCATCATCGTCGAGCCCCGGGTCCTGTTGCTGGACGAGCCGCTGTCCAATCTGGACGCCAACCTGCGCGTCCAGATGCGGCGCGAGATTCTCGAGCTGCAGCGGAAGCTCAAGCTCACCACCATCTTCGTGACCCACGACCAGGAAGAAGCCAACACCATCTCGAACCGGATCGCCGTGCTCGACGAGGGCATTCTGCAGCAGGTTGGATCGCCGATGGACCTCTACGACAGACCCGTCAACCGTTTCGTTGCCGACTTCCTGGGCACCGCCAACCTCCTGGACGGAGGCGTGGAGGTTACCGGTGAAGGCACACGTTTCGTCGCGGCCGGCGGCCTGATCTTGCCGTTGGGCGGTGAGGGGCATGCGCCCGGAGACGGCCGGATCGCGATGTTCCGTCCCCAGGATGCGAGCATCTCCGCGGCGGACCCTGCCATGGCCGGTACGGCCTTCGCCGGCCGCGTCGGGCATCGCGAGTTCCTCGGCAACCTGATCCGATATACCGTCGCGGTCGACGAGGACACGTCCTTGCTGGTCGACGACACCCACCAGCCCGGCCGCCGGGCCTTCTCCGTCGGCGACACGGTGACCGTCAAGGTCGACATGGAACACGTGCAGGTACTGACCGGCTGAGGGGGTACGGCGACAGCGCCGTGCGGACCCGGGCGGATTTGAAACCCGCCCCTACACGCCGGTTTTCGCGGGCGCAGGCGTCTATCCCTTTACCGCCGCCGCCTTCCGCGCCTCGAGCTCCGCCGCCTCCGCCGCGGTCCTGCCCCAAAGGGGCGGATCCTTGAGGTACTCTTCCTCCTCCGGGGTATTGGGCCGGCCCATGACCGCGTTGCGGTGGGGGAAGCGGCCGAAGCGCTTGATGGCGGCATGGTGCCCGACCGCGGCCCGCATGGAGTCCTCGTTGCCGAGGCTCCGGTAGAGGATCAGCGCCCGCTCCTGGTCGGCCAGCAGCTCGCTGTGCTCGAAGGGCAGGTAGATGAAGGTCCTCGGCCAGCGGGCAAGACCCTGGTCGTAACCCTGATCCAGGGCATAACGGGCGACCTCCCGGGCCTTGGCATCGGTGGCGAAAGCGCGGGGTGTGCCGCGATAGATGTTTCGCGGGAACTGGTCGAGGGCCATGATCAGGGTCAGGCAGTCTTGCGGCGTCTCCTTCAAGTGGTCTAGCTCGCCGGCGGCGGCCCGTTCATGGACCCCGGTGTAGTGCTCGGCGAGATACCGGTCGAATTCCGGAGTCGCCCGAAACCACACCTGGCGCTTCTCCATCTCCACGCTCAGGTCCAGGGTCTCGAACCAGAAAGTCAGAATTTCTCTCGACAGAGGATCCACGCTCCCTCCGTTCCTGTCACGGGCACCTGGAGACGTCCTTGTCAGGTGTCTCAATGGCCGGCCTCCGGGCCCGTAACCTCCCGAAATCCGGCCAAAGAAAGTTGGCTGAGAGTCTTGACCAAGACAGACCCAATTGCAACACTGCGGGAGACCCCGGACGCGAACGGGTCAATTCGGTGCCCGGGAGGTTGCCACGGTAAACTTCGACGACAAGGTCGGTGCAAGCGGTCGTTCCCTTGACAAGCAAAAGCTGCAGGTGCTCCAGGTCAACATGGGGAAATACTGCAACCAGTCGTGCTTTCACTGCCACGTGGAGGCCGGTCCGGGCCGCAAGGAAATGATGGAACGGACCACCGTGGACGACGTTTTGCGCTTCCTTGAGAACTCCGACATCCCCACGGTGGACATCACCGGGGGCGCGCCTGAACTGAATCCCCATTTCGACTACCTAGTGGAATCCTGCAAGCGGCTGGGGCGCCACGTGATGGACCGTTGCAACCTGACGGTGTTCTACGAGGAGGGCAAGGAGTACCTGCCCGAATTCTTCCAGCGTCACCGGGTCGAGGTGGTCTGCTCGCTGCCCTGCTACACCAGGGAGAACGTCGACAGCCAGCGCGGCAACGGCACTTTCGAGTTGAGCGTGCGGGGGCTCCAGGAGCTCAACCGCCTGGGCTACGGCCAGCCCGATTCGGGTCTCGAGCTCAATCTCGTCTACAACCCCATGGGCAACTACCTGCCGCCGCCGCAAGAGGAGCTCGAGGGCGACTACCGGCGCATGCTGGGCGACGACTTCGGGATCGTCTTCAACCACCTCTATTGCCTGACCAACATGCCCATCACCCGGTTCAAGAAGTTCCTCAAGCAGCGGGGACAATACGACGACTACCTGCAGCTCCTGGAGGACAACTTCAACGCCGACACGGTGGACAGGGTCATGTGCCGCGATCTGTTGAGCGTGGCCTGGGACGGATCGGTGTACGACTGCGACTTCAACCAGATGATCGACATGCCGCTGGGCCGGGTCAACGGAAAGAGACCTCATATCCGGGAATTCTCGGCCGCGGATTTCGTGGACCAGCCCATCCTCACCGGGAACCATTGCTTCGCCTGCACCGCCGGCACCGGCAGCAGTTGCGGCGGCGCCCTGCTCTGACGGACGCGTCGCCGACGACAGGGGGCGACCGCGGTCGCCCCTACCGGCGTCGCGCGTCGGCGACGACAAGAATTCCCGCGCAGACTCGGCAACGTATTTGTGGGACGTGACGCCAGCGGCGGACCACCCGTCCATGCGGCTCTCCATCATCATTCCGGTCCTGAACGAAGAACGCACCATCGCCGCCACCGTCGAGGACCTGGCGCGTATCGAACCCTGCGAGATCATCGTCGTGGACGGCGGCAGCACCGACCGCACCGCGGAAATCGTGCGGGACGGCCCCGCCCGCCTGGTGGTCTCCGCCCGGGGCCGCGCCGCTCAGATGAATCAGGGCGCGCGATCCGCCACCGGCGACGTGCTGCTTTTCCTCCACGCCGACACCCGGCTGCCCGGCACCGCGGCGCCTGACGTGCAGGGCTGCATGGCCGACCCCGCATGCGTGGGCGGCCGGTTCGACATCCGTCTGGACAGTTCGCGCCCGCTGCTCCGGATCGTCGGCCGCATGATCAGCCTGCGTTCCCGCCTGACCCGCGTGGCCACCGGGGATCAGGCCATCTTCGTCCGCCGGACCGCGTTCGAAAGACTCGGCGGCTTTCCCGAGATACCCATCATGGAGGATGTGGCGTTCTGCCGCGAGCTCAAGCGCGAGGGCCCAATCGCCTGTCTCCGTTCACAGGTGGTGAGCTCGGCCCGCCGGTGGGAACAGAACGGCCCGGTCCGGACCATCCTGCTCATGTGGACGCTGAAGCTCCTCTACCTCGCCGGAGTCCCGCCGGCGAGGTTGAAGCGGCTCTACAGCGAGGCCCGTTAGAACAGCGTCCGCGCGGAAAGCCGCGAAAGGCCGGCAACTTTGACCGTTTCGCGGGCTTTGTGCTAGGTTGGCGTTCCCCATGAGTCAAATGGAACCGAACAAACAGCAGGAAATTCTGGCCAAGCACAAGGAGTATCTGTTCTCCTGCGTCGCCAACTACTACGAAGAGCCCCTGGTGGTGGACCGGGCCAAGGACTCGCTGATCTACGACGTGGAGGGCCGGGAGTACCTGGACTTCTTCGGCGGCATCGTCACCATCAGCGTCGGCCACTGCAACGACAGGGTCGTGGACGCGATCCAGGAGCAGATCCGCAAGGTCCAGCACACCTCGACCCTCTATCCCAACGAGCCCCACGTCCGCCTGGCCGAGAAGCTCGCCGCCATCACCCCCGGGGCGCTGAAGCAGTCCTTTTTCACCAACAGCGGCACCGAGGCGAACGAGACCGCGGTGCTGGTGGCGCAGCTCTACACCCGGTCCCAAGACGTCATCGCCCTGCGCCACGGGTACAGCGGCCGCTCGCAACTTGCCATGAGCCTCACCGGACACTATACGTGGCGGCTCACTCCCACTTCGAGCCCCAACGTCCATCACATTCCCAATGCCTACTGCTACCGTTGCCCCTTCGGGCTCACCTATCCCAGTTGCGACCTCAAGTGCGCCAAGGACCTGGAAGGCGCCATCCAGACCGCCACGTCGGGGAAGATCGCGGCGTTCATCGCCGAACCGATCCAGGGCGTCGGCGGGTTCATCACCCCGCCCCGGGAGTACTTCCGGGAGGTCGCGGACATCGTGCACAAGTACGGCGGCCTGTTCATCTGCGACGAGGTGCAGACGGGATGGGGCCGGACCGGCGGCAAGATGTTCGGCATCGAGCAGTGGGAGGTGGAACCGGACATCATGACCTTCGCCAAGGGTATGGCCAACGGCGTCCCCATCGGCGGCACCATCACCCGGCCGGAAGTCGCCGACAGCATCAAGGGGCTGTCCCTCTCCACCTTCGGCGGTAACCCGGTCACCAGCGCCGCCGCCCTCGCCACCATCGAGGTCATCGAGAGTGAAGGCCTCGTGGCCAACGCGGCCGACCGCGGCCGGCAGCTCCGGGACGGCCTGGAAGGCCTCAGGGAGAAGTACCCGCTCATGGGCGATATCCGCGGCATGGGGCTGATGCAAGCCGTCGAAATGGTCGGGCCTGACAAGACCCCGAGCCCGGAAGCCGTCATGAGGCTCTTCGAGCTGACCAAACAGAACGGGCTGCTGATCGGCAAGGGCGGACTCATGGGCAACGTGATCCGCATCACGCCGGCACTCACCGTCACCAAGGGGCACGTAGACGAAGCGCTCGAGCGGCTGGACCGGTCGCTGGCGCAGATGGGACTGTAGCTCGATGATCCGGCGGAGACTTATCGGGGCCATTCCCGTCTTGATCGGGATGTCCTTTCTGGTTTTCTTCCTGATGCAGCTCGCGCCGGGAGATCCGGTGACGCTGCTGCTCGGCGAGGACGCGGAGCCCCACGAGATCGAGGAGGTCACCCGCGAGTGGGGACTCGACCAGCCCATCATCGTGCAGTACTGGCAGTTCGTGTCGAAGGCCGTCCGGGGAAACTTCGGCGAGTCCATGCGCTACGGCGAGCCGGTGGTGGAGCTCGTCATCGAGCGGCTTCCGGCCACCGTGGAGCTGGCGCTGGCGAGTCTCCTGGTGGCCATCATCATCGCGCTCCCCATCGGCGTCTACTCCGCCATCAAGCACAATTCCCTGTGGGATCATACGGGCATGACGGTGGCGCTGGTGGGCCTGTCCGTGCCCAACTTCTGGCTCGGCATCATGCTCATCTTCTTCCTGGGAGGCCAGTGGAACCTGCTGCCGGTGGCGGGACGGCTGACCTACGGCGTGAACGTCGTCCCGGTGACCCAACTGGTGCTGTTGGACGCCTTGATCGCGGGCGATCTCCCGGCCTTCTGGGACGCGTTCAAGCATATCCTGCTGCCCGCCGTCACCCTGGGAACGAGCTTCGCCGCCATCATCACGCGCATCTCGCGTTCCAGCGTTCTGGAGGTCATCCGGCAGGACTACATCACCACCGCACGGGCCAAGGGATTGAGTGAGCGCACGGTCATCTGGAAGCACACGCTCCGGAACGCCCTCATCACCATCATCACCATTCTCGGACTCCAGCTCGGCGCGCTCCTGAGCGGCTCGGTCATCACCGAGACGGTGTTCTCCTGGCCCGGCATCGGCAGCCTGCTCATCCAGGCCATCACCACCCGGGATTACAAGCTGGCCCAAGGGGTCATCTTCTTCTTCGCCATGGTCTATTTCTTCGTCAACCTGGCGGTGGACCTGCTGTACACGTGGGTCGACCCGAGGATACGGCTGTGATCGGCTGGCGTCGCTACGCGAAGGTCATTACCGGCGGGATCATCGTGCTCCTGCTGTGCATCTGCGGGCTGGGGGCCCCCTTGCTGGCGCCCTTCGATCCCCAGGAGCAGGCCCTGGAGCAGCGGCTCCGCCCGCCCTCCATGGACCTGGCCGAGAACCCCCACCTCATGGGCACCGACAACCTCGGCCGGGACCTCTTGAGCCGGGTCATCTACGGCTCGCGCATCTCGCTGATGGTGGGAGCCGCCACCGTGTTCCTGGCGGGCCTCCTGGGCTGCTTTCTCGGAGCGGTGGCGGGATACTTCGGCGAGATGATCGACGAGGTCATCAACAAAACCACGGAGATCTTTCTCGCCTTCCCGTTCCTGCTGCTGGCCATCGCCATCATGGCCTTCCTCGGACAGGGCCTGGTGAATCTCATCATCGCGCTGGTGCTCAGCCGTTGGGTGCAGTACTGCCGGGTGGTCCGGGGGGAAGTGCTGTCGCTCAAGCAACGCGAGTTCGTCCAGGCCGCACGGGCGCTGGGGGCCAGCAGCCCCTACATCATCCTGCGCCACGTGATTCCCAACACGCTGCCAAGCGTCATGGTCATCGCCACCTTCGCCATGGCCATCGTCATCATCACCGAGGCGAGCCTGAGCTTCCTGGGGCTCGGCGTTCCGCCCAGCATCCCCACCTGGGGCTCCATGCTGAGCGAGGGCCGCAGCTACATGTACCGCGCCCCCTGGCTCACCATCTTCCCCGGCATCGCCATCTTCATCACCGTGCTCGGCATCAACCTGCTGGGAGACGGCCTGCGCGACATCATCGATCCCAAGCTCACGCGCAACCGGTAAGAGAAACGAAAACCCCTCTCCCAACGAGGGAGAGGGGTTTGCACGAGATACGGCAGCGTCGGCAAAAACGCGCCGTTATTTCGGGTACTTGCCCGGATCCTTCCGCCCCAGCAGGGCCTGTCCGACCACGTCCACCCACTTGGTGGAGGCTTCGTCCATGATCTTCGCCTTGCCCGAGCCCGGATAGTGGGCACAGAACGGGCTCGACGGGTCCGCGGTGATGCCGTCACCGGCCGCGACCCGCATCAGACGGCAATCCAGGGTTTCCCACCACTGGCCCACGCTGTCGAAGCCGCCTTCTCCGTAGATGGTCTTCGTCGCGGCGTCCACGAGCTTCTTGGTGTCACCGTCCAGCTTGGCGTACGGCTTCTTCGCCGCCTTGGCCTGCATCTCGTTGGCCTTGTCACCGTGCAACGCCGCCACCATCTGCTCCGGACTCAGCGTGTTCCACCACCGCATGGCGCTGTCCCCGTCCGCCAGGGCCGCGGGGACGATCACCAGCGACAGCGCCACCGCCGCAACCAGCGGCGCCACGCCGGCCCGCACACCAGTCTTGATCCGGTTCATCATCAACCTTCTCCTTTCGTCGACCACCGTTTCAATTTCCGTTTGCGTTTCCGACACGGGACACCATCATCCCGGCCGTCATCGTCATTAATTCAACTATGCCATACCCAGCTTGGCATACAACGTCCCACGGCCCCGAGTGTCCGTGACGGCATTCCCGCCTTAACGAAGGCCACTCAATCCAGCGCGGCCGCGCCGTCAGCCGGCGCCGGCGAGGACGTCTTCTATGGCGGCCAGAAACGGCCCGGCGAAGGCCTCGAGTTTGGCGGCGCCGACCCCGTTGACCTGTGCGAACTCCTCCTCGGTGCGGGGCCGGCGCCGCGCCATGTCGATCAGGGTGCGGTCGGAGAAGACGATATAGGCCGGCACGCCGCGTTCCCTGGCGAGCTGGAGCCGCAATGCCTTGAGGGCGTCGAGCAGCGCCGCCTCGGCGTCGCTCAGCGGGCCGCCCTGGAGTTCCTTCCCGGATCGTCCGCCGGCTTCCCGCGCGGGCTTGGAAGGCCGCGCGGACACCGTGTCCCGGCGGTAGAGGAACACGCTCTCGCCCTGCAGCAGGCCGCGGCCCTTGCCGGTGATGGAGATGCCGCCATAGCCGCCGATGTCGAGCCGGAGCAAGCCGGTGGCCACCATCTGGCGGATCAGCGAGCGCCACTCGTTCTTGCCCCGCTCCGCGCCCATCCCGAAGGCGGGCAGCAGGTGGTGGCGGGCGCGCTCGACCTTTTCCGTCGCGGTCCCGCGCAGGACATCGATGACGTGGGCGGCGCCGAACCGTTCGCCGGTACGATAGACCGCGGCAAGGATTTTCCGGGCATCCTCGGTGCCGTCGACGCGCTCGGCCGGGTCGAGGCAGACATCGCAGTTGCCGCACGGCTCCATCCGCTCCCCGAAGTACTCCAGCAGTGTCGCCCGCCGGCAGGCCGGCGCCTCGCAATAGCCCAGCAGCGCGTCGAGACGCTTGTGCTCGCGCCGGCGTCGCTCGGGCCCCGCGTCCTCTTCCTCGATGAACTGCCGCCGCATGCGGATATCCGCCAGGCCGTAGAGCATGTGGGCCTCCGCGTCCCGGCCGTCGCGGCCGGCCCGGCCGATCTCCTGGTAGTAGGCCTCCACGCTGCCGGGCAGATCGGTGTGCAGGACGTAACGCACGTCGGCCTTGTCGATGCCCATGCCGAAGGCGATGGTGGCGACGATGACCACCCCCGGATCGGTCATGAAGGCGTTCTGATGGGCCTCCCGATCCTCCTTGTCCATGCCGGCGTGGTAGGGCAGCGCCCGGACGCCGTCGGCCGCCAGCAGCGCCGCGGTCTCCTCGGTCTTCTTCCGCGACAGGCAATAGACGATGCCGCTCTCGCCGGGATGACGCGCCACGAAGCTGCCGCACTGGCGTTTCCACTCGCGCTTCATCTCAACCGACAGCTTGATGTTGGGACGGTCGAAGCCCAGGACGAACGACTCCACGTCGCCGCCGAACAACCGCTCGGCGATGTCCTCGCGGGTGATGGCGTCGGCGGTGGCGGTGAGGGCGGCGATGGGGACGCCCGGGAAGAGATGCCGGAGCCGGCACAGGTCCTCATACTCCGGCCTGAAGGACGGGCCCCACTGCGATATGCAATGGGCCTCGTCCACGGCGAACAGCCTGACCGGAAGCCGGGCCAGGGCTTCCAGCATCCGCTCGGTCATCAACCGTTCCGGCGCCATGTACAGGAGCCGTGTCCCTCCCGCGGCGGCCCGGCGCCAGGCGGCGACATTGTCCGCGCGCGTATTGCCGGAGTTGATGGTGTCCGCCGCAACCCCGGCGAGCCTTAACGCGGCCACCTGGTCCTGCATCAGCGCCACCAGCGGCGACACCACCACGGTGAGGCCGCCCAGGGCCAGGGCCGGCACCTGGAAGCACAGCGACTTCCCCGACCCCGTGGGCATCACGGTGAGAACGTGACGCCCGGCCAGCAGCGCCTCGATGGCGGCCTCCTGCCCGGGGCGGAAGCCGTCGAATCCGAAGATTTCCTTGAGTACCCGTTGCGCGGCGCTCATCGGTCCCTTCCTGGCCACGCCCCCGACCGGAGGTCGCGGCGACGGGCCAAAGGCCCACCAGGATCAGCACGCAAAAAGAGAGCCACCGCGCGCTTCAGTGGATGAGATTGCCCTTGCGCGCCTCGCCCACCATGTAATCGCACACACGGAAGGCATTGGCCTCGATGGTGAGGGTCGGATTGAGGCCGGCGGCGGTTACGAACACGCTGGCGTCGACGACGAAGAGATTGGACACGTCGTGGGAGCGGCACCACTTGTCCACCACCGACGACTCGGGGTCGTTGCCCATGCGGCAACTGCCCATCTGGTGGTTGTGGAGCTTGCGGGTCTCGGGCTTGGGCACGATGATCCGGGTCGCTCCCGCGGCCTCGTAGATCTCCCGGGAACGCTCTCCGAGGTAGGTGGCCAGCCGGACGTCGTTCTCGTGGCTGGTGTAGGTGATGCGCGCCACCGGCAGGCCGTAGCAGTCGGTCACCTCGGGGTCGAGATCCACCGCGTTGCTCTCCACCGGCAGGCTCTCGCCGGTGCAGTGGCTGTGAAGGTAGTGGCTCCAGGTTTCGCGCATGGAGTCCTTGTGCTCCTGGCCCCAGCGCTTGCCGTGGATGGGCCGAAGCGCCAGCTCGATGGCGTCGCCGCCATGGGCCCGCGGGTGCATGAAGCCGCCGCGAATGAAGCCCCGGCTGGTGTCGGTCTTGTAGAAGTCGTGGAGCACCCGCGTGCTCGAGGTTCCCTTGTGGCCGTCCAGCGGCTCGGGGAAGGTCACCACCAGGGTCACGCCCGGGGAGTGGAACATGAGGTTCTTGCCGACCAAACCGCTACGGTTGGACAACCCCTGGGGAAACCGCGCGGACTCGGACATCAGCAGGAGCCGGGCCGTCTCTACCCCGCCGGCGGCCATCACCACCAAGCGGGCCGGCTGGTGCTCCTCCTCGCCCTCGCCGTTGAAATAGGTCACGCCGGAGGCCTTGCCCTGCCGGTCCAGGGTGATCTCCCGCGCCAGGCAGAGGGGGCGAATCTCCAGCCGGCCGGTGGCCAGGGCCTTGGGCAGCAACGACTCCAGGGTGCTGGACTTGGCACCCACCGGGCAGCCGTAGGAAGAGCACATGCCCTTGCCGATGCAGCCCGGACGGCCGTCGTAGTCGCCGGTGAGGATCGCCAGGGGCGTGGGGAAGGGGTGCAGCCCGAGCTTGCGGGCGCCCTTCTCCAGGGCCGCCCCGGGGCTGTTGCGGGCCGCCGGCCCCACCGGATAGTCACGCTTGCGCGGCGGATCGAAGGGACTCGACCAGCCCTTGCCCGAAACCCCGACGGTCCATTCGGCCTTCTCGTAGAACGGCTCCATGTCGGCGTAGGAGATGGGCCAGTCCTCGATGGTGGTGCCCGCCACCGGGCCGTCCTCGGATTTCACGCGGAAGTCCGACTCGTGGAAGCGCCAGGAAAGCCCGCTGTAGTGGATGGTGCCGCCGCCCACGCACATGGCGTTGGAGAAGGTCTGGGTCTTGCTGGACAGGATCTCGGCCGGCGTGTCGGCGTCGGGGCGCCAGGTGCGCGGCTCGAGCTCCACCGTGGGCCAGAAAAAGTTGCGCCGCTTGTACATGAGCTCATCGCCCAGGGCGAAGTCCTCGCGTTTGTACCAGGGGCCCCGTTCCAGCACGCACACGGTCATGCCCGCCTCGGTGAGCTCCTTGGCCGCCACCAGCCCGGAGGCACCGCCTCCTATGATGCAGACGTCCACGGTTTCGCGCTTTGCCATCTGTTTCCTCTGTGACTCCGGTTCCGGCCCAGGAGTCTGTCCGAGAATTCGAACAGCGTCCTTCGACTTCGCTTCGCTGACGCTCCGCTACGCTCAGGACGAACGGTTGTGATAGCCTTTCTCCGTTCCTCCTGAGCGTAGCGACGCGAAGCGTCGCGAAGTCGAAGGACGCAAAATTCCGAAGGACGCAAAATTCCGACGGGCTCCTAGGACGAGCGGCCCTTCTTGGCGTGAGGGAACTCGTCGGGCTCGTTTTCGTCGTACCAGCCGTAGGGGGTCTCGTTGCCGTGCGGGAAGCTCGGGCCGGGGTATCCCAGCACCTGCCACCCGGCCTGGTCCCTGTTGCCGCCATGCCGAGGGTGGCCGTAGAACCCCTCCATGGTATGGGTCAGGAGCAGAGTGAAGAACGGGTCCTTGCGCTCGTCCAGGGCCGTCAGGACCTGATCCCGTCCGGCGTCGTCGAGGCCGCGGAAGTCCTTCCCGGACGTCACTTCGGCGGCCAGCCGGTCCAGCTCGACCACCCCGTCCCGGTATGCCTGCAGGTGCCGGCTGCCCAGCCCGTTGAGCTTGAAGAGCGTCGCCTGCTGCTCCGCGGTGCGGCCCGCCAAGCTCCCCAGGAGGAAGTTGGCGTACTCCTTCTTCTCCCGGGGGCTGATGTCGGCATCCACGTCGTCGGCGGCCAGCAGCCCCTCGATGTAATCGATGACTCCCGCCTCGCGCGCGCCCGCATCCTCGTCCGCGGGGACGATGCGTGCCGCCGCCGCTTCGATAGTGGCTCGCTCGTGGTCCGTGAGAACGCCGCCTGAATCCGTATTGCTCATGACGAACCTGCTTCCATGGCCAACCGCCCCGCGGGAGCGTGGCGGGCCGTTGGGATGGGACATCATACAACAGAGACGGAGAAGTGAGAAGTTTGCCTGGTGTCCTGGACATGGGTAAACGTGAAATGAGAAATTGAAGGTGCGAGACGAGGATCTGCTTTCGCTCCTCGCCCTTCTTTCCCGGGACTACCGGGAAGAACCTCGGAGAATTCACGCGATATGGCCGAGAAGCCGCCATACACGATCACGTCGGACATCCTTTCCCACGTTGAACAAATCGGCGAAATGATCGGCCGGGCGGAGTCGGCGGACGTCTCGCAGGATCTGCGTCTGCGACGAATCAATCGCATCCGCACGATTCACGGCTCGCTGGCCATCGAAGGCAACATCCTCAGCGAGGCGGAGATCGCTACGATCCTCGACGGCAAGCCCGTTGCCGCTCCGCCGAGAGACATCGGGGAGGTCCGCAACGCCATCCGGGCCTACGATCAATTCCAGCGGTGGAATCCGGCCAACGAGGCCGACCTGTTGTTCGCTCACCAGATTCTGATGGCCAGCCTGCTGGACGCCCCCGGGCGTTATCGCCACGGCAATGTGGGTGTAGTGGGTCGAGACCAGATTCACCACATCGGCCCGCCTGCCGATCGCGTTCCGCGGCTCATGGCCAACCTGCTGGCATGGCTGAATGGCACCGATGAGCATCCACTGATCGCCAGCTCGATCTTCCATTACGAGTTCGAGTTCATTCATCCTTTTGACGATGGCAACGGGCGGATGGGACGGCTCTGGCAGACCCTCATACTGACCCGCTGGAAAGCGCTGTTTGCTTATGTCCCCGTGGAGAGTCTGGTTCATGCCCGCCAAGCCGACTACTACGAGGCCATCAGGCAGAGCTCGGCGGAGGGCGAGGGCACGAAGTTCATTGCGTTCATGCTGGAAATCATCATCGAGGCGCTCCGTATCCCGACAGCAAGCGACCAAGATACCGACCAGGTTAGCGACCAAGTAGCGCGGCTACTCGCGGCCCTGCGCAACGGTCCGAAAACCGCAGCCGAACTGATGGCGGAATTGGGCTTGTCGCATCGCCCCACCTTCCGCAAGAACTACATTCGTCCGGCGATATCCGCGGGGCTCCTGGAGATGACCCGCCCCGAATCGCCCACGGCGAGAAACCAGAAGTACCGGCTCACCGCGCGCGGGCGAGCGCTCAGGGGGCTGGCGGAGCGGGAAAGCGGACGACGACTCGCCGAATTGGGTGGCGGTCAACCTGACCTCCAATCCACTCCACGACGCAAACCTTAAAAGTTTTCGAGGGTTTGCGATGGAGCCGCCCAGGGCCACATGCGCCAAACCCCGTTACCTCGTAGCGCAGAATGAACCGACCCGTATCCTCCGCGCCCGCACACCACGCCACGTCAACGGCCCAGTGGTCGCTCGTTCTCCATCGGGTCAGCCAGACATCGGTGGAGGTTTGGGTGGGCACGTTGTTCCCCGCCTTGAAAATGCCGGAGCGCGCCCGCGTGCGGCTCTTCGAGGAAGGCCGCGAGCTCCGGGCGAGAGTCATTCGCAGACCGGACTGGCGGCGGCCTTTCAGGGGCATGAGGCGGCGTTTTTTCACCGTGGTGACATTCCGGGGACTCAGGGCCGGGAGCGACTACCGCGTGGAGTTCGAACGCCGCGTCGAGGCGAATCCCGAAGCCGGCATTGCCCGCGGCTGGCAGCCGCTTCGTTCCGGCGCCTTTCGCACGCTGCCGCCGCGCCTGCCGCGCAAAGGCAGCCGCTCGTTTACCATCGGCCTCGGGAGCTGCTTCTACAATGATCGCGACGGCGGCTGCGCGGCGGCGTCCTACCGCGCGCTCTATGAGCGCGGCAACGAAACGGTCCGCCCTGACATCACCGCGCTGTCGGGAGACCAGGTCTATCTGGACATTGGCTTCGATTCGCTGTCGCTGATACCACGGGAGATCCGCGAACGCATTGCCGACGACTACGCCAGTCATTGGCAGGCCCTCGGCAGCATCCTGAGCCGGGGCGGGACATGGATGTTGCCCGACGATCACGAGTACTGGAACGACTACCCCTTTCACGATTCCCTGATCCCTGCCCTTCTGGCCCTGAAACTCGCGCACGTACGCGACTCCTGGCAGAAGGCCGCTCGGGACGCCGTAAGAAACATCCAGCGCTCTCCGGTGATCGAGGCGTTTTCGCTTGGGAAGGACCTGTCCGTCTGCTTTGCCGACCTGCGCTCGTACCGTACGGCCGACGACTTTCTTCCCGAGGTATCGTTCAGGAGACTGCTCGATTGGGCGCGCCGCCGTTCCTGTCCCGGAGTCCTCGTCGTACCGCAGCCGTTGATTGTGAAACGGAACCGCGTGGAGCGGAACCTCCGCAGTTACCGGGAGCAGTACATGGCCCTGTTGGACGCCCTGGGCTCCGTTCCGCACGATGTCGTCGTCCTTAGCGGCGACGTGCACTTCGGCCGCATCGCCGGCGTCCCCATCGGAAAGCGGGGAGCGCGGCTCATCGAGATCGTATCGTCACCGATGTCGAACCTGACCGGCCTGAACGGAGTGGCCGCCGGCGTGGCAACGGACCGACCCGAGAACTTTCCTCCCGTCACTGCCGCCCGTGACCTGGACTGGCCGCGCCGCAAGGTGGACTACTACAAGGACGGCGCGGCCGGTGGGCGCTTCTTCGTCCAGTCCCGCAAGGGACGGTTGTTGTCCGACTACCCCAGGCAGCGGACACGAGAGCACTTCATGACGGTGAGCTTCTGCCGCACGGATGCGGACGGCATCGAGCTGACGGCGGATGCGTGGCTGGTGCGCGAGAGAAGAGGACCCAGGAACCTGCCTGCCAGGAGCTTCAAGCGACCGTTCCGCACCATCCTGCGATGACGGAGGTCAAAGGGGCTTGACCACCTTGCCCACCGTCGCCGCAAGGGCGGTGGCGGCCTTCAGGTACGTCTTGATCCGGTGGAGCCTCTCCCCTGCCCGCTCAAGACCGCGGACACCCCGTTCAAGCTCCTGTTCATGGTCGGCGAGTTGCCGCCGAATCTCCGCGGCACCCGCGTTCTCGAGCCGCCGGATGGCCAGGCAGACGTCCAGCAGCGCGGTCGCCGCCGACGTGCGCCCGGCCTCGGCGAGATCCTCCACTCCCGCGAGCCATTCAGCCGACATCATGTTCTTCCGCGCCCGGCGCAACTCCGCCAGCGTCTTGCCCCGCACCTCTCCCGGCGTCATCGGACGGCCCTCCCTGCTTCGGCCCCGAGTCGCGATACCAACTCGACGAACCCCTCGACGGTGGTGGCCAGCTCGGCCGCCCGGGTGGAATCCAGGCGTCCCTCCAGCGCGGCCACGTATGCCTGCCGCAACGAACGAAT
>Ga0209020_1001324_pt1 | contig 25591 bp, 15 predicted proteins | sample PinacodermBB_FD_187298 | JGI IMG/M metagenome (GOLD analysis project Ga0209020, IMG submission 187298) | Host-associated microbial community of the marine sponge Aplysina aerophoba from Gulf of Piran - sponge pinacoderm, lysed by bead... | ecosystem: Host-associated > Porifera > Sponge >... | reverse complement strand
TGTCGCCTCTTGTGATGACGAACTCTCAAGATTGAGAGCAAATGGAAAGCGGCGTCATCTTTACCCGTCATATGATGGGGCAGTCGGCCAGCGCACACACATTCGCACCAGGGCTGGCAGCAGAAAGATGTGCCTGTGTTTTTTTCCGCCAGGCTGCAAGCGGGAACTTGTCATCGGTTCATGACTCCAACCTGTTATCCATGGATAAATAGAAAGGAAAGAGTCATGTACGACAACCCAGTGAAAGCTGCCATGCAGTTGTGTGCCAACACCCAGGAGCGCACCCCGAACACTGCACAGGACCAAGCCGAAGAGCATCACAAAGGACGTCAGGTAAAGTCGCTGGCGCAACCACAGCGAGCCTGCAAAAACACCAAAAGAGCAGACACCAGCCTGTTGACCGCTCCGCCCCCGGCTGAAAGTATCGCACCGCAGGTGCCTTGCCCGAACCGGGTCGTACAGACCTGGCCGGACTGTCCAGACCTCAGCGATCCGGATCTGCCCATCAACTGCCTCATACCCGACTTTATTCCACTGGAAAAACAAGTGCCGCGCCCTCCTTTCACGCCCCGGCTGAAAGAAGACCGTCACCTGACGACAGACTTCCAGGCAGACAACTCGTTGACGTTCATTGAGGAACAGCTGGCCGAACGACGGCGGGTAGAAGAAAAAGGCAAGGAGTTCGTGTTCGCCCCCCTGATGGTGACCCTGGAGAACATGCAGACCTTCATCAAACACATAGAGGCCGGCAAGCAGTTCACGCAGCCTTTGACCCAGGACGAAGCCGCAGCCCTGGAGCGTATCGGACAGCAGACAACAGCCCTGGTGAAAGCAGAGCAGGCCCTGTACAAGCGCACCCTGCGTCTGGCGCTGTCGCTGATGATTCTGTGTGAAATCATCACGCAACGGCAGGTCATCGCGCCCCTGCTGCAAAAGAAGCCCGCGCTGTCGGAAGACCTCTCAACCTCCTATACGATCTCGCATCTCGGTGAGGATAAGCCAGGACTGCTGGCAGCTTTGCCCCTGACAGAGCAAAACGGCCCCGGTGAAAAGCAACCCCTTCCCAGTTTCGAAATCAGCTCGATGCTGAGCAAGCATCTTTTCGACGAGGCGAACAACCAGAACCTGCTGCTTTACCCTTCTTTTCATCCGTTGACTGTTGTCGATTTTTGTCGATTCGGCCACCTTCCCCTGCACCCGGTTGGCCTTATAACAGACTATGTCATGGGGGCTGACAGCCAGCTGAAAACGCCTCTGAGATTTGCGGAGCATGATCTGGCCCACATGCGGGATCTAAGCACGGTGAACAATCCCGGCCACTGCCCCACTTCACCGGCTGAGGCCGCATTGTGTAGCAGTGCGAAGCGTCTGAACTGGCGTCAACTGCTGCTGGACAAGGTGCCAGCTCCTGTAGCCACCTGGCTATCGCAGCCGGCACTGCAGCAACTGCTGTTCCAGTTATTTCATGAGAACAACCCGCAAAACAGCGCAAACATTATGGGCTCTTGTCTTTCTGCCTTCCCAGTTTTCCTGAACAATCTGGTCGACGCACGCACAACACAGCGCGATGCCTACGAAGACATTTACAGGGAAATTACGACAGATCAGGCCGTCATGGCTGCGCTCTGGATCATACGACTGTGGTCGTGCTGGCTGACAGCAGATTGCCAGCTGTCCCCAAAGCAGCTGCAAGACTGTGCCAAGGCATTTATTGACAAGGACGTGCCGCGCCTGAAGCAGCATCTGATGTTTTTTTCCAGATACAGAGCCAGCCTGCGGCAGTTGTTTGCACAGAAGTGTACGCTTCACCTCCAGAACGAGAATAATGGGTGGACGCTCGGCGGCCGGTACGGGCCCGAGCAGAAACACATTAATTTTTTCTGCAGCGATGATTGCCCCAGAACCGGTCTGCGCAATACGGAGCGTTGTGAGCTGGTGTACTTTCAGTCACTGCACTCTCCTGATGCCAGACTCGCCATGGAACAGCAGACCCGTGCCCGGCTGCCAGCGGGGACGGGCCCGGAACCTGGCACCCCCGTTTGACCTCTCCTGCCAAGCAAGCGTCCCACTGCCAGAAAGGACAGGCTTCGAACCTGCCCCCCCTGTTTGACGTCTCCCACGCAAGAAAGTGCCGCGCAGCCAGAGGGGCGGACTTCGAAGCTGACGCCCCGGTTGATATTTACCAGCAAACGAGAGCCCGGCGGTGGTGCACTCTTTATCCCCTTTTTTCATGACGGACTCTCAGGACTGGGAGTTGATTGAAAGAGACTGTCATCTGTCCCTCATCACAGGATGGGGCAGTCGGCCAGCGCATCCGCACCAGGGCTGGCAGCAGAGATATGTGTCTGTGTCATTTTCCGCCAGGCTGCAAATGGGAACTTGTCGTCGGCTCATGACTCCAACCCTTTGTCTTTGAATAAAGAGAGAGGAAGGAATCATGAACAACAACCCCGTGAAAGCTGCCATGCAATTGTGTGCCAACACCCGGGAGCGCAGCCTGCAGGTCGCACAGGGCCAGGATGAAGGGCGTCACGACGGGCGTCAGGTAAAGTCGCTGGCGCAGCCACAACTTCCCCACTGCGATAACAAAAAAGCAGATAGCCCGTTCGCCTCCCCACCTCCGGGTGACAAGCTGGCACTGCAGGAGCCTGACCTGGACAGCACCGTACTGGCGAGACCGGATTATCCCGATCTCAGCGACCCCAACATGCCCATCAACTATCGCGCGCCAGACTTCGTTGCACCGCACGAGCAGGTACCACGCCCTCATGCTACGCCGACGCTGGACGACGACACCTTCCTGACGACAACCGCCGGGGAAGAAAACTCGCTGACGTTTATTGAAGAACAGCTGGCAGAACGACGGCGGGTGGAAAAGGACGGTGAGGAATTCGTGTTCGCCCCCCTGATGGTAACCCTGAAGAACATGCAAACCTTTATCAACCACATAAAGGCAGATCAGCAGTTCGAGGCACCCTTGACCCAGGAAGAAGCCGCAGCCCTGGAGCGTATCGGGCAGCAGACCGCGGACCTGGTGGACGCAGACCAGGCCCTTTACAAGCGCACCCTGCGGTTGGCGCTGTCGCTGATGATACTCTGTGAAATCATCACGCGGCGGCAGGTTCTGGAACCCCTGCTGCACGACAAGCCCGCGCTGTCGGAATACATAACAGGCGGCAATAGTGTCTCGAAGCTTGATAACAACGCGAGGCGACGGGTGCTGGCGGCTCTGCCCCTGACAGAACAACTCGGCTCCGATGGCAAACACGCCCTTCCTGTTCTTGATCGCTACACTGTGAGCAGCCAAGTGCTTTGTGGTGCACTGCACAACCAGAACCTGTTGCTTTACCCTTCTTTTCATCCGTTGACTGTTGCCGATTTTTGCCGGTTCGGCCACCTTCCCCTGCACCCTGTTGGCCTGATAACAGACTACGTGATGGGAGCTGACAGCCAGCTCCAGTCCCCGCTGAACTTCGCGGAACACGATCTGCTCCACATGCAGCAGCTGAAGCTGGTGGGCGACCCAGGCCACCAACCCACTTCACCGGCTGAAGCCGCATTGTGTAGCTGTGCCAGACGTCTGAACTGGCGTCAGCTGCTGCTGGACAAGGTGCCAGAACCTGTAGCCGACCGGCTGTCGAAGCCGGCACTGCAACTGGTGCTTTTTCTGTTATTTCATGAAAGAAGCCCGCAAGTCAGCGCAGAAAATATGCGTTCCTGCCTTTCTGCTTTCTCACCACTCCTGCGCAACCTGGCCGAAGCACGCACAGCAAGGCGTGATGCCTACGAAGACATTTACACAAAAATCACAACGGATCAGGCAACCATGACTGTGCTCTGGACCCTACGGCTGTGGTCGCGCTGGCTGGCAGCAGACTGCCAACTGTCCCCAAAGCTGCTGCTCGACTGTGCAAAGGACTTTGTTGACAAGGACGTGCCACGCCTGGAGCAGCACCTGATGTTTTTTTCCAGGCACAGAGCCAGTCTGCGACAGCTGTTTGCACAGCGATGTACGCTTCGCCTCCAGGACGAGAATAATATCTGGACGCTCGGCGGCCTGCATGGCCCCGGGCGGGACTACATTAATCTTTTCGTCAGCGCTTGCCCAAGAACGGGTCTGCGCAACCTGGAGCATAGCGATCTGGTGTACTTGCAGTCTCTGCACTCTCCTGAGGCCAGACACGCCATGGAAAAACAGACCCGTGCCCGACTGCCAGCGGGGACGGGACTGGAACCTGACACCCCCGTTTGACGTCTCCCACGCAAGAGAATGCCGCACAGCCATGGGCGTCGAACCTGACGCCCCGGTTGCTATTTGCCAGGAAACGAGAGCCCGGCGGTGGCGCACTCTTTATCCCCTTTTTTCATGACAGACTCTCAGCACTGAGAGCCGATTGAAAGAGGCTGTCATCTTTACCCCATCACAGGATGGGGCAGTCGGCCAGCGCATCCGCACCAAGGCTGGGAGTAGACAAATGTGCCTGTGCCATTTTCCGCCAGGCTGCAAGCGGGAACTTGTCGTCGATTCATGACTCCAACCCTTTGTTTTTAAATAAATAAAAAGGAAAGAAGGAGTCATGTACGACAACCCAGTAAAAACCGGCACGCAGTTGTATGCCAACACCCGGAAGCGCACCCTGAACGCCGCACAGGGCCAGGACGAAGGGCGTCACGACGGGCGTCAGGTAAAGTCGCTGGCGCAGCCACAGCAAGCCTGCTGCCCTGACAGGAAAGCGGATAGCCCGTTCGCCTCCCCACCTCCGAGTAAAAAACTGGTACTGCAGGAGCCATGCCCAAACCGGGTCGTACAGACCCGGCCGGACTGTCCAGATCTCAGCGATCCGGATCTGCCCATCAACTTTCCCATACCCAACTTTATTCCGCTGGAAAAACAAGTGCCGCGCCCTCCTTTCACGCCCCGGCTGAAAGAAGACCTTCACCTGATGAAAGACTTCCAGGCAGACAACTCGTTGACGTTCATTAAGGAACAGCTGGCCGAACGACGGCGGGTGGAAGAAAAAGGCAAGGAGTTCGTGTTCGCCCCCCTGATGGTGACTCTGGAGAACATGCAGACCTTCATCAAACACATAGAGGCAGGCAAGCAGTTCGAGCAGCCTTTGACCCAGGACGAAGCCGCAGCCCTGGAGCGTATCGGGCAGCAGACAGCAGACCTGGTGAAAGCAGAGCAGGCCCTGTACAAGCGCACCCTGCGTTTGGCGCTGTCGCTGATGACCCTGTGTGAAATCATCACGCGGCGGCAGGTGCTCAATCCCCTGCTGCACGACAAGCCCGCGCTGTCAAAATACATATCAAGCCATGATGAGATCTCACGTCTTGATAACAACGCCAGGCGACGGCTGCTGGAGGCTCTACCCCTGACAGCGCAACTCGACTCTGAGGACCAACACGCCCTTCCTGTTCTCGGGCGCCACTCTATATGCAGCGACGTGCTTTATGGCGCGCTGCACAACCAGAACCTGTTGCTTTACCCTTCTTTTCATCCGTTGACCCTTGCCGATTTTTGCCGCTTCGGTCACCTTCCCCTGCACCCTGTTGGCCTGATAACAGATTACGTGATGGGGGCTGACAGCCGGCTTAAATCCCCTCTGAACTTTGCGGAACACGATCTGCTCCACATGAATCATCTGAGGCTGGTAGGCGACCCTGGGTACCAGCCCACTTCACCGGCTGAAACCGCATTGTGTAGCTGTGCCAGGCGTCTCAACTGGCGTCAGCTGCTGCTGGACAAGGTGCCAGCACCTCTGGCCGACCGGCTGTCGGAGCCGGCACTGCAACTGATGCTGTTTTTTTTGTTTCACGAGAGAAGCCCGAAAACCAGCGCAGACAATATGCGCTCCAGCCTTTCTGCTTTCTCGCTATTCCTGCGCAACCTTGTCGAAGCACGCACAGCACAGCGTGATGCCTACGAGGACATTTACAGACAAATCACAACGGATCAGGCAGCCATGGCTGTGCTCTGGACCATACGGCTGTGGTCGCGCTGGCTGACAGCAGGCTGTCAGCTGTCCCCACAGCGGCTGCTCGACTGCGCACAGGACTTTGCTGACAAGGACGTGCCACGCCTGGAACAGCACCTGAGGTTTTTTGCCAGCCACAGAGTCCGTCTGCGGCAGCTGTTTGCACAGAAATGTACGCTTCGCCTCAAGGACGAAAATGATAGCTGGACGCTCGGCCACCAGTACGGACCTGGGTGGGACTACGTTAATCTTTTCGTCAGCGCTTGCCCAAGAACTGGTCTGCGCAACCTGGAGCATAGTGATCTGGTGTATTTTCAGTCACTGCAATCTGCTGATGAGAGGCACATCATGCAAGAGTGGACCCGTGCCAGGCTGCCAGCGGGGACAGGCCCCGAACCCGACACCCCTGTTTGACGCCGCCCTCGCAAGAGAGCGCCCCGCAGTCTGGGGGCGGGCGTCGAACCTGGCATCCCGGTTGAGGTTATCCTGGAACCAGGAGCCCTATGGTGGCGCACTCTTTATCCCCTTTTGCAATGACGAACTCTCAGGACTGGGAGTCAATTGAAAGAGGCTGTCATCTTTCCCCCATCACAGGATGGGGCAGTCGGCCAGCGCATCCGTACCAGGGCTGGCAGCAGAAAGATGTGCCTGTGTTATTTTCGCCAGGCTGCAAGCGGGAACTTGTCGTCTGTTCATGACTCAAACCCTTTGTCTTCGCATAAATAGAAAGGAATGAGTCAGGTACGACAACTCGGTGAAAACCGGCACGCAGTTGTATGCCAACACCCAGGCGCGCACTCTGAACACCGCACAGGGCCAGAACGAAGGGCGTCACGACGGGCGTCCGGTAAAGCCGCTATCGCGGCCACAGCAAGCCTGCTGCGCTAAAAGAACAGCGGGCAGCCCGTTCACCTCCCCTCTTCCGGCTAAACAGCTGGCACTGCAGGAACCATGCCCGTACCTGGTCGTACAAACCTCGCCGGACTGTCCAGATCTCAGCGATCCGGGTCTGCCCATCAACTTACCCATACCCCACTTTATTCCACTGGAAAAACAAGTGCCGCGCCCTCCTTTCACACCCCGGCTGAAAGAAGACCTTCATCTGACGACAGACTTCCAGGCAGACAACTCGTTGACGTTCATCGAGAAACAGCTGACCGAACGACGGCGGGTAGAAGAAAAAGGCAAGGAGTTCGTGTTCGCCCCCCTGATGGTGACCCTGGAGAATATGCAGACCTTCATCAAGCACATAGAGGCAGGCAAGCAGTTCAAGGAGCCTTTAACCCAGCAAGAAAGCGCCGCCCTGAAACCTATAGGACAGCAGACAGCAAAGCTGGTGGCAGCAGAAAACCCCCTGTATAAACGCACCCTGCATCTGGCTCTGTCGCTGATGATTCTGTGTGAAATCATCACGCAGCGGCAGGTCATCACGTCCCTGCTGCACAAAAAACCGCGCTGTCGAAACAGCTATCAGTCTCCTATGCGATCACGGATCTCGGTAAGGATGAACCAAAGCTGCTGGCGACTGTGCCCCTGACAGAGCAAAACGGTCCCGGTAAAAAGCAAGCCCTTCCCCATTTCTGGATCAGCCCGATCCTGAGGCATGCGCTTTTGGAAAAGGCGAACAACCAGAACCTGTTGCTTTACCCTTCTTTTCATCCGTTGACTGTTGCCGATTTTTGCCGGTTCGGCCAGCTTCCCCTGCACCCTGTTGGCCTGATAACAGACTATGTGATGGGGGCTGACAGCCAGCTGAAAACTCCTCTGGCCTTTGCGGAGCATGATCTGGCCCACATGGAGAGTCTGAGCCAGGTGAACGACCCCAGCCACTGGCCCACTTCACCGGCTGAGGCCGCATTGTGTAGCAGTGCGAAACGTCTGAACTGGCGTCAACTGCTGCTGGACAAGGTGCCAGCGCCTCTAGCCCGGCTATCGCAGCCGGCACTGCAACTGCTGCTGTTCCAGTTGTTTCATGAGAGAAAACCGGAAAAAAAGCGCAACAGAGATGGACTCCTGTCTTTCTGCCTTCCCCCTGTTCCTCGAGGAACTGGTTGACGCACGCACAGCACGGCGCGATGCCTGCGAAGACATTTACAGGGAAGTCACGACAGATCAGGCCGTCATGGCTGCGCTCTGGACAATACGACTGTGGTCGTGCTGGCTGGCAGCAGACTGTCAGCTGTCCCGGGAGCAGCTGCAAGACTGTGCCAGGGCATGTATTGACAAGGACGTGCCGCGCCTGGAGCAGCATCTGATGTTTTTTTCCAGACACAGAGCCAGCCTGCGGCAGTTGTTTGCACAGAAGTGTACGTCGCGCCTCCAAACGGAGAATAATGGATGGTCGCTCGGCGGCCGGTACGGGCCCGGCCAGAAACACATTAATTTGTTCTACAGCGATGATTGCCCCAAGACCGGTCTGCGCAATACGGAGCGTTGTGAGCTGGTGTATTTTGAGTCACTGCACTCTCCTGATGCCAGGCGCGCCATGGAACAGCAGACCCGTGCCCGCCTGCCAGAAGGGACAGCCTTCGAACCTGAGAGCCCAGTTGATATTTCCCCGGGAGCAGGAGCCTCGCGACGGCGGAACTGTTGTCGCCTCTTTTAATGACTGATTCTGGAAACCCAGAGCGGTCTGACAGTGGCTGTCACGGCCCTTGCTTCGCCCCGTAACATGATTGCCAGCCTGCCTGCGCCAGCATATCCGCACCAGGGCCGGCAGCGCAGGCAACTGCCGATATCATTTTTCTGCAAGCGGCAACCGGGAACTTGTCGCAACCATCATGACTCTATCCCTCTGTTTCGTAATAGAGAAAGAGAAAAAACTCATGCATGGCAATCAAGTAAAAGCCCGCGAATTGCAACTCCCCACACCTCCCGCAGGGGGCATCCCGGGTAGCAGGCACGGCCAGTGCGACGGGCGTCAGGTAAAGTCGCTGGCGCAGCCACAACCTGCCCACTGCAATAACACAGCCGCAGACAGTCCGTTCGCCTCCTCCGCGCCGTACAAACAGGTGGCACTGCAGGAACCTGACCTGAACAGCGTCGTACTGGCGAGGCCGGATTATCCCGATCTCAGCGACCCCAACATGCCCATCAACTATCGCGCGCCAGACTTCGTTGCACCGCAAGAGCAGGTACCACGCCCTCATGCTACGCCAACGCTGGACGACGACACTTTCCTGACGAAAACCGCCGGGGAAGAAAACTCGCTGACGTTTATTGAAGAACAGCTGGCAGAAAGACGGCGGGTAGAAAAGGACGGTGAGGAATTCGTGTTCGCCCCCCTGATGGTAACCCTCAAGAATATGCAGACCTTTATCAACCACATAAAGGCAGGCAAGCAGTTCGAGGCGCCCTTGACCCAGGACGAGGCCGCAGCCCTGGAGCGTATCGGGCAGCAGACAGCAGACCTGGTAGACGCAGAGCAGGCCCGGTACAAGCGCAGCCTGCGTTTGGCGCTGTCGCTGATGATCCTGTGTGAAATCATCACGCGGCGGCAGGTGCTGGGACCCCTGCTGCACGACAATCCCGGGCTGTCGCAATACATACCAGGCTATGATGAGATCCCGCATCTTGATAACAACGCCAGGCGACGGCTACTGGCGGCTCTACCGCTGGCAGAGCAACGCGGCTCTGATGGCAAACACGCCCTTCCTGTTTTCGGGCGCTTCTCTGTGCTCAACTACGCGCTTGGTGGCGCGCTGCACGACCAGAACCTGTTGCTTTACCCTTCTTTTCATCCGTTGACTGTTGCCGATTTTTGCCGGTTCGGCCAGCTTCCCCTGCACCCTGTTGGACTCATAACAGACTACGTGATGGGGGCTGACAGCCAGCTCCAATCCCCTCTGAACTTTGCGCGGCACGATCTGGTCCACATGAAGCAGCTGAGGCTGGTGGGCGACCCTTGGCACCAGCCCACTTCACCGGCTGAATGCGCATTGTGTAGCTGTGCCAGGCGTCTGAACTGGCGTCAGCTGCTGCTGGACAAGGTGCCAGAACCTGTAGCCGACCGGCTGTCGAAGCCGGCACTGCAACTGGTGCTGTTTCTGTTGTTTCATGAGAGACACCCGCACAGCAGCGCAAAACATATGCGCTCCAGCCTTTCTGCTTTTTCGCCACTCCTGCGCCACCTGGTCGAAGCGCGCACCGCAAAGTGTGATGCCTACGAGGACATGTACACAAAAATAACAACGGATCAGGCAGCCATGGCTGTGCTCTGGACCATACGGCTGTGGTCGCGCTGGCTGGCAGCAGACTGTCAGTTGTCCCCACAGCGACTGCTCGACTGTGCAAAGGACTTTGTAGACAAGGACGTGCCACGCCTGGAGCAGCACCTGATGTTTTTTTCCACGCACAGAGCCAGTCTGCGGCAGCTGTTTGCACAGCGGTGTATTTTTTACTCACTGGACGAGCATCAGGCATGGAAGCTTGGCTGCCCATACGGACCCGGGCGAGACTACGTTAATCTTTTCGTCAGCGCTTGCCCAGGAACGGGGCTGCGCAACCTGGAACATAGCGATCTGGTGTACTTTCAGTCACTGCACTCTCCTGATGAGAGGCACGCCATGGAAGAGCGGACCCGTGCCAGGCTGCCAGCGGGGACAGGCCCCGAACCCGACACCCCTGTTTGACGTCTCCCTCCCAGAAAGTGCCGCGCAGCCAGAGGGGCGGGCTTCGAACCTGACGCCCCGGTTGATATTTACCAGGAAACGAGAGCCCGGCGGTGGCGCACTCTTTATCCCCTTTTTCAATGACGGACTCTCAGTACTGAGAGCCCATTGAAAGAGGCTGGCATTGTTGCCCCGCCACAGGATGAGGCAATCGGCCAGCGTATTCGCACCAGGGCCGGCAGTAGAAAAATGTGTCTGTGTCATTTTCCGCCAGGCTGCAAGTGGGAACTTGTCGTCGGTTCATGACTCCAACCCTTTATCTTTGACTACATAGAAAGGAAGGAATCATGTACGACAGCTCAATGAGTGCTGGCAAGCCGTTGTATGCCAACACCCAGGCGCGCACCCCGAACGCCGCACAAGACCAATACGAAGGGCGTCACGAAGGGCGTCAGGTAAAGCCGCTAGCGCAGCCACAGCCAGCCTGCTGCCATAAAAGAACAACGGGCAGCCCGTTCGCCTTCTCCGCGCCGGGTAAACAGCTGCCACTGCAGGAGCCATGCCTGGACTGGGTCGCACAGACCGGGTCGCCCTGTCCAGACCTCAGCGATCCGGATCTGCCCATCAACTGCCCCATACCCAACTTTATTCCACTGGAAAAACAAGTGCCGAGCCCTCCTTTCACACCCCGGCTGAAAGAAGACCTTCATCTGACGACAGACTTCCAGGCAGACAACTCGTTGACGTTCATCAAGGAACAGCTGGCCGAACGACGGCGGGTAGAAGAAAAAGGTGAGGAGTTCGTGTTCGCCCCCCTGATGGTGACCCTGGAGAATATGCAGACCTTCATCAAACACATAGAGGCAGGCAAGCAGTTCGAAGAACCTTTGACCCAGGAAGAAAGCGCCGCCCTGAAACGTATAGGACAGCAGACAGCAAAGCTGGTAGCAGCAGAAAACCCCCTGTACAAACGCACCCTGCGTCTGGCTGTGTCGCTGATGCTCCTCTGTGAAATCATTACACAGCGACTGGTACTAAAACCGCTGCACAAAGAACAGCCCAGGCTGTCGGAAGAGATATACAGCCACTATGTTGTTTCATATTTGCGCAAGGATAGCGACAACGAATTATGGCTGCTGGCGGCTCTGCCCCTGACAGCACAACACAATCCTGATGAAGAGCAAGCCCTTCCCGTTGTCTGGCGCCATTCCAATCTATACAAAACACTTTTTCAAACAGTCACCAACCAGAATTTACTGTTGTATCCTTCTTTTCACCCGTTGACTGTTGCCGATTTCTGTCGCTTCGGCCACCTTCCCCTGCATCCTGTCGGCCTGATCACAGACTACGTGATGGGGGCTGACAGCAGGCTGATGACCCCTCTGGCTTTTGCGGAGCATGATCTACAGCATATGGAGCAACTGATTCGGATAGGCGACCCCGACCATCAGCCCACTTCACCCGCTGAGGCTGCCTTGTGTAGCTGTGCAAAACGTCTGGACTGGCGCTGCCTGCTGCTGGACAAGGTGCCAGCTCCCGTGGCTCCCCTGGTATCGAAACCCGCACTGCAGCTGTTTCTGTTCCTGTTGTTTCATGAAGAGAACCCTCGAACGAACGCAGGAATTGTAAGCTTGCGTCTTTCCGCTTTCTCCTGGTATCTGAGCGTCCTGACCGACGCACGCACAACAAAGCGGGATGCCTACGAGAGCATTTACTGGGACATCACAACAAATCAGACAGCCATGACTGTTTTATGGGCAATACGGCTCTGGTCGTGCTGGATGGCAGCGGACTGTCAGCTGTCACAACAGCAACTGCAAGACTGTGCACAGACCTTTATTGACAAGGACGTGCCCCGACTGGAGCAGCACCTGAAGTTTTTTTCCGAACACAGAGTCAATCTGCGACTGCTGTTTGCACAGCGGTGTGTTTTTCAGTCACTGGACGAGCATCAGGCGTGGAAGCTCGGCGGCCAGTACGGGCCTGGGGGGGGACCCATTCACTTTTTCCACAGCCACTCCCCAAAAACCGGTCTGCGCAATACGGAGCGTAGCGAGTTGGTGTACTTTGAGGCCCTGCGCTCTCCGGCGAACAGGTGCGCCATGGAAGAGCAGACCCGTGCCCGACTGCCGGAAGGAACAGGCTCCGAACCTGACACTCCAACAGAGGGAACAGGCTACGAATATGACAGCCTGACTGATAATCCACAGGACGCAACGTCTCCCCGTTATGGATGGCCCCCTCTTTGAATGACGGACGCTCATGAGGGAGGGCTGATTGAACGTGGCTGCCATGGCTCTTTAGACAGAATTGGGCAAGCTGCCGGCACGGATATCTGCGTACCAGGACCGGGAATGGAAGCACTGTCCTGTGTCCTGTGTCCTGTGTCCTGTGTCCTGTGTCCGTGTCACTTTCCTGTAAGTGAGAGGCGAGAAACTTTTGTCAAAATCATAGCTCCAGCCATTTGTTTTTTATTAACAAAGGCAAAAGTCCCATGCATGACAATCCAGTGAAAGCCAGCGGATTGCGGCTCCCCGCACCTCCCGCAGGGGGTATCCCGGCTGCTGGGCACGGCCAGTGCGACGGGCGTCAGGTGAAACCGCTAGCGCAACCACAACAAGCCTGCTGCAATACCTGCTGCAATAAAAGAACAGCAGGCACCAGCCTGGTGAGCACTTCACCTCCGAGTAACAAGCTGACACCAAACCAGCCATGCCCGGACCGGGTCGTACAGACCTGGCCGGGCTTCCCAGACCTCAGCGATCCGGATCTGGCTATCAACCGTCCTGCGCCAGACTTCATCCCACTGGAGCAGACCATGCCACGCCCGCGTGTCGCGCCCAGCCTGAAAGACGATCTTGACCTTGCGACAACCTTTCAGGATGAAAACTCGCTGACGTTTATCCAGGCACAGCTGGCAGAACGGCGAAAAGTAGAAGCCCAGGGGCAGGAATTCATGTTCGCCCCCCTGATGGTGACCCTGGAGAATATGCTGATCTTCATCAAGCACATAGAGGAAGGCAAACAGTTCACGGGGACTTTGATCGAGGAAGAAACCGCAGCCCTCAAGCGTATAGGGCAGCAGACAGCAAAGCTGGTGAGCGCCCAACAGCCCCGGTACAAGCGCACCCTGCGTCTGGCCCTGTCGCTGACAATCCTGTGCGACATCATCACGCAGCGCTTGGTGATAAACCCGCTGCTTGAGCAACAGCCCTGGCTGTCGGAAAAAATATTTATTTCCAACACGACTTCAAGCCTCTGGAGTGACTATTTTCCGGGTCGACGACAGCGGCTGATGGCAGCTCTCCCTCTGACCGGGAAACACGGCTCTGGCGGAGAACAAGCCCTCCCCAAAATCTGGTTCAGTCTTTCGCTGTACCTGACACTCTTTGAAACGATCAATAACCAGAATCTGCTGCTCTACCCTTCCTTTCATCCGCTGACTATTGCTGATTTTTGCAGGCTCGGTCACCTTCCCCTGTTCCCTGTTGGTCTGATGACAGAATACGTGATGGGGGCCGACGGCCAGTTGCGCACCCCTCTGCCCTTCGCGGAGCACGATCTGACCCATATGGAAGACATGATCGCGGTAGGCGACCCTGACTACAGACTCGCCGGTGTGGCTGATGTGCCCTTGTACGACTCTGCCAGGCGTCTGGACTGGCGCCGCCTGTTGCTGGACCGGATCCCGCGCTGCCTGACAGACCAGCTGTCGCTGTCGGCGCTGCAGTTGTTGCTGTTTGACTTGTTGCACGAAAAAGATCCTGACGAGAGTGTCAGGAGCATGAGTTCCGACACCGCCTCTTTCCCGCGCCACATAAAAACCCTGGTCGGAGCCACCAGTGTGTTGCGCCATACCTATGAGGACACTTATAAGGGCATCACGACCGGCCAGGCAGCCATTGCCATACTCTGGGCCATGCGTCTGTGGTCGTGCTGGCGAGCAGCTGACTGTCAATTGTCAGAGGAGGAACTGCATGCATGTGCTCGGGCCTTTATTGACAAGGATCTTCCCCGCCTTGACCAGCACCTGAATTTTTTTGCACAGCACAGGAGCAGACTGCGGCAACTGTTTGCGGAGCACCCCCGCTCGCATGCCCGGACTTTCAACAACAGGTACGCGTTTGCGAGCTATTGCGGACCGGACCAGCTGTCCGTCACATTCTTCGTGGTCTACGACCCAGACACCGGGTTACACAATCTGGACATGACAGACGTCGTTTACTTTTATTGGCTTTGCTGTGCGACAGACAGGCGCGCCATCGAAGAGCGGATCTGTGTCCCGCTGCCAGAAGGGACAGCCTCGGAACCGGACACTCCGGTTGACAGCACCTGGGCAGCAAACAGGCACTGAGCCTCGGTTCGGTCCTGTAACAGGATCGGACAGTCTGCCCGCTGGGCAGCTGCGCACCAGAGGCAGCACTGGAAAACCCTGTAGTCTCATTTTCCTGCAGGCTATCGCCGGGAACTTGTCGTCAGACGCATGACTCTGACTCTCTGTTGTTTATCAGCGAAGGGCAAACCCTCATGCACGACAGTCAAATGAAAGCCGACCGATCGGGATTCTCCACAAGGCCCCTGGAAAGAGCCCTGGGTACCACCCCAGCTTCCAGTCTGCACCAAGGACGCCTGGTGCGGTCGCTATCTTCACCGCAGGAAACCTGTTGCAGTAAACGAAGAGCATCCAGTCTCTTGCCCTCCCCGCCCCGGAACAAGAGAACCGCACCCCAGCCCCCCTGTCAGGACCGGACCTTGTTTGCCTGGCTGGGCTGTCCAGACCTCAGCGATCCGCACCTGCCCATCAATTCTCTCGCACCCGACTTCGTTCCACTCGAAAAAAAAATGCCGCGCCCCCCTTTCACGCCCAGACTGAAAGACGACCCTGCCTTGGCAAAAACCTTTCAGGAACCAAGTTCGCTGACGTTTGTTAAAGAGCAGTTGGCAGAACGACGACGGCTGGAAGACAAAGGTCTGGAGTTCGTGTTCGCCCCTCTGCTGGTGACCCTGGAAAATATGGAAACTTTCATCAAACACATAGGGGCGGGCAAGCAGTTCAAGGACCCTTTGACACCAGAGGAAACCGCCGCCCTGACACGTATAGACTGGCAGACAGCACAGCTGGTAACAGCGAAGCGAGCTCTGTACAAGCACACCCTGCGTCTGGCCCTGTCGCTGACGATTCTGTGTGAAATCGTCACTCAGCGACTGGTCGTAAGGCCGCTGTCGAAAGAACAGCCCGGGCTGGCCAGGCAGATATGCACCTCCTGTCCCTCCGCGCGTTCTCGTCGCTATAGCCGCGTCCTGCGACAAGTGCTGGCGGCGCTGCCTCTGACAGAAAAGCCAGAGCCGGATAAAGAACACCTCCTTCTCCGTCTCGGGCACCAGGTTTCGCTCAACCAGACACTCGTTGAAACCATACATAACCAGAATCTGCTGCTTTACCCCAGTTTCCAGCCACTGAAGATCGCCGACTTTTGCAGGTTCGGTCACCTTCCCCTGCACCCCGTTGGCCTGATAACAGACTATATGATGGGAGCCGATGGTGAGCTGAGAACCCCTCTGTGCTTCGCAGAACACGATCTGAGCCACATGGAAGACCTGATCGCGGTCGGCGATCCGGACCATCGGCTCGCCTCAGTAGCTGAGGTGCCACTCTACGATCCGGCCCTGCGGCTGGACTGGCGCTGCCTGTTGCTGGATCGCATTCCGGACTGTCTGACGACGCAGCTGTCACAGCCGGCACTGCAGTTTTTGCTGTTTCGTCTGCTTCACGAAAAACCGCCCGAGCTGAGCGTCATGAGTATGAGCTCCCCCTCTGCCCGGTTTCCGCTTCATCTGGAAGAGTTGGTCAACGCTCACGCCCTGGAACGCCATATCTATGAGGACATCTACAGGGAAATCACGACCGATCAGGCAGCCATTGCCGTACTCTGGACAATGCGTCTGTGGTCGTGCTGGCAGGCAGCTGACTGTCACTTGTCCCAGAAGCAGCTGCAGGCCTGTGCACAGGCATTTATTGACAGGGATATGCCCCGCCTCGACCAGCATCTGAGGTTCCTCGCGCAGCACAGGAGCAGCCTGCGGCAACTGTTTGCAGAGCACAGCAGTTCACATAATGTGGACGATGACAACAGACACGCATTTGAGGCCTGTTGCGGCCCGGACCAGATGCGCATCACCTTCTTCACCAGCTATGACCCAGACACGGGGTTGCACAATGTGGACACGACCGAAATCGTTTACTTCCATTGGCTGTGCGGTCTTGAAGACCGACGCGCCATCGAAAAGCGCACCTGCATGCAGCTGCCGGAAGGGACTGGCTCCGAGCCTGACACGCCGCGACCGGCCACGCCTGAGCCTGCAGAGACTTGATGGACAGCGGCATGCCCCCCGGTACCGCTGTAGGGAGATCGCAGATCCCCGGCCCATGACGTCCTGATAAACATGCTGACAAGGTTGGCCCATGACGTCAGCCTCTGGCTTGCTGCTGAGCACCTCTGCTGACATGCAGCAAGACCAATGCTGATCGCAATGCACCTTTCGTGCCCGCTGTTGCCCAAGGGAGTCTGACGAATGTGCCAGACCACAAGGCGGCAGTCATACAACACACCGAGGAAATACCATCATGTGGCTCAAAGAAGGCGACCATGCCATCTTTCACAAACGGCAGGGCAACCCACTTCAGAAACAGGGACGCACGCGATAGAGAACTCTACCACTCTTGTGCTTGCGCCAGGCAAAACGGTCAGTGGTTTTCCGGGGCCAGCACCGCCCACCAGAGGTGGCATCAGTCAGACACGAAACGAAAGACCAACACAAAACAAAGCTGAAGGGACCATCACCCGGGCGGCTATCTCCCTCCCGGGCACAAGGTTGGCACTGCCAGATCCGCCTCCTGACCCAGTGCGCGGCAAGCCCCGTCCTTCAGGGCGGGGAGGATGTCAACACTCAGCTGTCGAAACCGGTACAGCAGCTGTTGCTGTTCATCTTGTTTCATGAACGCTCTCCCCAACAGGCCGCAAGAAAGACAGGCTGCAGCCGTTCTTTTTTCCTGCACTACCTGAAAGAACTGGCTGAAAGAACTGGCTGAAAGAACTGGCTGAAAGAACTGGCCCATGTTCGCACCATCAACCGCAATGCCTACGAGCAAATATACAGCAACATCAGCATGGATCAGACAGCTGTGGCTGTACTCTGGACCACAAGGTTGTGGTTATGCTGGCAGGCCCAGACTGCCAGCTGGCAGGAAGCGGCTGCTGGACTGCGCGCAACACTTTACCGACAGGGACCTGCCCCGGCGGCGGCTGCACCCGCAGTTCTATTGCGGACACAGGGCCAGTCTGCGGCAGCTGTTCGCCGAAAACTGCTCTCTGCGTTACATAGATGAAAACAAAGTGGTGTTCGGTGGCCGTTATGGGTCCGGGCTCGAACAGGCGCACATCAACTTTTTCATTGGCCAGGCTCCACAATGCGGCCTGCGCAATCTTGATCCTGGCGAGCTGATCTACTTCCACTGACTTGAGCCTCCGGTCCAAAGGTGCGCGATGGAAGCACGGATCCGGACAAGACTGCCAGAGGGAACCGTACCCGAGCCGCACACGCCCGAGCCGCACACAGCTCAGCAATAACGCTATCAGCTTGCCAACGCTGGCCGGGCAATCTCTGCCCGGCTTGTGCGCCCCCTGCTCTATCCCTGGGCCGGCCCGGCAAGCCGGTCTGCACCAGGTGCTGACTGCTGATAATGAACAAGAGTCCCTGTGTCGCCTTCTTTCAGGCCGTGGCTGGCGACAACAGTCGGGAACTTATCAGCAGTCAATGGGCTCCAATTCCCTGTTTTCCATCAACAGGGATCAAGACGTCCATGAATGTCAGTCACATACAAACGGGTGGATTGCGCTCTCCTCAAGACCTTGAGCAAAGCAGGATCTGCCCGGCTTCGCCCACCGGCCAGTACGAAGGGCGTAACGTCCAGTCGCTACTGATGTCAGCAGATATCCACAAGGACACAGAGGCCGGCGTCAGTCTGTTGCCCTCCTCACTCCCGAATCAGGGAAGAGTCTGGCAGGATCCTCCTGCGGACAGGACGTCAGACTCCAGCCCTGCGTGTCCGGATCTGAGCGACCCGAACCTGACGCTTAACGCTGTCTTACAAGACATGGTTGCACTGGACGACTGGATCGAGGCTCCTCCTTTAAAGCCGAAACTGGAAGACGACCCTGCCCTGACTGAAACCTTTCAGAAAACCGACTCCCTGGCTTTTATCACCAACCAGCTGAAAAAACGGCAGAGGATGGAGAAAAAAGGCGACGAGTTCCCGTTCAAACCCCTGATGGTCACCCTGAAGAACATGGCGACCTTCATAGACCACATCGCTGAAGGGAAGCAGTTCCGTAACCCCTTGACCGCCGAGGAAGCAGCGGCCCTGCAGCGTATAGATATGGAAACCAGGCCGCTGGTGGAAGCCCGGCTGCCTCTGTATAAACGCACTCTGCGTCTGGCCCTGTCGTTGATGCTTTTGTGTGACATTATCACGCGTCGCCAGGTGCTGGAGCCCTATCTGGACGACAGCAGCAAGCTGTGCCTGTGCAGGAGCACCTGGCTCGATCCTGGCAGAAAGTGGGAGCCGCTGTTGCTGGAAGCTCTTCCCTTTACCAGGCAGAACTGCCCGGACGGCAAGGACAGCCTTCCCGCTGGCGGTCTTTCCCCCTGGATGCGCGAAGCGCTCCTTGAAACGGTAAACAACCCGAATCTACTGCTTTATCCTTCTTTTCAACCGCTGACTGTTACCGATTTCTGTAAGTTTGGCCATCTTCCCGTGCACCCCATCGGCCTGATAACAGACTATGCGCTCAACGCTGACGGAATTTTGTACAGTCCTCTGTCGTTTGCAGAGCACGATCTCAATCACATGAGTCAGCTGCTCGATGTAGGCGACCCCGCCCACAAGCCCGCCTCTGTGGCTGAGGCCGCATTATGTAACCCTGCCAGACGCCTGGACTGGCGCTGCCTGCTGCTGGGTCGGATGCCAGATTGCCTGGCCCGGCGGCTATCAGAGCCGGCCTTGCACTTCTTGCTGTTCCAGTTGCTTCATGAACATTCCCCCGACTGGATTGCCAGCAAGACAGACTCCAGTTGCCAGGCCTTCCTCTATTACCTGAAAGGTCTGGTCGGCGCACGTACTACCCAGTGCCAGGCCTACGAAGATATCTACAGGAAAATTACGATCGATCAGGCAGCCATTACCCTGCTCTGGGCCGTACGTCTGTGGTCGCGCTGGCTGACAGCCGACTGTCAATTGTCAGAGAAGGCGCTGCACGACTGTGCAGACACCTTTGTCGCAACGGACCTCCCCCGACTGCAGCAGCACCTGGCATTTTTCAGCCGGAACCGGGGAACTCTGCGACAACTGTTTGTAGAACAGGCCAGTCTGCGTCTGGTACGAGGCGGTGAATACACGTTCGGCGGCTGGTACGGACCGGAACAGGAGTACATCATCTTTTTCCGCAGCCATTTTCCCGAAGCCAGGCTGGTCAACATGGAAGTGACAGATCTCGTCTACTTCCATTCAATCTGCTCTGCAACAGAAAGACACGCCATAGAAAAGCGACTGGCGGGCAGAGTGCTGCCGGAGGGCACAGCCTCCGAACCTGACACGCCTCAACCTGCCGCACCCGGTGCCTCGCAGAATCTTGCAGGTGAGCACCACTGCTGAAACGGGGCACAAACACAAACAGAAACACAAACAGAAACACAAACAGAAACACAAACACAAACTCAAACAGAAACAGAAACAGAAACAGAAACAGAAACAGAAACAATGGCAGCAGCACTGAACCCTTTTTCTCTGATGTTGTCCAACGAGCATCAGGAAGTTGTCGGAACAAGACTGGCAGCAGGGAAATGACGAGGAAATATCTTTATGTGGACCACAGAATACGGCCTCTCCAGCTGTGACAAGAAACAGGAGCCTGCCGCCTCGCGATCAGAGCTACCCGCAAAGGCAGGAACTGCTTCAACAGCCAGTTCATATGGCAGAACAGTCGACTCATCTCCAGAGGAAGGGCCGCTTGCCGAAGGCTACCTCAGCAGGACTCAGAAGGACGCGCCCGGCGTCGTCATCCGGACAGATCCCTTGCGCGCGTGCGCCATGCTCGATCCGGTCCCCGACAGGCTGGTGCAACGCTGGCCTGGCTGCCCGGACCTCAACGACCCCAAGCTGCCCATCAACATCGACTGCGTCTTGTCACATGATGAGCCTGCCGAACAACAGCCACCCCCGCCTCCTTTCACGCCAGAGCTGGAAGATGACACTGCCTTGACTGACATTTTTCAGAATGAAGAATCCCTGACGTTTATCAAGGAACAGCTGGCGCGACGAAAAGAGCAAGAGGCGCAAGGTCTGGAATTCGCGTTCAAGCCCCTGATGGTCACCCTGCGAAATATGGAAACCTTCATTGACCACATAGCGCAACGCAAGCAGTTCACACAGCCCTTGACCGCAGAGGAGGAGGCCGCCCTGGGACGTATAGGCCGAGAGACCAGGGTGCTGTTGAAAAAAAATCAGGCCCTGTACAAGCGCACCCTGCGCCTGAGCCTGTCGCTGATGATTCTGTGCGACATTGTCACACGACGGCAAGTTCTGGAGCCGTATTTGAAAGACGATCGACGCATGCTCCTGTGCGACAGTGCAAGGCTTGATCCTGACAGGAAGAAGGAACCACTTCTGCTGGCAGCTCTGCCCCTGACGCAGCAGGGCCCGGGTGGAGAGCAAGACCTTTCTGCTTGCCTTCCTTTCAATATGGGGCAGGCGCTCCTTGAAGCAGTCAACAACCCGAATCTACTGCTTTATCCGTCTTTTCATCCGTTGACTGTTGCCGATTTCTGCAAGTTTTGTCACCTTCCCGTGCATCCCATCGGCTTGATAACAGACTACGTCATGAACGCTGACGGAAGCCTGCGCAGCCCCCTGTCCTTTGCTCAGCATGACCTGGAGCACATGGAACAGCTGGCCAGTGTTGGCTATTACTGCCCGACATCGCCAGCCATGTCACCGCTATGCGACTCTGCCAGGCGCCGGGACTGGCGCTGTCTCCTGTTGAATCGGGCGCCAGTGTGTCTGGCGACTCTGCTATCGCAGCCGGCACTGCAACTGTTGGCGTTTCAGCTGCTTCACGAGTACGAGCCCGCATTGAGTGCGCGACATATGGAATCCAGCTGTTCTGCGTTTCGCTACTACCTGGGAGCATTGATCTGCGCAAGCACTTTGAGCCGCCACGCCTATGAGGACATCTATCAAAAAATTACGAGCGATCAGGCAGCCATTGCCGTGCTCTGGACGGTGCGTCTGTGGTCTCGCTGGCAGGCAGCCGACTATCAGCTATCACAGAAGGCTCTGCAGGACTGCGCGCAAACTTTTTTAGACACGGACCTGCCGCAACTACGGCAGCACCTCAGTTTTTTTTCAGAACATCAGGGTACCTTGCGCCAGCTGTTTGCAGAGCAGTGCAGTGTGCATCGTGTAGACGCAGACAACGAACACACTTTTGCGGGGTATTACGGGCCGCAAAAGGAGTACGTCATCTTTTTCAGCAGCTATTGGCCCAACGCCAGACTGCGAAATGTGGATAACACAATTGTCGTTTACTTCCATTCGCTTTGCTGTGCGGCCGACAGGCTGGCGATGGAACAGCGGCTTGGTATCAAGTTGCCGCCGGGAACGGCCACAGATCCTGACGGGCCACAACCGGCCACGCCTGAGGCTATGGCCTGAGCGATAGCCATGGCCCCTGTCAGCTGTCCAAAACCGCTTTGCTGGTGAACTCCACTGCCACAACTGGCACAACTGGCACAGCAATACGTCACTTTTCTTGTCGCCTGTTGTCAAAACACAGAGGCAAACGACCGCTTGCGACAAAACGATCGCTTGCGACAGAAAAAGAACAACCACATCCGGGACAGTGCCTGAAATCGTTTTCCCGCCTGTGAAAAACTTGGGCAGGACTTCCGTTATGAACGACTGTCGTCGACAGAAAAGGCTGGTGTTCCAGCTGCCTCCACAAAGTAGAAAGTGAGTGCAAGCCTGGACGCTGGGCTCACTTCGACCAAGGCTCGTGCCAGAAAATACGACCAGTATCAGCCTGTTATCACAGCCGGGAACTTTTTATCCAGTCATGGAATCCAATCTCCTGTCTTTATCCTGATCTGTAGAGCGAGGGAGAACATCTTGTGAATCACACCAACATGAAGGTCCCCGAAGCATCGGTGGCCTGTAAAACCCTGCCGGAATGCATCCAGCATCCTGCCCAACCCACAGGCCAGTACCAGGGGCACCAGGTTCGGCTACGACCAGAGCCGCCGGACATCAACACAGCTGAAGCCACAGTCCTCTTGTCTCGCCCGCCCGAGCACCTGGCGCCACAAGGTTCGGCTGAGCGCGAGGCTCTGCAGTTGCTCCCGGATTTGAGCAAACAGGACCTGGAGATCAACCGTCTCTCGCCAACTTTTGTGCCATTGGAGAAGAGGGTGCCCAAACCACCTTCCACGCCTGATCTGGAATGCGATTACGCCTTGGCTGAACGCTTTCAGGAAGTTGAGTACTTGACGATTTTCAAAGAACAGCTGGCAGAACGCCGCAGCCTGGAAGCGCAAGACAAGGAATTTTTTTTCGATCCTCTGAATGTCACCCTGAGAAACATGGAGACCTTCATCGACCACATACGTCAAAACAAGCAGTTCGAGCACCCCCTGACCCAGGAAGAAAACGCAGCCCTGACACGCCTGGGCGAGCAGACCAAAGCCCTGGTGAAAAAACAACAGGCTCCTTACAAACGCACTGTACGTCTGGCGCTGTCGCTGATGCTTCTGTGTGACCTGATAGTACAGCGCCAAGTGATACAGCCAATATTCAAAAACAATGCCCGGCTGATCGACGACATACTCTATCAACCCCTGTTTCGTTCTGCACAGGAGAGGCTGAATTTGCTGCGAGCTCTTCCCCTGATGGGGCAGCAGACACCAGGCACAGATGCCATCGGCGCCGCCCGGATTGCAGGCCTGGACAATGCTTTCTTCGCGAAACTGGACGACCAGCAGCTGCTGCTCTACCCCTCTTTTCACCCACTGTCCATTCGTGATTTCTGCCGGTTTGGACACCTTCCGCTACACCCTTTGGGCTTGATGACAGATTACGTACTGCCTGCCGATGGGATTCTGCGTACGCCTCTGGCCTTCGTGTGGCATGATGAGGATCACATGGCAGACTTGACCAGAGTGGCCTATCGCGAGTACCCGCTGCCATCGACGGCAGCCTCCGCATTATGCAACTGTGAGCAGCGGTTGGACTGGCGCTGTCTGCTGCTGGACAGGGTACCGGCCTGTCTGGCCAGCCGACTATCGCAGCCGGGCCTGCAGCTGCTTTTGTTCATCATGTTCCATGAGAACTCTCCTGAAATCTGTGTCACATCGATAGAAGGCGCCTTTTCTCCTTTCTTGTACTTTCTGGAAATATTGGTCGCTGCGCGCACTTCAAAGCGCAACCACTACGAGGACATCTATACCAAAATCACAACCGATCAGGCCGCCATGACCGCTCTCTGGGCAATGCGCCTGTGGCTGCGCTGGCAGGAGGCCAGTTTCGTGTCGCTTTCAGAGCGGCAGCTGCAGGATTGTCTGACAAGCTTTGTCGACGAGGACGTGCCCCGCCTGCTGCAGCACCTGAGGTTTTTTGCGCAATACAGGGGACGATTACGGCAAGCGTTGCTGGAGGACTGTACACAATACGGCCAGTCCAGCAACAAAGTGACGCTCCTGGGCCGGTTCGGACCGCACAAAGAACTCCGCTACGTATTCAAAACCTATGATTCAGACACTGGCCTGCGCAATATGGAGACTGCCGAGGAGCCTTACTTCCATTTACTCTGTTGTGCGGCGCAAAGACAAGCGATGGAAGATCGGTTGGGTATCAAATTGCCGCAAGGGACAGCCTCTGATCCTGACAGCCCGCAACCAGCCCCATTGCAAACCATGAAGACATCATAGCCAGCCGGTCGCCAGGATGACCCATGAAAGGAGGCCAGAACCAGCCTGCTGCAGAAACCCCTGGTAAAACATCCCGGCAATACTGAGATTTTCATCCCCTGGCTGGGCCACTGCATAGAGCCTGTCCGAAAACATGAAATCCTTACGCGGGAAACCGGATGGAGACCGCAGCGGCTCCACAGGAGTTCCGCTGCCTCCAGAGCGCACGGGGGTTCATTTGAAGGTGCTCAAAGGCTTCGCTGATTCCGGTCCGTTCCAGCACCGGGCACGAAAAAGATTGCGCTCTCCCTCGACTCGTCGGTTGCCGTCCATTCGAAACAACAGTCCACCCGTGGAAAGAACCCTGCTCACCCCACACAGAAGTCATGGGAGACCCAGGTGGTGGACTCTGTCTGTCGCATGGAAAAGATACACAGCTGCGGCCTTGACCGGCAGGGGCGTTCTGACGGCAAGAATTGAACAGGTATGTCGTTACAGCCTTAAGCCTCACACAGAGGGCTTGCAACGGTAGAAAGCTGGACAGAGAGGTATGGCAAGACTGAACGTCAGCCTGTCAATGCTCGCGTGGGAGCACAACTGGCTCGTGTCAAGATGCAGGAAGCCGTGCCCGGGAATTCTGATGCTAAAGCACGTCTTGATGATCTATAGGATGGATGATGGGGCTTTCTGTCAGAGCTATCCTCAAATCCACAGAAAATATCAATCTCCCACTCATGCCATTCTCTGGCCTCGCAGAGGCGTCCTTGCCAGCACCGGCCACAACCCACTGCGAAACCGAAGGAAACCCCGGCGCCCTCCTCTGTTCAGCCAGAACAGAAAAAGCCACCGGGGAAAACACAAAGAGAGAATACTGGGCGGCAAGTGTTACCGCCCATGCCCGTCAGCGGCAGCTGGCGGGACGAACGGCAGCCGGTAAAGTTGTGCCAGCGTTGTTACAGTTCCACTGTACAGAACCACCTGAATCTG
>Ga0209020_1001323_pt1 | contig 25596 bp, 13 predicted proteins | sample PinacodermBB_FD_187298 | JGI IMG/M metagenome (GOLD analysis project Ga0209020, IMG submission 187298) | Host-associated microbial community of the marine sponge Aplysina aerophoba from Gulf of Piran - sponge pinacoderm, lysed by bead... | ecosystem: Host-associated > Porifera > Sponge >... | reverse complement strand
GGGCTATTATCGTGGGTCTTACTACATTGGAGTGGTGTATATCCTGAGAAGTTCCCACCTGTTTCCAGGCTCTGCATAATTTTGTGCAAGAAAGCGTTGCCGTACGGGATAGTGATTGGCCAGAAATCAGCATTTTCCGACTCTCAACCTTAACCTAACTGATTTTCAGCAACATCAACCAAAAACGCTGATTTTCGGGCATGGGTAATCCTCATCAGCAGTGATCCAGGTTCCTGTTCGGGGATTTTGTTGGCTTAAGCAGCTCTGTATAAAAGAGGCAGATTGTCCCTGTCTTTTTCAGCAAAAGCTTGCCCCATCGTTGCAAGGTTTTTGCGACAATCGCCAGAGCCGCATAGCACTGAGATATAGTCAAATCTGGTGATTGAGAGCATGATCAGGCGACCTCCTTGTCAGCATCACTCGCTACTTGTTAACGCCAACCTTTTATGTCCCCAAACCACCAGGTTGAGGTGTCCTTTCGATTAACCCGGCCGATGCCTGTAGTGACCAAACAACAGGGAAGTGGCCATGGTCAACCGCGAGGACTGGACCATGACACAGTAAATGCGCCGCCCTGGCTGCCACCTTAAGGATATTGCTCAGGGATTGGGCTGCTGTGGCAAGACCGTGCCGAGCTCACAAGTGCTGGGGCCGTGCCCCGTTCCGTAAATCCTGGGTTCGTAAGGTGTTAACACAAGGGCAAACAGGACGATTTCAACCCAATGATGTAATGCGCTTTACCCTCCTTCGCACTTGATCCCGGCATGATGCCCGCCTTGTCCCATGAATATAATTAACGTCTGCGTTAGTGCATTTGATGCCGCCAGGTGATTGGTGCCTGGCGAATACTTGTCAGTCCTGCCCGAGCCACCATCCCAGGAAAAAGGAAGCGGCCAGGGCCACGAATCCAGTCTTCTGTGAAGGTTGCGTATTCTGGGGAACTTGAACACCTATTCTCTGATGGGCTGGCAGGCCATCAAGCCAGCAGACAAAACAATTCATCTCCTCTTCCGCATCAAGAGTTAACAGCGGGTTATCCAGAGAGTCGCTGCTGCCGTCTTTCATGAGAGACTGCAGCGACCGCAGCAGATCACGCATGGGGCGTTCGAGCACAGACGAAAACAGTGGCTGTCCCATTTCCAGACCTGGTGGGAATGGCCGCCGCCAAAAGCGATGGTAACCCGATGACATACCCTTTGCTGCCTGAAGCAGATCATCAGTCGAGAGTGTTCCGCAGGCTTCCTCAAGCTGCCAGAGACTCTCAAAAAATTCGTCGCAACTGGCGCGCGCGGTCTGCAGATCGAACCAGGGTTCGCCGCGAGGATTGGGACGTCTTGTCAAAGCGTTCTGCAGCACTGTAATGACTGCAGACAGCTCGTCGGCATGCAGCAAAAAATCAACTTTATTCACTGCCCATTCCAGTCAATTGATAGTCCCGATGTATTCTGCGCCCTGAAAAGTTGAACAAGACGCTCTTTCATTGCATCACCGGACCGAATTCTTTATCCAGTTCAAACAGATCAGGCGTCGAGCGATGAACACCGATGCCGTGTTCCATAAGCAGCATCACAAGCTGCTCCCCGTTCATCAGAGCAATGGGGGTTTTGTCTGCCTGGGCGGCCTCCGTGCGCGCTCCCTTGGTGAAGTCGCTGGTGGTAATGATCAGCCCTTGCTCATGCGCCCCCAAACTGCCGCGCACCTGCTGCACCACCGGGGCCTGAATCTTGTTCTTGAGATTCCATTTCTTGACCTGGACGGCCATCTTGATGCGGATCACATCACCGACGACCAGGGTGCCGCGGACATCGATGCCGCCATCGGCACTGAGTTTGGTCACCTCGACCCTGTCGAACCCCATCTCTGCCAGCAATAGCGAAATAAGCTCCTCAAAATCTCCCGGCGTCATGGCCAGCAGGCGCTGGCGCAGGGCCTTGCATACCTGATGATTGTGCTGCTCAATCTGGAATGTCAGCCCGTGCCCCATCCATTGTCTCAGGCCCACATAACCATGGCCATGCTGCACAAAGCGAGGCCGCTCGCCCCGGTTCTGCTGGCGTTTGATCTCGGTAATCACCTGGGCGTACATGCTGGCGTGCGGCGTTTTTCCGCTCGTCACCAGCCATTCTTTGTGCAGGGCCTTTTCGGTGATCTCCTTGTAATGCATTGGTTTTTTGTCACCGAACTCCTCAAGCACTTTCTGAGCGCAATCGGTAAAGGAAAAACTCGCGTTGGCAGATGGCGGCTTTGGTGTTTTTTGAACCTTCGGAAGAGTTCTGGCGCTGTTGCCCGGTAGCGCGGCAAGATCCTTAAGAGCAAAGGTCTGTGGACCGGCTCTTTCAAAAGGAGACTTGTCACAGTTGTTCTTGATATCTGAATAGAGTCGAGCACTGACAGTGGCCGCCGGCGTTTTTCCCTCTGTTTTCCAAAGGCCTTCAGCGATCATCTGACTTGCCAGATCTTGCGCATGCAAAGGCGAGCCGGCCTTTTTCAGAATGTGAATAGCCGCTGAAATGACATTCATGGTTTTACCTCAATCCATTCCATGGGAACGCGCTTTGCCTGAGCCCAGCCTTTCTCGCAGGTCTGACAAGCTCGAAGTGTATCAACAGCGGGATATTCTCTGATACTTCAGTCGATTGCAATTTTTATACCCTTCCAGCCTTATCTCTGCTCCAGATTGGTGTTTTTCAGTGCGCTAGATGCTTTCTGTAATGGTATTTCGCGTGCTTTCTCAAATTTTGCCATGTGTACCAAGTGTCACTCTATCTATTTGTTCCAACAATCTTTATTAAATTCATCAGCCTCGTGGGAGAATTGCACCCTGCTGGACTTGGCAGCATCGCGCCTTGACCACTGCACATTATTACCAAAGGATTGTCCAACGGCATCTTTGTGTTCGATTGGGCTATTCGTCTCCACCGGTACTCCGGACTCCTGACCTCAGCTGCCCATTGACTGTTTGGCGTGTTCAGGGGCTCTGCAGTTTGCCTGTAATCCATCTGGCAAGGCGTAATGAATTTCAGGCTCGTGCTGGCGCTGCTTGCTATAACAACCAGAACACTGCGGACGAAGGGCGTTGCGCAGTAGCCGGGCCGGCCGTCATGGTTCTGGACAGCGATGCGAACAAGGAGTGCCATTCCTGCCTGAATTCAGCGTCAAGTTTGCTGGCGACTGATGCAAAAAAATACGGTTTGAGGCACTCTATAGCACCGACTTGAAGCGAACGGCGGTTGCAGTCAACACCAGTCAACGCAGGAATCACCAGCCCGGACTTTTGGGCAGCAGACTTGTGTCGGACGAACGCGCCGTGCCGGCCGCATGCCGGTCAGGTCGAGCTTTCAGTGTTGTCCAACGGATAGGCTCCAGACTATGAGATTGGTTCCCTTGCCTGACGCCCAGGCGGCCTCCATCTGGGTGGCCCACTACATTGCCGGGCGCATACAGCGTTTTCAACCGACAAAAGACCGCCCCTTCGTGCTGGGTTTGCCCACAGGAGGCACCCCCGTTCCCGTCTATGCCGAGCTGGTTCGCCTGTATCGCGAGGGCAAACTCAGCTTTGCTCATGTCGTCAGCTTCAACATGGATGAGTACATTGGACTGCCCACCGGACATCCGCAAAGCTATCGCACCTTCATGCATGAGCATCTGTTTGATCAGGTGGATATGCTTCCGGAAAACATTAATTTTCTCGATAGCAATACCGAAGATCCGCAACAGGAATGTGCGCGCTATGAGCAGGCCATGTCTGATGTGGGAGGCGTGGAACTGTTTTTCGGTGGTGTGGGTCGGGACGGCCATATTGCCTTTAATGAACCCGGTTCCTCCCTGTCTTCGCGCACCCGCATCAAGACACTGACGCCGGGCACCATCCAGGCCAATGCCCGTTTTTTCGATCAAGAAGAGGAGCTTGTTCCTGTACGGGCACTGACGGTCGGTGTAGGGACGATTCTCGATGCCCGTGAAGTGGTTATTCTGGCCACAGGTTCCCAGAAGTCTCTGGCTGTTGAACGGCTTGTTGAAGGTGCAGTCAGCCATATGTGGCCCTTGTCGGCGCTCCAGCTGCATCCCAAAACCCTCGTCGTTTGTGACGAGGACGCCACCATGGATCTGAAAGTGAGAACCCTGCGCTACTTCCAGAAAATTGAAGAGGAGTCCTGATCCGGTTTGTACGCGCAGGTCCATGTACTGATATCAAACCACAGCGGAAGACGAACAGGACTTTTGAGAGACATCAAGGCGGTTCGCTGGTCATGGAGGACACAGTGAGAGTACAGTGCGGTGCTTCATGGCTCCGGCGCACCAGTCCCGGGGGCCGGGTGGGCTGTCGTCCGCAGGCCTGTGTCCATGGCGCATCATGGACAGGCCTCCGGTGCGCATGTGCCCTCTGATGCAGGTGCAGGGCCCTGCCTCAGAACTCTGATGCCAGACTGTGCACGGCCTGAAACAGCGCTTGCCCCTTGTTCAGGGTCTCCTGCCACTCCAGGTCGGGTTGCGAGTCAGCCACCACCCCGGCACCGGCCTGGATATACAACTGCTGATCCTTGATCACGGCCGTACGAATAGCGATCGCTGTATCCATATTACCATTCCAGCCAAGATAGCCGACAGCACCACCATAGATACCGCGCTTGACCGGTTCCAGTTCATCAATGATTTCCATGGCCCGGATCTTGGGGGCACCGCTGAGAGTGCCGGCCGGCAGAACAGCAGACAGTGCATCCATCATCGTCAGCCCCTTTTTCAACTGACCCGAGACATGAGAGACAATGTGCATCACATGGGAATAGCGCTCTACCTGCATGCACTCCTCCAGTTTGACAGAACCGGTCTCGGCTATGCGTCCTATGTCATTGCGTCCCAGATCAATCAGCATCAGATGCTCGGCGCGCTCCTTGGGATCGGCAAGCAACTCCTGTTCCAGCGCCTTATCCTGCTCTGGACTCGTTCCACGACGCCGGGTACCGGCCAATGGACGTACGGCCACGGAGCCGGATTCCAGCCGTCCCAGAATTTCAGGAGAAGACCCCACAACATGGAAGTCTTTCAGATTGAGGAAATACATGTAAGGTGAGGGATTGAGTGAGCGCAGGGCACGATACAAGTCCAGTGGTGGCGCACTCCAGGGTTGACTCATGCGTTGCGACAGCACAACCTGCATGACATCGCCGGCCACAATATAGTCTTTGATCTTGTTGACGGCTGCCTTGAATCCGGTCTCGCCCCATTGCGAATCGAAGGCAGGGGGTTGCGGCGGACAAGGTGCCTGTCGTGACGCGCTACAGACGCTGGCCTTCCTGATTTTCAGCTGCTGTCTTCGTTCTTCCAGACGCTCATGAGCCCGGGCCAGGGCATCGGGCTCATCCGGATGCGCATAAGTGACCAGCAAGGCCCGGCCCTTGAGATTGTCAAATACGACCAGATCTTCCATCAGCATCAGCAGGATATCAGGCGTATTGAGGGTATCCGGCGGCTCCTTTCCACTGAGTCGCGGTTCCACATATCGCACGGTGTCGTATGAAAAATAACCGACAAGGCCACCATGGAAACGTGGCAGTTCAGGCAGTTCCGGCACACGGAAGCCTGACAGAAAATGGGCGATCTCTGCCAGCGGATCCTGTACCTGACGTTGCTCAGTAATCTGACCATGCTCTTCGAGTTGCCAATGATGGCCAGTAATTTTGAGGATGGTCTGGCTGCGCATGCCTATGATCGACCAGCGTCCCCAGCGCTCTCCCCCTTTCACCGACTCCAGCAAGCAGGAGTACTCTTCGTCAGCCAGTTTTATATAGGCAGACAGTGGGGTGTCCAGATCGGCCAGTACAGAGCAGGTGACAGGTATACGGTTGAACCCTTGGCTGGCAAGGTGCTGGAAAGTGTCAGGTGTCATAGGAAGCCATCCAGGCTGGCAGGTTGATCACACAAAAAATAACGCGCGACAGGGGCAGGGAAGTTCCGCTCCACAGGGAGAAAATGCGCCGGCAGCCTGACAGAGAATCCATCAGGCTCTGACGTATCCCGGGCATGATCCAGACGTTTGTGTTCGTCAAACAGAGCCACAGCTTTCCCACCAGACAGAAGGATTATGCTCAAGGATTATGCCCAAGTTTCAGAACTCCCGGTCAAAGACGTCTTTTCCGGACGCCTGCTGCCTGCTGGCAGGGTATCAAGGTCTGGGTGGACGGTGATTTACGGCCTGCTTCTGCCGGCGCTGCTGGAGGGGGATTGCTGTCAGCAGGACCTGCCTCCCTGGCCATGTCCGCAATTTCCCTGAGACGCAGAAGCACTTGTCTGTTCAGGCTGTTTTTGGGGTACTCGCCCTTGCTGTTGAGTTTTCCAGGCTTGATGCCGGTCAGCAGTTCCAGCGCTTCTTCCACATGGGACACCGCATGCACCGCAAATTTTCCTTTGCGTACTGCTGTCATGACCCGCTCATTGAGCATCAGGTTGGGCACATTGGCAGCCGGAATAATTACACCCTGATCATTTTTCAGGCCGCGTGCTTCACAGAGAGCAAAGAAGCCCTCAATTTTCTCATTGACGCCACCGACGGCCTGCACCTCGCCGTGTTGATTCATGGAGCCGGTAACAGCCCAGGACTGTTTCAGGGGGACACCCGTCAAGGAAGACAGCAAGCAGCAGAGTTCCGCCACAGACGCACTGTCACCGTCGATGGTGCCATAGGACTGTTCCATTGCCAGACTGGCCGATATAGCCAAAGGAAACTCCCGGGCGTAACGCGCCCCCAGATAACCGGTCAGAATCATCACTCCTTTTGAGTGAATGGCCTGCCCCAGTTGCACTTCGCGTTCTATGTCCACTATTCCCTGGGAGCCGGGGTACACGGCCGCCGTTATACGAGCCGGTGAGCCAAAGCAGGCGTCTCCGATCGACAACACTGTCAGTCCATTGATCTTGCCCACGGCCTCGCCGGAGGTATCTATCAACACGCTGCCTTCCAGCATGTCTTTGAGAATTTCCTTGCTGACTCTACTGGTCCGTTCTGCCTTGGCCTGGAGTGCAAGGTTGACATGGACATGCGTAATGGAGCGCCCTGATTGTTTGCGGCGCACAAAGTCGGCCTCGGCCAGCAAGTCGAACAGGTCGCCAATATGGGCTGACAGACGGTTCTTGTGCCCCGCCTCGCGAGCACTCTGCTCCACCATCCGCGCTACCGCCTGGGCGGTCAGCGGCGCATAGCCTTCATCCATGGCGCGGGTGTGCAGCAGGCGTGAAAAAGATTGCACTGTGTCCGTTGAGCGCTCTATATAGCCGTCAAAGTCCACCAGAACCCGGAACATTTCGTGAAAATCGCCGTCCAGTTCCTGCAGCAGGTAATAAATCTGCCGGGATCCTATAAGCACAATTTTTACGTCCAGAGGAATAATTTCCGGATTGAGAGTAATGGTGCTGATCAGCCCCATCTCACTGGCGGGTGATTCAATCTGAAGTTTCTTTTCCTTCAGCGCCCGCTTCAGAGCTTCCCAGACAAAAGGCTCTTCCAGCAGTTTCGCTGCTTCCAGAACCAGAAAACCACCGTTTGCCTGGTGCAGGCTGCCGGCACAAATCTGGCGGTAGCTGGTGACCAGTGATCCCATATCGGTCGTGTATTCGATGCGGCCAAACAAGTTGCGGTAGTTGGGATGTGTCTCAAAAATAATGGGCGCAGAGTCTTCTTTCTTGTGAGTGACGATGACATTGGGGACATACATATCCCGCAGCAAAGTACGCTTGCTGACGTCTTCTTTCAGTTCAATGCCCCTGTCGTCAGCCAGATGTTCCATCACTGTCTTGTGAAGGTCCGCTTTCATGGCATCCAGGTACTCACTGACACCGTCAAAACGGCCATGGGTTTTGCTCAGTACCTTGAGCAAAGGATCGAGAGCCTTGTCTATGGCCTGCTGATTCAGCAGTCGCAACTCTTCGCTGGAGGCGCGTTTCCACTGGGGAAGCTCCGACAGCTCTTCGTTGAGCAGGGTTTCCAGCTGTGAGATGTCCTTGTTGAACTTGTTGCGCTTGCGGTCTGGCAGCTGGGCGAACTCGGTTTCGTCCATGGGTTTGCCGTCGTGCATGGGCGCAAAGGTCAGGGAGCCCTGCTCCCGGAACAGGCAGATATTGCGACGCAAGCCTTCTTGTTCAACTTTTTCAATGGCTTTGTCATAGTTTTTGTTGAAGCGACGTTCTATGACATTTTTTTTCTGCTGGTAGGAAGGGCTTTCGAAGGCAGCCGGAAAGGTATCGAGCAAATCATCGATCAGGCGCGTAAAATCTTCGGTCAGCCGTGCGCCCATGCCGGCCGGCAGGCGCAGGGCGGCGGGCTCCCTGCTGTTACCGAAATTATTGACATAGGCCCAGTCCTCCGACGTTTTTCTACCCGCCGCTTCCCGGGACAGGTAGTGTCTGACGTACGAAGTGCGTCCGGTACCTGACTCACCCATCACATAGATGTTGTAGCCGCTGCGCTGCATGGTGACGCCAAAGCTGAGCGCATCGACCGCCCGCTCCTGCGCGAGAATGCCGGCGAAGGGCTTGAGTTCATTGGTGTTGCTGAACCCGAGATCCTTGGCTGGTTGCTTGGCAGCCAGCTGAGTCAGGGGAACTTTTGTTTTGTTTGCAGTGGTTGCCATCTACATTGGGTATCCGTTGATCTGTAGCGGGCCTATGATACCGAAAACGGCGTCCAAAAGTATTCGCAAGCAGCTCGCAGAGCAGAAAAGAGTGTAAAAGAGGAAAGCGGCAGCCGTTTGTCCGGCGGCAGCCCGGGGTTCAGGAGTCAGTCATGAGGCAGGTTGAAAGACGTCGCCAGTGGTGTGGGGCCATGTCAGCCAGACGCTGGTCGATGGCGTGTCTGAGTCCTTCAGGACGCAGGGTAAATGATCCATTGCTGTGAAGGTGAGTGACCAGGAGACCAGCAGCGAATAGTCTGACTCCTTGATGGTTTGAACTTTTTGTACAACTGACTTTTTGGACACAACAGCAATCAAGACCGGCATGGGGAGCACTGCCCAGTCAAGGGGGCACTGTGCCGTATGGCCCGGACGAGAGCTTCGCCGGCCCCTGTGGACGCCAGGCGCTGTCGCTCGGTAGCAGTCAACGAGGCGATGTTTGCTGACAGTTGGCATGAATCAGCTGGGCAATATTGGAAGAAGGGAACGCTTGTCATAGAGCCCTGTAGGCGATCGTGTCACGCAGATTGCGAGGAGGTTATTCCAGCAGCAAGCGCGGCAGTCTCAAGCACTCGAGTGTTCTGCGGCGTTCTGCCCGAAGCTTGAGTGGTGATCAGAGCGAACTCTCTTGCCCTCTCTTGCCCAGTATGTCACTGCCTTTTGCTGTCCAGGTGAGCGGCGACGGATGCTCATTCATCTCTTCCAATGTCTTTTTTTATTGCGCCTGTCAGCCCGCTTGCTGTGTCAGAAGGGCCTTGGTCACGAAATAACATGGGCTGATAATCCGGCCGCAATGTACTAACAACGTCAACTGCCGGATCAGCAGCTGGCTCACTTATGAAGTTTCAGTCGATTGCGCTATCGTCCTACTCCAGCACTGACCGACCCGCTCACACATACCCAAACGTCATCCGCACGAAGGCGGGCTCCAGGGTAGGCGTTTCTGGATTTCCGCCTTCGCGAGAATGACGGAAGTGAGATTGGCTCTTCGACATTTTGTATGGATTGTCTCAGGTTGCTTGACCGACATGCTGGCACAGCGAGCACAGCGAGCACATCGCGCTCAGCGGGAACTGTCGGTAACTGCTGTCGTAGTGTGAACATCTATTTGATTTTTTTTTTTTTGCTTAAGATCCTGCTCCAGCGTGGTATTCATGCAGATCCTTTATGAGGAAGTACTGAATTCCACTCTGTAAATTTTTATAATGAGGAGGGCTGATCGTGAAAATAAATAACAAGATGAGCATGAAAGGAACTTTTGCATCATTTGTGGTTACTGTAAAAAATGCAGGAGCCATAGCAAGAAAACAGGCTGCTGGGGAAAAAGGAGTTGACAGCACCAGGAAAAATGAGATATTGAATTCCGTGAAAAATGGGCAGTAATCGTTTTCCACTGTTGCCAAAAGGCTAACTGAGCAACTGTGCGGGTGGAGTTTGCCATGGCGACTCCTCCTAATCTGTATTTCAATAACGAAAAGGGGTTTTTATGTCCCCGTTTGAAAAGCACAAAAACATCCTGGAAGTGTTTTCTGATGATGTGCAGAAGCGCGGCCAAGAAAATCTTCGGCCAGTATTTCCGGATCTCGTCGATCACTTGGTTGATGATATTTACGGTTTTGCCTATTCGCGAGAAATTCTGGACGCCAAGACCAGGCATCTTGTTTCCCTTGGCATTCTTTCAGCTATAGGAGGGTGTGAAAATCAGCTGAAGTTTCAGCTGAAAGCAGGATTGCATATGGGGCTGACCGAAGAAGAAATCAAGGAGGTTTTTATTCAGGTTTGTGTTTTTGCAGGAAATGCAAGGGCAATCAATGCTGCTCTTTAATTTGATGAAATTATTAAAAACGAAACCTCATGACTGCTGAAGAAAAAAAGAACAGGATGCGGATAGTTCTCTACACGATTTCAGAGTTGTCGAATACTGTTGCTATTCGCTTGTTTCAGGTTTTTTGTGCGTGGTTTTTTGTTCAGATAACTGGCGAAGAAGAGTATCTTGCTAATGTTCTCATTGCAATATGGACTGTTACCACAGTTTTTATGCCGGTTTCGGGCATTGTTCTTGAAAGGTTCAACAAAAAAAGTGTGTTGTTCCACGTCAGTGGTATAAATCTATTGTGTTCTGTCAGCACCTGGTTTTTTTTCCTCTATGGTGTGGACAGAGCAGCCTACCTGTTTCTTTTGGTTGTCGGAGTCATATCCAGCTTGGTGGCCTCTATCCTTATGCCTATGGCGACTGCCGTTATTCCTGAAATAACGAAAGATGAGAAGTGCATTGGTCTTGGATTCAAGCTGAAATCTTCATCATTTCTTCTTGGACTGGTTCTGGGACCTGTCCTTGGTGGCTACATCGTGTTGTTCTTTAGCGGAATCTACATCATGTTGGCGGCCTCATTTTTCGCACTAGTAGCCGTGGCTGCTTCGGTAAGACTGGGTAGGGAAAAAACGGAAGGGGAGCATGGATCAAAAGGAAAGAGGGGAGAAAATTCGTCGCTTATTTTTTTCAAGCTGGCTATGATTTTGTGGAAGATTCCCGCAGAGCGATCCTTGGCGTTGTGTTCCTGTTGTGCCAACTTTTTGTTTGTCCCTTTTATTTTTTTTCTCCTTCCCTCTTACTACGTCAATCACGGCGGAACTGTCGCCGATGCCGCGACTATTGAGCTGGCCATTGGTGCTGGCATGCTTTTTTCATCTGTCTACTTGGTTCAGGCTATATCCAGTGTTTTCAACAACCACATTGCTGCTTCTTCTGGAATAGTTTTCATGGCGGTTTTCTTGTATCTTTTTGGAGTTCTGGAGTATCCCAGCGTCTTTTTGAAAATACTTTGCGCAATTGGTATTGGTGCAGGCTTGAGTTTGTTCAATATTGTTGTCAGCACACAAAGAGCCATGGCCATACCGGATGGATACAGAGGGTATATGGAGTCATTTCTTCTTTTCTTCTGTACACTATCTGCTCCTGCTGGCATTTATGTTTCAAAGAAAATGTTTGGTGTGTTTAGTGAAATTCAAATCATAGAGTGTTTTTTGATCTTTTTTGTCCTTGCTATAACCTGTGTATGCTTTTCAGGAAGTTTAAAGGAAATGCTGAATTGCAAGGAAAAAGAACATTATAATAGCAATTACAGGAATTTGTTCTCACAGTAGCGGACTATGATGATGACACCTCGTTTCGTTCCTGACGCTCAGGTTGCAGATCTTTTGCACTGTGCATTTCAGACGCGATTAAAAAATGCATATGTTGACCTTCTGAAACAGATAAAGGAATATGATGGGTCGATTGCTACAGATGATCTTTTTGCTGAAGTACAGAAAACACCGTCCGCACAGTTCAACGGGATAAAATGCTTTGCCTATAATAAAGCGGTTTCCTTATGCGAAAAAGATGATGTTGTTTCGGCACTCCAGTCTATAAAAAGGCATTTCTGTCTGGATGAATCAGTGGGGTATTATATTGGATCCAGCAATGAGAAATGTGGATCTTTAATCGATGATCTGTATGCTTCCATTGCCTCTGGAGAGGGAGTCAAGCATCAGGAAAAAATGAGAGTGTCCTTTCAAAGACCACCTTATGATCAGTATCAAAGTGCACTGAATCTTCTGAAAAAGGGAATGGGCGTTCTGAGAGAGTCCAGTCAGAGTCTTTTTGAAGAGAGTGCGGCTTTAGTAAGAAATATAGGCTTTTTTTCGACACAAGACTCGGATGAGTTTTCTTTTCTAAGTCTTACAGGAAATCTTATTCAATCCTTTATTTTGATTAATTCAGCATGGAATTCAGACTGGGTTGACGTTCTGGACAAATACATACACGAGAGCGCGCATGCGTATCTTTTCTTGATCAATCTTGATCATGAACTGGTGTTGAACCCTGAAACAGAAAGGTTCCCTTCTCCTTTGAGACAGGATCTCAGGCATATGCCAGGAATATATCATTCTGTTTTTGTTATCCAACGCCTTTTATTAGGGTTTTCAAAAATAAAGGACTTGGATTCTGTTACAATTTCCGAAAAAAAGAAAATTGAAAACTTGATAGATGATTGTCGCTCAAAGGTGCACAGGGGGTATGAGACATTATCCATGCATGGACGCATGTCCCATATGGCCTGTAGACTCATTTACGAAGGCATGTTGGCAACAAAGTACAGAGGCTCTTATCAACAGGATTTCTTTGAAAAGTCCCATGTTGATCTCACTGCCATGAAGGATCTGCACAGGGTAGCAAAAGGCGTGAGCTGTACGGACTGAGGCGACAAGTCTCCCGAAAAACTTGAGAGATCCGAGTAGCCACAATCCGCTTCGTCCACTGAATTCAAGTCGGAGTCATGGATGCTACGGTTTTTTCAGGTTGTTACACGGGCACCTGGTGATGTGTTTCTCATCTCTGGACAGGTGCCTGCAACAACTTTTTCAGGTGCTGATTACCAGGAGAAAAGCCCACTTGGCTCATCCCTCTCTATTTTTCAAGGATTGGAATGCTTCCAGCGCGGTTTGACGCGATGCTTTCAAATCGATAACAGGGGTGGGATAGGTTGAGCCCAATGTTATGCCGGCCTCTTGCAGAACAGGGGCTGGAGCTTCCCATGGACTGAACAGATATTTATCGGGAAGCCGGGAAAGTTCCGGTATAAATCTGCGCACATAGTTGCCATCCGGATCAAACCTTTTGCCTTGGGTGACGGGATTGAAAATACGGAAATAAGGAGCGGCATCTGCACCGCAACCTGCAATCCACTGCCAGCTGGCACTGTTGCTGGCAAGGTCGGCATCCACCAGCGTATCCCAGAACCAGCGCTCGCCATGACGCCAGTGCAGTCGCAGATTCTTGACCAAAAATGAGCCGACAATCATGCGTACCCGGTTATGCATATACCCGGTCTGCCAGAGTTGTCGCATACCGGCATCCACCATGGGGATACCTGTGCGACCCGTTTGCCAGGCTTTGAGTGCTGTTTCATCATCGCGCCATGGGAAGGCATCGAATTTCGACTGCCAATTGCTGTGCGGCAGTTCAGGAAAATAGTAGAGCTGGCTGTAAGAGAACTCGCGCCATCCCAGCTCGCTACAGAAATGATCCACATTGTTGTCATCATTGAAGGCGCGAATGCCGTGCCACAGCTGATGGGGTGAGACCTCGCCGAAGTGCAGGGAAGGTGACAGTCCTGAAACATAAGGCTTGGCGGGCAGGTCGCGCCCGCCTTTGTAGTGTTCCAGAGCCGCATCCATAAAATTCGTGAAGCGTTCATAGGCGGCTGACTCGCCGATGCACCAATGTGACTCCAGTTTTTTGTCCCAGCGTATGGCGGGAAGAAGATCAAGCTGTTCAATCCGGGTACAAGCCTGATCGTCACGCACATGGCTTTCAATACGGGGCTCTGGCAGTGGTGTGCGTGGTGGCGCCGCCCGAAGGCATCCTTTGTTGTAAAAAGGCGTGAAGACTTTATAAGGACTGCCGTCTGCTTTCTTGATGGTCCATGGCTCCCAGAGTAAGGAGCCATTGCTGCTTTTTACTGTAACGCCCTCGCGTTGCAGACGGGCTTTGATCAGTGCGTCACGGGTGATTCTCCATGGCTCATAACACCGGTTCCAATAAACGGCCTCGACATCATAACGCGCAAGGATATCTGCCAGGATGTCCATGGGGTCTCCCCGATATACCGACAACTGGCCGCCCAGTGATTGACTGAGTGATGTCAAGGAATGATGAAGCCACCAGCGGCTGGCGCCCCCCAATGCATAATCTCCAGCATTGTCATCATCAAGAATGTATATGGGGAGCACAGAGCCGTGCTGTGCAGCATGGGTAAATGCTGGATTGTCAGACAGTCTCAAATCCTGACGAAACCAGTGAATGGCGATTTTCCTGCTCATGACGAACAATCCCTTGATGTGCTTTTTTCATTGTCCTTTGTCAGCACTGGCCTCTGCTTCTATGCGGAACCCTGCTGGATTTTAGCAACAGGATCTGCGGCACGCAGCCAGGCCGACAGGTCAGCTGGCGACGGCTGTTATGCCGCCGGGCCAGTCCTTTTTTTATTCCCGGGAGCCCATTCAATGGCGTCCTGAAACCTGACGGCATTACGCCAGACCTCGACAGAGGAAGCCTCATAGCCACAGGGGACAGCCGCCTGGCCAGGCCCGGCCGGTGAGGTGTCATGGGACTGCGGATTGGCGCGGGTTCCGGACGCCGGCCTGTCGCCACCTGAAGCCTGCCAGATGACAACGGGCCAGGGTGTCACCGGCACCTGGAACCGGGCTCCAGGGGCTGCCGTTGAGCAGCGTCTGGTTGTTTTCCCGGTCGTCTTTTCTCACGCCTTATGACAGACGCCGATGGTCTTTTTATTGCCTTCCCGATGAACGGCTATGGTCGTTATCATCCTGGAACGCGAGGGGAACAGGGCTCCACTGACCTCCCAGGCAGTGGAGCGTTTTGTATTGACTTTTTCATGTTGCCAACGGCACCCGGACGCACAGATCCCTGTTTGTGCATGGACAGCAACGCCTGTCCCGGGGGGCTGTTTTCCAACAGCCCCCCTTGCCAGCCATGTGCCCGGGGGCCGCCCTGGCAAGGATCAGGCGTCGGTCTGGCGCCAGACATCGAGCACATTGGACAGCTGGGAAATGCCATTGAGAACGCGTCCCAGGGTGCACAGATCGGGCACTTCCAGCACCAGTGACAGACGTGACAGATTGTCCTCGTTGAGCCGGTGGGATTCCAGATCGGTGACGTTTATTTTCTCGTTGGCCAACACCAGGGTTATATCACGCAAGAGTCCGGCGCGGTCATAGGCATCCACGCGCACAGAGACGGGCCAGGTACTCTTCTTCTCGCCCCGCTGCCAGCCGACATCAATGATGCGGCAAGGCTCGTCCTGCTGCATGCGCAGAAAGTTGCCGCAATCCGATCTATGCACCGACACGCCGCGTCCCAGGGTGACATAGCCTGAAATCGGATCGCCGGGAACAGGCTGACAACAGCGCGCCATCTGTGCCAGCAGCCGGCCCACGCCTTCCACCCGGATGCCGTCCCCTTCGTTACTGGTCCTGGGCTTGGTGAGCGGTACCCGCGCGCTGGAAAAGAATTGCGGTTCTGCCGGTGATGACCTGGCTTCCAGGCGTTGCGCGGCCTGCACCACCTGCAAAGTGCGCAGATCACCACCGCCGACTCTGGCAAACAACTCTTCTGGTGAGTCCAGGGCCAGGCTTTCCGCCAGCACCCCGTAAGAGCCAGTGCTCAGCCCCAGCCGCCGGAATTCGGCATCCAGCATGGAGCGTCCCGCTTCCATGTTGGCTTCCCTGTTCTGACGGCGGAACCAGTTGGTTATTTTGGCGCGTGCGCGGCTGGTGCAGACATAGCCCTGGCTTGAATTGAGCCAGTCACGGCTGGGAGATGCCTGGCCAGCCGTCATGATTTCCACCTGGTCGCCGGTGTTCAGACAGGTGTTGAGCGGAACTATACGTCCGCCCACCCGCGCACCACAGCAGCGGTGCCCGACTTCGGTATGGACCCGGTAGGCAAAGTCAACCGGTGTAGCTCCGGCCGGCAGATCCACCACATGGCCATCGCGTGTGAAGACGTACACCCGGTCGGGTTCAACATCCAGTCGCCAGAGGTCGGCAAGGGACTCCACACCCTGACCAATCTCGACCTGCCAGGTGATCACCTGCCGCAACCAGCCCAGCTTCTGCTCATGGCTGTCGTTGTATCTACCTTTCGGGCTGGAATCCTTGTACTTCCAGTGCGCGCACACACCCAGTTCGGCATCTTCGTGCATGTCATGGGTGCGAATCTGAACCTCCAGCGTTTTGCCCTTGCATCCGAGAACCGCCGTGTGCAAAGACTGGTAGCCATTGGCCTTGGGCGTGGCTATGTAGTCATCAAATTCATGCGGGACGGGGCTCCACATGCTGTGCACCACACCCAGGGCGGCATAACATTGCTGCAGCTCATGGACGTGAATCCGCAAGGCACGTATGTCGTAGAGTCCCTCGAACTCGACACCCTTGCGTTGCATCTTGCGCCAGATGCTGTAGATGTTTTTGTTGCGTCCACTGACCTCGGCCTCAATGCCCTCTGCGGCCAGCGCCTGTTGCACGCGGGTCATGACATCCTGCAAATACAGTTCCCGATCCACGCGCCTTTCGTCCAGCAGCCGGGCTATCTTTTTGTATTCGTGTGGACGCATATAACGAAACGCCAGGTCTTCCAGCTCCCACTTGATACAGCCGACACCCAGACGGCGCGCCAGGGGGGCATGGATCTCGGACACTTCCCGGGCCACACGCAACTGCCGTTCCCGGTCAGCCTGTTTGACGCTGCGTATGGCGCAGGTGCGCTCTGCCAGTTTGATCAGTGCCACCCTGACATCGTTCACAATGGCGATGAGCATCTTGCGTATCTGCTCGACCTGCTCCTGCTCCCGCCATTTACGGGCCTGCTCGCAATCTTGCAATGTGCTGACGACGGCCATACCCAGCACCCCTTCCACCAGCCCGGCTACCTGGTCACCGAAGCCTTTTTTGACGGCGGCGAGAGTCAGGCAGTTGTCGCGTACGGCACGGTAGAGTATGGCCGCGACCAGCGAGGGTTGATCCAGCTTGAGATTCACCAGAATCTCCACCATCTGCAGGCCGATGGAGAGCATGCCCTGTTGTCGGGACCAGATGCTGCCGGGTACGGAAGTGGCAGGATTGGCGGCTGTCTGACGCACGACATCGCAGGCACGCAGCAACTGCGGAAGGTCGCGTATACTTTCTCCCCCTTTCTTTAACTGGCTTTCGTGCAGGCGGGTCAGCCAGGCCTCAACATCAACGTTACCATCCGGTGTGACCGGATATTCATCATTCACCTTGACCATGAAGACTACGTTTCTAACCTTTTTCAGCCATCAGGTGGCTGGAGGGGTGAAGTTCAGAGGGAACTTTCCAGCCGGGCAGCACCTCAGTCATGCGGTCTGGCTGAAAAGTCTCTCTAACAAAAAGCGGGAATCATAGCACGATGGAGCCGTTCGTCCTTGCCGGGAACCTTTGGTAACAAATCAAGTCGAAGGAGGGTGGGAACTGTTCATGAAGAGTTCCTGCGATGGCAGCTGATGAGCGGGACTTGTCATGAGAGGAGTTCTGGTACGGGGCCGTCTTTATCCATGCGACTTGAGGTTGATATTTGTTCCATGTTTTCACCTGTAAAGCCAATAACAAAAACATCGTACTGTGCATCATCGATGGGAGATGAGGATTTTCCGTTGCTGCCCAGAGGCGGTGCCCGTCTCCGGCCGGTCAGCCTGAGCAAGCTGTTCATTCCGGAAGCTGGTGCCCAGTGCATGACGCGCCTGCGGTCTGGCCGCAAGGTAGCTCCGACTTCGGTTGAAAAAACATCTGTGCCTCCAGCCGAAGCAGAAAGCTGTGAAAAATCCGCAGGTGCCCGTCGTCCGCCTTCGCAATCGGGCTCTGGCTCTGTATGGGTCCTGCGGGCACAGGCACGTCAAAAAGAAATGGAGAGGAAAGAAGGAAGGGAAACAGGAAGCGATACAGCCAGCGCAGGAGACAAAGGACGCATAGGAGACAAGGAAGACACAGGAGACACAGGACGCATAGGGGACAAAGGAAACACGGGACGCATAGGGGACACAGGAGACAGAGGAAGCATAGGGGACAGGCGAAACATAGGAGACAGAGGAAGCATAGGGGACAGGAGAAACATAGGGGACAGGAGAAACATAGGGGACAGGAGAAACATAGGAGACATCGGAAGCATAGGAGACGGAAGGAACAGAGGAGACTCCGAAGACACCAAAGATACAGGAGATAGCGAAGACACCGGGGACACAGAAGATACAGGAGAGAAGAGAGTCCCCATACTGGGGGACGTCATGGCGGAACTGGAAAAGGAAATAGAAAAAGAACGGGGCAAATTGGTTCTGCTTCCGCCAGAGAGGCATGAGCAGCCGCGCAAAGAATGGCAGGCCCTGCAAGCGCCAGCGTACGCATTGACCACGCTGTCTGCTGCCGTTTCTGATGTTGTCCAGGAGCAAGCCTGTGTGCTGCTGTCGGAAGATATGGCAGCGCGCAAATGTCAAGCACAGCCGCTGCACAACAAGCCTCTGGCGCCGCCGTCCTATGCTGCTATCAGTAGTCCCTCTCCCCCTGTGCGGGAGTCCTGCACGCCTTCTTCCGACTCCTCCCCGGAGCCTGCTTCTGTTCCAGCGCCGGTGCGTCAGTTCCTCAAGCCCGGCTTTCGTTCCTACCATTCGTTTGCGGATATTGTACGAAGCAGTCCGCCGAAGGCATCAACAGGAACCAGGCAGGACACAAAGGCACCGTCTGACAAACAACAGTCTGGCAAACAGAAGAAAAGCACGGAGCAGTCAGGCAGTTTGCGGGCCAACAGCGGTGGCGCCGGACGGGGAGGCTTGCCGCAGTCCACGACGGCAGCCGACCTGGTCGCGCGGGTGTACGCTCGTGGGGCGCAAGAGCATCTGGATGAAAACATCCAGATGCTGGAACGGGAACTTGCGCGTATGGAAGCACAACCGGAATGGACAGGCGGGGATGTGGTCGACTACGTGCGTCTGGTCCTTGAGAAAGCCAGTTTGCTGAAAGCCGCAGCCCGTCTGTGCCAGGCGATTAGCTGTCTGCAGGAGGCGGTGGCGACCTACAAAAGCCATCAGTGTAACTTGTCGCGTAGCGGGTACCGCCAGCATCTTTCCCGGCTCCAGGCCCAGCTGTGGGAAAACCTGCATCAAGCTTTTCGTACCGAACAGGCCGATGCACTCCTGCCTGAACTCCTTGGTTTATGCCGCACAGGCACCATAAGACATGCCCTGGTACGGCTCAAGAATGCTCGCTACCGCAAAAAATTCGCACGGGTGGCACCTCTGGCACAGCTGCTCAGAGACACTATCCGGGAAAAACACAGCGTCCCCGAGAAGCACAGCGAATATGCCCTCAGTTATTACCAGGAAGCCGCTGCCCTCTGGAGCCAGAGAAAATTCGATGCCGCTCTCGAGTGCATGATGAAAGTGATTGATCTCCTGCAACGGCAGATTGAGGGCCCCGGTCCTGACCACAAAGACATAGGTTATCCGGCGCGCCTGCTGACAAAAATGGCGGGGCGTTGCTGCCAATGGATGCTCTGGCACGGACAGCTTGACGAAGCTGAAAAGGTGCTGTGTATTGTCGAGCGCATGCAGAAAGCGTATCCGGCACATGTGAAAAACCATCCTGATCTGGTACATGTGCGCGCCGAGCTCTGTGCGGCCTTGAATTCTACGGAGAAGGCACTGGTAATACTGGAAGAGGGGATGCGCCAGTATCCCAAAAGCCGGCAACTTGAACTGGCCTTGTTGAGGATAAAGTGCAGCACCGCTGTCGGGAAGGGGGATCATGGCTTGCCCGATGAGCTCTGGGAGCGGCTGAGACTCTATGCCGCGCGCAATCCGGACGATTATCGGGCACAGCTGATCTGGAATCAGCAACGGCTGCAGAGGCTGCTGTGCAAAATACTGGAGCATGGCTGTATGACGCCACAGTTACAGGAAGAACAGCGGAGTCTGGACCAGGCCACAAGGGCACTGGCACAAGATTTTCCTGACAGCCACCTGGTCTGGTCACTGCGTGCCAATGTCTCGAGATTTGCCATGCCTTGGGACAGCAAGGAAACCGACGCCCTGTACGCCAGGATGCACAGTCTCGCGAAAGGGCATGTTTGCGTTATGGATGATGTCGCTGCGGCATGGCCCGAGTACGATACGGGCCCTTCGGCTGATCTGAACGAGGTTTTCAGACGAACCAAGGAGAGAGCGCTGGATGTGCTGATGAAAGGCGGTCATTGAGTGAGGCAGGGCAGGTCGGCAAGGAGGCTGCCTTGAGCAGGTGCTTGTGTAGACTCGCCTCCTGGTTGGGTGTTTCTTCTTGAGGGGGCAGGTTCTTGTTCTCTTGTTCTCTTGTTCTCTTGTTCTCTTGTTCTCTTGTTCTCTTGTTCTCTTGTTCTTCCTTCGTCAGGCTGTTGTGGCGAGCCCTGGACAGGGTCTGGCTTCCCGGTGTGGACGGGTGTTGTTGTGTGACGCGAGCCCACTGTCTGGTGCACGCGTGCGCGGCTGCGACCAACCGAACGCGGCTGCGACCAACAGAAGAAGAACAGTGGTGCGCCGGGCGGCCGGTGCTGAGGGGAAACTGTTGCACTCTCCGTCCGTCGCGTTCAGCGGGTAACAAGCGGTGTGTCCCCGGACTGCAGCCTGTCTCTCTTTTGCCCAGCGGGCTTGCCGATGCGTATTTTCTGTTTTGAAATTCTGTCAGGGCTGGTGTTATGGGGTCCCGGTCTGTTCTTTGTTCAGATCATGGGAAGATGAGATTAACCATTGCCAGAATGCACCATTGTCTTCATCTTCCAGCGATGCCGGGATGTTGTGAGCCAGAGCAGAGATATCGTCTGGCTGTGATGGTGGCCAGGGCGAGAGTGGCGGGAGCTGCGCAAACAGGTTGGTTGTGTCGTCCGGGAGAAGGGCTGGGGGCGAGGGTGATGCTCGCCCGTCGCTGGCCTCTTCTGGGGGTGAAAATCCGGTCCTGTCAGGGGCGCGCGCCAAGGGCTGACAAGGGCGTTGTGCAGCATCCCTGGGGTCTGAAGCGGCTGCGAAGCTTTCTGCAATGAGCGAGACATGGGTGGCCGAAGGGCTGTCCCGATCTGGCAGAAGAGGGTCCGGGGTACGGCCCTGTGCAGGGAGCGATGCGCGATACAACTGCCCCTCCTCGTGAGTGGACTCTGACGGTGTCGCTTGATGAGGGAGTCTGGATACTTTCATGAAGGCATCATGTGCAAAGCCGCTCGTGCCAGCCGCGACAGTGCATGGCCGCAGCTGTGCTGCCAGGCCGTGCTCTGGGCGTTTTGTGTGTGGTAGCCGTCTTCCAGTGACGCCGTAACGACAGCTGCCAGTCATTGCTGCGCTATGAGTGCGCTTGTGGGTGCGGTATTGCGTTCTGGACCTGAAAGTCTTGCCACAGCCTTCAAAAGGACAGGGCCAGGTGTCTCCCGTATGGGTTCTCATGTGGTCCTGCAGGCTCTCCTTCTGGCCGAACGTTTTTGTGCAGGCTTCGTAAGGACAGCCGAACGGCCTTTCTCCGGTATGGGTGCGCATATGCCTTTGTTTGTTTCCTACTGTTGAAAAACGTTTTTCACAACCCTGGAAAGGGCAGGGATAGGGCCGCTCTCCCGTATGAACACGAAGATGGACCTGCAGGGTGCTTTGCAGTGAAAACGCTTTATTACAGCCAGGGAAAATGCAGGCAAAAGGCTTGCATCCGAGACAGATGCGTTGATGGGTTCTTCGGTAGGCTTCGGTTGCAAAGGTTTTGTTGCACCCCAGGATATGGCAGATGTAACGCGGCCGCTGGAGGTGGGTTTTCTGATGGTTTGTGAAGCCTCTTTTTGTAGTGAGTTTTTTTCCACAGCCCTCTTGAGGACAATAAAATACCCTGCTCTTGCGGGGAGTAACAAGGGCTGTTTCTGGAGGGCACTGGGGATTCATAAGGCAGAAGCTGCCTGGCGAGCTGGCTTGCGAGCTGGCTTGTTGATTGAACAGGCCCCCCGCTCTTGCGGGGCACCGACGGCACTTGTTGTTTGCACCCGGGCTTTACGCCAGTGGTGCCGGTGCCTTGAGGGCACTTTCCTGGCTCTTCTGTTCGGCATGGTGTTGTGTCGCATGGTCGTCTGTCTGACAGGGAGGCCAGCCTCCCATTTATGAGCGCGGCCCGATTTCCCCAGCAGAGAGTCGGGCCGCGCCTGAAGTTCTTCCTTGTCTCACCGGGTTGTCAAACTCCTGTGGGAAGAGACGACAACGGCTATTTTTTTACAAGGCTGTTTCACGGAACGGGCCGCCTGCTTCAACAGCTTTTTCACAGACCAGCGCAGGCTGTTGTGGAGAAGACGCGCTGGCGGGGAAGGGGAGCGGGAACCTTGCACCAGCCTCAGGAGCAAGGGACCTTTGTTCTTCCCCGGCCGGTGTCCACTGTCGTCTCCCTTTTTTCCAGACCAGAAAGCCGATACAGCTCGACATCAGGCTCACTGCCGCCACCAGGGCCGCAGAGCCCGCCACACTGCCTGCCGTGACGGCGACAGAGAAACTCTGCAAAGCGGGGGAGTGGGTGACTGTTCCGCCGGGAACAGGAGAAGTGGGGGAGTGGGTGACTGCATCGCCGGGAACAGCAGAAGGCGCGGCAGTGCGAGGCAAAATATGCCGGACCAGTGTTGGCTGTGACCACTGCAAGCAGCCACCCGTATCGGGTATTTGTGCCTGAAAACCGGAAGTCGGTGTCCGGGGGTTGACCAGGGTACCGGCAGGCAGTGCCGTCAACTGCCCGAGGCTGGTCGTCAGACGCAAGTCGTCTGTGACAGTGCCGGGCCAGTCCTGTTGCCAGCCGGCATCCATCAGACCGGTGCTGACATTCAGACGACGCAGGCTGGCGGGTTGACCGTCTTGCTGACGCACACTGTAAAGCCAGTCGCCGTCACGGGCCAGCAAGGCCAGCCCGCCCGGCTGGTCGGACAGGTCAAAACCCCAGCGTAACCGGCTGCTGCTATTGGTGACTGCCGGGGCGCTTCCCAGACCATACACAAACAAGGTGTCGCTGTTGTTGTGCTGCATCCACAGGTTCAGTTCGCCGTCCTCCAGCGACAACAAACGTGCCTGGCCTTCCATGTCATAGTCTGCCAGTTGGTACTGGGCGTTGAAGACATCCAATGGCAGGCTGAGGATCTGGGACGGCTGTCCTGGTTTCTGATAGAGCTGGTGCAGCTGATGGCCCTGCACCAGGCTGTAGACAGCGGCCCCGGCCTGGAGCACCGGGTTGCGGCGGTGGGCCTGATACAGGAGCACCCCCCTGTCCTGGGCCCTGGCCTCTGTCTCTGGTTTGTCCAGCGGGGCATGGGGTATTCGGTAGCGGGTCACACGCAGCAGGCCCTGCGCATCATGCTCCGGTTTCCCGGGGTAATGCTGGCGGCTCACCAGCAGCCACTGGCTGTCAGAACTGACCAGTGACTGCAGGGCTTCATGCGGATAGTGCAAGGCACTGTCGTGGTCGTAACAGGCCGGATTATCGAAGCCGAAGACGTGGAACTCTGAATACCTCATGCTGTCGTGTAGCCAGCGCCAGCTCCCGGGATCGAGGCTGGAGAATTTCAGTGCCTCAATGCGGGTTCTGGTCCTGGCCCACTGGGCCTGCTGAAGGCTCGCCGCCGGGACACAATTGAGGCCAGTCTCGTTCAGCGTATAGGCAGCCGTGTCAACCACACCAGCGTTGGAACAAAACCCCGCCCCATCCCAGCGGGCGAGCAGGGGCAGATCCGGATCGCCACCCGTGTACAGCTGCAACCAGGTTTCCATGGAGGGAGCCAGCAGGGCCCGCTGCGCCAGGCCGCCTTCAGCCCGGGCTGTCACCTGGCCTGGGGTCAGGTCGCGATGCTGAGCCTGCAGAAAACGCACTGTATGCGTAGCGGCCATAGTGGCGCGGGCTATTGCTCCCTGGCGAGCATTGTGCCCATCGGCGCCACTGGCCTGGGCTTGCACACTGTTGTTGCGACAAGCCACCTGGGAAACGTACAGCCAATCGGTCGGTCGTACGGGGACTGACGGATCACACTCAAGCGTGCCATAGCCCAGGCTGGCACAGCTGTACCCTGTGCTACCGGGGGTTTGTGGCATTGCCTGACGGCCAGCGGCATGGGCCAGGATCTGGTTGTTGTAGAGGCGATCCTGACGACTGGTGATTGTTGTCCATCGATATTCATCCTGATGACCCGCGCTCTGGCCCAGCAGGCCCAGCAGGCCGGCGGAGGCTTGTGCGCTGGCGATGTCTGTCAGCTGTCGCCGGTCCGTTGGGCCCGCATCGGCCAGGGCCTGCAGTCGGTTGTCGCTGATTCTGCGCTGGAGGATGAATTGTTGGTCGACATGGTTGGGAAAGGGTCGGGCGGGCACGGCGATGCGCAGGGCTCCCAGCCCCAGACTGACGGCGGCGGCAGGCTGGCAGGAACCAGAGCAGGGACCCGACGGGGCCAGGGCGTGTGCCAGCACCTCATTGCCGGTGGCGTCATACAGATCAATGCGGTTGTTGGCACCGCTGGTGGTGCCCACCAGGCCCGCCTCAACCCGGCCCTCGCCAGTGGCATTGAAGACGCAGTTCTGTAGCCGGGAAATACTGACGTGGTTGTCACTGCCCATGGCGCCTATGACTGCTGCCAGGCTGCCGTTGCGTGTCTCCAGACGACAGTCGGTGAGAGTCAGGCTGATCTTGCTGTTGTCAATGGAACCAAACAGCACGGCATCACCTTGTGGGCGCATAAGCTGCACGCTCAGCGTATGCCCGTCAGTGTCCAGACGACCAACGAAAGGATGGCCGTGTCGGCCCACAGGCAAGGCCTGGCTGTCCTTTATGACCACGTCTTCCACCAGTCGGTAGCAGCCGCCCAGATTCTCATGAATGCGTGTGAAATTGCGCTGTCCAAGCGCATAGCTGTTGCCGTTGCAAAATGTACCTCTCTTCTGGCGTGGGCCCGGGGTGCCGATGCTTTGTTCGTCCGTGGCTGACGGCGATGCGACACCTGATGAACGACCACGGGCAAGAGGAAAGTCATCCAGCGCCTCAGAGCGCCGTTGCCGACGACGGCCGTCTGCGGAAGCGGTAGAACCGGTGCGCCCCCCCGCCGGTCGTGGCTGTTGCATTTTTCTGTTTTTCTGGCCTTTCTTGAGAGCCTTGTGTGCTGGCGGTGCTGACTGCGATGTGCGGGAAGCCGTGTTCTCTTGTGTGGCTCGCTGTTCGCTGTGGTCTGATTCACGCACGCGCGTGCCGGATTTCCGGGTCTTGCGGGGGGCTGGATGCCTGGCAGGGGTTGTCTGAAAAGGAGTCGCTGTCATAGCTGTGGCTTTGCGGCGTTTCGACGGCCCACCGGGTG
>Ga0209020_1001309_pt1 | contig 25787 bp, 19 predicted proteins | sample PinacodermBB_FD_187298 | JGI IMG/M metagenome (GOLD analysis project Ga0209020, IMG submission 187298) | Host-associated microbial community of the marine sponge Aplysina aerophoba from Gulf of Piran - sponge pinacoderm, lysed by bead... | ecosystem: Host-associated > Porifera > Sponge >... | reverse complement strand
GCACGTGCCAGACACCGTCGTCGTCGAGCCACACGTCGCCGGGGTCGCCGACCGCCTCATAGCTGCGCTGCACCACGAAGCCACGATCCAGAGGCTCCAGATCCAAGTCGTCGGGCGCGTAGCGAAGCCCGAGCCGGTAGTAGAGGCGGCCGTCGCCGTCCTTCTGCACGACAAGGTCGGAGTCTCCTGCATCGAGCAGTTCGGCCATCGGTATCAGGGTGGAACCCCGATCGGTACTGCGCCCGGAGTACTCATGCTCCGCCGCGTAGAGGTCACCGAGCCACACCCGGGCCACGAAGTCGGGATCGGCCGCTTCGAAGGTGTCGAAATAGCGCTCGAGGGCCAACAGAATGAACGTGTTCTCCTGGATGTTGCTCCAGCGTCCCCGGACCCGGTGGCCCAGCAGGCCCGCCACGACCTTGGGAATCAGATCCGATGAGGGCGCCATCGTGATGAGGGCATCGAGGACGATGCCGTCAGTGCGGCGGTTCGAATGCAACAGCAGGTAGGCATCCTCGCCATAGTCCGTGACGAATGTGGCTGCGCCGGCGGTCTCGGTGGCCCGGTTGTTCACGAGCCGCTCGATCTCGGCTTCGATGCCGTCATCGTCGACCACCGGCCAGACCCAAGCCAGGGCCTCCAACGGGAGAGCGTCGCCCCGGCGGGCCCACAGGGCGCGAGCATCGCTGGCCGCGTCCTGCCCGTCCAGCGAGCGCACATGCAGCGCGTAGGCCGTCAGCATGTCCTTGCTGCGCTGGCTGTACCAGGACGGGATCCGGCGTTCGATGCCCTGCAGGTACCAGTGCCCTTGTTGCATGACTCTGGAGCGAACGTCGAAGCCGTTGTTCTTGGCGATGACGAGCGCGTGCATCGCCTGGATCGACGGGTACGGGCGCGAATCCTGGTCGCGCCACCACCACCCGAAGCCCCCGTCATAGTTCTGGAGAGATGACAACTCAGCGATGTCGTGGCGGACGATGGCGTCGAGTGCGGAAGGGCTGGGGAGACCTTCGGCCTCGAAGGCCGCCAGCACATCGCGGAGCGCGGAGATGGCCATGATGCGGCCGGCATAGCCGTCACAACTCACGTACACGTAGCCGATGATGTACAACACGGCATCGGTCAGAGCCTGCAGCGCGGTCGATGAGGTGTTGACCTCGAGCCCGCCGAACTGCGGGATCACGTCTTCGGGAGCAGCGATCGGCTGGATGACCGCGCCCTCGTCCACCACTCCGTAGGTGGCGAACGCCTCGCTGGTAGCCGGCGTGTACACAGGCAGAGACACAACCTGGGCGTCGGCATGCGCACACGACAACTTCGACAACGCAACAGGAGGCGCGTCAGCGCCAGCGGATACGATCTGGGCGTCGGCAAGGGAACATGCCACCACCGCAGCTCGGAAGCGGGCCACACCCGGTGCATTCGTTCTAGCCGGGAACCGCACCTCGACCCGATCGTTGGCCGGGACCACGACCCGCCTTCCCGCCGACCCGACAAGTTCGAGGTTGGAGGTCTGCACGACCACATCCACCTCCATGGCGGAGTCGGTCTGGTTCTGGACCACGATCGGCAACTCGAAGCGGTCGCCGTAGTTCAGGAATCGAGGTGCCGACGGCCGGACCTGGAGCGGCAGCCGCGCGGTGATGGCCGACTCGGAGGTGCCGAAGCGATGGGCGTCGTCGACTGCGACGGCCATGACCCGGTAGCGGGTGAGATTGTCGGGCAGGCTGAACTGGATCGTGACCCGGCCACTGGCGTCGGTCACCGCGTCCGGTTCGAACAGCGCCAAGGGGTCGAGGTTCTCCCGGACCGTGACCTGGGATCCGGCCGAGCCGGAGTCAGCAGCCGCAGCCTCCGCCGAATCGCCCATGTCATCCGCCGCCATTCCCTCAAAGTCATATCTCTCCCTGTCCTCCTGGATGTCGCCCTGCAGCCAGTTCGGATTCTCGAGGAGGATCGTGCGCCTGCTTCGGGACGCGTCCACGCGGGCGGTCCGGGGACGGTAGAAGACATCGATGGGGTCGATCAGTCGGTAGCCCGACAGGGCCAGCACTGCCTCGTCGACGGCGATGAGCAGGACGCCGGCCCCCTCGACCGGCTCTCCACCGGCATCGTTGACCTCGACGGCGATGCTCGTGGTGGCACCCGGCTGCACCACTGCCGCCGCGGGCGTCGCCGTGACGTGCAGAGTCTGCTGCACGGGCGGGACTCGCAGCAGGATCTGGCCGGACGCATGGGCGGGGCGGGGGGGCACACCGGCCACGCTGGTGCCGTCATCGGCGGTCCGGGCGGTCACCGAGACGAGATCCACCCGCAGTCTGAGCTGTGGAACGTGATCGTCGGTGATCGGCACTTCCAGAACCGCGGTGTGGTCGGTGATCGCGAACGGGCGGAGTTCGATGATCCGGTCTTGGGCGACCGTCAGGAGGCCGGTGGCGGTGGCGAAGGGAGAGCCGACGAGGATCTCTGCGACGTCCCCCTCGGCGTAGGTCTCGGCATCGGGAATGAGCTCGACGGCCTGGAGTTCGACGTTGCGGCTCCGTACGACGGCCTTCTCGCCGGAAACCCAGCGGGTGATCTCCGTGCGGCTGATTCGCCCCGAGGCATCGGAGACTCGGACGGCGATGCGGTAGCGGCCGCCGGTGCGAGCAGCGAACGCGCAGGTGACGGGCTCCTGCTGGGAGGTGACCTCACAGGTCTCGGTGTCCAACTCGACTTCAATCCACTCGCCGTCGACGTACCTGTAGTCAAGACGCTCCGCGGTAACGGCGAAGGCTCGGCCGGCAACCGGGTTGCCGTCGAGGTCGGTGACCACAGCCTGGATGTCGATGCCATCGCCGGCCCTCACGAAATAGCGGGCGGAGCGAAGACCGACATAGAGATCGGCGGAATGGACCAGGAGGCGGGTCGCCGATGCCCACCGCTGGCGGTTCACATCGGTCACCTGCGCGCTGGCAGTCACCGCCGTGGGGAGACCGTCGCCATCGCCTTCGAGGTCGATGCGCAGGTAGTGGCTGCCATCGGTATCGGTCGTGCCGGAGAATTCCTCGACCCCGTAGGAGGAGCCGCCTCGGTACGGGTACCACCAGGGCCGCCAGACGCCGAACGTGAAATCACGCCAGTTGGGAGGGCGGTAGAAGCCCGGCCGCGTGGTGACCGTCCAGTTGACATCGGCGTTGGGCAGCGGGCCGCCGGAGTAGTAGCGGGCATCGATCGCCACCACCGCCGGCTCGTCGATGAAGTGCGGGCCGGCTGAGTCGAGGCGTGCCTCCACTTCGAACTCGGGCCGGCGGAACTCCTGGACCTGGAACGAGTGGGTGTACTCGCTTCCGCTGTCGGCTCGCCGGAACTCGATCCTGCTCCGGCCCAGGTTCGCCCCCCTATCCAACTCGAGGGCAAGATCGAAGCCGCCGAGGTCATCGGTACGGACCTCGCCACTCGCGAGTTCGTTGCGGAACGGGCCATAGGCCGTGTAGGTGATCAGCGTCCCACCGGGGAGGAACTCCAGATCGCCGTCACCGCTCACGTCGAGGTTCCGGACCCAGCCCTTCAGGTGCAGCGTCTCACCAGGGCGGTACAAGCCGCGATCATCAGTCGTGTACCAGATGGTCCGATCGTCCTGCGGCGATGCCCTGATGGACCCGGGGCTGAGAGCCCGGTCGTCACCCAGCGCTGCGACAACCCAGGAGAACGAGCCTGCGTCGAGCCGGGCGCGGGCAAGGCCGTCGTCGTTGCTGACGAGCGTCGAGTACCCGGTCCCGAGTTGGATCTCCACACCGGCCAGCGGATCGCCGGAGCGCAGGTCGGTGGTCCACACCGCCACGTCGCGATTGTCGGTGATGGCGTCGACGCCGATATCGGTGTCCTGCACCCATGTGATCTTCGGGTATCCGAACGCATAGCGTTCTTTGGCCGCAGACAGATCTTCGACGTCTTCAGACCCTCGTGGCCGGCCGGCCCCGTCGACGATCATGACCACGTGACCGTGCCCACCGTTGAGGACGTTCGAGAGATGGATGCGAACCTCGGTGGGATCACCGTGATCGATTCCGGTGTTGACGAACACTTCTGTCGTCAGCGGCCACGGCACGTCGAGCGCGAGCGGGTCAGGGTCAAAGCGGAAGCGACTCGCGAAGTTGGTGTACGACCCGTAGTCGCTCGGATCCACGGCATAGAGGCGTACGCGGAGTCGCTCCCACTGGCGCACGATGGCCGGAACCGCCTGCGTCTCCCCGAGCGGATCGATCGTGATGAAACTGCCACCCAACAGATGGATGAGGGGGGGCGCCTCCTTGATATGGAACTCGACGGTCTCGGGCTCTCCCAACCGCTGACCGAACACGTCTCCCAGCGTCCCTGGGATAATCACCTTGTAGACGGTGCTGGCCAACGTCGGACCGGATATGTACAGGTAGCGGCCGGAGACCGAGATCTCGGCATCGGGGATCTCCGGTGTTACGGAGATACCGGCGGCATCCAGCGTTTCGGTATCGAGCGAGTTGTTGAACTCGGTCCGAAGAGAACTCCCGGGCCGGCAAGGCCATCTTGTTTCTCGTGGGCAATTCGTGCTCGCTACTTGCAGGGGCGCGTAGGTACGGGCCGCCTCAGTCGTCGCGTTCTCGTTGGTGTTCGGGCCCTCGGCCGACGGCACGTGGGGACCGACGGTGATCCTGATGGCGGAGTCGGGCTCGAGCGGCACCACCGGTCGGAATGCGACCCACGTGCCTTCGAGCGTGCGCCCGGCCCGGTACCCGATGAGATCGTCGCCTTCGACCTCGGCGGCACTGGCAAGGCGGATCTCCCGCTCCTCGCCATCGGCAATAAGTGTGATGGTCTCGAGCACGGCGGGGGGTTCGACCCGCTGGTCGAAGATCGCGAGAAAGATCGGATCGAGCCTGAGTGAGTTCCTGTGCCGGTGGTCCTCGGCCGGGCTGAGCCGCACCAGGCTGGGCGGAGGTGTCTCGAACCCGAAGCGGAACGTCTCGGCCAGTTCGCCGCCGGCCTGCGACTCGGTCCCCGCGGGGACTTCGACCACGTAACTGGTCGCCATCGGCAGGCGGTCGAAGATCTCCTGGTCGTGCTCGAAGCGGAGCGTGCGGGTGCCGATCCACTGCCAGCGACCCGGCAGCGGCGGCGTGATCTCCACAGGAACGTCGAAGTCGTCGAGCTGGCTGACGGTGGCCAGCGGCACCATGGGCTGGTTGAACGTGATGCTGACGAAGGGAGCGATGCCCACTTCACCCTCGGGCTGCACCCGCAGGACTTCCAGCGGCCCGGGGTCCACAACCGGTGCTGCGATATCCGGCCCGGCCGGGAACGGCTGATCAACCGTCCTGCCGGTGCGGGGCGGGGGCAGCGAATCAATTGGACGGTTGAAGTCGGCCGCACCCGTGTCGTCGCCGTCCCACGGCGGCAGCCGGTCGATCACGGCGCGGATCTCTCCGTCGCTGAGCACCTCGCCCTCGACCTGGCTCGACGCCGGCGAACTCTCGCCCTCGCTCTCGTCGCCCTCGCTCAGGCGAATGGCGGCGTTCGCGTCCGGTCCCGATGCGGCTTCGTCAAGAGCCTCCGGGGCGGCGGTCTCGGCAACCGCAGGGACGGCAGCCTCCGGGGCGGGAACTCCCGGGACCACACGCGTGGAGGCTGCTGCTCCCAGGGGTGCGGAGACTTCCCGAACCAGGGGTATCGGGACTTCCGGAACCGAGGGAGTGTGAGCCTTGGCAGACCCACCGCCGGCATCGGTGGCTTGCGCGCCCACATCTGAGTTGGCTCCGGCAAGCAGCGCAACAGCGATGCCGGCCACCAGCCAACGTCGCAGGGACCCCCTCATGGATGATCCCCCTCTCACAACGGCTCCTGCCTTGGCGTCTCACACGCGAGTCCCGGGGAGCGGGCAAGACATCGAGCCACGCCAGATTACTCCTTTCGGAAGACATTCGCCACTATTGGATTATCCAAGTAGACCCCGAGAGACATCGAAACGACGTATCCGGCCTCGCCTTGAGTGGGCTCTGCCCGCAGTGAACCAGGAGCCGCTGGGGCTACTGGTGGCGAGCGCGGTCGACCGGGGGGATCTAGCCCGGGTCGTTCGGGTGGCCGGCGAGCGGGATGACCTGGATGTCCAGCCAGGGGAAGAACGGCAGCGAGGCCAGAGCCGCGTGGAGTTCGTCGGGCCCCTCGGCCCGCCAGACACCCCAGTTGGCCCAGCGCCCCGGCACCCGCCAGAGCCGGCGGATGACGCCGGCCTCCACCAGTTCCCGGCCACGCGCCCGCTCGGCGGCCATGAGTTCGTCGCGCCTGACGGGGTCGCCGTCGGGCGGCCAGTTGACCTGGATGTGGACCAGGTACTCCGCTGCGTCACTCATCGGCACTCTCCCTCTGCTTCGCTGCTGCATCCGCCACGGCACCACTGGATGAGGCACTCCCTTGCCCGTCGACTGCCGGGTCGAGATCGGTGGCGGCGCCCGCCCCATCGTTGCTCGCCGCCCGACCGGTGTGGCGTGCCTGCGTGGCCCGCAACTCGGCCAGCACCTCGTCGGTGTCGGCACCCAGCGGGCGCCCCACGAAGTTCACGTTGCCGGGGGTGCGAGACAGGCGCGGCGACACTCCCTGCATCACGACGCCGTCGACGGTCGTGAACAGCCTCCGTTGACGGAAGTGCTCGTCGGCGAACAGGTCTCCCATCGTGTACACGGGGGCGATGGCCGCGTCGGCCTCCTCGAAGCGGCGGATCACCTCGCCGGCGGGCCGCTCGGCGATCCAGCCCGAGACGAGGGCCTCCAGGGCGTCGCGGTTCTCGAAGCGGTCGCTGAACGTTCTGAAGCGCTCGTCGCCGCCCGCGCCGACGAGCTCCAGCACTCGGTTCGCCACCGTGTCGCTGGAGGCCGAGAGCGCCACCCACTCGCCGTCGGAGCACTGGTAGGTGCCCCGCGGCACCGAGTAGGGGATGCCGGCGCCCAGGCGCGGCTGCTCGTAGCCGAGGTGCGCGAACGCCGAGGGCAGCGGCCCCATGACGTGCATCACCGACTCCACCAGCGAGAGGTCCACCACCTGCCCCTTGCCGCTGCGGCGGGCCTCCCACAGCGCCGCCATGGCGCCGAAGGCAGCAAGCGTGCCCGTGAGCTCGTCGGTGAGGGCGACCGGCGGCAACAGGGGAGGACCGTCGGCTTCGCCGCTGATCGCCGCGTAGCCGCTGAGCGCCTCGGCGAGGGTGGCGAAGCCCGGCCGCTGGGCGTAGGGACCCTCCTGGCCGAACGCCGTGACGCGCACGATCACCAGCCGGGGGTTGCGCGCGAGCAGCACATCGGGCGCCAGCCCCAGCGCCTCCAGCTTGCCGGGACGCAGGTTCTCCACAAGCACGTCCGCGCCGTCGATCAGCCCAAGCATGGCCGCGAGGCCCTCGGGAGTCTTGAGGTCCAGGACCACGGAGCGCTTGTTGCGCCCCGCCAGCTTCCAGAAGTAGGAGTCGTCGTCGCCGTCGGGCGGGCGCCATCCCAGCCGGCGGACCGAATCGCCCCTCGGCGCCTCCACCTTGATGACATCCGCGCCGAAGTCGCCGAACAGCCGGGCCGCTCCCGGACCGGCAATGACCGTCGCCATGTCCACCACCCGGATACCCGCCAGCGGCCCACGGGCCTCCCCGCCGGAATCGTCGGACGCGATCTCGTCGCGCCGCGCCCCGAGCGAAGGAGACCGATCGGCGGGCGCGGCAGGCAATCCGGTATCCGGCGACGCGGGCCCCGTAGCGAAGACCGGTGGAGGCTCAGCGGTCATCGACCGACCCGTGCGGCAGCAGCCTCGCCCGCGGTACGCGACCACCCGCGGCGGCACCGAAGCTCAGGCGCCATCGGCCGGTCGCCGCGGCAGCAGCACCGAGCGCTTGTAGGTGGTGACCACGGCGCCGTCCTGGTTGCGACCGACGGTCTCGACGGTCACGATGCCGGCGTCGGGGCGCGACCGGCTGGGGCGTGTCTCGAGCACGGTGCTGGTGCCATACAGCGTGTCGCCGGGATACACCGGCGCCGTATGGCGCAGGTCGGTGGTGCCCAGGTTGGCCAGCGCCCGCCCGGAGATGTCGGGCACGCTCATGCCCAGCAGCAGCGAGTAGATGTGCGGGCCCGCCACCACGGGCCGCTCGAACGGACCCTGGGTTCCGTCGAAGTGCGCCGAGTCCACGTGCAGCGGATGAACCGCCAGGGTCAGCATGCAGAACAGATGGCTCTCGGCCTCGGTGATGGTCTTGCCCGGCCAGTGGCGGTACTCGTCGCCCACCACGAAGTCCTCGAAGCAGCCGCCGAAGCGCCGCTCACGCGCCTCGAAGATCCGGCCGCCTGCTGGGCTCGCCTCAACGTTCATCATTCCTCCGGTATCGCCGACCGCGGCGTGCCCTCCGCCAACCCCACGGCGCGTACCGATGAAGCCGGGTCACCACGCATTGGTCCCCACCGGAACGAAGTCGCGCTCCATCACGCCCCCAGCGCCGCCGCCTCGTCGATGATGCCAGCAGGGTCGTCGTGGGGCACGCTGCGCAGCCAGCCGGGGTTGACGAGCCGACCGAAACCCGCCTCATCGGGCAGCGGGTCCATCAGCCCGTCGCGCACCACAGGCTGCGGTAGCGAGTCGGCGAACTGGTCCACGCCGCTGCCGACTATGCCCCACTCCAGCGGCAGGTCGGTGCGACCCAGCCCCCCGAGGATCTGGGCGTGCTCCAGAGCGTTCATGTGCGGGGCGACCTTCAGGCCGGCCGCGTCCGCCTGCGCCAGGACGTCGCCGATCGCCGTGATCCCGCCCATCGTCGTGACATCGACCCGCACGAAGTCCACGGCGTTGAACGCGATGAGCGACTCGGGATAGTGCGCCCCGCCCTGCTCGTCGCCGAAGGCGATGGGGAACGGCGACCGCTCGCGCAGCGCTGCGATGATGCGGGCGTTGCCGGGCGGGAAGGCGTCCTCGAACCAGCCGAGGGTCATGTCGAGGCTCTCCAGGAACGCCACGGCGTCGTCGACGGCGCCGAACATCCAGGCCCCGTCGCAACCCACCCAGAGGTCGTCGGACACCGAGGCGGCGGCCTCGAGACGGGCCTTGGAGCGGGCCACGTCGGGTGCCATCGGCAGCTTGACGCGCCGGTAACCCTGCTCGTACAGGCTCGAGACCTGCTCGATGACCTCGGCGGGGCCGATGGAGGGTGGGTAGCCGGCGATCCCCGTGACGGGCATCGCCGCATTGGCCCCGCCCAGCATGACCGCGATGGGCAGGCCCCGGCGCTTGGCCTCGGCGTCCCAGACGGCCAGATCCACGATCGACAGTGCCCGCAGCCCGACGCCCCCGACGAGATTGGACAGGTTGGAGCGCTGCACCGAGCCGAACGCCGCCTCCGGTTCGTCAGTGGGACGCCCGATGTAGCGGGGCCCGATGTAGTCGTGCACCATGGCCGCGATCGGGCCGTCGCGGCTCAGCGTGAAGCCGTAGCCGCAGATGCCGTCGCGGGTCCGCACCCGCACGAGGGCGAACTCCCGATGCTCCATCACCCAGTCACCGAAGCGGATCACCTCCGGCACCGGGGCGCGCGCCGTCAGGGCGTCGACCGCTTCGATCTGATGGCCTGTCTCGTTACTCATACGCAGAGATACCCCCCGTCCACGCTCAGTATGTGCCCGGTCACCATCGACGCGGCGTCGGTGGCCAGGAAGATGGCCGGACCGACGATCTCCCGCGGCAGCCCCCGCCGGTCGATAGGCGTGCGGGCGGCGATGAACTCGCTGGTGTAACTGCGCTTGCGGTCCGACGCCAGCACCAGCGGCGTCTCGAAGATCGACGGCGCCAAGGCGTTGACCCGCACCCCGTGTTCGATCCATTCCAGGGCCAGGCTGCGGGTCATCTGGATGACGCCGCCCTTGGATTGCAGGTAGGCGGTGGTCTCCGGGTAGGCCCGGCTGCCGCCGATGGAGGCCATGTTGACGATGGCGCCCTGGCCCCGCTCGATCATCGTGCGGCCCACGATCTGGCACGACAGGAACGTGCCCCACAGGTTCAGCCGCACGACCCGCTCCCAGACCTCGTCGGGGAAGTCCTCGGCGGGGTGGCGGGCGGCCGTGCCGGCGCAGTTCACCAGCACGTCGATGTGGCCGTGGGCATCCAGCACCTCCGCGACGGCGCTTTCCATGGCGTCGCGGCTGGTGACGTCGGCCTCGATGAACCGCAGGCGGCGGCCCTGCTCAGCCGCCGCTGCGACCAGCCGCTCGGCGCGCGCCACGTCGGTGTCGAGGAACGTCACCTCGGCGCCGCAGTCGGCGAACCCCACGGCGATGGCCTCGCCGAGTCCGCTGGCCCCGCCCGTGATGAGGGTCACCTTGCCCGACAGGTCGAACAGGCCGCCCACATAGTCCGTTGGGACGGTGACGGCGACGGCGTCGGGATCACTCATGGTTGCTCTCCTCGTGACGCGTCCGGCACTGGCCGCCCAACGCGCGGGCGGTGCCGCCGGACCATGGATTCCGGCCTCGGCCGGAATGACGGATTCGCACTTGGCCGATCGAGCGTCTCATCTCCCGCCGGTCACGCTTCGCCCGCGATGCGGGCGGCGCTGGGGTAGAAGGCGCCCACACCCCGGTAGGAGCTGCGGAACCTGCTCATGTGCCAGCGCCCCAGGTTGGGCACCACGAGCACGTCGCGATCGTCGCCGGTGAACACGGCGTTGGTGGGGGCCGCGATGATGGCGCCGCGCGGGTCCTGCGCCAGCACCTGCAGCCCCGTCTCGGCGTGCCAGACGAAGATGGCGTCGGGCCGGTAGCAGGAGACCACCAGCGACCCGTCGGTGGTCTCGACGATGCCGTCGGGCACCGCCAACCCCAGATCGCACAGCTCCCGCCGCGCCCCGGCCGATCCGTCGGCGGTGATCGGGATCTCGACGATGGCGCTGGGGTAGCTCTCCACGATCCACAGCCGCGAGCCGTCGGCGCTCACGGCGCAGCCGTTGGGGAAGTTGACCGACTCTGTGCTCCACACCTCGGCCTGCGCACCCGGGCGCTGCACCCAGACATGGCCGTTCTGCTCGCCCCAGCCGCCGGAGTCGGTGAGGTAGTAGTTGCCGCCGGCGTCGAAGGCCCCCCAGTTCGGCACGCCGAGGGACTGCTCGTCGTTGCCGGTGCAGAAGGCGCTCCTCTCGTTGCCGTCACCGCTGAAGCGCCACACCGTGCTGTGCACCAGGTCGATGGCGTAGATGTTGCCGTCGCCGTCGGCGGCCAGCCCCAGCATGAACCCGCCGGTGTTGGCGATCTCCCGGGGCGTGTCGTCGGGGTCGATGACGTAGATCTGGCCGGCCTCCCCTCCGCAGTAGACGGTGCCGTCGGGTGCCACGCAGATGCCCTCGGCGTGGTCGAGTCCTTCGGCGAAGGTCTCGACATCGGACAGCGGCACGATCGGTTCCATGATCTTCCTCCTTGGTCAGTCCCCGCCGAGAGTCTCGCGAGGGGGCTGGTGAACAATCGGCGGTCGGGACGGCAGAGCCGTGGATTCCGGCATTCGCCGGAAAGACGTGCAGGGGGCTCGCAGCATTACTCAGCGGGCTCGCTAGCGCGGCGAGCCGTCGAGATTGCGCTTGGTCTCGACGAGTTCCACGCGGTAGCCGTCGGGGTCGATCAGATAGATCGCCAGCGCGCCCTTGTTGGGCCCCACGGTGGGCGACACCGGCTCGCTCACCGCTTCCACGCCGGCCGCCTTCAGGCGCTCCCACAGCGGCTCGAGACCCTTCACGAACAGGCAGATGTGGGCGGTGCCCGGGTTGCCGTTGGACGGGTCGATTTCCTTGCGCTCGATGTTGCGGTACTCCAACAGTTCCAAGAACACCCCGACGTTGTCGTTGCGGAGCACCGCCGCGTGCATCTCGACAGTGGGGTAGCCCACCAGTTCGCGGAGGTACTCCTCGGTGCGAACCCAGCGGGCGAACATCTCGTAGCCGAGAAGTTCGTAGAAGGCGATGGACCGGTCGAGGTCGGCCACCGTGATCCCGGCGTGGGAGAAGCCGCAGACGACGCCTCCCTCGTCAGTGGCTGAAGCCGTCTCGGCCATGGTTGTCGTTGTCATCGCAGGGTCCTCCCGGAGTCGATGTCGAACAGATGAAGCCCGGTGCCGCCGATCTCCAGCGCCACCTCGTCGCCGGAGGCGAAGACCCGGTCCGACCGCACCCGCGCCACGAGCGTGTCGCGCGGCGGCGCATCGGGGTCCCCGGGGTCCACACCGGAGAAGTCGCCGACCAGATGGACGTAGGTCTCCGGCTCTACGAGCTCGGTGAAGCGCACCCTGGCCCGGGGCAGGTCCCCCGAGGCCGTCGCCGGATCACGCAACAGCAGCGACTCGGGGCGGATGCCGGCCACCAGGGCCGTCTCCACCGGAGCGCCGGCGCACAAAGCGGCGGCGGCCTCGGGGATCGCCATCACACCGGCAGGACCGGAGTCCAGCGCCAAGCGGCCGGAGTCTCCGCCGGGTCGCAGCTCGGCCTTCAGCAGGTTCATCGAGGGGCTGCCGATGAAACCGGCCACGAACAGGTCCGCCGGCCGGTGATAGAGCTCCCCGGGCGTGCCGACCTGGCGCAGCTCGCCGTCGTTCAGCACGGCGACCCGCTGCCCCAGCGTCATGGCCTCGGTCTGGTCGTGGGTCACGAACACCGTCGTGACCCCCAAGGTGGTGTGGAGCTGGGCCAGCTCGCCGCGCATCTGTACCCGCAGCTTGGCGTCGAGATTGCTGAGCGGCTCGTCCAGCAGGAACACCTTGGGTTGGCGCACGATGGCGCGACCGATGGCGACCCGCTGGCGCTGGCCACCCGACAGCGACGCCGGACGGCGCTTGAGATGCTCGGTCAGCTCGAGCGTCCCGGCGACCTCGGTGACGCGCCGGCGGATCTCGGCGGTGTTCATCCGGGCCTGCCGCAGCGGGAAGGCGATGTTGGCGAAGACGGTCATGTGGGGGTACAGGGCGTAGTTCTGGAACACCATGGCAACGTCGCGGTCCCGGGGGTGCATCTGGTTCACCACCGAACCGTCCACGATGATCTCGCCGCTGGTGATGGCCTCCAGGCCGGCCAGCATCCGCAGCAGCGTCGACTTGCCGCAGCCCGACGGCCCGACCAGCACCACGAACTCGCCGTCGGCGATGTCGAGGCTGAGCGAGGTCACCGCCTCGGTGCCGTCGCCGTAGATCTTGGTGACGTCGCGAAAGGAGATCTCGGCCATGACGGGCGGTGCTAGAACGCCTTCACCGCGGTGAAGCCGGCGTCGATGACGATGTTGGTGCTGCTGATGTAGCCGGCGGCGTCCGAGGCCAGGAAGACGATCAGGTCGCCGACCTCCTCGACGGTGCCGACACGCCCCAGCGTGTTGGCGGCATTCACCCGGTCCATGAAGTTCTCGGCCTCGTCGACGTTCATGTCCTCGAGGTCCCGCGTCAGCATCGGGGTGTTGATCGTGCCCGGTGAGATGGCATTCACCCTGATGTTGTCCACGCCCACTTCCAGGGTGAGCGAGCGGGCCGCCGCCACCACCCCGGCCTTGGCCGCGGCGTACACCACACAGCCGGGCAGCGAGTGCGAGGCCTGCACCGAGGACGTGAAGATCATCGAGCCGCCCCCGCGGGCGCGCATCGGGGCGATGCTGTGCTGGGCACACAACAGCACGCCCTTGAGGTCCACGTCGAGGAGCAGATCCATGTCCTCTTCGCTCATCTGCTCGAGGTCGACGTAGCGCTCCACGCCGGCGTTGGCGTGCAGCACGTCGAGGCCGCCGTAGGTATCGACGGCGCGCTGCACCATCGCCTTGACGTCCGCGACGACCGACACGTCGCCGCCGTCGACGACCGCGGCGCCCCCTGCGGCGACGATCTGATCCACCGTGTCACCGGCCGCCCCGGTGTTGATGTCGTTGACCACCACCGACGCACCGGCCCCCGCGAGGGCGACGGCACTGCCGGTGCCGATGCCCGAGCCCGCCCCGGTCACGATGGCGACCTTGCCCGCCAGCACTCCTTGCGTCGTCATTTCGCGCTCCTCCCCTGCCTCATGCTCGTTCGTTCGACTTGCTTCGTCCATTCCGCCCGGCCCTCTCCGACCGATGCCCGGGCAACGATGCCGGTGGCGCTCCGGCGGCCTCTGAGAATGGTCGCCTACGGCGTCCCCCGGCATCCTCGCCCTCGCGCGCTCGCGTCATCCGCTCGACCCTTCAGCGCGCCCGCGGTCACGCCCTGCTGGAACTTCCGCTCCAGCACGAGATAGAGGATGAAGACCGGCACCGATCCAATGAGGGACGCGGCGGCGATCAACTCGTGCGGCGTGGCGTACTGGCCGATGAACTGGCTGATCCCCACCGGCAGCGTGTAGGTCTCGGCGTCCCGCAGCAGCACCAGGGCCAGGATGAAGTCGTTCCAGTTGGCCAGGAACAGCAGGATCGTCACCGTCACCACCGCAGGGCGCGCCACCGGCACGATCACCCGGAACAGGATCTTCCATTCCCTCGCCCCGTCGAGGCGCGCCGATTCCACCAACTCGCCGGGGATGCCGGCGAAGAAGCCCCGGAAGATGAGGATCGAGATGGGCAGCCCGAACGCCACGTACACCAGGCTCAGGCCGAACAGATCGTTGTAGAACCCCAGGTGGCGGGCCTCGATCAGCAGCGGCAGCACGAGGGCCGCCGGCGGGATCATGATGCCCAGCAGCAGCAGCGTGAACACCACGTCCGAACCCGGGAACCGCAGCCACGTGAAGGCGTGCGCCGCCAGCAACGCCACCACGATCGTGAGCAATACCGAGACGACCGTCACGAAGACGCTGTTGACGAAGTAGCCCCCGAGCCCGAACTCCCGCCAGGCGGTGATGTAGTTGCCCGGCACCCACTCGTCGGGCAGGAACTTCTGGTTGTAGACCTCCCGGCCGGTCTTGAGCGACAGTGCGCCGATCCAGGCCACCGGCAGCACGATGGTCACCGCGATGGCGACCGCCAGGATCGACAGCCCGGTCTTCGCCCACGCCGAGCGGAGGTCAAACAAGACGCTTCGCCAACCGGAAGCGGGCCACGCTGGCGATCACCGCCAGCACCACGATCACCACGGCGATGGCCGAGGCCACACCCATGATGCTGAAGCGGAAGCCCTGCTCGAACATATAGGTGGCCAGAACTTCGGAACTGCGGTTGGGGCCTCCCCTCGTCATCACGAACACCACGTCGAAGATCTTGAGACCTCCGATGACGTTCAGGAGCGCCACCACGCCCACGATGTGCCACATCGACGGGATGATCACCTGGAACACGGTTGCCGGTGTTCGCGCCCCGTCGAGTGCCGCCGCCTCCAGCATCGAGCGGTCGACGCCCTGCAGGCCGGCGTAGTACAGGATCATGTCGTAGCCCGCGAACTGCCAGACCGTCACCCCGATGATGGCCCACAGCACGAACCGCTCCTCGCCGAGGAAGAAGATGGGCTGGTCGGCGACGCCGAGCCACTGCAGGATCTGGTTCACGAACCCGAACGCGTCCAGGACCCGCTGCCACATGAGGCCGACGAGGACCGACGGAAGCAGGGCGGGCAGGAAGATGACACCCCGCAGCAGCCCAGTGCCGCGCACCCGGGTGGCGATCAGCAGGGCGACGCCGAAGCCGATGACGTTCAGGAACAGCGTCGTGAGGCCTGTGAACAGCAGCGTGTTGCGCAACGCTCGCCAGAAGATCTCGTCTCCGGCGATCGTGCGGTAGTTCTCGATGCCCAGCCACGAGATGTCGGCGATGTCGAAGCCGGTCCAGCGCGACAGCGACACCAGCCCCACCACCATGATGGGGACGGCGATGAGCCCCAGGAAGACGGCCAGACTCGGCGCCACCATGGCGACGCCGAGACTCGAGGCGTAGTTGCCACCGCGGCGGCGATCGGCGGCCCGCACGGCGCGCCGCGACAGGGTGGCCCCTGCCGACGGCGCCGCCGCGGTTGACAACTGTCCGTTGTGTGCCGGCTTAGCCGGCGTCAGCCAAGGATGCGACCACCTCGGCCGGCGAGGTGGAGCCGCTGAGCAGACCCTGGACGCCGTTCATCAGCGCGGTGTACACCGGGGTGGTGTAGATCGTGCGGTTGCGGACCGTGGCCTGCGCCGCGATGAGGTCGCGGTACAGGTCGCTGACGTCGGCCGGCAGATCGATGCCCCACGACGGAATGAAGTCGTTGGCCACCAGCACCGCCTCGCTGTCGGCGTTGGTGAGGTAGCGCATGAACTCGATGCCCAGGTCCACGTTCGCCGCATCCGACGGGATCGAGAACATCTCGGCCACGCCGCCGGTGGCGAATCCCTCGCCGCCGCCGGGCGACGGGAAGGGGAACAGGCCCCACTCGAAGCTGTCCTCCACCTGCGCGGCGATGCCGCCGGTGATGAAGTTGCCGACCGGGTAGAACATGGCCGCCTGCTGCGCCACGAACAACTCCAGCGCCCCCACGAAGGAGACCATGGAGTTGGCGCCCGGCGCGAACACACCGTTGTCGATGAGGTCGGCCAGGTTCTCCGCCGCGCCCAGGAACTCCGCATCGTCCCAGGAGGCTGCGCCGGCGTCGGCCTGCACGATGGCGGTGTTGGTCGGGTCGGTGTAGGCGAGCTGTGCGAAGAACAGGTCGGCGCCGGCCCACATGTCGTTCGTGCCCACGGCCACACCGAAGTAGCCCGCGTCGTCCAGCGCCGCAGCAACCGCCTTCAGGGCATCGGACGAGCGGGGCACCTCGAGGCCCAGTTCGGCGAAGATGTCCTTGTTGTAGGCGATCTGCAGCGAGTTCACGTCCAGGGGGATGGCGTAGGGCACGCCGTCCACGCTGGCGATTGAGGCGATCGGCGGGAAGAAAGCGGGGAAGCCGTCGGTGAACTCGCCCTCCAGTGAGGCGAGCGCGCCGCCGTTGACCAGGTCGGTGTACTCGCCGGTCCACGGCACCTGCGCCACGTCGGGTGGCTCGCCCGCGGCGATGGCCGCCCGCAGGTTCGTCATGTAGTCGGCGAAGGGCGTGTAGGTGCGCACGACGTCCACGTTCGGGAAGTCGGCCTCGAACTGCGCCTCGGCCTCCTCGTGCACCACCGGGTAGGCACCCTCGTTGTTCCACGACCAGAACTCAAGCGTGATGGACTCGGCTTCGGGTTCAGCAGCCATCGGCGCCGCAGCTGCGGCTTCCTCGGCCTGTTCTGCAGCCTCCCGCGCCGCCGCTGCTTCGACCTCGGCGGCCGCCGCGTCGTTGCGGGCGTCCTCTGCCGCGGCCTGAGCCTCAGCCAGAGCGTCCTCGGCCGCTTCAACCGCCGCCTGGTTGCCCGTGGCCGTGGCCTGTGCCAGTTCGGCTGCTGCGTGTGCCGCCTCGGCCGCTGCCTGCGCCGCCGCAGCCGCGGCAGCCGCAGACTGCGCCTCGCCCTGCGCCACACCTGCATCGGCGGAAGCCGCGCCGGCCGCGCTCATCGCGGCCGCAGTGGTGTCCGCACTCCCGTCGTCGCTCGCACACGCCGCAGCCAGCAGTGCCAGCGCGGCAACGAGCACCGAGGCGCGCGCGAACAGCCCGCGTCGATTCATTCTCATCCCCTTCTCCTTTCGTAGCCCCCCGGATAGAGGGATAGAGGTAGGCCGCGATTATGCCACAGGCTGCTCAGCTACTCCCAGAGCGGTCTGTGCCCGCACTGTGATGTGAGGAATGCATCCCCCTTGCTGGATGCCCAGTACGCCCAGGTCGTCAACTGATAGCGAGACCCGGCGCGTCCAAGGCGGCGCCGGTTCCGGGGCCGGCTCAGAGGTGCTTGCGCATCCAGTCCAGGGTGACCCGGTTGAACTCGTCGGGGCTCTCCATGCCCGACAGGTGTCCGGCGCCCTCGAAGATGTGGAAGTCGGACCCGGGCAGGGCGTCGTGGATCTCCTCGGAGCACTGGACGGGCAGGACCACGTCCATCTCCCCGACGGTCACGAGCACCGGGGCGGAGACCGCCTGCGCCTCGCCGCGCATGTCGTAGGAGAGGTTGGCCTCGATCTGGCCCAGCAGGCCGTCGTAGCTGGCGGCGTTTGCCCGCATGTGGTCGAGGATCTTCATCAACATCTCGAAGTTGCGGGACATGAAGCCGGGGCTCAGCAGCATCGGCATCGTGGCGGCGTAGTAGTGCTCCACGCCCCCGCTCGTGAGGTGCGCCTTCAGCAGGCCGAGGGAGAACTCGCTGAATCCGTGCGTCCCCAGCCATGAGGAGTGCACCTGCAGCGACAGCACCCGGCTGGGGGCGTCGGCCGCCATGCGCAGCCCGATGGCGCCGCCCAGCGACGAGCCCGACAGGTGCGCCGCCCCGATGCCCAGGGCGTCCATGAGGTCGAACGTGTCGCCGGCCATGCCCTCGACGCTGTAGGGCGGCGGTGTGGTCTCACTGCGCCCCACGCCCCGGCCGTCGAAGATCACGCAGCGCACCTCGGACTGGTAGGCGTTCACCTGCGGCATCCAGCGGGTGCCGTCGGCCCCTGTGCCCCGTATCAGCACCAGCGCCGGCAGCGACTCGTCGCCGTGGCTCTCGTAGTAGATGCTGGTCCCGTCGCTGACGGTGACATGCGGCATTGCTAACCCCCTTGGTTCGGTGTGACCGGCACCCGTGGCGCTTCGGCCCCCAGTACCGCTTCGACGACGCCCGCAACGCGCACGGCGATGTCCTCCCGCAGGCGCCCGGCCGTGAACTGCATGCCCACCGGCAGGCCGTCGGCGTCGAAACCCACCGGCACCGCCACCGTGGGCAGCCCCGTGATGTTCTGCGGCACCGTGAAGCCCATGACCACCTCCCGCAGCGCCCGCCGCTCGCCGTCGATGACCACCGTGTCGGGGTCGTCCACCGTGGGCGGGCCGACCGCCGAGATCGGTGTGAGCAGCACGTCCAGCGACTCGAAGACCCGATCGAACGCCCAGATGAACCCCAGGCGGCGGCGCCGGGACTCCAGGTACTCCCCCATCGACACCTCCGAGGCCATTTCGAGGCGGCCCCGGACATCGGCGCCGTAGGTGCCCGCGCGCTGGGGGAACAGGCCGAGTTGGCGGCTGTGGAAGTCGTAGGCCTCGGCCATCTGCAACGGAATGAAGGCGGCGAGCATGTCCTCCGCTGAAGGTGTGTCCACCTCCTCGAGAGTGGCGCCGGCGGCCCGCAGCGCCGCACAGGTGCGGTCGAACCCGGCGGTGGTCCCCTCACCCCAGGGGACGGGGCCCCGCAGAGCCGGCGCGATACCAACTCGCACGCCCGCCAACCCGTCGCCGAAGGATGCGGGGTCGGGCGCGGGCGGCAGTGGATCGGCCAATGTCGCCGCGTCGCCGACATGCGGGCCGCTCATCGCCGCCAGCATCGGCCACAGGTCGCCGACGCGGCCCGCCACCACGCCCGGCGTGTCCAGCGTGGCGGCCAGTGCCAAGCCGCCGGCCCGGCTGACCCGCCCCAGCGTGGGCTTGATGCCGGCCACGCCGCAGAACGTGGCGGGGATGCGCACCGACCCGCCGGTGTCACTCGCCACCGCGGCGGGCGCCATCCCCCAGGCGACCGCCGCCGCCGACCCGCCGCTGGAGCCGCCGGGCACCCTGTCGAGGTTCCACGGGTTGCGCGGGCTGGATCGGCCGGCGTGCTGGGACGTGATCCCCCAGCCGAACTCGTGCGAGCGGGTGACGCCCACGATCACCGCGCCGGCCGCCCGCAGCCGCCTCACCAACTCGGCATCGCTGCCGGCGACCCGCCCCGCCAGCACCTCCGAGCCGTAGTCGCCGACGGCGCCGGCCACGTCGAACAGCTCCTTGACGGCCACCGGCACGCCGTGCAGCGGGCCCCGTGACTCGCCGCGCCGCAACTCGGCGGTGCGCTCGGCCGCCTCGGCCGTCGCCGCCTCGGCGGTGACCTCGGCGAACGCCCCCAGCGCACCGTCGAGACGATCGATCCGCTCGAGAGCGGCCGCCAGCACCTCGGTCGGGTCGGTGTCACCGGCGGCGTACAACTCGCCGAGCCGCGCGATCGAGAGCCCAGAAACATCCATTGCGGCCACGTCAGTCACCGGCCGGGTCAGCGGGCGCGGCGAGGCCTCCGGGCATTGCAGGCACGGCAGGCACGGCGACGGCAGGCACGGCGACGGCAGGCACGGCGACGGCAGGAGCAGCAGGCATGGAAGGAACGGCGGGCATGGGAAGAGCAGGCGCGGCTGGCACGTCGGTCGCCGGGGTCAGCCCGTGGGGATGCCGGGGATCTCGGGCACCGACTGGTAGCCGGCCCGCTCCAGCGACGGCACCCCGCCCAGGACCCAGAGGATCACCATCTCCTCGGGGCCGATGGACCCGGCGGAGTGGGCGGTGTTGACCGGCACGAACACCACATCGCCCGGCCCGATGGCGTAGTACTTGTCGCCCACCCGGTGCCAGCCCCGCCCCGACATCACGATCACGACCTCCTCGGCGTCGGGATGCAGGTGGTGCTCGTGGGTCCCGCCACCGCCCGGGTACACGGTGCGCCCCACCATCACCTTCTCCGAACCCTGGCGGGCGTCGGACACCAGGGTGCGCACGTCGAGGTGGGCGAAGGCGGTGCCGGTCAGGTCGTCGAGCGGGGTGCTATCGGCCCGCGTGACGTACTCGGTGCGGTCGCTCTCGGCCATTGGCGGAGTATAGAACTATGATTTTGCCCAGCTAGGGGGCGCGAACGAGGGGAGAGGTGTGAAGGCTCGCAGCGGGGCAACGCCGGTTCAAAGCGGTGACCCTGCAGGCGACGGGGCGAGCGGCGGCACCGGGGCGACCGGCGGCGCTACGGCGAACCCCGTCACGAACGGCACCACCGGTGTGCGCACCTCACCGCTGACCGCCGAGGAGATCACCACCTTCTACACCAAGGGCTACCTCCGCCCCGGAAGGATCTTCAGCGACGAGCAGGTGGAGTTCCTGCGCGGCCTCGTCGGGCGTCTCACCCGCCAGGAGGAGGAGGCCGGCCGGCGCTACGACCTGCTGGACCCGGCCCTGTGGCCCGAGGTGGACAACGGCGACGGGGAGTCGGTCGACCGCGACGGCGCGGCGGCGGCCACTTCCCGCGACCCGGCGCAGAGCTTCGATTTCCTGTTCAACCTGTGGCTCACCGACGACGACTTCCGCGCAGCCGTCTTCAACCCCACGATGGCCCGCTGGGCCACGCAGCTGCTCGGCACCACAAGCGTGCGGCTGCTGGAGGACAACGCCCTCAACAAGTCACCCAGCCCGCACGAACTGCGCTGGCACCAGGACTACTCGTACTGGCCGCTCGCCCAGGCCAACGCCGTCACCGGCTGGGTGGCCCTCGACGGAACCACCGCCCACAACGGCGCCATGCGCATGGCCTGCGGCAGCCAGCACCTCGGCGAGCGGCTGCCGGTGGTCTTCGGCACCGGTGCCCCCTACCTGCGTGAGTCCCGCCCGGCGAGCGTCGGCGAGATCGGCGACCCCGAGGCGCTGGGCCTGCCGGTGGAGGTCGTGGAGCTGGCCCCCGGCGAGGTTTCGCTGCACTCGGCGCTTACCTGGCACGCCTCGGGTCCGAATCTCTCCGAGCGGGGGCGCCGTGCCATGGTGGTGCGCTACGTGGCCGACGGCACCATCTGGCTGGGCAGCCGGCGCTACGAGTACAACTACACCGACGAGGAGGTCGGCCTGGCCCCCGGAGACCCGATCGGGGGCCGCTACTTCCCCGTCATCCCCTTCTGAGACGCCCGAGTTCGCCGAGGGCCCCGAGAGGAACACCATGACCCACCACCAAACCACCGGCCCCGACGGCCTGCGGCGCTTCGACGCCGCCCGGGTGCTCCCCTGCGAGGACCACACCGTGCTGGCCGACGCCACAGTCGTGGTCCGCGACGACCTCATCGAATGGGTGGGCGCCCGGGCCGAGCTTCCGGCCGCCTACCGCGATCCACTGATTCCGGTGACCGACGCCGGGGAGGCCACGATCATCCCGGGCCTCGTGGACGGCCACATGCACATCAGCTTCGGCGAGCCGCGCACCGAGGAGGAGCTGTTCATCTACACCCCGGCGCCCTACCGCGCCATCCGGGCGGCCATCGACGCCGAGAAGGTGGTGCTCGCAGGTGTGACCGCCGCCTGCGACCCGGGCGGCCCCAACGGGGTGGCGCCGGCTGTCCGCGACGCAATCGACGGAGGCCTGATTCAGGGTCCGAGGTTCTCCGCCGCCGGCCGGCAGATCACCACGCAACTTGGCATCGGCGACACGCTCCCCCGCTGGATCGACGTGCACGAGTCGTCCTTCGGCGCCCTCGTGCGGTGCACCGACGACCTGCTGCAGGAGATCCGCAACCAGGTGAAGGACACGGTGGATCTCATCAAGATCGCCGGGTCGGGCCCCGGGACCACCGAGTACGCCGCCTTCAGCCGTGACGAACTCGCCATCGCGGTCGAAGAGGCACACCGCCTGTGCCGGCCGATCACCATGCACGCACGCTCACGACAGTCGGTGGCCGACGCCGCCGCGGTGGGGGTGGACTGGATCATGCACGCCTCCTACATGGATCCCGCCACCCTGGAGGTCGTTCTGGAGAAGCAGATCCCGCTGTTGCCGGCCATGACGCTGCTGGTGAACAGCCTGGAGGCGCCGGGCCACCGGCCGTTCGTGGCCGACGCCATGAAACGCGAACTGGACGCAGCCGTGGCGATCCTGTCCAAGGCCTACGCCGACGGCGCCACTCTCATCGCCGGCTCCGAGTCCGGGTTCGCCATGACCCCCTACGGTGAGTGGCACACCCGGGAGATGGAGTTGTTCGTGAGCCATCTGGGCATGGGTGACATGGAGGCGCTGTTGTGCATGACCCGGAACGCGGCCACCGCGGCGCCCCGCGACACCGAGCACATCGGCACGCTGCGCCCCGGGAAGTTCGCCGACCTGCTGATCGTGGACGGGAATCCCGACGAGGACGTTCGGATCCTGAGCGATCGGGCGCGACTGCTCAGCATCGTCAAGGGCGGGGAGGAAGTCACACCCTCGGGGCACCGCAGCAAGACCCGGCAGCGTTTCGAGCAGGCCCGCCGGTACACCCACCACCTGCACACCCGGGCCGCGGCCGAGGCGCCGGACTGATGTTCCGCGCACTCCGGCCGGACCGGCTGTCCCACGCCTCGCCGGCCTGCGGTACCGGACTACTGTGCGGCCCTCCATCGCCCGCGGACGGCTCCCGCTGATCCCCGATTCTGGCCCGGAGACCGACCGATGAGCAACGCTCGATGACCTCTGAACACCCGTCCCTCAGCGAACTGGCCGACCTCGGTGGCCGGGTGGCCGTCGTGACCGGTGCCGCCCGGGGCTTCGGCGCCGCCATTGCCGACCGCCTCGCCGAGGCCGGGGCCACGGTGATCCTCGCCGACGTGCGGCTCGACGACGTCGCCGCAACCGCCGCCCGGATCTCCGACCGCACCGGCGCCCGGTGCATCGCCCAGCGCCTCGACGTGACCGACGAGGAGGCCGTGTCGGGAGCGTTCGCGGCCTGGAGCAACGATCCCGGCCCGGTGGACATCCTCGTGAACAATGCCGGGGTGTTCTCGAATCATCTGGCCCACGAGATGCCGATCGCCGAGTTCGACCGGATCCTCACCATCAACGTGCGGGGCGCCTACCTGTGCTCCCAGGCCGCCCTCCGGCAGATGCGCGCCGCCCGGCGAGGGGCGATCGTCAACGTGGCCTCGGTGGATGCGTTCTCGACCTCGGCGGAGGGGCTGACGCACTACACCACCTCCAAGCACGCCATTGCGGGCATGACCCGGTCGCTGGCCGTCGAGGCGGCGCCCGCGGGGATTCGGGTCAACGCCGTGTGCCCGGGCGCGGCCATGACCGAGGGGGCTGTGGAGTTGGTGACCGGCGGCGAAGCCACCGGCATCGACGTGGAGGCCCAGTGGGACGGGATCGTGGACCGCACCCCGCTGGGGCGGCTGTGCGACACCGATGACGTGGCACGGGCCGTGGCGTTCCTGGCCTCGGACCTGGCCGCCTTCGTGACCGGTGTGCTGCTGCCGGTCGACGGTGGAATCCTCGTGCAACCGCTCGAGGGCTACGTCCCCCATGCCGAGGACGCCTGATGACCGGTCGAGTCACCACATCCCCCCAACCCGTCATTCCGGCGAAGGCCGGAATCCATCCCGAGCCGTGTTCGAGGTAATACTCCCCAAGACGGGGATCTACGAGGGCGACGTGACACTCATCGAGTGGCTGGTCGACGAGGGCGGCGAGGTGCTCGCCGGCGACCCGCTGTTCCTCATGGAGTCCGAGAAGATCGAGATGGAGGTCGAGGCCGACACCGACGGCTGGCTGCACCGGATCGCAGAGCCGGGCCTCGAGGCGCCCATCGGCACCCGCATCGGGGTCATCGCCGAGACCGCCGAGGAGCTCGCTGAGCTGAGCGGCGCATGACCGCTGTCGACGACACGATGGACGTCGGCGCACTGCCGACCGGCCGCGAGGCGCTGCTGGCGGGACTGGCGATGATGGTCCGCATCCGCAGCTTCGAGGACCGGGTGCAGCGGGAGTTCGCCAGGGGCGAGATGCCGGGCTTCGTGCACACCTACCACGGCGCCGAGGCGATCGCGGCAGGGGTCTGCGCCCACCTCACCGACGCCGACCTCATCACCAGCACCCACCGCGGCCACGGGCACTGCATCGCCAAGGGCTGCGACCTCGAGGGCATGGTGGCCGAGCTGTACGGGCGGGAGACCGGGCTGTGCGCCGGGCGGGGCGGCTCGATGCACATCGCCGACTTCAGCCGGGGCATGCTCGGCGCCAACGCCATCGTGGGCGGGGGCATCTCCCTGGCCACGGGTGCGGCGCTGGCCGCCGACGTGCTCGGCGACGGGCGGGTGGCGGTGGCGTTCTTCGGCGACGGCGCCGCCAACCAGGGCATCTTCCACGAGTCGCTGAACCTGGCCGCCATCTGGCGCCTGCCGGTGGTCTTCGTCTGCGAGAACAACGGCTGGGCCGAGTCCACGCCGGTGAGCTACTCCACCAGCGTCGCCGACATCTCCGCCCGGGCAGCCGCCTACGGAATCCCCGGCGTGACCGTTGCAGGCGAGGACTTCGAGGCGATGTACGACGCCGCGGGCGAGGCCGTGCGCCGGGCCCGGGCCGGCGAGGGCCCCACCCTGGTGGAGGCAAAGGTGGCGCGCATCCGCGGCCACTACATCGGCGACCACCAGCAGTACCGGCCCCGCAGCGAGCGCCAGGAGGCACGCCGGCGCGACCCGGTTGCGCTGCTGGCCGAGCGGCTCGGCACCGACGTGGCCCCCTACCGCGCCGCGGTGGCCACCGAGATCGACGCGGCCTTCGAGACCGGCCCCCGGGGCGCCTGGCCCGACGCCGCCAGCACCGAGCGCGACGTCTACGCCCCCGATCCCCCCGGCCCACCGGCCCCGGCGACCGCTCCGCCCGCCGATCGGGAGATCACCTTCCTCGAGGCCGTGAACGAGGCGCTCAACCAGGCCATGGAGGCCGACGACTCGGTCATCATCCTCGGCGAGGACATTGCCGGCGGTGCCGGCCTCGGCGACCAGCACGAAGGGGCCATGGGAGGCACCTTCGGCGCCACACGCGGATTGCTGGGCACCTTCGGGCCGGCGCGCGTACGGGACACCCCGATCTCCGAGGCGGGTTTCGTGGGTGCCGCGACCGGCGCCGCCCTGGCCGGCCTGCGACCGGTGGCGGATGTGATGTGGGCCAGCTTCGTGCCCTACTGCTTCGACCAGATCTTCAACCAGGCCGCCAAGATGCGCTACATGTTCGGCGGCCAGACCAC
>Ga0209020_1001307_pt1 | contig 25828 bp, 19 predicted proteins | sample PinacodermBB_FD_187298 | JGI IMG/M metagenome (GOLD analysis project Ga0209020, IMG submission 187298) | Host-associated microbial community of the marine sponge Aplysina aerophoba from Gulf of Piran - sponge pinacoderm, lysed by bead... | ecosystem: Host-associated > Porifera > Sponge >... | reverse complement strand
CCGCCGCTACGAAAACGGCGCCACAATCGTCACCTCGAACCTGCCCTTCCAGGAATGGACCTCGGTCTTCGCCAGCGAGCGGCTCACCGGCGCGCTGCTCGACCGCATCACCCACCATGTCCACATCCTGGAGATGAACGGCGAAAGTTACAGGCTCAAGCAAAGCCGGTCGCGACGACGGCCCCTCTCCGAATAACACGCTTGCCCCCATAGACCACAGGTCCCTCCCATGGACTATGGGGACAAGCTACCGCCAAGCCCGTGGTACATTTTTTTGCGCCGCCGCGCCGGTACATTTTTGCTCCGCCGTTGACACATGTGCTAACGACACGCGGGAAATACATCTTGCCGGGTTTTTTGATGTACAATATATTGCATTGACCTACGGAAAAATTGCTACCTTCAAGGAGGCAGTCGCGATGGATTGGCAGTCATTTGCGGAAACTCCGCTACAGTCGGCCGAGGACATGCGTCGCCAGATTACCGACAGAGCGGTGGTCGACGACGACTTCCGAAGCCTTTTGGTCACGAACCCAAAGCAAGCCATCTCCCAAGAGTTGGGCGTCGATCTTCCGGAAGACATCGATGTGGTGGTCCACGAGAGCAACGCCCAAACCCTCCATTTGTCCCTTCCGGTCACCGAGATCGGAGAAGAGCAGCTTGAGGCGATCGCTGCGGGGCGTTGCTGCTGCTGAACGTGTTCTTCCCGGCTCCCTCGGCGAATATCTTCCGAGGGAGCCGGGAGTTTTGTGGCTCGATGTGACCCTGCATGACGGGCGGGTGCTGATGCATCCGGCGCCTCGCCTCATTGCCTCTTCCTCTTTGTGCATCGCGAACGTTGCTGCGGCTCCGCGCACCCACGAACTCGTCGCGACGCCGTCGGATCGAACGGGCCCTAACGTATGAAGGGTTCGGCGGCGGCGGAAGAGCCAAGCGTCGAAGTTCGGGATTTTCCGACACGATTGGGGGCATGGGCGGTCGCGGCCCGCTGGCTGGTCGTTGCGGTTGCCCTGGTACTGGTGGGCGCGGCCGGCAGCGGCGTCCTTTTCCTGAAATCCTCCACGGACTACCGAGCGTTCTTCGACGAGGACAACCCTGAACTCCAGGCGTTCGAAGCGCTGGAGAGCACTTACGAGAAGAGCGATAACGTCCTCTTCATGATTGTCCCGGACGATCGCGACGCGACATCGGAACGATCTCTCGCCGCCGCCGTCTGGCTGACCGAGCGTGTGTGGCAGACGCCGTACTCGACGCGCGTCGATTCGATCGCGAACTTCCCGCTTATGACGGCGGACGAGGACGGGCTCTCCGTGCGCGACCTCGTGCACCCGGCGAAGCTCAGCGACGAGGAGGAACGCCGCCGGCTCCGCGCAACGGCTCTGGCGGATCCGCGGATTGCGGGCAATCTCCTGGCGCGGGACGGCGGCGTCAGCGCCGTCAATGTCACGGTGAAACTGCCCGAGGAGGGGAACGCGGCCAGCATAGCCGAGGTTGCCGAATTCGCGCGTGGTGTTGCGGCGGAGGCGGACGAGCGGTTTCCCGGCATCGATTTCCGGCCCGTCGGCACGGTGATCGTCAACCAGACCTTCACGGAAGCGTCCGTGGCTACCATGGGGACAGTGTTGCCAGCGTCACTGGTCGCCATGGCGGCGATCCTCGGTATCCTGACCCGAGGGTTCGCGGGAGTGGCCGCGACCGGCGGAGTCGTCGTCCTGTCCGTTTTCGCCGCAATGGGGCTGGCGGGCTGGGTCGGCATTCCATTCTCCACGGCCACGTCGGCGACACCCATCATCGTTCTGACCCTGGCCGTGGCCAATTGCCTGCATGTGTTGGTAACGGTCCAGGAACGCCTCGGAGCCGGCGATTCCAAACACGCGGCGGTGGTGGAATCTATCGGGGTCAACCTGAATCCAATTTTTCTTGCGAGTGCGACCACTGCATTCGGTTTCCTGACGATGAATTTCTCCGAGGTGCCGCCGTACCGCCACCTCGGCACCCTCGTCGCAATCGGCGCCGGCGTTTCCTTTGCGCTCTCTGTCACGTTCCTTCCGGCGCTGCTCTCGCTGCTCTCCATGCGTACCCGCCGGCCCGGGCGCCCAGGTTTCGGGATAGAGGCCATCGCGGACCTGACGGTGCGCCGCAGGGCCCTTCTCCTGTGGGTATCGGTGGCAGTCGTTCTGGGGCTGTCGGCGGCCGTTCCGCGCAACGATCTGAACGATGTTCTGACGCATTTCTTCGACGAAGGAGTCCAGCTGCGCAAGGACACCGACTTCCTTGACAAGAATCTGAGCGGGAACACCGTGATCGAATACTCGATCGCAGCGGGCGAGCCGGACGGGATCGCCGATCCTGCATTCCTCAAGGACGTATCGGCCTTTGCCGACTGGTATCGGGCCCAGCCGGAAACGCGGCATGTGCTGGTCATCAGCGATACATTTCGCCAACTCAATATGAGCATGCACGGCGACGATCCGGCCGCTTACAGGATTCCCGAAAGCCGCGAACTGGCCTCGCAATTCCTGATTCTCTACGAACTCTCGCTTCCCTTTGGCCTGGACATCAACAACCGAATCGACGTGTCCAGGTCGGCGACACGAATGACGGTGACGGCGAAGACGCTCTCCACACAGGAATTGCTGGAACTCGACGCGCGCGCGAAAGCCTGGCTTGACAGCAATGCGCCGAGTTTCTCAGAAGTGGAAAGTTCGGGCGCCGCGCTGATGTTCGCGCATATCGGGGAGCGTAATATCCGGGCGATGCTGGTCGGAACCGCGATTGCGTTTCTCGGCATTTCCATCCTTCTCGTCGTCGCGTTCCGTTCGCTTCGCATCGGCCTGGTGAGCCTGGTGCCGAACTTCGTCCCCGCATTGATGGCTTTCGGCGTCTGGGGCCTGGCGGTGGGAGAGGTCGGACTCGCGCTCTCGGTCGTCATGGCCATGACGATCGGCATCGTGGTGGACGATACCGTGCACTTTCTCAGCAAGTATCTTCACGCAAGGCGCAAACTCGACTACACGCCGGACGATGCGGTGCGCTATGCGTTCCGGACCGTCGGACGGGCCTTGTACGCGACCACGGTCATATTGGTGGCGGGCTTTCTGGTCCTCGGCCTGTCGGATTTCTTTCCGACCGCGCAGATGGGGCAACTTACGGCAATCGTTATCGTGCTCGCCCTGGTCTGCGATTTTCTGTTCCTTCCACCCCTGTTGATGACGGTGGACCGGAAGCAAGGAGGGCATCGCCATGAATCTCGAGCATGATCGCGGGCCGGCAAGGGACATTTCGGTCACTGCCTATTACGACGACATGACGGACCGGCTTCTGAAAGTCGCCGGCGACCTGCGGATGGTGCATTACGGGCTCTGGGGACCGGATACCGGGACCGAACGGGAAGCCCTGATGCGCTCCATCCATACGCTGGCGGGCGGGTGCGACCTCGGCCCGGGAAAGCGGGTTCTAGATGCGGGATGCGGCCTGGGCGGCCCGGCCGTCGCGCTGGCGCAGGAATACGGCGTGCGCGTCACCGGGTTGACCATATGCGAGCCGCATGTGGCGTTGGCGGCGGAGTATGCGGAACAGCGGGGAGTCGGCCATCTGGTGGAGTTCCGTCATGGCGACTTCATGGACATGCCGTTCCCCGACGCCTCTTTCGACGCCGTCACGAATCACGAATCGTTCTGTTACGCGCCCGACAAGCTCGCATACCTCCAGGGCGTGCGCCGGGTACTCAAGCCGGGCGGGCATTGGCGCATGGTGGACGGCCTGCTCAGCGGCAAGCCGATGTCAGAGGCCCAGGAAGCCGTTCATGTCAGCATGCAGCGAGGCTTCCACATGCCGCCTCTCGCGTCGTTGCGCGGTCTGCTCGAAGCCCTGGAACAGGCGGGGTTCGAGGAGATACGAGAGCGGGATCTGGATTCCGAAGTGGCGCCGGCCGTCGAGAGTCTCCGCAAGCGCTGGAAGCTGCTCGTGTTCCTGACCCCGCCGCCGCAGCCGGATGAGATATCCTACCATGAGCTCATGCAGGCCGCCGTCGACTTCGACCAGGGCCTCCGGGAGGGCGTGTTCACCTACCGCCTGGTATCCGGCGCGAATCCGGGGTAGCCGGCGTTCGCCGCGGGCGGAGCCCGCTCCGGCGGGCCCTGGCTACCCGGGCCGGTCTCCGCGGCGCGGCAAACGGGACATCAGCAAGAACACATAGGCATCGACCCGCTCGACTCCGTCCCCGGTCAGCACGATCGCGAAGTGGTGAATGCGCTTGAAGAACAGCAACGGACCCGACCGGCCGAACAGCATTTTCGCTCCGGACGACCATTGGGCCAGCCCCGGCAGCTTTTCGGGAATGGCAAGACGTTCCTCGCGGAGGCCGTCGATGAGGTCTGTCCAATGCCCCTTGTCCTTGAACCATCCCGTATGGTCGTAAATCGTATTCGCGGAAAAGACCTGCAGTTCGAGTGTCGGCCCCACGCCCGCGGCGCCGATGTCGAGCTGGATTCCCAACTGCATCCGGGCGAAGGCGCCGCGCTCCTCGATGCGCGCCAGGGCGGAAGCGACCGCCGGAAGACGTCCGGGCCAATCGACGCGTTCCAGAAACGTCATGACGTCGCATGCCTTGTCGAACCCCAGCATCGTGAGCCGAAGCGTCCTTCTTCTCGACGGAAAGGCTCCGATGGCTCCGATGCGCGTGTCCGGCTCCAGCGCCAGATACGCCCGTTCGATGTGTCGACGCCCGGGCTCGTCCGGCTCCCAGCCGGCAGCGGAGGTCATGGCGTCGAGCGCCACCCGGAAATCCCGGAGCCGCCGGCCGGAGGGGTCGCCGGCCAGCGTCGGTCGAACGGGGTACAGGAATATCCCCGGCTCCCGCTGCGTGCGCCGCGCCGGATCGATGTCGTATTGCAGCAATACCCTGTCGCCCACGACGCGGCGAAGAGGGGAGTCCTCCTTCCCTGTCTCGCCCAGGAGCGAAGCGATACCCGCCGCCGACGGGTCCGCGTCCCCGGACCGCCCCTTGTCCTCGAAGAACGCCGCCGACCGGGTTCCGCCCGGCAGCGAGACGTTGAGGGACACGGCCGGGCGGGAGTCGTCGATCGGAAATCCCAGCCAAAGGGGAAAGCCCGCCAGTGTCGGGGGCAATTCGCGAGCGCGTTCCACAAGCCCCTCCCATCCCCCGCCGTCGATCGGCAGCGGGGAAAAGAGGCCTTTCGTCCGCGCCAGCAGTTCCCCCAGGGAACCGGCCTCGCGGACAAGGCCATCTTCATTGGCGACCCACTCGTCCTCGAAGCTCATGGCCGGTGTTCCGTCCTCCGGTGCCGACCGAGCCGTATGCACCGCTTCGTCGTTGCGTTCCCTGCCGAGGGCAAGGGAGAGGCCGTTCCCGGCGGACCGCGCCTTGCAGCAAGCCGGCTCACGCGCGCTTCGGGAGACTCGCGACCGCCTTCGCCGCCTCCAGTTCCTCGGGCAGTCGGCGCCGGAGGCCGCCGATCGTCGCGGCGTCGAGCAGCAATACGAACGGGTCGTCCTTCCAGAGCCGCCCCAAGCCCGGCGCGAACCGGCGGGAGGCCTTCTGGAGCCGGTACCTGCACCGCATCCGCGGCAGCAGCCCCGCGGTCCGCTGCCGGGGAAATCCGAACCGATCGGCAAGCTCGTCGCCAAGCAGCGCGCGGGAGACCCGATACCCATGTTCCACCATGGCCCGTTTGGCGGCGGGATCGGTCAGCCTGGCGACCTCGGGCAAGGCCCCGACCGTTGCGTTCGTTATCACCGTCGACACCCTGTCGGGCGGCGGTTCGCACAGATGGCCGATCCGCGCCAACTCGGCGGTTTCGGTCTCGTCGCCGCCGCGCAGCAGGGCTTCAGGCGTCCCGATCAGCCAGGACGCATAGCGCCATATCTGCATGAGGCCGGCGCGCGCGTCGGCATTCAGGTTCGCCCCGAGCCGCTCAACATCCCGGATCAGCGACGCGGAGAAGTTGGCCGACGCGAGCGCCATATTCGCCGCGCTGATCGGCGCACCGAGAACCGCCTCGTCCCATTTGCCGGACTTGCGAAGCTGCCGCCTGACACGCGCATGCACCAGACGGATGCGGAGGGAAAACTTCCAGCCGTCCTCCCCAAGATCGAGGCTCGTCGGAAGCATGAGCGTCTCGGTCAGATACCGTATGTTCTGCCGGATCACCCGCAGGCCCTGCTGGGTCGTGGCCTGTCCCGTCATGAAAAACACTTTGCTCATCAGACTGTTGAAGTTTCGCAGGGTGACGACGATGAACCCGACGATGAACAGGTCCAGATGCTCGTGGAAGGCGTAGCGTCCGGGGAGAACCGCATCGCGATCGTACCAGGCCGGCGCGGCTTCGAAAGACTCGAAGAAGTCGCGCAGCGCCCGCGGCGCCTCCGCGAGAACCTTCGCGTCCCGTTCCATGCCGGCGTCCATGAACCGCTGGATATCCCGGCCATCGAGCGGCGCCAGCGCCTCGACGGCGGCATCGGCGAGCGGGTCGTCGACGACCGTGTTCTCGATATAGCTCGCGGCAAGGTCCGGATTGAGCGCGACCGCCTTCCCGTATCCGTCCCGGTACGCCGAAGGGATATCGAATCCGCTCACGCCGCTACTTGCCGCCGGGCTTGAGGATCCTTCGGACCTCGCTCAGGAATTGTCCGCGATCGCGAAGTGGCAGGCACTCTCGATGTTGACGACGGTGTCGATCGATTCGTCGGCGAACGGCAGGTGGCGGGAGCAATTGCCGTATTCGAAGCCAACGCGTCGTTCCAGACCCGCATCCTTCGCCTTCCCTTGGGCGATTTCCAATTGCGCCCGATGCAAGTTGACGCCCGTGACCGTGGATCCCCGGGTCCTGGCGAGATAGATGGCCGTTCCGCCGATTCCGCAGCCCGCGTCCACCACATGATGGTTCTCCCTGATCGCGGCCGGGGCGACGACCGCCTCGATCATGCGTTCCAGCCCGCGCGTCAGACTCGCCGGCCCTGCAAAGGCCTCCCCCTCCCCGGGATACTCCCCAGCCTCGAACAATCCGCTGTGGAAGTGTTCGGGGTTCCATGTCCCGATATAGAAGTCCTCGGTAGTGTCGTCGAAATGGCGCATGGCCTTGCGGTCCTGCGCCGAGATGGATCGATCGTCGATTTCGGCCACCGTCCGCCCCTCCTTTCACGGAAATCCTTGTCCGGCACGCGTCCGGCCGTCTACCCAGGCGCGGCAGCGCCCTTCGGCCGCGCGCACATCATCAGGAAAAAGACATAGCCCTTCACCGGCCCGACCCGGTCCCCGGTTATCGACAGCTTGACGTGGTGTATGCCCCGCACGAGCATGATCGGACCGGATCCGGTGAGCAGCGTCGTCGATCCGGTCGACCATCTGGCCAGTTCCGCCAGTTTCCCGGGCAGGGCATATGCCCGCTCGCCGATGCCGTCGATCAGGGGAGTCCAATACCGTATGTCCTTCAGCCACTCCCTTTCCTGGGCAAAGAAACTCAATCCCAGCGCCGGCCCTACCCCGTCCGCGGTAATGTCGAAATGGATTCCGAGATAGGCGAAAGCGCCGCGTTCCTCGAAAAACGATACGGTGTCGCCAACGGCCGAAGGACACCCGGGCCAGCCCGCGCGGTCCAGGAATGCCACCACGTCGTCTGCTTTCCGGAAGCCCGTCGCCGCGGTCCGTATCGTCCTTTCCCGCGACGGAAACGTGCCGACGGCCTTGATGAGCGTGTCCGGCGTCATCGTCTCGTACAGCCGCTCGACCTGCCGGCGTTCGGCGGCGTCCGGACTCCAGCCGCCGGCAAAGACCAGCGCGTCGTAAACCGCGCCCAACTCCGAAATCCGCTGCTGGCCGCCCGCCAGCACGTCGTCGACAGGGTAAAGGAATATGCCCGGATCCGGGCGCGCGCCGTTCTGCACCGGTTGGACATCGTATTCGAGCATCATCTTTCTTCCGGCGACGCGGCGGAGCAGGGAGTCTTCGCGATCGGTCTCGTCCAACAGCCACGCCAGGCCAGCGGTCGATGGATCCGCGTCTCCCGCGCGGCCTCTTTCCTGAAAATGCGCCGCCGTCCGGCTGTCGCCGACCAGCGACACGCCGAAATCCGCCTTCGGCAAGGGGTCTTGCAGCGGTATCTCGAACCCGAACGGAAAAGCCGCCATCGTCACCGGAGTTTCGTGGGCGCGGTCGAGCAACCGCTCCCATTCCGGCCCGTCAATGAGGCGGGCGGAAATATGCGGCCTGATCCGCATCAGCAATTGGCCCATGGATGCCGCCACCGGCAGAAGGCGTTCCTCGGTATAGAGCCAATCTTCTCTAGTGCTCACGGCAACCCCTCGTCGATTTGTCCACCAAGAATAGAACTCCTCGACCGCTGAGATCGCTCATCCCGGATCCTGCCGCCGAAAATATCCGGGATCGCGGCAACCCTCAACCGATGACCGGCGCGGGATTAAGTTCTGCCTCGGCAAGAGGACGTTTGCGCCACCCCATATCGACCGGCACGCCGACGAGGCGTCCCGGCGCGAAGCGTTGCCAGTAGTGGCGCATGCCGGGCACTATGACCCGCGCCACCGGCATGCCGATATCGGGACGGGTCTGGTCCAGCACAAGGAACTCCATGCCCTTGGCTTCGACCAGTGCCCGGCATCGTTCCACGTCGTCCCGCAGATCCACGGTCTCGGGAACGGGGTAGTCGGCCTTGCCACGCGGCGCCATGTCGGCCGCGGGCGCCAGATAGGGGTGGTCCGCGAGCGTCGCGTTCCGCCACCACCACAGGCACTGCGGATCGTCGACCCGGTAACCGGCGCCGCCGGGGCCCGTGCCCTGAACCCAATTCAGGAACTGGTTCAATTCGCAAACCGCACGGAGAGCGGCGATATGGGGATCGATATGCGCTCCGGCTCCGTAGATGATGTCCTCTGCCTTCTTGTCGGTGCGGCGCGAGATGGCGACAAAGGTCGGGATTCCGAGATCGGCGGTGACGTCCAGCACCCACAGGTCGCGGTTCAGGCCGCGGTAGTAGTCGCTTGCCGTTGCAAGATACTCATCGCCGAAGCTATCCAGATCCACTCCGGGCAGGCGCAGCCGATTGTACCACCACACCGCGAAGGCGTCGCGTTCAACCAGTTCGAAGAACCCCTGAAGGATCGCTTCCTCCAGCGTGTTGCCGGCGGCGCAGCCGTTGGAGTCCGCCACGAAATCCGCGACCCCCCGATGGTCCGCCGACTTGCCGTAATAGAGCAGGGATGTCGGAAGATACCGGACCCGGTCCCGGGTCAGCGACCATACGGGCGACCAATCGATCTCCGCGTCCGGGTCGAGACGCGGTGGAATCACGTTGTAAGGATGGCCGCCAGCATTGATTCGGTCCGCAGCGTCCAATTGCAGATCGCTGAAGAGCTGAACGTCGTTGGGGTGGATCGCCTCCAGCTCTCCGGCTCCGGCGAAATCCGTGAAGCGTTTCCGACAGCGGATCTCGTCGCCGTGGAACGCGCCGCAATAGCGCTCCAGCGCTTCGCAGAGGGCGCTCGCTTCGGACTGGCGAGGCGTACTGCCCTTGCCCGCGCTCTTGGTCCGCAGGCTGAGCCGCAGCACGCTCAGCGCCCGGTTCTTCAGCGCGAGATTGCTCCCGGCCCAATGCACATGCAGCCAGGGATCGGCCTCGCCGGTAGTGCGCCTGAGCCAGGTCACAACGCCGCCGACCGGATCGACCAGATGACGGTATTTCGCGAGGGTCGCCTCCGGCGGGACCGAGCGCAGGCCGCCGCTGTTGCTAACGTTATTCGGACTCGGCCGCAGGCGCACCGGCACCGGTTGCCGGTCGGGACGGTGCAACGATTCGTCGCCGCAGGCGAGGCACTGCGGGCGGCGCATAACCGGGTGGCGCCTGATCGACAGATTGGCGATGTCCAGCGAGACCGCGCACCCATGGATCGACGCCGCCTTTTCGAGCACGAGCCATTTGGCGATCTCGACCGCGGCGACGCCCTCGACCGCGTCCAGGGCGGCGGGTTCGGCAGCCCGGGGAGCGAGGGCGATGCCGTGGTCGGTCAGGTTGCGCAGGAAGTTGTGGATCTCCTGGTGGCCGCGCAGGCGGTAGGCGAGGCAGGCCCAGCACGGACCCTGCTTCGCGGACTGGAATACCGGACCGAACAAAGGCTGTAGGCCGCCTCGCCTGACGAGCATCCACGGCGCGCCGGATGCGATGTGTCGCCGATTGACCCCGGCGTGCCGTTCGTCCAGGTAGTCGTCGCAGACGATGATCGAGAGCGCCGGGTCGGTCCCGTCGGCGACCACGCACACGCCCATAGATTCCAGCCGTTTGGCAAGCTGCCCGCCCTCGCCGCCGATTGTCACGCTCGACGCCGCCAGGCGCTCCTCGGCCCATCGGGGCGAGGCGCCCAGCGATGTCCAGAACGCCGCAGGCCCGGGTTCCATGCCGTGTTCGCCCGAAACGACATATCCCTTGGACGCCAGCGAGACCAGCGCTGTCCTGACGGCGGGTTCCGAATGCGCGCCGGCCAGAGCGGTCACGATATCCCGGTACGACAGGCGGCCGTCGAGAAGCGGCAGCAGGTCGGGATAGATTTGCCCATGGAGCAATGTGTTGAAGGATTCCGAGACCAGGAACACTTGCCGGTCGTCTATCGCGTGGAATCCGAAATGCGGGGCGAGCGCCGGCTTCTCGACGAGACCGGTATCGGCGGTGGTCTTCCGGATCAATCCTGTTGGAACCGGCATTGGCGTCGTCGTCGCGGACGAGGCGGGTGCGTTTAGCGGATACGATCCACGCCCGCACCCGCGCGCGTGAAAACGATCTGCCAGAGTTGGCTGACGCGGGACCGGAAAACCCCCGCGAAGCTCAGAAGATAATACCGCCACATGCGGAACAACCTCTCGTCGTAGCCGTCGCCGAGATCGTCCCAGACGGCGGACAGATTGTCGTGCCAGCACATGAAGGTGCGATCATAGTCTTGGGTGAAGCTATGCCAGTCCTCGATCGCCAGCAAGCCCTCCGCAGCTTCCATGATCTGCTTCGGCGACGGAATGTGGCCGCCGGGGAAAATGTACCGGTTGACCCATGGGTCGGCCTTCACGGTGCTGTTGTCGCTGCCCGCGGTCTGCACCAAATGGAGCCCGCCGGGGCAGAGGCTGCGCTTCACGGTTTCCATATAGGTCCGGTAGTTCCTGCGCCCCACATGTCCGAGCATGTCGATGGAATAGCTGCAGTCGAATTGCTCATCGACATCGCGATAGTCCTGCAGGCGTATTTCCACTGGCAGGCCGGCACACAACTCCCGCGCGGCGTCGCATTGGTCCGGAGATATGGTCACGGCGACGCCGCAAACCCCGTACCGCTCGGCAAAATAGTGTATGGCCCCGCCCCAGCCGCAACCGATGTCGAGCACCTTCATGCCGGGTTCGAGTCGCAGTTTCCGGGCGATCAGGTCCAGCTTGCGCTCCTGGGCTTCATCGAGCGTTTGGGCGTCGTTCCAGTAGGCGCAACTGTAGATCATGCGCTTGTCGAGCATCCGGCGGTACAATTCCCGGCCAAGCTCGTAGTGGCGCTCGCCCTCCCCGGAACTGCGCTTCCTGCCCTTCGGGCCGACCAGCCGCGCCTGTATGGCAAGGAAGAGGTCGGTTGGGCGAAGCTCCGACTTCAGGTCAGCGCGGCTGGCGCGGCTCACCAGTTCATCGAGCCGCTCGCAGTCCCACCAGCCGTCCATGTAGCTTTCGCCCATGCCCAGCGATCCGAAGGCAAAGAACCTGGGGAAGGTATCGTCCCGGTGCACCTGCATGTCCCAGGGACGATCGCCGTCGATGCGGATATCGGCGACGGCCATGAGCTCTTCGAAGCGCTTTCGGAACCGGGAGTAAGCCATGAACGTGTATCTCGATCCGTAACCTCTGATTCCTAACGGGTGCGTCCGCGAGGGACAATCGCGCGCGGCGGCCGACTATCCGCCGGCCAGCGCATCGATGTCGAAAGCCGCACGGGCCGCCGTGTCGCGAACCGCGACGGTCAGCGCGTCTATATCGTCCGCGCCGCAAGATCGCGCGACGACCGCTTTTGCCCTTGGAGAGGCCGTTTCTGCCGAGAAGCCGTCTTCTGCGACCAGCCTCAGGACACTGCGCAGGTTTCGCCATGTCGTGGCGGCCTCTGCCAACCGTTCCGCGGCGGCGGCGGAAACGAAGCCGCGCTCCCCGGCGATGCGAAAGGCGGAAACCGCGTCGGGAACAAGAATTTCGGGCGCGACGGCGGAGTTGGTCAACTGCAGGAAACGTGCGGCACGCTCGACGTCCCGGAAGCCGCCGCGGGCATCGTCGACGGTCAGGATCCCCGAGTCCGCGGCGCCGGGCGGCGCCTCGCGCAATTCGGCGATCGCGGAGTCGTGCGCGGCGCCGCGACTCAGGACGTCGAGCCGAGCTTCGTCGAACCGTTCGCCTATCCCCGAATCGCCGCTCGTGAAGACGCGCCGCGCCCGGATGAGATCGGGAAGCGCTCCGCCGGGGCCTGTCGTCCGGAAGCGTTCCGGAAATTCGGCAAACGAACGGAAGACTCTCGCCTCGCGGCGACCGGGGACTTCGTCGAAAAGCAGGTTGTCGTGGGACAGTACGCGCAGCGCCCCGGAGAAACGGCGCGACAGGGCGTCATGGCAATTTGCATGCCCGCCGTCGTACACGAACATGACATCCAGCTCGGCGCCGATCATCGCATCCCCGCTGGCCGGATCGCCAAGCATCGCGGCGGCGACCCCGCCGCCGGCGCGCCGGCCGGCAAAGTCCTCGTCGACTGCCGACAGCACGGCGGCGATCGACGCTTCGGCGATGTTGGAGACCGCCGTCCCCGCCTCGGCCGGCGACAGGTTGCCGCGCATCGTGTGCACGCAGATCTGAAAGACCTTGTCGTTCGACCAGTTGCGCGCGGCTTCCACCGCCTCCCTGACGCCCTGGACGGGTAAATCGGCGATCCGCATCCGCATCTCGGCGACATCCAGATCGTGCGTCCAGTACACCCGGGCGAGGCCGCGGCGGGCGAACGCCATAAATTCCGGATCCGGTTCGAAACCGCCCGGGAGGTCGAGATCGGTGAATTCCCGGCTCCGAAGGCTGTCGAGCAGCTCCGGGCTACGGTTCAACCACCGGGCGAGGGCCGGCGCGGAGGTGAGAATCTCGTCGATCGTCTCGAATGCGTCCGGACGGGCCCTATACGCGGCGCTGTCATAGGCGCTCCAGTCATCGATCTCGGGATAGAAATGCGCGCGCCATCGGTCGACCAGCGGGTCCATCTTCCGGAACCAGCGTCCGGGAGACATTATGAGGCCGCCCATGGCCGAGTAGCTTCCCGGCAGTTGTGGCGCCTCGTCCGGCCCGGAATGCTGCAGCAGCGGGTAGAGCCGGGTTGCCGCGATATGGTGGTCGGCGTGACGCTGCGCGTTGTAGTAGAACCAGTTGGACAACTTGTAGGCGATGCTCCAGGAATGCCGCGGGCGGACCCGCTCGAAACGACCGCCGGGCAGGCGGATGCGCTGCAATCCGTAGTGCTGGACGTAATCGACCATCCTCAGCTGGAAAATGCCCATAGCGCAGATGGCGACGAAGACCGGCACGCCCCAGACGCCGCCTATCCAATAGGCCAGCGCATACCACGCGCCGGTTTCGAGAACGTAGCGCCAGACCGGGTTCGTGCGGTGCCAGACCGGCAGGCGGCGGCGCGCGAGACGGTCCCGTTCCACACGCCAGGTGTCCAGGTAGCTGCGCGCCACGGATCGGGGCAGGTACTGCCAGAAGCTCTGACCCTTCGGCGCGGATACGGCGTCCCTGGGCGTGCCGATGTGGGCGTGATGGACGTAGATGTGCTCCGTGACCTCCTGCGGGAAGGAGACGGAAGCCATCAGGAATTCGCCGATGCGCCGTTCCCACACGGCCCGACGGTGCATCATGTCATGGCCGGCATTGAGGGTGAGCCGGGCCATGGCTCCCAAGGACAGCACGATCAGAACGCCTTCCCATAACGCCAGATATTCGGCGACGAAAACTTGTCGGAACGCGAACACGAAGGTCACAGGATAGAGCGCGACCCAAACCCACACGGCCAGCTTGTGCCAGCACAACCGGCCGTCGGGTTGTTTCGGGTCGATGTTTCGCTCGTCCGTGCCCAACGCGGTGTCGAACTGGTCCGCAAGCAAAAGAAAGACGAACGGACCCGCGAGCCACCAACCGCCGTACAGCGCTGCGGCGGTCACAAACGGAAAAATCGCGACGGGCGCGAAATAGGGCAGAGCATTGAGGAACGACAACTCGGCCGGCGCTCCTTTTCCGGCACCCGCGTCCGCGCTTACAGCGCTTTGCAATGTTCCGCTTTCCGCCATGTCAGCCACCGAAAATCTTTGGACTTCGGGACAAACTCGTTGTCCACGATACGACAGGTAGAGCTGGTCCGCCAAGAGACGGTCTTTCCGCCGGTGTTCTTGCGCCCTCCAGGTCGGGCGCCCTACGACTGGCTGCTCTGGTCGGTGCTGAATATCTCTGGCGCGCCATACCGGGCCAGGGCCTCGTCAAGCGCCTCGACACAAGAGTTCGCGTCCAGCGTGTTCGACAGCCGCCAGGCCAAGACATGCCGGCTCGCCCGGTCCATGATCGCCACCAGGTAAAGGAAGCCCTGCTGCACCGGGATGGAGGCGATGTCGGCGCACCGGACATGGTTCGGCCGCTCGATATCCAGACCCCGCAGCAGGTCGCGGAAGCGGGCTTCGTCCTCCATCGCTGCGATGTCGACCGCCACCTTCGATAAAACCGCTACCGCTTCCCCGTTCCCACGGCTGCCTCGCGGCATTCACGTCGAAACGTGGCGGGAAAGTCCAGTATCGCGGGCAACCCCCTGTCGCACAGAACGAATGCTCGAAGAACGCATCCACCCTGACGCATCCGCTCTGCCCCATTGCGAAAGATTGCTGATTGGCGTAGGTATTTTTGGATGCCCCCAAGGGGCCCAAATGGGCTACTCATCTGAGGTCTGGTGCCTTCGGATTGAGGCGACGCAATGTTGGGTTGAGGGAGATCAGCGAGGTTCCGGAGTTGTAATCTATGCTGAACATGCAGCGTCTCGACCAAGCCGCCGCCAGCAAGACAAAACGTGGAGAGCTCGATGTTTTGCTGACCGTGACGGCGCCTCGCGAGCGCGTCGTCCTTGCCATTATTGCCATCCTCATCCTGGCGCTCTTTGCTTGGGCGCTGTTCGGCCGAATGGAGCATGGTGTCGTCGTGGACGGTGTACTGATCGAGCCGGGACCCCGTCAGGAAGCGGTGTCGGCCGAGCCCGGACATCTGCTGGAATTCTTCGTCGTTCCGGGAGACCACGTCGAGGCAGGCGACCGGATCGCCCGGCAGAGCGTGCCGGAGCTGGAACGTGAAATAGCCGCTCTGAGCGGCCGGGCGGAACTTCTCGAGCGGGAAGCCATGAAGGCGAGTAAGACCGCCGCCTCATTGCCGTTGCTACTGGAATCGACCCGGGCGGCGCTGCTGGAGATGGAGGCGCGACGCTCTGCCAAGGAGATAATTGTCGCCCATATCGAGGGCGAGGTCGTGGCCTTGCAATCGGCGCCTGGAGACTATCTCCCTATCGGCGCATCCGTCGCGCGGATCCGCGGCATCCCCGGCGTGGAGGCCGGGCCGACTCAGGCGGTGCTGCGGGTCGTCCCGAGCATGGCGCGACGCATTCGGCCCGGCATGCAGGCGATGGTGGACGTGGCGATGCCCGGTGGCGGCGGGCAGCAGTTAAAGGGCGAAGTAGCTTCCGTCACCGCCGGGCCGTTGCCGAAGTGGCTTGCGGCGATGCAGCCGGCGACCGGCGATTTCTTGCATCGAATCGATATCGCGTTCCATCAAGCGCCCGAATGGCCGGCGCCGAACGGCGCCGCGGTCCGCGTACGGATAGTCCTCGGCGAGAGTCATCCTGTCGCGCTGCTCGATTCTGAACGTTTCTGAACGCAGCTGTTCGATTCCAGCATGTCGGCACGATCAAATTCGGCTCCAGCAAAGAAGCAGCGCAAGCGACGTGTGGTTACTCCGCTGGTCATGCAGATGCATATGACCGAATGCGGCGCCGCATGCCTCAGCAGCGTGCTCGCGTATTTCGGGCGCTGGGTGCATTTGAACGAGATGCGCAAGAGGTGCGCTGTGAGCCGGGACGGCTCGACGGCTGCGGGCCTCGCGCGGGCCGCCAGGCACTATGGCGTCAAGTGCGCCGGCCGGAGCGTGAACGCGCAGCACCTCATGAGCATGCCGCTCCCGCAGGTCCTGTTCTGGCAGTGGAATCATTTCCTGATTCTGGAAGGCTTCGACGCCAATTGGGTGTTCCTGAACGACCCGGCTGTAGGGCGCCGCAAGCTGTCCCTGGAGGAATTCGCCAAGGGCTTCTCGGGGATCGCATTGCATTTCACTCCCGAACCCGGATTTCAGCGCGGGGGCGTTCCTCCGGGCATGCTGCGACGTCTCCCTCCATGGTTTCGCGGGACAGGCAGTGCGCTGGCCTACATGTTGGCCTGCGGGCTGATTATGTCCGCGCTGGCGCTGATCGCGCCGGCGGCCCTGGGCTTGTTCGTGGACCGGGTAGTAGGTGGGAGCCAGCCTTGGGGCGCCCTCGCGGCGGGCGCGCTGGCCGCCGCCGCAGTCCTGGTCTATGGGCTCAGTTGGCTGAAGCAGCAATGCATGAGGCGCCTGTCCGTCCAGATGTCGGTCGCGGTCGGAAGTCGCTGCCTGTCGAAACTGTTGCGATTGCCGCTGGAGTTCTTCAGCCACCGGCTTGCCGGCGATCTGACCGATCGCATTGTGTCCATCGACAAGATTTCCAAGGGGCTCCAGAACAATTTCGTCGATCTGTTGATCGAGTTCTCGATGAGTGCGGTGTTTCTTGCTGCCATGTTCGCCTACGACACGAACTTGGCGTTAGTCGTCATGGGACTGGCGGTATTGAACGCCGCGCTTGCGCGCTTGGTCGTGCGCATGCGAACCGACGAGAACCATGTGTTGCGGCGGGAGCAGAGCATGTTGCTAGGACTCGGCATGCTGATGCTGCATCAGGTCGACAACGTGCGAATGACCGCTTCGGACGATGGTTTTTTCTCCCGCTGGAGCGGCCATCAGGCCCGCGAACTGGTGGCACGGCAGCGGTTCGTCGAACTTGGCCATATCGGCGCGGCTGTTCCGGGCCTGTTCATGATTCTGACCCACGCGGCAGTGCTGGCCGTCGGTGCAAGCCAGGTCATGACCGGAGATATGACCCTGGGCACGCTGGCTGCAATCTATGTTCTGGCGGGAATGTTCCTGGCGCCGGTCGCACGATTCGCCGAGTTCGCCGATGACTGGCAGGCGCTCATAGTCGGCTTGCAGCGTCTCGAAGATATCACGGAAACCGAGGAAGATCCGCGGTTCGGGCGTCGGAATGCCGAATCGGACGTCACCGCTACGTTGAACGGCCGTCTGCGGTTGAGCGGCCGTGTGGAACTGCGCGGCGTAACCTTCGGATACGATCGGAGCCGTCCGCCGCTGATCGAGGATTTCGATCTGGTCATCGAACCGGGCCAGCGGATCGCGGTGGTCGGCGCGAGCGGATCGGGAAAGTCGACACTGGCGTCTCTGGTCTCCGGCGCTTACGAGCCCTGGTCCGGCGAAATCCTGTTCGACCGCTTTCCGCGAAACGAAATTCCCGATGAAGTAATGGTGCGGTCCATATCAGTGGTGGATCAGAATCCTGTCCTTTTCGCCGCTACCGTGCGCCAGAACATCACCTTGTGGAATACCGCGATTCCCGACGGCATTCTGGTTGCGGCGACCCGGGACGCATGTATCCATGATCGAATCCTCCACCGGCCGCTCGGCTATGCGGCGCCGGTTGACGAGGACGGAGGCAATTTCAGCGGTGGCGAGGGCCAGCGCCTGGAAATAGCCCGAGCACTGGTGGGTAACCCGACGGTGCTGATTCTCGATGAAGCCACCAGCGCTCTCGATGCCACCACGGAAAAGGTCGTTGACGATGCGCTGCGGCGCCGAGGGGTGAGTTGCCTGGTCATAGCGCACCGGCTGAGCACAATCCGGGACTGCGACCAGATCGTCGTTCTCGACAGGGGCGCGGCAGTGCAGCGAGGAACCCATGACGAACTCATGGCTGACCGGGACGGCCTCTACTGCCGGCTTGTCCAGGCGGGATAGGGCGATGCCGAGTTCGAATCGCCGATCGCTCGCCGACCTCGCCGTCGCGTCAGGCGCGCCCGTGCCTTGCGCCGGCAACCTGCCGCTGGACTTGGGCGATCCTCAATTCGTCTGGTTTGTCGAAGCGGGCGCGGTCGACGTCTTTCTCGTGGAGCGGGGGAACGGGATCGAGCGATCGGCGCTGCAGCAACTTATGCGCGCTGAGACAGGCCGCCTGCTTTTCGGCATCGCGCCGCAGACGGGGGAAACAACGCTGAGCCTGACGGCGAAAGGGTTGCCTGGCACCCTCTTGCGACGACTGCCAATCGCCGACCTAGCAGCGGTTCGCCATGCGGAACTGGCGGCGCTGGTCGACGCGTGGGTCATGGATGTTTCCGCCACGCTGTCCAGGGACGTCATGTACCTGCCGCGGCCGGACATGCTCGTGGAAGCCGGGCGGACCCCGACGGCGGAAGGCGGCACGATTACCGCGCGGCGCGGAGTGGTATGGGTGCAGGCGCCGGCCTCGTCGCCGGGCGAGCGTCTGTTTATGGATCTCGTCGCAGTCGAGACAGGAGATACGGTTGGAGCCGCCGCTGCGGAGGCGCTGCCCCTGACTCCCGCAAGCTGGCTCAAACTGATTCCTCCTCAGCGGCTTTCCGCCGCTTTGTCTTCGGAAACCCTGGCTGACGGCGGCCATCTACTCCCCGCGTTGACGCGTTTCCACGAAGTCGCGCTCTCCCTGGAGCGAATCAACCGATTGCTCGCGGTCGTGGACCAGGCCAACCTGGAACGCGCCAGTACGGCAACCCGCCGAATCGACGAGGATCGCGCCCGGCGCCGACTCGTCAATCTGCACGATGCGCCGGAACGGGGGGAAGATGACGACGACGGCTCGGCTCTGGCCAGGGCTCTGCGCATCGTCGGCCGGCATGAAGGAATCGAATTCAAGTGGCCCACGAGAACGGCCGCACCCGAAATTCCTCCGGATTTTGTCGATATTCTGGATGCATCCGGCGTGCGCGGGCGACAGGTGCGGCTTGCCGCCAAACACCGCTGGTGGATGGGCGACAGCGGCGCGATGCTGGCTTTTCGCGCGGATGACGGCGGTCCGGTGGCGTTGTTGCCCAGCGTGCTGGGACGTTATCGGATGTTCGACCCCGCCACAGGGCGGACCTCCGGTATCACGGCCGAACGCGCCGAATCGATCAAGGAAGATGCTTGGCTGTTCTATCGGCCGCTGGAGCCCACGATCGCCAAGCCGAGAGACCTGTTGCGGGTTTTCGGAAAAGGTCTGGGCGCGAGCCTCGCCTGCTTTACCATGGTGGGGCTGATGAGTGGCCTGATCTTGTTGCTACCGGTGGTAGCGCTCGGGTTCATCGCGAACCGGGTAATTCCAGCCGGCGAATTCGGCCTGTTATATTTGACGACCGCGGGGCTGGCGGCGTTCGCTGTGATTTGGGCGCTGATATACATACTCCAGGGAATGGCGCTGATGCGCATCGAAGGGCGATTCGCGTCCAGGATCGAAGCCGCTTTCTGGGACCGCTTGCTCAGGCTGCCTCTTGGTTTCCTGCATCGGCTCCCATCCGGGGACCGCGCCATGCGGGGCATGGCTTTCCAGCGTCTCCGCGACGCCCTTCAGGGCGTGACCGCCAACAACGTGCTCTCGATAGCCTTCCTGTTTCCGGCGCTCCTGGTCATTTTCTTCTACAACGCGGCTCTGGGCAGCGTCACGGTCGCTTTCGGTCTGCTGTCCCTGTTCGTGACCGTGGCGCTCGGTCTGAGGCAGATGCGCCCCTATGCCAGAGCGATCCGCGCGTCCCACCGTCTTACCGGAGTTTTGTTCCAGTTCATCAACGGAATCTCCAAACTGCGCATCGGCGGCGCGGAGAGATCGGCCTACGCGGTCTGGGCCCGGAACTACGGTGAGCAGCAGCGAGCCGAACTCGAACTCGGCGCTTGGAAAACGCACCTGCAGGCGTTCGGCGCTGCTTTGCCGCTGCTTGCCGGGGCGACGCTGCTGTCGGCGACGACGCTGCACGGCCCCGAATCCCTTGCGGTCGGAGACTTTCTTGTCGTCTACACAGCTTTCATGCTGTTTGTAACAGGGGTGGTCCGGCTAGGGTCCTCGTTCGGCGCCGTCGCCGCCGTCGCGCCCGAACTCGCCCAGGTCCGGCCGTTTCTCGCCGAGGCCCCCGAAGCGAGCGGCGGCCAGGAACCCGTAGAGCATCTGGGCGGCGAAATAGTATTCGACCGCGTCACATTCCGGTATGAACCCACCGGCCCGCCGATCCTCGACGATGTATCGATCCATGCCCGGCGCGGAGAGTTCATCGCTATTGCCGGCGAGTCGGGAGCCGGTAAAAGTACGCTATTCCGGCTTGCGCTCGGCTTGAACGAGCCCAGTTCGGGAGCAGTGTACTATGACGGGCGCGATCTCAGGCGACTGAACGTCAAGCAGTTGCGCCGGAAGATCGGTGCTGTTCCCCAGCAGGTCCGCCTGCATCCACAGGATTTGTGGGACAACATCGCCGGCGACAAGGAGGACATTGACGCCGATGCCGTGTGGCAGGCGGCGCGTACCGCAGCCGTCCACGAGGCGATCGCACGCATGCCGATGCAGATGTTGACATGCGTCGGCGACAGCCAAAGCGTCTTGTCGGGCGGCGAGTCCCAGCGGATCACGATCGCCCGCGCCCTGGTACGGGAACCTCGCATCCTGCTTCTCGACGAAGCGACAAACTTTCTGGACAACGAGAGTCAGTCGAAGATCATGAGCCAGTTCGCGCAGTTGCCCGCGACGCGGATAGTCATTGCGCACCGCCTTTCCACGCTGCGCCGGGCGGATCGCATCTATGTAATGCAGTCCGGCAAGGTAGTTGAGGAAGGGACTTATGCGGAATTGACCGCGACGGACGGCGTTTTCCGGGATCTGGTTCGCCGTCAGGAGGCTTGAGAGGGCGTGCTCCTTCGGCCGCGCGCATCGAGGGGCCGCCGAAAGCCGAGTCCCTTCTCCGTTTCGGGATCCCGGAACGGGAGCGACCTTGCATTTTCGGACTGCTTCGCGGCCGGGTCTGGCCCGGCGTGCGGAACCGGCGGAACGCGGCTCCGGTGACGGATCCGCGAAACGCGGACGTTCCCGGTCTCCGAGGGACCCGTGCGGAAAGTTGCGACTGCCAAGGAACGGCATCGAATTGACCAGCGACAAGAAAATTCTCGTCGTCGGCGCGGGTCTGGCGGGACTAGCGTCCGCCTACACGCTCCGCAAGAACGGGTTCGACGTCACCGTGCTCGAGGCGGCGTCGCATCCCGGCGGCCGGGTCGTGCGGCGGAATGTGGGCGGGTTTCAGATCGAACTCGGTGCGAACATGTTCCTCGAAACATACGCCGCCGCCGGACAGATGGCGGAAGAGCTCGGCGTTCCCTTGAAGCGGACCCCTGTTCCGATACACAGCGGCATATACCGCAACGGTAGATTCCACGGTCTCTACGGCGACAATCGACCGGGTAACCTGTGGAAAACGGCGCGAACGATCCTGTCGTTTCGCCTGCTGCCCCCCCGAGGGGTCTGGCAAGCCGTCAGGTTCGCGAGGATGCTGCAAGCGCGAAAGGACGATCTGAGCTTCGACGATCATTCGCGGATGCTCGATCTCGATACCGGGGAGAGCGTTGCCGAGTTCTTCGAAACGAAGATCGGAACCGAATCCCTCGAATGGCTTTTTGGGCCGGGCCTGACCGGATACACGTTCGCGCATCCGGAACAGATCGGCGCGGCCTATGCGATGGCGACCCTCTGGCATGTCGGCCTGAACGGCGTTGCGTGGCCATGTCTCCCCGAGGGGGGTATCGGCGCATTCGTCGACGCGCTTGTGCGTGCCTGTGGCCCAAGCGTCAAGCTGTCCGCACCGGTACGGCGTATCGTGCTTGAAGACGGAGCCGCAAGGGGCGCCGTCACGGACGCGGGGCTCATCGAAGCCGATGCGGTAATCTGCGCCACGACCGCCACGGCCGCCCTCGAAATCGCGCCGGACCTGCCGCCGACCGTCGGCGACGTACTGCGCCGGGTGACCTATTCCAAGTGTTGCCGCGTATTCTTCGGCGTCGACTCCAGTCCGTTTCCCCAAGGCTGGTATGCAGTAGCGTTTCCCCGTCAGACAGGGACGCTCGTTGCCGGCATGAGCGATGCTGCAGTTCTGGCGCCAGAGACCGTGCCTAAGGGAAAGGCCCTCATCGACGCGCTCGTGATCGACAAGCAGGCGGAAATATTGTTCGCGCTGAGCGATGACCGGGTGCGCGAGCGGGTTCTCTCGGAAGTCCTCGGATTCTTCCCCGAAATGTCCCGCGAACCGCTGTTCACTCGCGTCCACAGATGGCCGGAGGCCATGTGCCTGGCGCCCGGCGGCACAATGACCGCGCTGTATCGCATGCGTCGGGAAGGCTTCGGGGGTGTCAAGGGGCTGTTTCTGGCCGGCGACTATATGGGGGTGCCTTCGGTGAACGCTGCGTTGCAAAGCGGGCTGGACGCCGCCGCCGCCGCGGCCGAATGCCTCCGGTTAGGTTGAGGCGGGCCAGATGTTGTCTCCCGATTTAGCTCAATGCGAACTCAGTATTTCTTGAGACGGAGCTAACGAGTAAGTCATACCAGCGGTCACGGCTCAGAATCAATAGGCCCATTTTCTGGTTCCGATAGAGGCGATACGCCCCGGCTTAGATACGAGCTTGTTCCAGGCTTCGCAGCATTGATCGAGGATGTCGCCATAGGTCTGGAAGACAGTAAGCCTCCGGCGCCACTTCCAGTAATCTGCAGCCATCGTCACATTTCCGGAGTTGCGGGCTGGGGAAGCGATGGCGCTTCGCCGATCTGGTCCAATACTTCTACCGCGCTTTCGGCATATTTCATCCAGAGGCGGAGCAGTTCGTGCAGCGCCTCGATCTGAGCCTCGAGCCTCGCACGTTCCTGCTCCAGCTCCTGCATCCGTTGCCGGTAGGCCGTGGGTGGAACGTGACGCCTCCCGGTTTCCCGGGCCGGCTCTCCGCGTTTCAACTGAGGATCCAGATGCTGCTGCGCATATTCGGTCCAGCTATCGACTCCGGCGGCCATCCCTTCTTGCCGGGGACGCTCATGCTTCTTGGCAAGAAGGTCCAGTCCCCGCGCGACGGAAACCGTCGGTTCAGCCTTCTTCGACCGTCCCAGTTTGAGCGGGTGGACCGGAGTCACGATCAGATCGACGATCCCGCCACCGGTGTCGTCGAGGTCCATCCTGGCTGCCAGGACCGCGCCCTTGCCGAAGGCTTCCTGGCCCCAACGAATTGCAGCAGACAGCAGTTTTCGGACACGGGGATTGCCGGGATCGTCGACATCGTGGATCGAGCCCGTCTCCTCCAGCCAGGCCGGACTGACGCCGACCAGACAATGCAGCGCGACGGCGTTCCCTTTGCGGTCCCGGGCGCCGGTTGCCTTCTTGCGTGCGCGGTAGGCGTCGTTCAGATCCGTGACGTGCGGCAGCGGCGAACCCGGGTCGGTGTCTCCGATCCAGCACGCTTTTCCACCGCGCCAGCCGACCGCGAGACACGCCGGATCGGCGTCAGCCCTTCTTCGTTCCTTGGCGGAAGCGTCGCGTCTTGCGGCGTGGTTTGCGGCCCGCCGAAGCGCCTGCACGGTTGGAATGGTGAGGAATCTGGCGACGGCATAGTGTTCGATCATGAATGGAGCCTCCTCATTGGAATGGAGCCGGGCATGGCCATTCGCACCGTGCTCGAAGGGACCCACAGGCACTCCAAATCACAGTAAGCGCTTCGGGCGCCTCACCTTCCAGCAGAGCCTCTGATTTGAGATTCACCGCTTTCACGAAAGCGGAGGGAGAGTTTCACCATGGTGGGCACTGTTGAGCTTCTCACGGAGGCAGAAGTGATCCCGGGAGTGAAGGGGTATCGTCGCTGGCCGGACGTGCTGAAGGCGCGGATCGTGGCCGAAACGCTTGAGGCGGGAGCGACGGTGCGTGGGGTGGCGGCGCGTTACGATCTTCGTCCAAACCAGCTGTCGGACTGGCGTCGCATGGCGCGCGAGGGGCGTCTGGTTTTGCCGGCCTCGGAGACGGTGCCGGCCTTCGCGTCGGTGGTGGTTCGGGAAGAGGATCGTCGTGATCCGCTGGCGGCGGGCGCCAGGCTGGAGGTGGTGCAGGGTCAGGTCACGGTCCGCCTGGACGCGGCGGTGTCGGCGGGACGGCTGGCGGAGATCGTCTCTGCGCTGAACGCGTCGGCATGATCTTCCCTTCGAACCGGGTGCGGATCGTTGTCGCGACGAAGCCTGTCGACTTTCGCCGTTATGTCGAGCGCGCCGTTATGCCGAGTTGGCGAGGAAGGAGCGCCCTTGGCCATGCTGGTCAGCGATGATCACTCAACATAATTGGCGCTGACGGCCGGCGTTTCGAAGCATGGCAACGAGCTTGTCGGGAGCCTTGAACCGTCCTCTTCTGAGGCTCGGCGGCGTTGTCGCCATCAGGGTCTCCAGCTTCTCGGTTGGATCGGCGCGCAAATAGATCTCCGTACTGCGCAGGCTGGCATGTCCGAGCCTCAGGGAGACCTTTCGGATATCCCGGGTCGCCTGAAGCATGTGCATGGCACAGGCGTGGCGAAGCACGTGCGGCGTGATCCGTTTGTCGGCGATGGACGGCTGTTTGGCCGCTGCATGCGAGACGTGCTTCGCGAGGATGTGTGCGAACCCGGAAGCGGTCATGGCCTTCCTGGAGGCATTTAGGAAGAGTTCCGGGACTGAGCTTGCAGGACGAACCGCGAGCCACGCCTTCAGCACGGCGGCAGTTTCCTTCCATAGCGGTAGTACGCGCTCGCGCCGCCCTTTCCCTAGCACGTGGATCGTGGCAAGTGTCCGGCGGTCGAGCTGATCCATGCGAAGGCCGACCAACTCGGAGACCCGAAGACCTCCGGCAAAGGCCAGATGCAACATGGCTCTGTCGCGCAGACCCGCGATCGTCCGCAGGTCGGGAGCATCGAGCAAAGCCTGCAGTTCGGCACGCGTCAGCGTTTCTATCAGCTTGTCGTCGGACTTCTTGCTCGGAATGGCGTGGACCTGACAGGCCTGGTCGAGGCAAGACACCACTCGGCTTTCGAGGTACCGGAAGAATGCCTTCACCGCAGCCAGTCGTGCGTTACGGGTCCGGATGGAGTTGCGGCGTTCGATCTCTATGTGCTCGAGGAAGACGAGGACCATGGAGGCATCCAGATGTTCAATCTCGAGTTGGCTGGGCTGGATCTTCAACCGATTGGCAGCGAAGCAGACGAGAAGCTGGAAGCTGTAGGCATATGCCTCACAGGTATGGGGACTTGCCCTTCGGTCGCGTGGCAAATGCTCAAGCAGGAACCGGGACAGGTGGGGAGCGAGGGCGGTCATGGTCCGCCGACCCGATGATGTACCTCGCCAGCTTCCGCGATCTGCTCCATCAGGATCGGTGTTGCCTGCAAATACCAGTAGGTGTCAGTGGCATGCGTATGGCCCAGATATGTTGACAGGGCCACGATTTGGCTCGTGATTGGAGTGGGCCCTTTGGGTCGGACAGTATCATGCGGCTTTTTTGACAGGGTTGCGGTGTTGTTTTTCCTCGAAGCGTTTTGGGCTCAGATATCCGAGCG